>Ga0137392_10000311_pt1 | contig 24544 bp, 24 predicted proteins | sample 15con2h34AmetaG_FD_101394 | JGI IMG/M metagenome (GOLD analysis project Ga0137392, IMG submission 101394) | Vadose zone soil microbial communities from Angelo Coast Range Reserve, California, USA - 15con2h3.4A metaG | ecosystem: Environmental > Terrestrial > Soil > Vadose zone > Saprolite... | reverse complement strand
CTCACTTGCTACGTATGTGCAGAGTTTCCGCTTTAATGGTCCCGTGTTTGCGGCACTCGATCAGGTGGCGCGTCCGCAGTTGCTAGCTGGGCTGGCAGTGCTCGTCGGATTAGTGACTGCAGCCTGGCTAAGAAGCGCAGCGCCTGAGTGGTCTCCGGACCTATTTGCCTGGCCAATGGCAGCATCTCTTTTGTGTGCACCCGTCGTATTCCCATGGTATCTTCTTTGGCTGCTGCCATTTCTGACGTCGGCCTCGACGCTGCTGATCATCGTCTGGACTGTGAGCATTATCCCCACTTACGTTATGTGGCACTTGCGCACACGTGGGCGTCCGTGGGGGCCGCTTCCTGGTTGGGTAATGCTGCTGGAATACGGATGCGTGGCGATGGCTGCCGCAATTATCGCTTTGCGCCGGATCAGCCGATCGGTCGCCCGACAATGCTCAGCGGACCGGTAGAGTGAAGCCAACCGCACTACTCACGATTTGTGTATCCAGGAGCGTTTGTCGTCATCCAACATGACATTCGTTTCATTCACTGGAACTGAGTGTAAAGACAGGGTTACTGGCCGTGTTTCAAGCTGCCAACCAGCGGTGCGGATCAGCAACTCGACCCGACTCATACCAAGGTATCGCTGGACGGTTGCGTCGAAGTCGAGGCGGCCTACTACGGACTTCCCCCGGGCTCCCCGCGCCGCTTTTCCAGTGCACAGCACACACCGCAGCCCTCTATCTTCCTGATGGCGTAGTGCTGGCAGTCCTATGGCCAACATTTTCGAGCGCCTGGTCGAGTTGGTCGAGGAGGCTGTGCAAGGCATCGAGTTTGACTTGCTCAGCCCTTAGCTGACCCTCGGCTTCATTCGTTCTGGCCTGCTGCTGCTGCTCATCATAGGCGATCCGCTCCACGGACTTTTTAAGGTGGGGGAGTGCTTCTTCCTCGATCTGTCTGCGCTGTTGAAGGTCTTGGGTTTGATCTCGTTGACGCTCACTTAGCTCTACAGCCGTGACCCGGTCCTTATGCTGTGCCGCCAATTCGGTCAACTTGGAATGTGCTTCCTCGACAAGTCTAGCGGCACGTGCCACTGCGGCATCTTGAAGCTGCAACCGGTACAACGCGATTTGGACACGTTGCGCCGCAACCGTAGTGGTGTGCAAATCCTGGCGCAATAGGCGGACTTCCTCCAGCAGGGATCGCAGAGTCTGTGAATCTGACTGGTTGCTCTGGGAGAGGGCCACAGTGGAGACACCAAGTATGGCGGTAACGAGGAGCAAGCGACGCATAACACGCCTCCGGGCGAATGTATGGAATTGTAGGATTATCGCTCCTGCGCACTCGTCGAGACTAGAACCAGTCTCATAAATACTCCCGGCGGATGGTGGTCCTCAGAGCTGACTCATTTCGAAGAAACAACATCGTAAATCTTGCGTGAAAGATCGATGAAATCTAACGAGCTTTGCTGACTTTCCAAGTTTGACAGGATTACCACTCCAAACTCTCTTTCGGGCAAGAGATACAGCAAACTGCTGACGCCCTGTTGATCCCCGCCGTGGCCGGCCTCCTGCAACTCGCGGTACCTGCCAATCGGCCCACCTCGAAAAAAGCCGAGGCCATAGATTGTCGGCTTTCCGTCACGAGTTGTTGCCGGGGCGAGCATCTGATCTAGGGTCGACTTCGAAACCAATTTCGCCGAGTAGAGCGCCGCTATGAAATCGCCCATGTCCCTCGCGCTCGAATTGATCCCGCTCCCGGGAGGTTTGTTGCTAACGTCAACGAAGACCGCGTTTTGCCAGTCGCCTGCAGCCGAAACTCTGTACCCGCGTGCCCGGTGCGGCATAATGGCGAAGACATCATCGAGACGCGTAGTCGGCAGTGCGCAGGCTCGAAGATTGCCTGATGCATGTAGCGTTCGTAGCTAGTTCCAGAAGCCCCCTCCATGACACAGCCGAGAACGATGTAGCCGTAGCTGGTGTACTGCATCTTCGTTCCGGGTTCGAACTCCAGAGGGTCGTTCGCGAACTGAGGCAGGGCCTCCTTGATGCTCGCATAGTGCCGAGTATTGATGGTCTCCTCGTCGTTCTTGTAGTCGCGAACGCCGCTCTGGTGGGAAAGCAGTTCTCTCGCCGTAATAGGCCATGGCTTCTTGGGGAAGTCTGGGCAATACTTCTGGACAGGTGCATCGAGGTCCAGTTTTCCTGCTTCGACCAGCTTCAGTGCAGCCGTCGCAGTGATGGATTTGGATATTGATGCGATGCGGTAAACCGTATCCGCGGTGGCGGGCACGCTGTTCTCAACATCGGCTATACCGTACCCCTGCGTAAGGATGACACGGCCACGATCAACCACGGCCACTGACAACCCCGGCACATGGTGACCGGAAACGTAGGAGGTAACCAGGCCATCGATAGCCGGAACCTGCTGCGACACCGTCTGCGAGACTGCCGGAAGACCAACTGCAAATAAAACGACAGCGAACACACAAACCGTCGCTTCTCGAAAAGCCATTGTTCAGCTCCAAGATAGGAGATTAGAGTGGTCGTATCGCGCGACTCCCGTTGAGATTAGCATTTTGCATCGCTGAGGTGTTTGAGCAGCAGCATCAGGCTGGCGAGAGGCCGTTACACTCACGTCCTTCCTCAGCCCTGCCTAGGCCAGCCTCGCGCGGGCTGGGGGAAACCTGTGGATAACCACGCCCGAATTGACTCCTGGTCAATGAGTGCTTCTATGAGAAGGTCACTGCTGTCCAAATTAATTGAGAGTTCGGCTCGGCAATCGCGAAAATACAGCGCATAACTCAGCCTTGGGGGCCTGCGCGGAGGGCAGGTTGGCCATTCCGAAGTGCCGCTGTCAATTCGATGCTGTCTAAGTTCGCTCCCTGAAAAGCTCGTAATCGCGCTGTGTTTGGGACGTGAGATGGTTTCTGCTGTCCAACATCTTTAACCTACTTGGCAAGCTGCAACGCCAACTGCTCGGGTAGCGTTTCCGGTATCGGCGGTGGCTGGAAAGGATTATCGATCCAGACCCACAGATCGCGGTAGACAAACAGTTGTTGGCGCAGCAGCGCCACCAGATTGGAAAGCGACCAACCAAAGGTTGACTTCAACTGCAAGTATTTCACCAGCAGCATGGCGATCAGCGCCGTCCAGAGTTGCGTCTTCAGCGCTGGGGCCGAAGTTCCCACAAAGGTTTTTACTCGCAGCGACTGTTTCAGGGCACGAAAAAACAACTCGATCTGACACCGCTCCTTGTATACCGCAGCGATGGTGGCCGCGGCCAGCTCTCTATGGCTGGTCAGAAACACCAGTACCCGATCGTGCTCTTCATCGTAGAACTCGATCCGTCGGAAGTAGGCATCGATGCCGGCCTGCGCCAGCTTATAGAAAAAGATCACTTGGTCACGCCGCACGCCCCGCCGCTGCGGAACCTGTGAGTTCCTCCACCACCCCGTAGTCCGCGTTTTCTTTCAGACGCGTCACGAAATAAACCCCTTGCTTGATCAAACTCACAAACCACTCGTAGTCCGTGTAGCCCCGGTCAAACACCAGAGTGGTCCCGGGCGTGAATCGCATCTGCCGCGCCACCCGCACCTCATGCTTTTTGCCCTCGGTGATGACCGCAAAGGACGGCAGGTACCCGTCGTGGTCCAGCAGTAAATGGAGCTTCACCGCTCCTTTGGTCAGGCGAAACTTCGCCCAGTCAAACATCGTGGCGCAGAGATCGATCACCGAGGCGTCCAAGCTCATCAGAGGGTTCTTGAAACGGAACTTCTTCTTCTTGCGCGTTCCTGGTTGGCTGGCCGCCAGGCTCTGACACTTCGCCAGCAGTTGGTCGAACACCGTCCGGTACAACTGCCAAGGCCGATGTTGATTGGCGTAGGCCAGCGTCGAGCGAGCGGGCGCCTGCGGCAGACCCAGATGACGAAGTTTTCCTTCGCTGGCGGCTAATCCTCCGCAGATCTCGCGCAACGACTTGGCGTGTCCCAGCTGGCAAAAGAGCATGGCGATGAACTGCCCCCAACAACTGAAACCACGCGCGTGTCGTTCGGCGCCCTGCTTGCGCACGGCAGATTCAAACTCCAGACGGGAGATCAACTGTAGGGTTTGTGAGAAAATACTACAGACTCGAGTCAAGGCTGAGCCTCCTTAGTAGGCTTGTGATTGGTTGTGAACCCAATCTCAAGCTACCAAATGCTCGGCCTCTTTTCTTCTACAAATCGAAATCCTAATTTGGACAGGCGTGTCGCCGAATGATAAAGGAGATTGGTGTTGGAGATGGCTGCGTCAGTCTTGTGGACTCAGAGTGCTCGAAATTGACGTAATCGCAGCATTATTTCGGTTTATAGCCGATTACTACGCCATTCGCGCCCGCGGCTTCAAACCAGACTACCCGAACATCGCGGTATCCGATGTCTTCTAACCAAGCTCGAAGCTCAGCCGCCGTGTAGTTCCGGCCACCCACGGTTTCAATCAACATATTGAGACTCATGAGCGCGGCTGGCGCTGGCCCGGTCTTGTCATCGTTCACCAGCAATTCGCTGATCACCACGGCTCCACCAGCAGGCAGCGCCTCATAGCACTTGCGCAGGATCGCCCGATTCTCCACTTCGCTCCAATCGTGCATGATCATTGAGAGCAGGATCACGTCATGATCGGGCGGATACTTCGCGTCAGCGAAGAAATCACCGGGTTGGGTTGAGATGCGGTCGCTTAGCCCTGCCTCGGCGATTCTTTCCTCTGCGATCTCTGTCACAAAGGGCAGGTCGTATACGGTGGCGGTAAGATTGGGATAACGCAGGCAAAGCTCAAGGTCGAATGCTCCTGAACCTCCACCCACATCGAGCAGCCTTCGGAATGGGTTGAAATCCACAGCCTCGCCGAGGGCACGAGCCGTGAAAATCGAAAGAGAGTGCATGGCCTGCCAAAAGGTCTGCATCATGGCGGGGTCTGACCCTTCGAACAGCGAGGCCTGCTTGTCAGGGTTCCATGTCGTCGGACGGTTCGTGCTCATCGCCTCCGGCAGCTTGTCCCAGCCGGAGTACAGCCTTCGATTGAGCATATTAACGAATCCACCAAAGTAGTAGCACCCACCTCGAACGAGGAATTTCTCTGCCGAGGGCGTGTTGCAGTACCGGCCGTCCTGCTTGCCGAGCAACCCCAGCCCAGCGCACCCCGTCAGCAGCATCTCGGCTGGGCGCTCTTCGATTCTGAACCATCGCGCTGTCTCGGGAGCCGTCATGGGAGTTGAGGACAGCCGCGTGAATAGGTCCATGTCAACAGCTGTCGCCAGCGTCTTGAACGCCCAGAACGCAGTTGCCAACTGCATCAGAGGAATGGGTGTGATAGCGGCGTGAGACTCTTGTTTTGGCTCGGCAATTGAGGTATCCATCTATTCCTCTCCATCGCGCAAATTTGGTGCCGCAATTAGAACGCCAACGTTCCACTGGCGTCAACTAAAGTCGCTCTAATCGCTTGCGCCGAAAGAGACTTCAGGGTTAGGTCGCGGCATGGCGATCGGAACCCATAAGTCGCTCATTTAAACTTTCCTGAGGGATTCGGGTCCGGTGGTTCAAAAGGGTATTTTCCCAGCAGCCGGAAGTGAGTGAATTTAATTACCCAAGAAATTTATGGTCAGGCCGGTATACCTTTCTCGCCAGCAGTGGGTCATGTAGCATTTACTGCGGCAACCCCATCCGGCGCAACAGATCGGCAAAGCGCGGGTCGGAACGTAGCGGGTCAAGCGCGGGATCGCTTTTCAGCCATGTCAACCACGGAGAACGCTCCTCATAACAGCGATCAAGCAACTGGAATGTTTGATCCCTGTCCCCCAGTGCCATTTGAGTCATCGCCAGCCAAAATGTATTCACTTGGCGGTGTTCTGCCAACTGGCTCACTTCGGTGCCGTATTTCTTGGCCAAGGAGAGAACGCCCAGAATGCGGCGCCCCCCGACCTCGCCTTGCTGGCGATGGATGGCATCACAGAGGGTGCCGATGTGCGATCCGGCGCGACCGCTCGCCACAGCAGTTGTGGGGTGCGCAGCGGCGTTCGCTTGGGGTGGACCTCTTCTTTAATCCGATACCAGCCGCGCTTCTGGCGCACATGTTCGCGCAGCAGTAGCCCGGTCATGGGATCGAGCAGGCGAACATACAGCTCATCCCATTGCACTCGGAGCACGCGCCCGATCCAGCCCGGCGGTGCGCCGTAGTAAGCGGCTTCGACCTCGACACCGCCGTCCAGATGCACGATGCGTTCGCCGTACTGGTAATAGCGGAAGGGCTCCAGCGGCAGCGGAAGCAAGGTGGGCTTCTCTTCGGCAAACATGGCGGCGACCTGCCGTTTGGTGGTGCCGTGGATGCGGGTGTCGGCCCAGCGTTCCCAGTCTGGCTATCAGGTCAGCCTTGATGCTTCTGTCCTCGTAAACGCAGCGCTCCGCGATACGCTCTTGCGCCTCGCCGAGCCACCGTATTTGTATTTGCCTCGGTGGTCAAAGGACATCATCCTCGAGACAACGCGTACGTTGGAAACGAAGCTCGGCCTTACGCCGGCACAGACCACGCATTGGTGGCGAACCAGACTCCGGTGCCTGAGAGCTCTTTAGCGCGCTAGCTAATCATTTCTCGACACCATGGGCAATGGTGCCCCGTGACGGGCAAAACGGGAAGCTATTCCGGGCCAGAAGTCGCCTTCTCGAAGTTGAACCTCACCGCATCTAGAATTTGGAGCCTTTGTCCCAGGCGCGTTCACACGCGTGCTCGTGAAACACTCAAAGAGCCGATCGCTTAACAATCCTTGGCTGTTCTACCGGAACCCTCCGCCTTTCCTCGCAGGGAGTAGCTGCTCTCCAGAGCACATACCGAGCAGGCTGTCGCGTTCGATCGAATTTCCGATCTGCTGCAAAGCTCGAGTTTGTGCTGCTATCACATCGCGCCGGGTGCAGCCCAATAGAAGAGAACACTCCTGATTGGAGTAGTGCTCGAGAACCGACATCACGAAGACAAAGCGCTCGAACGATGGCAGTTCAAGAATCGCCATAATCTGAGGCTGGTCTGTCGGAAACGTCGCGTCGTCGAAACTGCGCGCGATTGGGTGCGCGCTGTTTTCATCCGCCGGTCGCAGATTGAGGAGTCGAATCGCACCCTGGATGATCGTGCGGCGGGCCCAGGGCTCTGGCTCGCGCCAGCGTGCGCTCAATGCTGGAGTGGTTGGACTCCAATGGAAGTTGCGAGCGCCGACGAGCGCAGGACGTATGAACTCTTTGTTGCGGATTTTTCGGTTTGTCTTTGGGTGTCGTCACAGGCAAATGAGCCGCGTGTTCACGATCAAGAAACGAACGTATCGGGTCTGCTTCAAATGTGGCCGGGAATTTGACCTTCCTGGGCCTTGAGGCATCCCGCCGGTTTCAGCGAACCAGCGACACTTTACCGCACCCGAATAGCTCGGGACAAGCTGAAGCTCCCGCGCTTCCCGCGCTTGAATCCTGCCACCTGGGCAATCAAACCCTGATCCTCCATTTGCATGTCACCGGCTTGATTCGTTTCTGACCAGAGCATTTCTCGAAGTCTTGCTTGGCACCACCACTCCCTACCATGCTTCTATCCGCACTCTTCGTGGGGCGCTGTGCCCGGTGCAAGTTGGGGTTCGATTTAAAGGCAAGGTCCGTCACCAACTGTGACGGACCTGGATTGCCGGTTGCTGCTATCTAACGTCAACCGTCCACGGTCGCTTTTCAACCGCGACCAAACCGGCGGTTCTCCGACTAATCAGGATTTGGCCGTTCGCCGGCCGGTACACCCGAAATCTGCACTAAATTAAATTACTTACCTGATTGCGCCAACGGGCCACGGAGACCCGGTTGTCCTATGCGGATGGCGGCAAGGGATACGGCCGAGCAAGAAAAATCGAAAAAAGACTTGCATGTGAGATGCTGTTATAGTTAACTATATCACCATGGGTTGATCAAGGTGATCGCTCGCACCGGAGTGCGCGAGCGAAAAGCTGACCCGAAAGTAAAGAAGCTTAAGGAGTAAGGAGAATGATCATGAAATCTCTTCGTCTTGTGCTCTGATGGCGCTCTACCGTGGCTTTCGCCCAGTCCGACGCGCAAAAGTCCTTCGACAAACTGAAAACTCTGACGGGTTCCCGGGAAGGCACCATGGAAGGCAAGCCTCCGCAAGTCTCGCTTGGCGTGACTTCCATGGGTTCCGCGCTCATGGATGAGATGACGGGGAGTGGAAGTCCCGACGATCCGATAACTATGTTTCATCTCGACGGCGGTCGCTTGCTCATGACCCATTATTGCGACGGAGGAAATCAGCCTGGCATGGTCGGAACGATTTCGCCCGACGGCAAGACCATCACTTTTGATTTTCTCGACGCCACCAACCTTCTGAGTTCGCAGGTGGGACACATGCAGCACGTTGTTCTTCAACCTCATCGACTCCGATCATCACACCGAAATCTCGGAGTTCGCGATGGCGGAGGGCAAACAGATGGGTGGATTGTTGGACCTGAAGCGCACCGAGTGATGCCGCTTCTGCGGCCATGTATCGTGAGGAATCCGAGGAGGTGCAGCGGTCGATCGCAACGATCACTCGCAACCTCTCTCGGGAGGGCTGTCTGGAACCCATAATGGATCGTGAGTGGAACGACAATCAGCCGATTTACCGCCAGCTTCGCGACCGCGTGGTCGCCATGATACTCGACGGCGTGCTCAAAGAAGGCGATCCGCTGCCGTCCGTGCGCAATGTCGCAGCCGAATATCGAGTCAATCACCTCACGGTACTGAAGGGCTATCAACAACTGGTGGACGAGCAACTGGTCGAAAGTAAGCGAGGTCGCGGCATGTTCATCAACGCGGGCGCGCGCAATCTGCTGCTGCGAGGCGAACGCCAGAAGTTTCTTGCGGAAGAATGGCCCAGGGTCTACGCAACCATTCGGCGGCTCGGACTGAAGGCGGAAGAACTGCTCGATGCGGCCGCAAACCGCCGGTCGTCGCCGGATGCCGCACTGTCGAAAACCGAAGAGGAGGAGCGCTGAAGCCATGGCATGCATAGAAGCACGCGGTCTCCGCAAGGCCTTCGGCACAACCGTCGCGCTCGACGGCATCGATCTGCGCGTCGAAGAGGGCCGCATCCTCGGACTCATCGGTCCTAACGGCGCAGGCAAGACCACCGCGCTCAACGCGATTCTCGGCCTCACCCCTTATCGGGGGGAACTGAAGGTTCTCGGCCGCGACCCTTGGACCGAGCGCGATCAGCTCATGCGCGATGTCTGCTTCATTGCCGATGTCGCCGTGTTGCCGCGCTGGCTACGGGTTTCGCAGGCGCTCGACTACGTTGCCGGGGTGCATCCGCGATTCGATCGTGCCAAGGCGGAAGGTTTTCTCGCCAAGACCACCATCCGGCACGCCAGCAGGGTCAGGGAACTGTCGAAGGGCATGGTGGTCCAGCTGCATCTCGCGCTGGTCATGGCCATCGACGCGAAATTGCTTGTGCTCGACGAGCCGACGCTTGGTCTCGACATCCTGTATCGCAAGCAGTTCTACGATTCGCTGCTGAACGACTACTACGATCGCAGCCGCACCATCGTCGTGACCACACATCAGGTTGAAGAGATCCAGAACGTCCTCACCGATGTCATGTTCATCAACCGCGGTCGAATCGTACTCAATTGCAGCATGGAAGAATTCGAGTCGCGTTACCTGGAAGTGATGGTCAATCCCGAGCACGTCGCCGCAGCACGGGCGCTCAAGCCGATTCACGAGCGCCAGGTGCTCGGTCGCAGCCTGCTGCTGTTCGATCATGTCGATCGTCAGCAACTCGCCGCGTTGGGCGACGTGCGCACACCCAGCATCGCCGACTTGTTCGTTGCCGTGCTGGGCAATCAAGCCGGCGCAGCACAAGGAGCGGCTATATGAATACTCAATCGAACGCCGTGCCCGAGTCTCCCCTCGACTCGCAGGTAATCGCGCCCGCGGCCATCTCGGCGACTCGGCGCATGTACTGGTCGGTGCAACGCGAATTGTGGGAGAGCCGTTCGATCTATATCGCGCCGTTGGCCGTCGCGGCCCTAACTCTGTTCGGCTTCTTGATCAGCACCATTCATCTGCCGGACAAGATGCGTGCCGCGTTGGCACTCGACCCGGTGCAGCAGCACGAGGTCATCGAGCAGCCGTACAGCTTCGCTGCGCTTCTGATCATGGGGACGGCGTTTATCGTCGGGGTGTTCTACTGTCTCGACGCGCTGCACGCCGAACGTCGCGATCGCAGCATTCTGTTCTGGAAGTCGCTGCCGGTTTCCGATCTCACGACCGTGCTCTCGAAGGCGAGCATCCCGCTCGTGGTTCTCCCGCTGCTCTCCTTCGCGATCATCGTTGCCACGCAGTTAATCATGCTGCTGCTTAGCACCGCAGTACTGCTGGGGAGCGGTCTGAGTGTCGCGAAGCTCTGGACACAGTTGCCGTTGTTCCAGATGTCGCTGATGCTGCTCTACCACCTTCTGGCCGTGCATGCGCTCTGGTACGCGCCCATCTACGGCTGGCTGCTGCTGGTCTCAGGCTGGGCGCGGCGCGCGGCATTTCTATGGGCCAGCTTACCGCTGCTCGCGATCGGCGTCGTCGAGAAGATTGCCTTCAACACTTCCCATTTCGCCGCCATGCTGGAGTCCCGCTTGAGTGGCGGCGCGGCAGGCGCGTCCACAGCGTCTGGGAGCGTCCTGATGCCTCCGATGACACAACTCACTGCGGGTCAATTCCTAATCAGCCCTGGCCTGTGGATCGGGCTGGGAGTCGCCGCGGCATTCCTCGCCGCAGCGGTCCGGCTGCGCCGCTATCAAGGACCGATCTGAGTCGCATCACCCTTGATTGCAATTCCCCGCATAAGGAGAAGCGATTATGAGCACCGCCGTCATGATGAAACGGATTGCAGAAGCGTCGCCGCAGTTCAAGGCCAGGATTGCCGGTGTTTTGTATTTGCTCATCATGCTGACGCCAACCTCTAAGCAGCAAAGGTTTAATTCGATGTTCAGGAGGACGCATGCAACCCCTTATTGGTCTTAACTGCTCAACGATTGAATGTACTTCTCTCTCACCCAGTGCTCCGATTTGGCAGGACGTCCTGGCACAGGCGATGACCGGCGAACTAGTCGCCGCGATGAACTACACCTCCTTGTCGGAGATATGTGACGATCCCGAAGAAATAGCCGATGCATTAGAGCATGCGGAGGGCGAACGGGGGCATGCTGCTGCGTTCGCTGCCGAGGGGCGCAAGATTGGAGTGGACGTCCCCAATAACGTCGACGCCAAGCATTGGAAGCGGCTCCGCGACGCATTCATGCGCTGCATCACAGAGCGTGACTTTATTGGCTGCCTGATCGTCCAGGAGATCATGCTGGAATCATTCGCCGTCGCAAGCTATGCACGCGTCGGGAAGGTCGCGCCAGGGAGTCTTGGCAAGACCTTTGCCTCCATCGCAGCCGAGGAAGAAGAGCACGTCGATCACGCGATGGCGATACTCAGAACGGAGCGGGCCCTGGACGCGCAACGCTTCGACGATAAGGTGTACCGGCTGCATCTTGATGTGATGACCACTCTGGCGCAGATGCTGGCGAAGGAATGCAAGGATGGACACTGCGAAGTGTGCCACAGCAGCTGTGTGAAGCCATCACTGTCCGAGGTCAGCTTGAGTGCAGCCGAGCTTCGCGGAGCGTCGCTGCAACAGTATTTGAAGACGCTAGACATGCTGGGGATACCCGGGGAGGTAACACTTGCATGGGTGGCTCAGTTGCCAGTATAGCTGGGCGAGAGCGGACTCTCGAGGTCGATTTCGCTCTGGTCGGGCATCAGGAGAGTTGGAGAGCGGCCGCGGACGTACTCGCTGTCCTGCGCGGACCGGAGCGTACGCCTCTGCCGGACGATGAGATCAAGGACATCCTTCCATGGATTCCACCCAGAGCAGTCTGCCATGTCGACGTCGCATCGATCGTCAGTACGAAGATCGGCGGCGCGAAGGCGCGCGGCCTCTACATCGACTCCTTCATTCCTCCCGACCGTCTGGAAGCCGCCTACGTGCACGAGAACCGCGCCCGGGTTCGAGGGGCGGCGGCCTGCGCGATCAAGGCAGGAGCGAAGATCGTCAGTCTCGGCGGATTCAGCTCCATTCTGATCGAGGGCAACTTCGATCAGCTTCCGGAAAGACACGATACGGTCTTCACCACCGGCAATACATTGACAGTTGGTTTCATCGTTCAGGGCATCAAGAAGATGTGCGCGCTCGAGGGGCGGGACATCCACCGATCAACCCTGCTCATCGTTGGAGCAACAGGAGATGTGGGCTCCGGCTGCGCCCGTTGTTTGGCGCCTATCGTAAGGCGCGTGTTGCTTAGCGCACGCAACATGGAGCGACTACGCAGCCTCGCGGCGGAGTTGCAAGCTGATGGAGCTCAGGTGGAGATCTCGGCGGATCTCCAGCGCTTCTCCGCAGAGTCTGACGTCGTAATCTGCGCGGCCAGTTTGGCGTCCCCTTCGCTTCTGTTGGGCCGGATTACGCCCCACGCCCTCGTTTGCGATGCTGGCTACCCGAAGAACCTGTCTCCACGGGCGGAGATGCTTGGCGCCAAAGTCTTCTTCGGAGGTCTGGGACAGATCACTGGCGGATTGAAGTTCGCGCCGGATTTTCACGGAATTCTGAATCGGCATCCGTTCCCCGATGTGGTCCATGGATGTCTACTCGAAGGCATGGCTCTGGCTCTGGAGGGCCGCTTCGAACCCTTCTCTCAGGGAAGAGGATCCATCACTCAGGAGCGGGTCGAGGAGATTGAGACAATTGCTGCACGGCATGGGATCTATCTCGCACCGCTTTACAACGCCGATGGACCAGTGGAGGACCGACTTCATTGCCAGACGGAATGGTCGAGAGGATGAGTGCGTGGGCGGAGGACCGGGTCGAACTGTTTGGATCGGGTCACTTCGTGGATTCGAAGCCACCGCTGCTTGCGCTCTGGGGCAAGCAGGATCCGTTCTCGTCGGCATCATTCGAAGCCCGGTCCGCGCCATTGCCTTACCAGACAAGAAGTCAGTAGGGGCGAAAGTTCGAAAACGTCCGCTATAGCCGAGCATCATTATCCTGAGGTCGGCGGACCATCAACTGACGATGACTCAGTCGAAAACCGCGGCTTTGCCGGGTTTCTGGGCAACCCGGTGTGCCAGATGTAGGGATTCACTCGGTCCGGGAGCGCGCCTGTTGCACCATTTCGACTAAGACTCCCCGAGTCTCTGCTGGATTGTTCACCTCGCGCACGAATGCGATGCGGGCGCCGCGGATGCCATCCCCGGTCTTCACGCGCACCTGAAAGCCGAGGCGATCGACCGCTGTCATGGTTGCTTCCTGTGACTCAATGCGAGCAAACTTCTGGGCCAGCAGGATGAGCGCATCCTTGTGGTCGGTGTTCATGTGCTGAATGATCTCGGCCATTGAGTCGGCAAGAGGGTCGGGTTGGCTGCGCTCATAGTCGGAGGCCCATACCCAGCCCATCACTCCGAAGCCGCCCACGTAATAGACATCCACCACGTTCATGAGGTAAAAGGAAAAATCTTCAAAATCTACCCAATACTTGCTGTTAGCATAACGCGCTAAGTAGAGCTTGCGAGCCTCGGCCACCTCTGCGTCCGGTAGAGGCAGAACATTTCCTACTAGCGTGACCCTCGATGCTCCGAGCGGATCACCGGCGCCCTCCTGGGTAACAAGCAAGCTGGCGCGAGAGTCGGCCTGCAAATTCTGCGTGTGCATGGCCATTGTGCTGATAAGGAAGATGGGACGCCCGTGATCGTCCAACCCGTAGGGCATCACGGACCCGAACGGGAACCCCGGCTGTTTTCGCGACAGGGTCGAGAGGCTACCTGTGCGGCCCAAATACACCAAGGTGCGCGCACGCTCGGCGAACGCGGGCTCGGGGACCGGAGGCTGGTCAGTCACTGCCCCGGGCCCCGCATGTTTTCTTCGGGATGAGGTGGTCATCGCGGTCTTCTCTCCTATGGCTCTTCGTCGGGCGGACCCGCGGCGCCGGCAAGATCCTGAGGCTTGATCTTCTCGATGTTGAACTTCGCTACACGCTCGCGCATCGTCTTCAGAACATCTTCGAGAGGCGGGACGTCGCCCTTGATCCATCGCAACGGGTTGATGCGCGCCACGACAAACGAACGCAGGTACGGACTCACCAGTCCGCGTTCCTTTAGCTTTTTGACCACTGCGGCGACCTTTTCCTCGAGGTCCAGCACCATAGAGGCCCGCTTCTCATGATGCTTCAGGGCGGAGCGCAATGGGTCATCACTGAAGTCCTCAAGGCGTCGCAGGATCGGATGGTAAGCACCGCCACCGAAGCGCGCGACTCGTTCGTAGCACATCCCCAGAGTGACAAGTGCGGCCTGATCGAGATAGAAGGCAAACCCGGATTCGGGTCGCGAGCCATCTTCGTCAACCAGGCCACGGTAGATCCGTATGACTTCCAGTGAACGTTCCTTGAGGTTATGCGCCTTCTCCGTGTTCAGAGCCAGGATCTGCCACGCAACCTCGCGTTCCGCAACCACCAGAGCGGTGATGGACTTAGCCCCAAGGCGGCGCATGGCCTCGAGGCGATGGCGGCCGTTGGGAGTCCAGAAACCACCGCCTGGCGCCACAACAGTGATGACGGGGTCGAGAAAACGCCCGGTCTTACTAATAACGTCGGCGAGCCGTTTGTGGTGAGCGTCGGAGAGATCGCGTTGAAACGGCGTTGGCTCGATCTTGTCGAGGGGGAGAATCGAGAGCAGAGTTTGATGACCGCCAAGAGGTTCCTTATAGAGGCCCACCACGCAGCCCCCGGCCTTCTCGACAGCTTCCGCGGCTTCTGCGGCAGATCCTTCTGATTGTTCTAATCGGCATTCTGCCGGGGTGAGACCCCGGGTGCCGGGCTTGGCTTTGCCAGGACGTCGTCGGGCAGGTACGCGCTTTGCCATGTAGAGACTGTACCTTATCTGCGGCGAGGCTACCGAAGGTTAGGGAGCTGCCTTTGAGAACGCGATAGACGCGGTTCCTCATCTCCCTCCAACGGTTTAGAGTTGTCCCGTCAGGGATGCCAACATTCCAAGCCCTTAGGGAGGCAGCTCAGTTCTTTTGGGGTAGAATGAGCCGCGAGCCACTCAGGAACTCACAGCAAGCACTCGTTGAACGCTGGTGGGGGGCGGTCCGGTGCTCCTCTCTCTGCTTGAGTTTGCTTAGAGCACAAGATCCACAAGTGGGAAGGAGAGGCCATGCGGAACCAATGGCACACCTCAACGTCGGAAGTCAGATCCTCCACAAACGTCAGCCGCGCCAACAACAGCAACGGTTCCGACGACTGCCGGAATTTCTTCCCAACGCTGTGGGGTCTTGGTTTGGTTGTTTTCACCCTTCTATCGTCAGGCGGATGTGGAAACAAGAACGTGTCGGCAGCAGCCGCTCCCCCGCCAATCGTCCAGATTGTCGAGGTGATGCAACGAGATGTCCCCGTTTATCACGAATATCTCGCGACTCTGGATGGCTATGTGAACGCGCAAATCCAGCCGCAGGTTTCAGGCTACCTTATCAAACAGAATTATTTGGAAGGCGCCGTGGTTGGCAAGAACCAGGTACTTTTCAAGATCGATCCCCGCCCGTTTCAAGCAATCGTGGATCAAGCCAAGGCGCAGGTCGCCCAAGCCGAGGCGCAGCTTGGGAAGACGCAGTTGGACGTGCAACGCGACACTCCGCTGGCAAAAGAAAAAGCAATTGCGCAGAGCCAACTCGACAACGATATTCAAGCCAATTTAGCTACCAAAGCGACCGTTCAAGCCGATAAAGCTGCTGTTGAACAGGCGGAACTGAATTTGGAGTTCACCAATGTTCGTTCGCTCGTCGACGGTGTGGCCGGAATCGCCAGCGGCCAAGTGGGAAATCTCGTGGGCCCGCAAATCATCCTCACCACAGTTTCTCAACTGGAACCGATTAAGGCTTACTTTACGGTGAGCGAACAGCAATACCTCGCTTTCGTCAAGCGTAATCCGACGGAAGCATCTCGAGAGGCGCGTGAGAAACAGTTTGAGTTGGAGCTGATCCTTTCCGATGGATCTATCTATCCCCGAAAAGGAAGATTCTTCGCCGCCGATCGTCACGTGGATATCCAGACGGGAGCGATTCGGCTGGCTGGTCTGTTTCCTAATCCAGGCAATGTTCTTCGTCCCGGCCAGTTTGGCCGCGTCCGTTTCATAAGCTATACGCGGATAGGGGCGCTGCTGGTGCCACAGAAGGCGATCACCGAGCTTCAGGGAAGTTACCAGGTGGCGGTGGTCGGCAACGATAACAAAGTCACTCTGAGGACGGTGAAGGTCGGAGAACGAACCGGCGCAATGTGGATTGTTGACGAAGGTATCAAACCAGGGGAGCGGGTGGTGGTTGAGGGTGTGCAAAAGGTCAGGGACAGCATGCTGGTCAAACCCACTCTGGTGGCCGCCCAAGGAGAAGGCAACTGAGCCATGTCCAAGTTCTTCATCAATCGTCCAATCGTCGCCATGGTGATTGCGATCGTCACAGTCATTGTCGGTGCCGTAACCATCACCGGCCTTCCCGTCGCTCAGTTTCCCAACATCGCGCCCCCGGAAATTCAGGTACTCGCCACCTATGTTGGCGCGGACGCGCAGACACTCGAACAGTCGGTTGCCACTCCCATCGAGCAGCAAATGAGCGGAGTGGACAACATGAATTACATGTACTCGTTGAATGCGACGGGAAACTCGCAAACCACTCTGATCATAAATTTCGATGTGAAAACGGACCCCAACACCGATCTGATCCTCGCCCAGTCAAGGGAGACCCAGGCAGCATCTCAGCTTCCCATCGACGTTACCAACTATGGAATCACCGTCAGAAAATCAGTGACCGCCCCGCTGATGCTGGTCGCGGTGTATTCCCCGCATGGTACCTATGACGCGAGGTTCCTCGCGAATTATGCGTTTATCAACCTCCTTGATCCCATCACTCGCTCGCCGGGGATAGGCCAGGTCCAGGTATTTGGAGCAGGCCAGTACGCCATGCGGTTGTGGGTCAAGCCCGATCAGTTGGCTAAGCTGGGCATCACCGTCACCGAGATCGTCAGCGCGGTCCAGTCGCAAAACACGGTCAATCCTGCTGGAAGAGTGGGGGGCGAGCCTATTCCTCCGGGCCAGCAGTTCGCCTATGCGGTTCGCGCGCAAGGCCGGCTAGTCTCACCGGAAGAATTCGGAGAGATCGTGATCCGCGAGTCGCAGGGCGGTGTGGTGCGCGTCAAAGATGTGGCCCGCGTCGAGCTCGGGGCGCAGGACTACTCCGTGGCCGGACGCTTGAACGGTAAACCCAGCGCCATTGTTGCCGTCTACCAATTGCCTGGATCAAACGCGGTTGACGCAGCAGCCGGCGTTAAGAAACTGATGGCGGAGGTGAAAAGCCGCTTCCCTTCGGACATGGATTACACCTTGTCGCTGGATTCGACCCGATCCGTCGTCCAGGGAATGAAGGAAATCGTCATAACGTTGCTGATCGCGATTGGCCTGGTGATCCTAGTCGTGTACCTGTTTCTTCAAGGATGGCGCGCGACTTTGATTCCCCTGCTGGCTGTGCCTGTCTCTTTGGTCGGCACGTTCGTGTTCTTTCCTTTGTTCGGCTTCTCGGTGAACACACTCTCTCTATTTGGTTTGGTGCTGGCGATTGGCCTGGTGGTGGACGACGCCATTGTGGTGGTGGAAGCAGTAGAGCGTCACATCGAAGAAGGGATGGCTCCGAAAGATGCGGCCTTGAAAGCCATGGAAGAAATCTCAGGCCCGGTCGTCGGAATCGCCCTGGTGCTGTCGGCCGTATTTATACCCACCGCTTTCATACCGGGCATTACCGGAAGACTCTACCAGCAATTCGCAGTCACTATTGCGATCTCCGTGCTGCTCTCGGCGTTCAACGCATTGACCCTCAGCCCGGCGCTGGCTGCACTGCTGCTGCGGCCCAAAAAAGTCAGCAGAGGACTTCTGAGAAGGTTCTTCGACCAATTCAATCGGCTGTTCGAACGCGCTACCAACGGCTACGTTCGGGTTTGTGCGGCCCTGATTCGCAAAAGCGCCGTGGCCTTGATCATGCTCGTGGGGTTCGGCGCCGCCGCCTGGTTCTTCGGCAGCAAAGTTCCATCGAGCTTTCTTCCTGACGAGGATCAGGGATACCTGTACATCAACTTGCAGTTGCCGAGCGCGGCTTCCACCGAGCGCACCGACCTTGTGACAAGAAAGATTGAGGACATTCTGGCCCACACTCCGGGAGTGGCAACCACCACGAGTGTCATCGGCTTCAGCTTGCTCAGCTACACCCGATCCACATACAACGCGTTCATTTGGGTCACCTTGAAACCGTGGGACGAACGAGCCGACCGGGAAACCCAGTTTCAAGTGATAAAGGCGCGATTGAATCGAGCCCTCAGCCAGTTGCCGGAGGGGATTGCTTTTGATTTTTCGCCTCCCGCCATTCCCGGTGTGGGCACCTCCGGCGGATTCACGTTCGTCCTTGAAGATCGCGCCGGCAAGGATGTGCAATTCCTCTCCAGCAATTTGAATGCATTCCTGACGGCTGCCCGCAAGCGCCCTGAGATTGCGGGCGTGACTACCACGTTTCTCGGCAGCGTGCCCCAGCAGTTCATCGACGTGGACCGCGACAAGGTAATCAGGCAGGGAGTGTCCATCAGCGATGTCTACCGGACGATTCAGGCGTTTATGGGCGGATTGTTCATCAACTACTTCAACCGCTTCGGCCGGCAGTGGCAAGTTTACATTGAGGCGGAGGGCGACTACCGAACGCAAGCAGAGAACGTGGGGCAATTTTATGTCAGGAATCAAAATGGCCGGATGGTCCCGCTCTCCGCACTAACCAGATTTGAACCGCGTTCCGGTCCCGAATTCACCATGCGTTACAACCTGTATCGCTCGGCGCAGATCAACGGCAGCGCCGCTCCGGGCTACAGCTCAGATCAAGCGACGGCTGCTCTAGAAGAAGTCTTTGCGCAAACCATGCCACCCGAGATGGGCTACGACTATATAGGCATGTCATTTCAGGAAAAAAAGGCCCAGCAAGGTGTACCTCCGGCCGCGATCTTCGGGTTATCGTTGCTGTTTGTTTTTCTCATCCTCTCAGCTTTGTATGAGAGTTGGACCTTGCCATTCAGCGTCCTGCTGAGCACGCCGGTTGCGGTGTTTGGCGCTTTCGCAATTCTGTGGCTGCGCCGCGTCTTGCTGGGCGCTTTCTATCCCCCTTACATGGTGCAGATTGAGACTGATGTGTACTCGCAGATTGGGCTGGTCATGCTGATCGGCCTGGCTGCGAAAAATGCCATCCTGATTGTGGAATTCGCAAAGGACGAATACGAAAAAGGTACGCCTCTTGTGGAAGCAGCCCTCACGGGAGCCAGGCTTCGCCTCCGGCCCATATTGATGACCTCCCTGGCCTTCATTTTCGGATGTATCCCGCTGTGGACGGCATCGGGAGCCGGGGCGGTGGCCCGCCAGATCATGGGCACGACGGTCATCGGCGGCATGTTGGCGGCGAGCGCCCTCGGTATTTTCTTTGTCCCGGCCGTGTTTTGCGTGGTGGAGAAATTCTCCGGTGCTGAGCGCAAGAAGCCATCTTCTGCGAGCGCAATACCTCTTCCCGCGCAAAATCCGGGAGCAGGAGACGACTAAGGTGAGGACGCTGACTGCCCTTCGAATCCTGGGGTTAGTAATTCTGGGTCTAATTCTGGGATTCGCCTGCGGTTGCGCCGTGGGGCCGAACTACAAGAGGCCGACGGTCAACGTTCCTCCTGTCTATCGCGGTCTCACGCCGGAGGAAGTAGCCAAGGGCGAAGCCCGATCGTTGGCCGACGAGAAGTGGTGGGAGGTTTTTCAGGATGAACAACTAAGGGAGCTGGTCAAGACTGCGCTGCAACAGAATTATGACGTGCGTATCGCGGCCGCACGGATGCTGCAAGCCCAGGCCCAGTTGGGCATCACGCGGGCCGATCAGTTTCCCACCATCGCAGGCGGTGTGGCAGCCGCGAATCAGCGCAGCCCGCAATCAAAGTTCTTACCGGCGTTCGAAACCAGCGCGAACCAGGTAAGCGGGAACCTCGCCTGGGATTTGGATTTCTGGGGCCGGTACCGCCGCGCAACTGAAGCGGCCCGGGCCGACCTGGTGGCCAGCGAGTGGGCTCGGCGGGAGGTCATCACCGCCTTGATTGCGAACCTCACCGGTGCTTACTTCCAGCTTCGCGCGCTTGACTTGCAGCTTGAGATCTCCCAGCGGACACTGGCATCCCGCCAGGATTCCCTGCGACTGACCCGTCTGCTGGCCGACGGCGGCTCAACCTCCATGCTCGATGTTCGCCAAGCGGAACAGCTCGTTTTTACCGCAGCTTCTGAAGTCCCTAGCCTGGAACAACAGATTGAGCAGGAAGAGAATTTGATCAGCATTCTTCTCGGGAACAATCCCGCGCCGGTTCCACGAGGACGAAAACTGACGGAGCAGGAACATCCCCCCACGGTGCCCGCCGGGCTCCCCTCTTCTTTGCTGGAGCGGCGGCCTGACATCCGCCAGGCCGAAGAACAGTTGATCTCCGCCAACGCTCGAATCGGAGTCGCGCGAGCGGCGTACTTCCCCCAGATCTCACTCACCGCGACCGCCGGATATCAAAGTTCCGCGTTGACCGGTTTATTCAGTGGACCGGCGGGATTGTGGAACTTTGGCGGAGCGCTCACCCAACCGATCTTCACCGCAGGGAAGTTGCGATCGAACGTCCGCCTGACAGAAGCCCGGCAGCAAGAGTTCCTGCTCCGCTATGAACAGTCGATCCAGGGAGCGTTCCAGGAGGTTTCTGATTCTCTGGTCGCATACCGCAGAACCCAGGAGTTTCGTCAGCAACAGGAACTCCTGGTTGCTTCGGCACAGGACGCGACTCGCCTCTCGCAGATGCGGTACAGCGGCGGTGTTGCCAGTTATCTCGAAGTCCTCACCAACGACACCAACTATTTCTCTGCCCAACTCAGCCTGGTACAGGCTCAACTCAACGAACGATTGGCCCTGGTAGAGCTCTACAAGAGTTTGGGCGGAGGATGGGAACCGTGAGTTCATTTTGTATTTTGGCGGCTCTCCTAACAACTGGAAAGCGGCGAAACTGAAGACCTAGCCAAGCTAGGGATGATTCGGATCAACGCTAAGGTAAGCAAACAGGAGAGACTCACCGCTAGGCCTGTGGCTGCCTCCATTTGGTTCCACCGTTACAAAGACGGCGTCGATTTGATCCAATGTCTTGGGGTCGTCGCACTTCAAGATCCAACGCTTCTTGGCGGCATTATCCTCGTAGAAAACGCCGAGGTTGAGCGCCTGTTGCTGATTCGCTCCCCGCCGACCCCAGGCCTGAAACGTGCTTGCGTTCTTTACGGCGGTCTGCTGATCGAGGTCGTAGGCGTATAAGATCAACGATTTTCCTCGTGTGTAGAATACGCGGCCGTACGGTTTCTGAGTCTCGCCGGTGCGGGCGACGTCGTACACTTCCGCAATATAAAGATTCCGCGCGCCCATCAGGTCCCGGATGTCGCGGTCGTGCGCGAGAAGCTCGCCCTTCTGGTCGAGTGCCGCGTCGCGGTCGTAAAGGAGACGATTCAGATCGTTGACTTTTGCGTCCAATGTCTTGGCACGAGCGGCGTCCCGGGCGGACTGCTGCACCAGGGACTCTAACTTCTGCAGCAGCTCCAGCGAGCTCGACTGGGCGGCGTCGAGCTTCTGCTCCAGTTCAGTACGCTGCTGGACCAGGTCTTGTCTGCTTGCCTCGCGCGAACCGAGATCGGTCTTTAGGCGGTCCTGCGCCGCTTTCATCCGGTTGACTTCGTCCGACTGTTCGGCCAATTGTTGCCGGAGGCGGGCGATCGTTTTGTCGCGCTGTTCGATGTGCGCACGGGCGATTTGGCGTTCGTACCCGGTATCGCTCAGCTGGGCTTCCAGAGAAAGTTTGTCTTGGCTGCTGGGCCGGGGTGGGGCGAGCTTTGTGATATCGGCGCCGCGCTGTACGCCGGCCCAGTAGGCGTAGAAGCTGAGAGAGACAAAAAGCAGAATTCCGGGGGTATATAACATCCACACGTGACGCCAGGTTGGCTCGCTGGAAAATGGGCCAGGGCGATGGGGTGCGATGAAAGCGCCGTTCGTGTTCTCGAACTGGTCCAAGTTGCGCTTTTCATCTTGCGCTAGGCGTCTGAAGAGAGCTTTTTCTGCCTGTTCTTCTGACCAATCGGGTCCTGGTTCTAGATCTTCAGACGCTTCGATGGCTGCTATGACGGGAATCGCTCGGCTAGCAACCGTTTCGTATTGCTGAATGGTTTTCCGGCAGGATTGGCAAACAACAAGATGCTCCTCTAGCCTCTTCTGTTCCTCCTCAGTCAATTGGCCTGAGGTTGAAACGGCGCACAGCTCCAGGAACTCGTTATGGGGTTCGGTTAGCGACAATGTCCCCGCTCCTGAGGTTGGACAAGACCTTTTGTCATACCGCTCGCTCACCAGGCAATTTGCTACCAAAAAGCTCTTTTCGCAACCGTTCCAGTCCGCGAAAGTAGTGATGTTTGACATTCCCTCGAGATTGGCCCAGCTTCGCCGCAATTTCATCAAGCGTATAGCCTTCCAAAAAATGTAGGTGCAGGGTTTGGCGCTGGTTCTCAGAGAGTGCTTCAAACACCTTCTGCAGGCTTCCGTTTCCGAGCCTTCCGTCAATTGAGTCCTCAAACCACCCAGCCTCCGACCGTGTATCGGCGAGGTCGCTCGCAGCGTCGTCGAGGTCGAGCCGTGTGTAGAAGTGGCGAGAAGTCAAATGGCGGCGCCGGGAGATAGCGCGCCGGTAGGCCATTTGGAGAATCCAGAACCTCGCCGGCCCCTTGCGTTTGTCGAAGTTTTTGCAGTCACGGTGAACCAGCAGAAAGAGGTCTTGGACCAGATCGTCTGCTTCTGAGGTATCTCGCAGTACACGATAGGAGACAGCGCGTACTACGCTGGCGTATCGGCGAAAGAGGCTGGCCAAGGCTTCCGTGTCCCCGTCACACACTTGTGCCAGTAGGAGTTCGTCTGATTCGGTCGGCGCGCTTGACGTTCCTGCAACTGAACATACTTCCTTGGTCACTTCAGCGTATGGCTCTTCCCTGTCCTTTTTGTCCTGGTGAGGGTCGGCGATCGGCACTGCACTTCCTAAAATCCCGGGAAGGTTCCTAGTAACTGACGAACTCACGCCACCCCCTCAGGTTGCACCCACGCCCGCGGGCACCGCAATCTCGGATCCTGCTCTGTGCTCGGCCGGGACCCACGACGGTCCCGGCAGGAACTCGCCACACGGCGACACGCAGAAATGAGCTACTCTCAACCACTTACAGACGGTTCCCCTCGGGCGGACTCAGTCTTAACCATGAGCGTTCGTATTTCATTACGCAGCATTTATCCCCCGATATCCTTCACCCATTCACCAATTCGATCTTTGAAGGCACCCGTAATCTTATTCGGTGGTAAGTGAAAGAGGCGTAGGCGAGAGTCAGCCGACAGGTGGAATTTTATTTGTCGGGTCTCCGCGAAAAATTCGGTAATCGTCTCAGGACGATCCGTTCGACGAGAAAGATGAGCCAAGAAGAATTCGCCGAACTCCTCGGAATCTCCGTGGACTTTCTTAGCCTGATCGAACGCGGAATCAATGCTCCTTCGTTTGAAAACCTGGAGGTATTCTCTACTCAACTCGGCATCCCTGTTCATGAGTTGTTCGTATTTGAACTGTCCCACCTGTAGATATACCCCTCAATGACAAGCAAGTGCGCTGAACCGGTTCCAATCCTTTTCGACCTAGACCCGTAACCTCATTCGGTGGTACCCGGAATGAGATTACGCCACACTTTCGGTGGGTTGCAAGTCGAATTTTGAATAGCCTCCGAAAGCAATTCGGTCAGCGAGTGCTCCAGATTCGTCATGATCTGGGGAAGAGCCAGGAAGATTTTGCTGAAATGGTAGGTATGTCCGTCGACTTTCTCAGCCTGATTGAACGTGGAAGGAACTCCCCTTCTTTCGAGAAGCTGGAGTCGATGGCGAGGAGACTTGGTGTTTCCGTTGCCTTCCTGTTTACCTTCGATTCGAACTCACGCTCACCGCGTCTGAGAAAAACGGCGCGGCGCAAGCGGCAAGTCCATTAAGAGCAGTTTTCTCTTTACCACACCCGCCTGGTTTCACCCGTTTCCACGTTGCACAAGGCTCAGAGCTTTTGGCTCGACACTAGTGCGTTGTTCTGATTTGTCCACGCGAAAATCGAGAACGATTTCGGTACAGGTTTGTGCCCCTGTAGTCTTGACGCGATACTCCACACGTTGGGTGGTGACATCATAAGTCTCTGCGATGTCCGCCACCGGCGTTACCGAATCAAGCATAGGGGAGAAAGTGCTCCACGGTAAGAGCGCAGCGCCAACTCCGAGGCTTTGGGAGCCGATCGCTTTAGCTTTCCATCCG
>Ga0137392_10000296_pt1 | contig 24777 bp, 17 predicted proteins | sample 15con2h34AmetaG_FD_101394 | JGI IMG/M metagenome (GOLD analysis project Ga0137392, IMG submission 101394) | Vadose zone soil microbial communities from Angelo Coast Range Reserve, California, USA - 15con2h3.4A metaG | ecosystem: Environmental > Terrestrial > Soil > Vadose zone > Saprolite... | reverse complement strand
GGGGCCACCTACTACTACGTGGTGGCGGCCTCGAACGCCGGCGGAACCAGTGCGAACTCCGCGCAAGTTTCGGCAACGCCGACCGGACCGACAACTGCGGTCAACGTCACCGTGGACGTGCTGGCGAACCGGCATTTCATCAGCCCGTACGTTTACGGCGTCAACTTCCCTCCCAACGCCGCCTATGTCACAAATTCGAATACCACCCTGGTGCGATGGGGCGGCAACGCCAGCTCCACCTACAATTGGCAGCTCTTTACTGACAACGCCGACAACGATTATTACTTTGAGGATTTCACTTTCTGCGGTATGGGCAGCTTCAACAACTGCACAGACAGCGACTCGGCACACTTCATCACAGACGTGAAGGCCGCAGGCTCTAGACCGTTGATGACCATGGCCATGCTGGACTGGGTGGCGCAGAGCCCGGAAACTGCAGGAGCAAGCGGAAACTTGCACTGGACTTTTTCAGTTTCACAAGATGGGGCGTGCAGCACAAAGACGGATCCTTTCAACAGCGATGCCTCAGTTGCCTTGAAGGCCGACTGCTCAACTCCTTTCGTTGCGAGTCAGGCCCAGCTTAATCGAGCATATTTCCCACTGCTCGATGACCATACGCAAGCGTGTCCTTCCGGTAATTGTGTATATCGGATCGATTGGGTCACCGACCCTAGTAAAGGACTAGCTCAGGCCTTTGGCAGCGGCTCCTGTCCAATACCGTACTTCGCCAGTACCTCATGTCACTTCTACAACATGGACAACGAGATAGATATTTGGGCAGGCACGCATTTCGATGTTCATCCCAATCAAACCACGTACAACGAACTGCGCGATGTCTTTCTCACGGAAGGGGGCAAGCTGAAGACGTGGGACCCCCAGGCGGTGCGCTTTGGCTGGGTGAGCTGCTGCTGGGGGCCGTATTGGAATCCAGGGTCCAATGGGGACCGTTCCAGTCACGCCAATATTGACTTCATGCCGTGGTGGATCAACGAGGTTTACTGGAACGATCAGATCAGCGGCTCGCGAACACTCGACGTGCTTGATCTTCATGCCTATCCCGAGACCAGCGGTACCGGCCTGCCTCTCAGCCAGCAGCGGACGTTGGCCCTGACCGACACGCACGACTGGTGGGACCCGAACTACACCAGTCAGGCATGGTTCGGCTCAGTCGGCGCGACTAACGAGCAGCCGAATGATCACACGCCATTCCGCATTCCGCGCGTCCGGGCCATCGCGAACATGATTTATCCGGGCACGCCCGTGGGCTTTACCGAATGGAACTTTGCCATGGCGGGCGAGTCTGATTTTTCTACTGCGCTCGCTGATGCGGACGCATACGGCATCCTCGGCAGGGAGCGGGCAACGTATTCGACGCGCTGGACGGCACCGGATCCGTCAACACCAGCCTATAATTCGCTGCTCTTGTACCGCAACTACGACGGCAGCAAGAACGTGTTTAACCCGATTTCCGTTTCGGCCACGAACAATGCCGACCCCAACCTATTCAGCGTGTATGCCGCCACCAACGCCGGCGGCAATTCGCTCATGCTGATGGTGATCAACAAAGACCCGGTGAACATAGCCCAGGTGCAGTTCGCGCTCAGCCACTTTACGCCGTCGCAAGTCACCGCTTACAAGCTCTCCCAGGCTTCGCCGAATAGTATTGTGGCCGGCACATCGCAGGCGTGGCCTGCCAACTTAACCATTAGCGTCTCCCCGTATTCCGCCACTTTGCTAGTTGTGACTGGGAGCACACCGAGCGTCCCCGCGGCAGAGTGGGACCTGAACCCGGACACGATCATGGTCCCGGCGGGAGGGACGGTTAGCCTTCACCCGAAACTAATCTCCGGGGCGGGAACGGTGACTCTGGGATCCCCGAGTTCGCAGGCAGGCATTACGGTCACCACCACCAGTTCTACGGTGAACTCCGGCCAGCAGGGTTTGGTTCAAGTGGTCGCTGGCAACACACCCGGATTCTATTCATTTTCGGTCCCTGCGACAGACAACGGCGGCGTCTCCACCACCGAGAGCGGCTGGATAGTCGTCGGCAAACCTGCGGCCGCGCTGGCCAAGACCGCCGGCGACAATCAAACGGGAACCGCAGGCACGGTGTTGCCCGTCAATCTCACCGTGACGCTAAGCCCTGGTTCGTCAGGCGGGAGTGCCGTTGGCGCGAGTGTCTTCTTCGCCACCAGCTCAGGCTCGCTCACGAATGTTCAAGTTGGATCGGAGAAGGTTTTTAACGGATCGAAGGTCATCGCCGTGACCAACAGCTCCGGCGTGGCCAGCGTCACGCTGACTTTGCCTGGGACCCCTGGGGGAGTAACTGTGACTGCACAAGGTCCTTACGGGCTGGGACACCCGACAGCCCCAGCATTCAACGAAACCGCGCTAGTTGCTGTCGCGCCTTCTCTCCCGCATAATTCCAGCATCGTCAAAACAGCCTCAACTCGGCGCCCGAGGGCGGGGGCAAGATCCGACTCCGCGCAGGGCTGGTCCGCGCTACAGCAGACTGCGCAGCAGACCGACGCTCGTCTGGGCAAGATCGTCCGCGTGTTGATGAGTTTCCCGACCGTGGTCATCAGCGGAACCAAACTGGCGCAGGAGATCGGCACCAACCGGTCGGAAGTCTGGCGGCTGGTACAGCAGTTGCGGACTTTGGGAGTGGAGATTGCGGGGCATCCCGCGAGCGGGTATCAACTGACCGCTGTACCCGACTTGCTTTTGCCGGAGATGGTGGCGCCGCTGGTGCGCGGAACGATTTTCGGTGAGCACATTCATCATTACTATCGCGCTGGTTCAACCAACACGCTGGCGATGGAAGGGGCGGCGGATGGCGCTCCCGAGGGCAGCGTGTTTCTCGCCGAGCAGCAGACCGCAGGGAGAGGGCGCGGCAACAACCAATGGCATTCGGAGCAATCCACGGGGATCTACTGCTCGGTGGTGCTTCGTCCGGCGCTGCCGCCGTCGGAGGTGCTGACGCTTTCGCTGGCCGCGGGTCTGGCGGTGCAATCGGCGATTCAGGAGATTGACTCGCGAGTGCTTCCCGATCTGAAGTGGCCGAACGATGTGCTGATCCATGGCAAGAAATTCTGCGGGATTCTCACCGAGATGAGCGCTGAAGCCACCCGGGTGCGGCACATTGTTGTGGGGATGGGCCTGAATGTGAATCAGGCGAGCTTTCCGGGCGAACTAGAGCACACCGCGACTTCGTTGCGGCAGACTGCGGGCACGGAATGGTCGCGGGTTGAGTTGTGTGCCGCCTTGCTAAAATCGCTCGACCGGGAATACAAGGAACTACTGGCGAACCCGGAAGCTCACCCGGAAATTCTGCGGCGCTTCGAAGAGCATTCTTCTTCGGCGCGTGGACGGCAAGTGCGCATCGAGGAGAACGGCGGCTTTGAAGGCGTCACTCAGGGTTTGGATCCGCGAGGGTTTCTACGGGTGCGCACGCGCGAGGGAGTGCGGATTGTTTACAGCGGCACGGTGAGATTCAAATAAGGGGGCACTGACCGCTGAACATTGGCAACTGCTTATGCTTCTTGTCCTTGATGTCGGCAACACCAACACGGTGCTTGGAGTTTTCGCGAAGTCGCTGACGGACCTCGCGCCTCCGCCGAAGTACGACAAGCTGGTTGCGAACTGGCGCGTGACCACGCGGGCGTCGCAGACCACGGACGAATATGGCGTGCTCTTCCGCAACCTGTTTGCCATGCAAGACCTGGAGCCGAAGGACATTGGCGGGATCGTGGTTTCTTCGGTGGTGCCTCCGTTGGATTCAACACTGCGGCGGGTCTGTGAACGCTACTTCAATCGCAAGCCGCTTTTCATCGAGCCGGGAGTCAAGACCGGGATGCCGGTACTCTATGAGAATCCGGCGGAAGTGGGTGCGGACCGCATCGTCAATTCGGTTGCGGCGTTCGAGAAGTACGGAGGACCTTGCATTGTGGTGGACTTCGGGACGGCGACCACGTTTGATTGCGTTACGCTGACGGGAGAGTATCAGGGCGGAGTGATTGCGCCGGGGATTGGCATCTCCGCCGACGCGCTTTTCAGCCGCACCGCCCGCCTGCAGCGCGTGGACATTCGCAGGCCTCCGCGCGTGATTGGGACGACGACGGTAGGCAGTTTGCAGTCTGGTCTTTACTACGGTTATCTCGGGCTGGTGGACGGCGTGCTGGAATTGCTCATGGGGGAACTGGGCAAGTCGGTCAAAGTAGTTGCCACCGGAGGGCTAGCTGCACTGTTTGGATCGGGATCGAAATATATTCAGCATGTGGATGAATTTCTCACCCTCGAAGGGCTGCGTATTTTGTGGGAAAGAAATCTTTCCTCAAAGACACCGGAATCGAAGACTCGCGCCGAAACTGCGCCCCGTCGCCGCTAGAGCCTTCGCGATCTTTTGATGCCTTCGCGTACTTCGCGGTTAAAATCTTTAGAGCCTTTAACCGCAGAGGACGCGAAGGTATCGCAAAGATCGCGAAGACCAGCCTGAGAACGTGGACAATTACTTCAACTACTTTACCGAGATTGAGGAACACTTCCAGCAGCGGCGAGGAGACATGCTGTTGCTCTCCACTCTCGATTGGGCGCTGATCGAGACCTGGAAGGATGCGGGCATCCCACTGGAAGCGGCGCTGCGCGGAGTGGATGCGGCCTTCGACAAGTATGACCAGCGTCCGTCGAAAACTCGCAAGGTGAACAGCCTGGCGTATTGCGCGCAAGAAGTTCTGGCGGCTGCGGAAGACATGAAGGAAGCGGCGGTAGGCAGCGTCCGTGAGTCAGGAAGTACGAGCGGATTTGATCCGGCGGAGATTACGGCGTTCCTGCTGCGGACCGCAGCCGAACTGGAAAAAGCCTGGTTGCCATCCCGGCCGGGCATCTCGCCGGAGGAAATCGCGCGCGATACTGCTCGAACTCTCAAAGACATGGCTTCGGAGATCGCAACCAAGCTTCCGCGACTCGAAGATCTGGAGCGGAAGCTGACGGTGCTGGAGGAAAAGCTCTTCGCCGTTCTGCTTGCTGTTATCCCTGACGATGAAGTGGTAGCCGTGCGCGCACAGGCCGACGGGGAACTGGCTCCGTATCGCAGCAAAATGCCGGTGGCGCAGATCGAGCAGTTGCAAAAGCAATATGCGCACAAAAAGCTGCTGGAGAAGTATGGCGTTCCCCGGCTGAGTTTGTTTTACATGTGAGATTGCCGCGCCCGCATGCATCTCTGGGAGGCAGGTGAGGGCATCCTTCGACTCGCTCGGGACAGGCTCTGCCGCTACATCGGAAAGAATTGGTGATAACCATTCTCCACACTCTCATCACCTCTTGACCTGCCTTTAACGTCTCCGTAACAACCTGCCAGATAGAATCCGGTGCGTCGAAACCTGCGCCCAAAGCGAGAGTGCGCGGAACGACACTCTCATTCCAGGAAGGAAATCAAGAAAATGAAAAAAGTCGCCACTCTGTTTATTTGCGCGATAGCGCTGGTCAGTGCTGCATTTGCCGGGGAGGGAGCTACTCCCAAAGGCATTCCCCATCTGGACCACGTTTTCCTCATCGTGATGGAGAACCACGGCTACGGTCAGATCATCAACAACCCCAATGCGCCGTTTACCAACCAGTACGCGAACTCGGCCAACTCCGCGACCAATTACTTTGCCATTGGGCACCCCAGCCTGACTAACTATCTGGAGCTTGTCGGGGGATCGAATTTTGGCGTGCGCAGCGACAACAATCCGGACTGGCACAATGGCGCATGTGTTCCTAACATCGTCGCCAAGACCGTCAACACTGATAACCCTGCGAGCCCCAGCATCTGCCCGATCTGGGGAGTGGGGCGCGACGCGGAAACGCCAGCCGTGGATACGACAAACGAGACTACCGGTCTTCCCGGCGAAAACGACATTGATGGAATCCAGCACATTCCAGGCGCCTTCAACACCTCCGGCAAAACGATTGCAGATCAACTGGTGGCCTGGGGGCACAGCTACAAGAGCTACCAGGAGAGCCTGCCCCTTGCCGGCGCCAACAAGGTGAACTACAGCGACGGCTTCTACACCGACAGCACCGACTTCACGCAGATTTTCCCCACCCTCAACCCGCCACTGTCGCAGGGCAATGTGGTTAAGCTCTATGCCTCCAAGCACAATCCGTTTGTCTATTTCCAGAATGTGCAGGAGGGTACCGATCCGGGGAATACTCTGGCTAACTCGGTTGGCTTTGAAACCCTTTATGGCGACCTGGGTTCGGGGAACGTGCCGACTTTCTCGTTTATTGTGCCCAATCAGTGCAATGACCAGCATGGACGCGGGAATGCCGGCGCATTTTGCAACTTTGATCCCACCAGCAACGGCACGCAGGCGGGCTTGAACCCGGCTCTGATCTACCTGGGCGACGTCACGCTACAGCGCATCGTGACGGCGATCAAAGGTTCACCGGCGTGGGCGAACGGGAAGAACGCAATCGTTATTGTGTGGGATGAGAATGACTACAGTCTGGCGCCGAACATCAACCAGGTACTCACAATCGTGGATACCAACTACGGTGCCCACGGCATGAAGAGCGGGCAATACTACAACCACTTTTCGCTGCTCAAGTCGATCGAAGGCGGGATCGGTCTGCCCTGCCTGAACCACGCCTGCGATGAGAAGGTCAGTGTTATGGGGGACCTTTTCAAATAGTTCGGCCAAAACTCGGAACGGAAGGAAAAGGAAGAAGATGAGCGGCGCCGGGGAACTGGCTATTGCGCAAACTGTCGAGGTGACCCACCTTTTCGCAAAGGACGCGAAAAGGTGGGTCACCCTCAGTTCTGTCGTGCAGTTCTGGTAATGCGAAGGACGTAACCAACTGCTGCCGAGCTACGGGTCGATGATAACGCCCGGCGACGACCCGCCAGTGGCTAGCTGGTCGTTGACGTATGCGTCATACAACTGCAAGCCGGGCGCGGCGTCGCTCCTGACCGTGGCGGTGGCGGTGTTGCCCTCGACGACAATCTGGCGGGGCTCCTCAAACACGTCGGGGAGATTCAACTCCAGCTTGCGGCAGTTGCCCGCTACCTGCCAGGTGACTTCTTGTCCCGGCGAAACAGGCTTGCGCGGCTCTGCCACAACCCAATCCCCGGGGGCGGAATGTCCGGCGAACTTCGAGGTTCCGCGCGGTGAAAAGTAGATGAACACTTTTTCGTCGCGCCAGGTTTTTGCCCGCGGGACTTTATTGGCCTCGGGCATTTTGTGCAGCACATTTCTTTGCATATCTTTCCTCCTTATTTAGCCGGCGGCTGTGCCGGTGATTCATGCACTATGTGTTTGAAACGGGGATCCTCTCGGAGCCCTTGTAAAGTCGGGTCGTGCTGGATGTCTGCGACGGAGTAGCCCGCCCGTGCAGCCTGGCCGAGCCAGTTGAGCGCCGTGGCATGGTCCCCGCTCTGCTCGTAGATCTCGGCGGCGCGGAACATGGTTTCTGGGTCAGCCGGCGAGCGCGCCTGTGCCTGGCGTATCAGCCCAATGGCCTGGGTCGGCATGCCCAGCATGGAATCGCAGATCGCAAGCTCGACCATCAGTTTCGAATCCTGCGGATTGACTTTCCTCTGTGTGTCGAGCAGGTCGGCCGCGCGTTTGTAGGCTGGCGCGGATTTTTCGCGTTCGCTGGGGGTCCAGTAGTAAGCGTCACCCAGGTTCCGCCAGACGCGGGCGTCGTGATCGTTCAGCTGCACAGCTCTTTCGAACATGCGCGCGGATTCGGAGTACCGGCCCTGGTCGAAATACATGGTCGCCAGATTAGCGTAGGCGCGGTAGTTGGGTTCGATGTTCAGCGATTTCTGGAGGGTTTCTTCCGCCAGCTTCTGCTTTCCCTGGAGCACGTAGATTCCGCCCAGGTTGGTGTAGCCGCGAACATTTTCTGGAGCCAGTTCGATCACGTGGCGGAACTGGGAGGCAGCCTCGTCGTAGCGAGCAGTCTTGGCGTAGAAGGCGCCCAGAGCGGAATATCCGCCCCAATAATCTTTGCGGATTTCGATGGCCCGGCGGTAGGCGGATTCAGCGTCCGCAGTTTTCCCCAGGGCCTCGTAAGAACTTGCCAAACCGCGGTAGGCGGCATCGCTGGTCGCATCGAGTTCGAGGGCACGCTGGAATTCTTTCACCGCGTCGTCGTACTTGCCCTGGCCCTGGTGGATCAAGCCCAGGGTGGTGTGCACGGGGGCGAGCCGGTCGTTCAATTCGGAGGCGCGGCGGCCGGCATCGAGAGCTTTTGGAATCCAGCTTTGGTCTTTGGTCTCCTGAAACAAACGCCAGTAGGCTTCGGCGGTGCGGGCATAGGCGAGCGCGAAGGCAGGATCGCGATCCAAGGCCGCGCGAAACAAACTGACCGCGGCCTGCAGACTGTTGGCATTCTGATATTCGAGCAGATAGCCAACCCCGCGAACGTAGTACTGATACGCGTCAGGATGCGGGGAGGAATCCGACGGCGAAGGCTTGCGGTCTTCAGGACGCAACTCGCCTGCCAGCATGGTGAGCAGACTGTCGGTCACCTGGCGTTCGACTGCCAAGAGATTGCTTACGTCGGCGCGGATATATTCAGCGCTCATATTGCGGCGGCTTTGCGCATTGACCAGGCTATACATGACTTGATTGCCGGCGAAATCCCAGCTCCCCTCGACTACGAGGCTTACACCCAGCTTTTTCTGCGCGTCGCCGACCGAGCTCACATTCTGGGTGCGCACTTCACTGGCGGGGACTACTTCCACGCCGTACTGCTTGCTGATCTGGGTGAGGCGGGTGGTGAGCAGGTCGGTCAAGCCGCGGCAGAGGACCTGGTTTTCGCGATCTCCGCCAATGGCGTCGAAGGGAAGAACCGCCACGACTCGCGGCGCGACGGGCAGCGCAGGCGATCGTGCCGCTCTCCAGCGGAGCGTGACTAACTCCAAACCTACCGCCAGCACTAACAAAACTATCAACAGAGGTGTGAGCCAACGCTTTCTGACCGTCGTACGTGCCGGGGCAGGCCAGCTTTCGAGCTTCCGCCCGGAAACCAGCCGCTGCAAGTCAACTTTGAATTCGCGCGCGCTCTGGTAACGGAGGGCGGGGTCCTTGTCCATGGCTTTGCGGATAATCGTTTCGAGTTCGGGAGAGATCGCGGGATTCAGCGATCGCGCCGCAGCCGGCTCGCGGTGCAGGATGGCGGCCAGCAGTGCGCCGACGCTTGTCTCATTGTGCGGTCGGCGTCCGGTTGCCATTTCGTACAGAACCACACCACACGAGTACAGATCGGACCGGCTGTCCAAGGTCGGCGAGCCTGACAATTCTTCCGGAGAGACGTAAGGCAGAGTGCCGGCGACGGTTAGGTTTCCGGTGTCGGTGTCGCTCTCGTCACCGGCGGTGAGCAGGCGCGCTAGGCCGAAGTCGAGGATTTTTACTTGCCCGCTGGGGGTGACAAGGATGTTGCCGGGCTTCAGGTCGCGATGGATCACGCCTTGCTTGTGGGCTTCCTCGAGGGCCGACGCCAGTTGGGTGGCGTGTTCAAGAAGCTCGGATTCACGCATCGGGCCTCGCGCCAGTTTGCTGGCCAAGGTTATCCCGGGGACGTACTCCATGACCAGAAAATCCACGTCGCCGTCTGCCTCAAAGCCGTGGAGGGTCCCGATGTTGGGATGATTTAGGCGGGCGAGGGTGAGAGCCTCTTTGCGGAAGCGGCGGCGGGCGGACTCGTCGCGCACGACGCTGGCGGGCAAAAGCTTAAGAGCAATTTCGCGTTGCAGGTGCTCGTCGTAGGCGCGATACACCACCCCCATCCCGCCTTCGCCGATTCGCTCCAGAAGGCGGTAATGACCGAGGGTCCGGCCGGAAATGGGTTGGGTGGCCATACTTCGTTCCTGGCGCTGAAAGTAGCACGGGTTGCGGCCCGGTGGCAGCCCGGAAGTGGCTGGGTGGAATTGTTACCCCCGGCGGAGGGAAAAGCAAGGCCAAATGTCGCTGAAAGGAGCGTTTTTCGCAGGTTTCTGAGCCCCTTTCCTGCCTGACTCAATCACCTTTCACAGCTGAGATCAGCTTTGAGAAATGCTCTTCAGGAGGGATTGAGTCCCAACGATCAAACCTGCTCCAGGGAGATTGCAGTGCAGTTCCGTTCTGGTAAGGATCTGCAATTCCCGCCATCCACCCTTCACCAGGTTCCCACGGCTTTGGGAACTCTCGGAATCGGAAGAGGTACACATCCCTCTCTGCCGTCGATTTCAACCGGAAATTTCTGCATCAGCTCAATCTCTTCCGGAGGTACTCCCAATTCCATGGGGTGACTTGCCCAGTTCACCAGCTCAGACGCGGCGAGCAGCTCCGGCGCTGACCACCTTTCCGGCATCAAGGATTCCATTTGCAATTCTCTTAGCTGGTTCCACTGTTTTTGCCTGGTCTGGTGACTGGCAGCAATCAACTCCAAGTCCGTTGCACCTACCGGTTCGAGGCGTCGGAGCAAAGACAGGGCAGCGAACAACTTAAGGAGCGGATCAGACAGCTTCAGGCTTTCCCGAAGCACGGAGGAAACATCTTCGCCAGGAAAATATCGCAAGAGGTCAATCAGCCACTCCAGTGGCGTTCTGACGGTCTGATACTCATCTCCGATCATCCATTCGATTTTGCTTGGGTCCTGTTGAAACGCTTTAGCCTCTTCGACCAACTTTTTCCAGATGTCCAGTACTGTGGGAACATGTTGAGCGAAGTTATCGATGTCAACTTCTGTTTCTGGCAGAGCTTAGAAAGCCTCTCGAAAATCTTAGAGTTCAACTCCGGGAGACGCGCCAAGTCGAGCAGACTGCTTATTGCAACCTGTCGTCTCGACCCATGTTGCTCTCGAACCTCCTGCATCAGTTGTTCAATGTCAGCCACAGGCATTTCCCTTACTCAAGGCCCAAGGGCCTTCCGTACTTCACCGCCAAATCGGCGGGAAAGACCTCCGATAATTGCGCGACAGTGAAACCACTGTTTCGGATCATGGGATCAATACTTTGGAGATCGAGGAGTTCGAAGCTCTTGACGCGATGGTTCAGTAACAAATGAGCCACCCGGTCTGTAATCAGAATGTGATTTGGCTTTGGCCAAACGACAAAGAAATCCTCACCCGTCCACTGGTTCCAATGAATCAATTGCTCGGCGTCCCTGAGGCCACTGTATTTTTTCCAATGGCACGCCGGGCAGCTTTTAACGACTTGAATCCCAGATTCGGGTCGTGCAATCCCCGCCCACCCTGTCACGATCAATTCTTGGTAATCATTCGACACTGCGCCGTCACGAAAACGTTACCGTCGCAGGCCGAAGTCGATATCCAGTAAAGCCGCCCCGCTCGAATTGATCGAGACCCTCCTTGTGAACGACAGATTCCCTCCCGGGAATCAAAGGCCAAATAATCAACTCGTCTCGCCTGTTGTGCTTCATTTCCAATGCGAGGTCACTGATTCGTCGGCTCCCCGAGTGATAAACATCAATTGGGCACTGATCTAGCTCTCCTGTTTCACGGGAGCACTTTTGCTATCATCAGCTAAAAGGAGCTCCGAGTGCGGCCTGTGCAAGTTGAAGTAGGTAACCGGTTCCATACAAGAAATGTGAATGTTAATCTGTGCGACCCGCTCTGTTCCCGGAACACCCTCTTCGGTTCATCCCTTAATTGAGAAATGTACGGGCGAGCTTTCCCGCCATCCTACATTTTCCCGTGAAACACATAAACTAGCTCAATCAGCAGGATCAAAACCACCATGGATTCCAGAACAAATGTGCGGGATTGGTGGAATTGGTCGATCAGGAAGCGGTAGAGGTCTTCGGCGGTGCGCAGTTTTTCTTTGGCCAGGCTTTTGTAGTCGGGGACGCCGATTTTGCTGGCGGCCAAACGGTAGAGGCGGGCGGAGAACATGTCGCTTAGGAACTTGATGGCGTTGTCGGCGCGCTCGGTGAGTTCCGTCACGTCGAGCAGAACTGTTTGCAGGCGTGAGGCTTCCTGCGGCAGGCGCCAGCGGCCGAACAGGGTGGACTTTTTCCCCAATGAATCGTAAACCACCGCCAGCTCTTGGGTGAGCAGGTCGTCATAGTAGCGGAATTCAAGCAACTGGGAGTTGGCGTATTCGAGCAGTTGCATAGTGGTCTCGGAGCCGGAAATGGAGTCGTAAACGAAGGCGGCATTCCATCCCAAGACGGCCACGTCGTTCGGGTAGTAGGACATCGCGGACTGCAAGACTTCACTGCGTTCGCCATCAGAGAGGGCGGCATTCTCTCCGCGGACAACCTGGGCGATTTGCTGACCACAGGAGCTGAGAAGCTGAGTAGCAGGGGGGGTGCCGCTGATTTCGCGCATGAAGAAAATAAAGTAATCTTCGCTGAGCCACTTTTCGTACGGCTTGATGAGCGCAGACCGGGTGCGCTCGACCTTCTCTTTGGCGATGGTCTCAGCACGGGTCTGCAACTCGGTTTCTGAGATCCAGCGGCACGAAAGCGCGATTAAGTCCTGCCATTCGCCGGCAAACGGGAACTCAAACAGAACACTTACGACGCCATAGTCGTAATACTTGATTCGCACTTGCGCGTCGGGGTGGCCTGGGAGCTGCGCGTCTTCGACCACCGGAGGCCGCTCGAAGAACAGCTGCTCGGCGGCGGCGTGCTTCATGCCTTCTCCCAGCCGGCGGGCGCCCAGAATAGAGCGCAGTTCATCCAGCCGCATTTCTTCGCAGACGTCGAAGAGGAACAGGCCGACGGCCGAGCCGCGCAGGGTCGGATTGGAACCGGAACTCACAGGCGAACCAGTCTATCGCGAGACGGGGGTATCAGGTTTCCGCGTTGGTTGACCAGAAAGTGGCAGATCGGGTGAACCCCTCCGGAGGTGCCGCCGGGAACGCAATGCGAAGTATTCGTTCATGGGGCGATCGTCCTGCAGTGGTGGAGCGCCGGGCGAAGCAGCGATCATTCGGCTTAAGGGAAATTCGTTGCCCAATAGAATTTCGAACTGACCTTCAGGCGTGGTCTTGGGGCCCCACTCAACAAAATCGCTGGCCGCAGCAGCGGGAAGTTTTTCCGCTAACTGGCGCGCGCTCATCTCCGGCAATTGCCAATCGCTGGCCAGGAAGTGATACCCGGTGCCATTCAGCGAGTGAAAGACCCGGACGTACGCAAACGACTGCTGAATGGCTTGCGCCACCGAGGAGCGAACGAGCCGGTCGTCAATCGCCGGCAGCCATTGCTGCAGAACCCCATGTGGGGTCAGGTGCCTCTTGGCAAGGGCGTAAAACTCTTCGGAATAAAGCAAGCTAGATCCAGCGGCCTCAACCGGGGGCGGAGGGTCAATCGTGATCAAGTCGTACTGATCTGAACTGCGTTCCAGGTAGCGCCTGCCATCGTCAACTACGATGTGCGCATTCGGGGAGCGCAGCAGTTCGGGTGCGTCTGAATGGTAGTACCAGAACATTTTCGGCACGCTGGGGACCAGGTCCACGGCGGTTGTTGGTTGACCCCACGCAAGCAAAGAGCGAAAAGTGGTGCCCATGCCAAAGCAAATGACCAGGACTTTCTGAGGGGGGCGGTCCAGGAACGCCAGCGGGAAGTGGGCCATTGTCTTGGTGATCGGAGTCAGGGATGTGATTCCCACTCCGTTTACCAATAGCCGTTTCTTCATTCCTTCGCCAGTGGCGATGATCGTAGCGGTGTTGTCCCGCAGCACGACGCGGTCGGGATAGTCGGTCTCAGAGCCTTTGGATCCGGCGAAAATAGCGAGGGTCATAACCCCGCAGATGAGGGTTGGAACTGGAAGCCAGGTGGGCCGGCCTGCACGTTTTCCAGTCAGAAGAGTGGATGCCCCCACGAAGAGCCAGGGAACTGCAAATAAAAACAGCGCCCAGCCTTCGCCGATCCACGGCAACAACAGGAAGCCAGCCAACAGCGGACCTAGAATGCAGCCCAGAATGTTTGCCGCATAGGCATGCGCCGCGCGATCCGGGTCTCCGTTTGACCAGCGATCCACGAGCATCGGGGTCAAGAAGCCAGCGGCAGCCGAAAAGCCAGCGATTCCCAGGATAACTCGGGCGTTATGGGAAAGATCCAGACGCGGATCGGCGGCGAGCACGGGGAGCACTGCCCACACCGCGAGCGTCGGCCAAAGGAGCAGACCTCCGCTTTTTGCACTTTCTGACGAGCGGCGGTAGATTGCCGATCCGCAAAACGTCGCGAGAAGATAGACCACCAGGATGGTGGCGAACGAGTACACTAGGACGCCGATGTAGGGCGTGAACAATCGAATCCAGACCACTTCCATGCCCATGCTGGCAAGTCCGGTCATGAAGAGCAGCACTAGCGGGCTTCTGTTTTGGTCCCGGGTGGCGCTTGGCCTCTCCGCTGCCGTGGCAAACCCACTGGTTGGCTGAACGAAACTCACTCCCAAGGCGGTGAGCGCGACGGCGCAGTTGAGCATTGCTCCGATTTTCAGTGTCGCGTGAAATCCTCGGGCCTCGATTAGAAACAGCGGTATGATTCCGCCGGCGGCCGCACCCACCACATTCGACAAATAAAGGAAGCTAAAGGAGCGTTGCGATTCGAGAGCGGGAGTCCTCCGAATGGCAAACATTGCCAGCGGGATGGTGGCGCCCATGCAAGCACACCATGGAACTAACGCGATCCCGACGCACGCGCCGGAGATTGCGTAGTAGGTGATCGAAGAAAAGGCGGTCGCACCGGCCATGTGCGCCAACAGGCGGTGACCAAGCACAAATTCGTAAGGGACCGCGAACGCCGAGCAGGCAATCAGCAGTTCGGTAAAGGCGTAAAGACGCAGCGGTGGGAAGGCGATGCGGTCAGCGTTCCGGCGCAGCAGGAATCCGGCGCCCAGCGAGCCGACGCCAAGACCTGCCATAAACATCGAAAGCACGATCGAAACCTGGGCAGTGGTGACCCCGAACTGCGCCATAGCCAGCCGCAGCCAAATCAGTTCATACAGAATGCCGCAGAAGCCCGAAATGAAGAAAAACAAGAAATACCAAAGCACTCAGCGGTTCCTACGGTCCAAAATTGTGCGGCTGACAGGCTGGAAGATTATCGCATGCTCCTTCATTAGCCAAAGGCCGCCAAGGTGTAGCTTCATAACAGGAGTGTGCATGCGTCTGAAGATTGAAAAACTGGTCTATGGCGGGGATGGGCTGGCGCGGCTGCCGGCCGACGAACACGGCCCGGGGAAGACGGTCTTCGTGCCCTTGGTGCTTGAAGGCGAAGAAGTTGATGCCAAGTTGGCCGAGCAAAAACCTGGATTCGCGCGCGCGTCGCTCGAGCGGGTGGCCGACGCCTCGCCGCACCGGGTTGAACCCGGATGTCCCTATTTTCAGCGCTGCGGGGGATGCCATTACCAGCACGCAAGCTACGAGCATCAGCTCAGAATCAAGGAAGAGATTTTGCGGGAGACGCTGCGGCGAACCGCAAAAGTTGAACTGTCTTGTGAGCTTCGGATCCACGCTTCTCCCGAATGGGGCTATCGCAACCGGACGCGGCTCAAGGTGCAGACGGCCCCCGAATTTGCGCTCGGCTATTACTGGCATCGGTCGCACCAACTCATGCCGGTTGAGAAGTGTCCGATCAGCTCGCTTTTGATCAATCGCGTGATTACCGCAGTCTGGAAGCGCGGGCGCGCTGGCGAAATTCCTGCTGTGGTCCGGGAGTTGGAATTGTTTGCCGATCATGCTGACGGAGTTTTGCTGATCGAAGCCTACTGCGAACCTCGCACTTCGCGGGCTGATGCACAGGAAGCGGCGGATAAGCTGGCAGGGATTATGCCTGAAGTAAAAGGAGTGGCGGTCTTTGAGCAGCCGCCGGCTAACCAGCTTCTTGAACCTAAGAGGCTGGCTGCATCCGGAGGAACGGAGATCTCGTATCGAACGAAAGGTGCGGCTTATCGGGTGAGCGCAGGGGCGTTCTTTCAGGTAAACCGTTTCCTTATCGATGAACTGGCCGACATTGTTGTAGGCGGCGCTACCGGGCAACTGGCGGTGGATCTGTATGCGGGCGTGGGACTTTTCTCAGTTCCGCTGAGTCAGAGTTTTGCACAGGTAATCGCCGTTGAAGCGTCACAGACTTCCTATGCTGACTTGCGGCAGAATGCGGGCCAGGAGGTAAAGGCAGTCCGGGCAACAACCGCGCAGTATCTGGATCAAGCCTCCGGCCCAGATCTGGTTGTAGCCGATCCCCCACGCGGCGGGCTGGGTGAAAACGTGGTCCGCAGTCTGGCCAGGCTGGGTGCGCCTCGCATCACGTATGTTTCGTGCGATCCATCTACTCTGGCGCGTGATCTGCGGACGCTGCTAAGTCTGGGTTACCGGATCGAAGGGGCCCATATGATCGATCTGTTTCCCCAGACTTATCACATCGAGAGCGTTTTTCACCTGGCCCGTTGAAGATTAGGGAGGACCGATCCCGATTGGGTCACTTACTCCGTCCAACCTGCCGCTTGTCTTGATCGCTGGAAATCCCGCGAAACTGCAAAAGCGTGCGCCTCCCCGGCAGCCTCTGCTGTGGGCGGCTTTGTCTTTTGCGGGCGGACTGTGGGTCGGGGGGTACTTGTGGCGTCCGCCAAGCTGGTGGGTGATTCCGGCGCTGGTGTCCACGACGTCGGCGGTTTACTTGCTTAAACGAAGAGCACTTGCTTCCCGTGCATTGGTTCTGGGGGCGGTCTTCCTGGCTGGTGCTCTGACCATCCAAGTGCGCGGCTCCAGCGATTCTGGGCCGGTGTGGCTTGGCGTTGGCGAGGAAGTGTTGGTCAGCGCCCACGTCGTCGCAGAAGGCAACGTGCAATTGGATGGCCCGGCGGAGCTGCATCAGCGAGTTGACGTCGAAACCGAGAAAATCGAATCGGCCGCGTCAACCTCGGTTACGCACACGTCTGCCGCTCAAACCTTTCCCGCTCAACCCACGGAAGTTCACGCCGGCGTCAGACTGAATATCTATTCGCGGATTGAAGGCAGTGATTCGCCCCAGGCTCCGCCAGCTGGCGCCATGCAACTCTTTCGCTATGGCCAGCGCATCAGGTTTCCCGGCAACTCTGATCGCGCCCCGCAATTACCGCAATCCTGGAGCATTCGACTACGCGGGATATTTGCGGGAAAAAGGGATCGTAGCGACCGCTTCGACGAAGTACGCGGCCATACAACTGCTTCCAGGATTTTCCGGGAGCTACATTACGCTTGGGCTGGCTCGGATCCACCGCAGCGTCATCGGAAAAGTCCACGCTTTGTGGCTTGAGCGTGTGGCGGGACTGATGGACGCAATCGTCATCGGAGAGGAGTCGTTTATTGACCGGGCGGCGCGAGTGGGTTTCCAGCGCTCGGGAACCTATCACGTGCGGGTGGTCTCCGGAATGAACGTCAGCATTCTGGCGATGTTCACTCTGTGGACTCTGCGGCGCGTCGGCTTGGGAGAGGTTGCAGCCAGCGCTTGCGCCATCATTTTGATCTTTGCTTACGCTGTTCTGACAAATATCGGCCCGCCTGTCTGGCGCGCGGCGCTGATGTTTGCGGTCTATCTGGCGACCCGGCTGCTGTATCGCGATCGAGCGATGCGCTTACATTGCCTGATCGTTGAGCCGGAAGCGTTGTTTGGAGCGAGTTTCCAAATGACGTTTCTGTGCGTGGGGCTGGTCGCCGGAGTGGGAGTTCCATTGCTCGAGCGCACCATTGAGCCTTATTCGCGCGGGCTGCGCAATCTGGACGCTCTGGCTTACGACCGCTCACTGCCGCCGCGAGTGGCGCAGTTCCGGCTGGACATAAGGCTTCTTTTGAACCGGTTGGGGGCGCTTTTGCCGGGACGCGTTCCGCGAATTTTATTTCTGAGTGGACTGCGTGCACTTCTCGGATTCTTTGAATTGACCGTGATCTCCGGGGTTTTGCAGCTTGGCCTGGCATTGCCCATGGCGTTTTATTTCCACCGCGCAACTTCAGTTGCGATGCCGGCAAATCTGCTGGCAGTCCCGTTTCTGCAGCTGCTGATGCCGGCAGCGGTGTTGGCGATTGGCGTCAGCTATGTTTCGCTGTGGCTCGCGAAAATCCCGGCGGCGATTGCGGGATTTGCCTTGGAAGGCATTGCCGGAACGGTGAAATGGCCCGGCGGCCTGCGAGTCGCGGATGTTCGCGTGGCCACGCCGGATCTCGCCGCAGTCGTTTTTGCGGGACTCGCAATCCTTATTTGTGCCGCGCTGATGCGGCGGCGAGCATGGCTCTCCTTTGCTGGTCTGAGAGTACTTGCCGCGAGCGGATTCTGGATTTGGATAGTCCCGCCGCCACAGCAGATTCGGCAAGGTGTGATGGAGATGACTGCCATTGATGTGGGCCAAGGGGACTCTATCCTTCTTGTGTTGCCTGATGGCCGCAGGTTGCTGGTGGATGCAGGAGGCCTGCCGTTCTGGATGCATTCGCAGCTCGATATTGGCGAAGATGTGGTGTCGCCGTATCTGTGGGCGCGAGGGATCTCGAGGCTGGACGCCCTTGCCCTGACCCACGCCCACGCGGACCACATGGGCGGCATGGGGGCGGTGATTGCGAATTTTCGTCCGTGTGAGCTGTGGCTGCCGGAAGGCATTCCCGGCGAAGAAATCCAGACGCTGCTCACCGAAGCAAATCAGTATGGCGTATCAGTTCGCTACCGAAAAGCCGGCGACGCTTTCTCGTATGGCGGAGCAGCGTTTCGGGTATTGGCCCCTGATCCCGCGCGCCCGGTGCGATCTGCAAGCAAGAGCAAAGACTCGGCGCGCAGGAACGACGAATCGCTGGTAATGAAAATCAGCTTTGGAAAGACGTCTGCGTTGCTGGAAGCTGACGCAGAGAAAGGGACCGAGAGATTCGTTTCAACCGAGCAGCCCGCAGCGGATGTATTGAAAGTTGCGCATCATGGAAGCGCCAGTTCGACAAACGCTGATTTTCTGGCGGCGGTCAAGCCACGGTTCGCGGTGATCTCAGTGGGCGCGCGGAATGTTTATCATCATCCGTGAGCGGAAGTGCTGCAGCGATTGCAACAGGCGAAGGCGCTTACTTACCGCACAGACATGGATGGGGCTACAAGTTTCTTTCTGGACGGCAAGACGGTTACTTCTCAGCTTGCGGATCTTCACTAGGACTGGCGCTAGCCTCGTCTTCAACGGTTGCAAATTCGGCAGTTTCGTCGAGGTCCCTTCCTTCCGCAGCTTCTTCGGCGGGAGAACGGCGGTACTCCTCAATGAGCTGACGCGCAGCTGGCTCGTCTTCCTCGCGGACCAGAATGAGGGTGCCGCCAATGGGCAGTACATCCTGCGTGTTGTCCACGCCCCTGATCTCCGAGTCGATGCCGACGGATTCAAGCAGTCCCTTGACCACCAATGCCTCGGTGTCCTGATCGGTATCGAAAACGCGGACTAGCTTTTGGTTGGGTTTGGGATCTGGCGTTGGATTTGCGGCCATAGGAAGTGCCTCCTGCGTGATTCTTGATTCTAGACGAAATCGCACCCCGAGGGTGCCCCGTCTCTTCGATCGCGCTCAAGTCAGGCTGTTGTCCCTCCGTTTTTTGGAAAGGGCAGACCCTGCCCTGAGCGAAGTCGAACGGGCGGGGGTTTTTGCCCAGGGAGATGAGTGACCAACGTGCGAAGAGGTCACCAGCGTGCCATTGCTTCGCCTCGGCAGTCTGGCTGACAATGATCTGAAGAGCAAGATCGCAACGCGCGCCGCCATCAGAACATCTAACTTATTGGCCGGGAAGCCGTGCTGAGCAAGGCAAGAGGGACCCTTTGGAAGAAGCGCAAGCCAGCGAGGTTCAACAGGAAGCGCTCAAGATCCGCCGCCTGCAAATCATGATCAGCATGGTGATGTCGGTCATCAGTCAGGACCCAAACCTGACAATCGAAGAAGCCTCAGAGCTGATTGCCGGAACGAAGCGTGCCGCGCTGGCCATGTTTCCTGACAAGGAATTTGCCTACGACATCCTGTATAAGCCACGGTTGCAGAGGTTGATGAAGGAGAGGTTTAGGCTGCAATAGAGCGCGAGCCTCGCGGCATCCAGCGACGTCCCAGCAGTTTCTCCAAGCGTCGGAAGCCCTCGTCCACCCGTTGGCGTTCTTCGTCGCTAATCGGCAATTTGGGAGAGAAGCCGAACACAAAGTCACGGTAGTTTAATCACTTCCTTGATCCTTGACGAAACAATTTGTACGGCACGCTTTTTCGGACAAGAGTGTCCGACCCGCACGAGTTGACTTTGACCTTCGACCTGCCCTGGTACTAGACTCGGAACTCGGTGGTGCTCCCATGAAGACCTGTATTTTTCTGCTGGCAATTCTGTTTCTTACTCCCGCGGTTTTGGCCGACGACGAAGACCATCATCACGAAGAGATGACTGAGGCGCAACTGGGGACGGTGCACTTCCCATCGTCCTGCGCGGCGACGGTGCAGAAGCCGGTGGAGCGTGGCGTGGCCATGCTGCATTCGTTTTGGTACGAAGAAGCGGAAAAGGAATTCGTGCAGATCGAGAAAGACGATCCGAAGTGCGCCATCGCCCACTGGGGCGTGGCCCTGAGTTTGTGGCACCAATTATGGAACCGTCCGGATATGGCTGTGCTCGAACGCGGCGGGACGGAGCTGAAGCAGGCGCGTTCGCTTCATGCGGCAACCTCGCGCGAGCGGGACTACATTTCAGCGTTAACCGCCTTCTATGCGCATCCCGGCAGGCCTTATCAGAAGCGGGTTACGGCCTATTCGAAGGCGATGGAGAAAGTCTCGCAACGCAATCCGGACGACCATGAGGCGGCGGCGTTCTATGCATTGTCGTTGCTGGCCGCTGAGCCGGACCACGACAAGACAAAAGCAACCCGGCTAAAGGCGGCTGCGGTGCTGGAGAAACTGTTTGCCGAAGAGCCGAACCATCCCGGAGTGGCGCACTACTTGATCCACACCTACGACCGGACGGACATGGCGAAACTCGGACTGCCGGCAGCGCGGAAATACGCACAGCTTGCGCCGGCGGCTCCTCACGCCCTGCACATGCCAGCACACATTTTCGCCCGGCTGGGCCTGTGGCAGGACGATATTGATTCCAACGTAGCCTCCGTCGCAGCCACCCGAAAAGAAGCGGCCATGCATATGGGAGGCGAGGGACATCAGTTCCACGCGCTGGATTTTCTGGTCTATGCATATCTGCAAACCGGACGCGAAGAGGACGCGCGCAAGATCATTGATGACGTTCGCGCCATGCCGCCGATGCATGACATGTACGGGATGGGGTTTGATCCGACTAAGTTCGCACGGTCGGTGTTTCCGGCGTCGTATGCGCTGGAGTTGCATCATTGGAGCGAAGCGGCCGATCTTGCTGTGGTGAGCGGCGCCAGCGATTCGGATCAGTCGGTTACTTACACGGCGCGGGCGATCGGCGCGGCACGCAGCGGGAATGCAGAGCAAGCGCGCAAAGAGGTTGCGCAATTGGAGGCGATCCAGAAAAAACTTGAGCCGAACAAGAAAAAAGATGAAGGCGAGTATGAGGGCGTGACCGACGAATTGACCGTCGCCCGGGCGTGGCTGGCGTTTGCGGACGGCAAGCACGACGAGGCAGTCGCATCGCTGCGAACCATCGCGGACAAGGAAAAAGGCGAAGCTGAAGCGAGTCAGGGCGTCCCGGTGCGCGAGATGCTGGGCGACACGCTGCTGGAGGCGAACCGTCCAGAAGAAGCGCTGGCGGAGTATGAGGCGTCGCTGAAGAATGATCCGGGACGGTTTGATTCGCTGTATGGCGCGGCGCGGGCGGCGGAAGCGTCCCACAAGAACGACAAGGCCCGGGATTATTATTCGCAATTGGTTACGAACTGCAAGGGTTCTCAATCGGAGCGCGCGGAGTTGAAATACGCGCGCGAACAGATGGACAAAGTAGCACGGGTTACAGCGGAGCGCAGCGCGGTGGAAAGTCCTGCGACTCTTTCTCCGGCAGCAATGCTGATTCCGGATTCGCTGGCGAGTTCATGAAGCGGGGTTATTTCCCGCCGGTCGGCGGGGCGACCTTCTGCAATTGAAACAACAGTGCTGCGTGTCCCGGCGTGGATTTCATCCGCGTTGGGACGTGCCGTCCGTCATTTGTGAGCCGCACCCAGGATTGCTTTTGCCGCCATTGCCGCGATCATTAATGCGGTGCCCAGTGCGGCGTTGTATTCGCGATGTTTCCAATAGAGATCCCACGAGAAGGTGGCGGCGCTGCTCTGGTAGGGACGCAGGCGGGGAAATAATCGCGGGACATGGCTCGCATATTCGTCAAACTCCGGAAAGTGTTCGTGGAGAAATGCTTCCTCGGAACGGATTACGGGAACATAGATGGCAAAGAACATGGCAGCGGCGATCAGCGCGACCCACCAGCTTCGGGAAGCAATCGCAAAGCCAGCGGCCAGAACGAGAGATCCGAAATAAAGCGGATTGCGGGTGTAAGCATACGGGCCGCTGGTCGTGAGTTGTTCGTTTTTCGTAACGTGTCCTGATGCGAGTGCTCGGATCAGCAATCCGATCAAAGAAATGCAAGTGCCGGCGGCAATTGAACGAAATGTCGGATGCGCCAGCCAGATGTAGGCACCGGCAAACAGGAATCCCAGCGGGACGCGGATGCGCCGCGCGATTTTTTGCCAGCTAGGCATGAGGACTCCCAAGTAGGCGGCGAGCGGCGGAGATGACTTCCTCGGCGGTGATCTGCAGCAATCCGGGATCAGGTGCGCTGGTGTGCGACAACGAAGTCTGACTGGCTGGATTTCGCAGCACGATGCTATTGGTTCCGTAGGGGCCATTGCGGAGGGGATCGGTGGGGCCGAAAAGTGCAACCACTGGAACTTGGAGCGCGGCGGCAAGGTGGAGAGGGCCGGTATCGCCTCCGATAAACAGTCGAGAGCGACGGATGAGCGCGATGAGTTCAGTGATCGAACACAAAATCGGACGGGCCTTGTCGTTGCTGGCCGATTGCACCGCTCGTGCAATATCTTCTTCGCCGGGACCGCAGTTGATGAACGGGGTCAGACCGTCTTGCGCGAGCGCGCTGGCGACCTTGCCGTAGCGCTCGGGCGGCCACTGCTTTGCGCCCCAGCCAGTACCAGGAGTGATGATGACGAATGGTCTTTCTTTGTTCAACCCCAACAGCTTCCTGGCGATGTCTGCTTCCGCTTGATCATCATGTGGCAATTCGATCGAAGGAACGGGGAGCGATTTTCCCACGACGCCCTCGGCTAGAGAATGATATTGCTCGACGACGTGGGCTTTCGGTGTCGTGACGCGGCGGCTGTACAAAATGCGCGCCGGGAGTTCACGCGGACGTTCCAGGCCAACGATGGTGCGAGCTCCGGAACATCGGGCGATGGCTGCAGATTTCAACGCACCCTGAAAGTCCACGGCGATTTCATATTTCAAGTCTCGAACTTCACGGAACGCTGAGGAGATTTGTTTACGAGTGTCTCGCGAGAGCAACGATTTGCGCCAGACTTTGGTATTCACGGCATGGACAATATCCACCAAAGGGCGCGAGGGGCTAACCGGGCCGGACTTGGGGGAGTTCCGCGCGCAAAGCAGTTCCGCCCAGCGTTCTTCGACGATCCAGCCAATTCGCCCATCGGGCAGGGCATTGCGCAGAGCTGTGACCGCGGGCAGAGTGTGGATGATGTCTCCCATGGCGCCGAGGCGGACGATCAACAGGCTTTCAAGGTCTGCGGCGCTCACGGGCGGCGTTGCTCCGTCGAGCGTTGCCCCAGCCGATTGCGAATGATGTCAGTGGCGGAGTGGTCTTTGGGATCTCCGACAATCTCGACGCGTCCACCGCATTCGATGACGGTGTCGCGCTCGGGAACGCTGTCAGCGGTGTAGTCGGTGCCCTTGGCGTGAACGTCTGGACGGATCTCGCGCACTAACGAACGCACATCGTGCTCGGGGAAGATCACCACCGCGTCAACGTCGGCCAGAGCTGCCAGAATTTCGGCGCGCTCTTCCGCGGGCACCAGAGGCCTTCCCTCCCCCTTCAGCCTGCGCACAGAGTCATCAGAGTTGATGGCGACTACCAGATGGCCACCGAGTTGTTTGGCGGCGTGAAGATAGCGGACGTGACCGACATGGAGGAGATCGAAGCAGCCGTTTGCCAGGGTAATCTTCTCGCCGCGGGCGCGCCACGATTCTGTGCGGCGCCGCAATTCTGCGCGATTGACAATTTTGTCGCTGCTCATTTTCTGCAATTCGCAAACGCGCCGCGGAGTACCCTGATCTTCGCGGATTTTTCAACAAATCCAGTCTTTGAAACTAGCTGCAACCTGCCTTATCCGCGCGTTCCGCAAAATCCGCAGCCCGGTTTATCTCGCGTGAGGCGGAGAGTGCTCGATCGCCTCCAGCAGTTCCTGCTGCGAAACTGTGGCGGTGCCGCGCTTCATCACCACGATGCCGCCTGCGTAATTTGCCAGATGCGCCGCTTCTTCGGCGGTCGCGCCCGCCGCCAGCGCCGCGGTGAATGTGGCAATGACCGTATCTCCCGCACCGGTCACGTCTGTAACTTGATCGCCGCCGAAGATGGGAATGTTCACTGGCTTGTGCTTGCCGGAAAACGCCACCATGCCATCGCGGCCGCGGGTGATTATGAGCGACTGCAGTTTCATACGGGAAACGATCTCAGCGCCGGCAGAGCAAAGGCTGTCCCAGTCTTGTCCGATCTCGACTCCCAGCGCTTCCTCTACCTCGGGCTCGTTGGGAGTTGCGGCGGTGACGCCGGAAAATTCCAAGATGCGGTGGCGCGAGTCCAACACCACGGGTACGGAATTCGTCAGTGCCTT
>Ga0137392_10000287_pt1 | contig 25173 bp, 22 predicted proteins | sample 15con2h34AmetaG_FD_101394 | JGI IMG/M metagenome (GOLD analysis project Ga0137392, IMG submission 101394) | Vadose zone soil microbial communities from Angelo Coast Range Reserve, California, USA - 15con2h3.4A metaG | ecosystem: Environmental > Terrestrial > Soil > Vadose zone > Saprolite... | reverse complement strand
GGGCTCCACCGGCAGGTTGCGCCGGGCGAGCCAGGCCACCGCGACCAGGCAGAGGCCGAGGGCCCACATGTTGTAGACCGGCCCGAAGTCGGACTCGAACGGCACGGCCAGGACCGTGTACGGCGCGTTCAGCCCGAGGAAGCCGCGCAGGATCCCGACGTTCGCGGCGAGGGCCGGGCGCGCCCGGCCGGCGAGGGCCACCGCGCCCACCAGGAGCGCCCCGGAGACCAGGGACGCGGCCCAGAAGAGAAGCAGGCTCGACCAGCGCCGGCGCGCACCCTCGCGGATCGGCTGCAGGAGCACGAGCACCGAGAAGATCGGCACCAGGAACACGGTCGTGGCCTTGGTGCCCATCATCGCCAGGAGCACGAGCCCGGCGCCGAGCAGTCGCCGGGTGGTCGGCGGGCCGGTGGCCACGAGCAGGAAGACCGCGAGCTGCAGGAGCATGGCGGGCACCTCGGGCACCGCCACGCGGCCGAGCATGAGCAGATCGACCTCGAAGGCGAGCAGCGCCAGGGCGACGAGCATCGCGGCGGGCGCGACCACGCGGCGGAGCGCCATCCAGAAGAGCACCAGGAGGGCGCTGCCGGAGAGGGCGGTGAGCAGGCGACTGGTCCAGATGCTCACCCCGAGCAGGCTGAAGATCACGAAGCTCGCGGCCTGGAAGAGCGGCGCCAGCAGGAGGTGGACGAGCCACTCCGTGTTCACGAGATGGCCGAAGAGCACCATCTCGCGCGCGTGGGCGATCCAGCGCCCCTCGTCGGTGACGTAGCCGACCCAGGCGTAGTAGTCCGGATCGGCGTCGAGGTGGACGAAGCGCAGCGCCACCCCCGCCATCAGGACCGCGACGATGAGGGCCGGCATCGCCCCTCGGACGCGCCGCGGCTCGGTGGTCGTCCGCGCCGGCGCGCCCGGAGCGAGATCAGGCGCGGGGCGTGGAGCGATGCCGCAGGTCCGTCAGCCAGTTGTAGGTGGCGGTCACGAAGAAGCCGAGCCCGAAGCCCACGACGAACCCCCAGGCGAAGCCGACCAGGCTGCCCAGCACGGTCACCCGGTAGCCGATGAAGTACTGGCCGAGCAGGGAGAGGTGCGGGCCGACCACCGGGCCCCCCTTGATCACGAGCCAGATGGTGGCCACGAAGACGATCAGGCCCAGCACCAGGCCGGTGACGACGCCCTGGACGGTCGCGTTGAAGCGCACCATCCGGGAGACCAGCAGGTGCTCGAGGGCGCGCGGGTCGTCCATTCCGATCTCCATTGGCGGCGGTCTCACACGAACTCGAGGAAGCGCCGCAGCAGGCCCAGCTCGACGCGCCGCCGGATGATCGCCACGTAGAGCAGCAGCACCGTGTTGCGCAGGAGCCCGAACGTCCAGCCGAGCGCGCCGCCGGCCACGAACCCGTACAGCAGGCCGAGGACCGCGCCCGACGGACTCACAGTGTAGCCGGGGAAGTACTGGCCGAGCAATCCGAGGGTCGGGCCCACGACCGCGCCACCCTTGAGCACGAGCAGGATCGTGGCCAGGAAGAGGGCCAGGCCGCCCGCGGCGCCGGTGGCCCCCGCGAGGGCCAGGCGGTCGATGCGCGGGAAGTACTCCTCCAGGGCGGGGGTGAGGGCCTTCTCGGTGATCTCCTCGTGGTACTCGGCCTCGGTGTTCACGCTCCAGAGATCGTTGTGCTCGCCGAGGACCAGGTTGCGCACCGCGAGGAGGCCGGTCAGCATCGCGTGATCCTGGTTGTTGTAGCGATGCAGACCGTTCCGCCCGATGGTCTGGAGGTTCTCCAGGCCGTCGACGAACCCCCGCACCGTGACCATGTACTCCGCGTAGGAGGCGTCGTAGACCGGGTAGGCCTTCGGCACCCGGAAGACGCAACCGTCCTGGACGTCGGCCCGGGTCGCGAGGCCGATCGTCTCGAGCTCCCGGGCGGCCAGCTCGAGGAGGCGCGCGTCCGGAGTGTTCCAGAGCGCGTCGCCCTCGGTGCAGAAGTACTCGAGGCCCAGGCTGCTCTTCGAGGGGTCGGGCACCATGTCGGGGCTCCAGTTCGCGAAGTTCTGGATGCGGCCGACCCGCACCTGGGTCGAGTGCACGTAGATCCAGTTGTCGGGGAAGAGATCGCGCTTGCCCACGATCAGGCACACGGTGAGGAAGTCGCGATAGGTGAGGCGGCGGGCCGCTTCCAGCACCGGCTCCGGGGGCGGCGGCGAGAGCTTCAGGATCAGCTCAGACACCGGCATGCTCGAGATGAAATCGGTGGCGGGCAGCGTCTCCTCGCGCCCTTCGCGGGCGACCACCACCGAGTCGATGCGGGAGCCGGTGCGGCAGATACGCACCACGTCCTCGCCCAGGCGCACGCGCCCGCCCTTCTCCTCGACCTCGCCGGCTACCGCCTGCCACATCATGCCGGGCCCGAGGCGCGGGTAGTCGAACTCCTCGATCAGGGTCTTGATGGTCTTCTGGGGCTTGAGGAACATGGTCAGGAGCACGGTCTTGAGCGAGAGGCCCTTGATCCGCTGGGCGGCCCACTCCGCGCGCAGCTCGGAGCAAGGGATGCCCCAGACCTTCTCGGTGTAGGTCTTGAAGAAGATCGAGAAGAGGCGGTGCCCGAAGCGGTTGGTCACCCACTGCTCGAAGGTGTCCTCTTGCTTGTGCGGCCAGATCTGCCAGCGCAGATAGCTCAGCACCACCAGGACGGCCTGGAAGATGCCGAGGCCCATGAGGGCGTTGAGCGGCTTGAGCGGGTAGTGGAAGAACCGGTTGTTGTAGAAGATCCGCGACATGCGGGGTCGGCGCAGGAACTCGCCGCCGAGCACCTCCTGCCAGATCTTGTTGACCTCGTCCACCTTGGTGAAGAAGCGGTGGCCGCCCATGTCGAAGTGATAGCCCTTGTACTCGAGCGTGCAGGAGAGGCCGCCCACGTGCGGGTTCTTCTCCAGCACCGTGGGGCGGTCGCCGAACTTGGTCAGCTCGCGGGCGGCGGTGAGGCCCGCGGGCCCGCCGCCGATGATCACGACATTCCTCATGATGGTTCCTTTGCGGTCGCCACACCGTCGAAGAGATCGATCTCCGCCAGCCCGTTCCAGGGCCGGGGGTGAGCGAGGGTGAATAGCTCGGTCGAGCCGAGGTAACGCGACAGCACCCGAGCCGCTCGGCGCGGCAGGGATCCGGGCGGCAGCTGGCTCCGATGACAGGCGCCCGCCGCGTGCTTGCGGACGAGGATGCGGCGGGACAGGCGAATGCGGGTGTGAACCGGGAAATCCACCGTCGCGATGCTCGCGAGGTCGACGTCGTGATTACGGCCGCTCCGGCTCGGATCGCGCCCGAGGAGGCGGAGGGCGCGGACGGCCAGGCGCAGCAAAGTGCGGGACGGGACCCAGTAGTAGAGCTTGGACGGGCTCCAGGGCGCGCCGAGGGCCGGGAAGTGGTCCGGCCGGCCGGCCTGGTGGAAGGCGAGCGCGGTCGCCTGGTGCATCGCGATGTGGTCCGGGTGGTAGTAGCCGCCGATCGGATCGAAGGTGATCACCACCTGGGGCCGCACCTGCCGGATCACCGCGACCACGTCCCGCGCGACCTCGTCGATCGGCGCGGTCACGAGGGCCCGGGGATGCCGGTTGTCGGGCGACCCGGGCATGCCGGAGTCGCGATAGCCCAGGTGGAGGACGTCGGCCAGGCCGAGCGCGGCGGCCGCGCAGCGCAGCTCGGTCCAGCGGCGCTCGCCGAGCTGGGCCTGCGCGGCCGCATCGCCCGTCTCGTCGCCCCCCGCCTCGCCGCGCGTGGCGCAGGCGTAGACCACCCGCACGCCGTCGACCGCGTACTTGGCGAGGGTGCCGCCGGGGCCGAACGACTCATCGTCGGGGTGCGCGCCCACGAACATCAGCGTGCGTTCGATTGGCATGTGGGGGCGCTCGGGGTCACGGTGAGCGGCAGGGCCTGGTAGAGGGCGAGCGTCTTGCGGGCCACGTCGGTCCAGTCGTGGTCGGCCGCGATGCGCCGGCGGGCGCGCTGGCCCATGCGGGTCAGCTCCTCCGGGTCGGCCAGGGCGCGGCAGATCGCCTCCGCGAGCGCGCCGGGATCGCGGGGCGGGACCACGAGCCCGCAGGCGTCCGGCTCGACGAACTCGGGGAGGCCGCCCACCCGGGTGACCACGACGGCGCGCGCGTGACCCTGGGCGGTGACGACCACTCCGCTGGCCGCGATCTCGCGATAGGGCGCCAGGACGAGGTCGGCCGCGGTGAAGTAGGCGGCCACCTGCTCCTGGGGCACGAAGGCCGGCCGCAGGGTCACCGCGCGCTGGAGCCCCAGGCGCTCGATCTGCTGCTCGATGGGCGGCATCGGCATCAGGGGCTCGCCCGCCACCAGCAACCGGCAGCGAGGGAATCGCGCGAGGACGGCCGGCATCGCCATCAGGAGGTCCTCGAGGCCCTTGTAGGGCTTGAGCATCCCGAAGAGCAGCAGCAGCGGCCCGCTCGGCGCCAGGCCCAGGCGCAGCCGCGCGCTGGCGCGGTCCGCCTCGGTGGGCAAGGGCTCGGACACGCCGCCGTGCGGGATCACGCGTACGCGGCCGGCCAGCTCGGGATAGGAGGCCACCAGGGATCGCTCGAGCGCCGGGGTGTGGACGATGCAGGCGTCCACCTGCGAGAGCAGGCTGCGCTGGTGGCGGGCCGCCAGCGGGCGATCGGGCCCGGGCAGCGGGTCGTGGACGGTGAAGACGACCCGCCAGCCGCGAGCCCGCAGGGCCCGGGCGAGCAGGCCGTCCAGGAGCGGGAGCAGCGCCCACTGCACGTGGAGCACGCCGGCCGGATCCTTGCGGAGCAGCCGCCACGTGCGCCAGATGCCCAGGGGATACCCGACTGCCTTCACCACCTGGCGCAGCCGGGTGCGACGACGGAGGAGGCGGCCGAGAGGGCCGGCCAGCGATGGGAAGAAGCAGCGCTCGAGCTGATAGCGTCCCGCCTGGTCGACCGTCTCGAAGAGCGGCGGCGAGGAGATGACCTGCGCGCGCACGCCGAGCCGGCCGAAACCTGCGCAGAGCGCGTCGACGTAGTAGGGCGTGAAATTGCCGGGGTCGAAGACCACGGCGCCGGGGTCGAGACGCGGTACGAGGTGGAGGGCGGGGGTGGCCATGTCGGTCATGCCAGGCGCCCCGGCGCCGCGCTCAGCCGCACGGGGCGGCCGCTCGTCGCCGACTGCACCGCGGCCAGGGCGGTCTGGAGCGCGGCGCGGCCGTCCTGGAGGGTGCAGCCCACCGGACCGCCGGTGCGGATCGCCGCGAGGAAGTGCTCCCACTGGGTACGGTAGGAGGTCTTGAAGTCGCCGCCCTGTCGCAGGTTCCGCAGCGCGGTGGGCACGAGGCGCAAGACCTCCGGGATGCGACGGAGCCGGGCGCGCGGACTCGCGGGGTCGGAGCCCGCCGGATGGAAGGCGAGACCCTCGACGCGGTTGCAGGAGACGCGGAGCCTTCCGGCCGCGCCGCAGACCTCGAACTCGATGTCCTCGGTGGTGCGCTCGGAGAAGACGGCCGAGCCGAGCACCCCGTTGTCGAAGACCGCGCTCACCACCGCGGCCTCGTCGTCGCGCCGGCCCGAGCGGCTGCGGGCGAAGATCTCGTCGACGTCGGCCCCGACCAGGAACCGCCAGAGGTCGAAGTGGTCCACGCCGGTCTCGATGAGGGCGCCGCCGCCCAGCTCGCGGCGCGCGCGCCACTCCGGCAGGTCGCGGTCGTCGCGCGGGCCGTACCACACCATCCGGATGCTCTCGAGCGGGCCCAGCACCCGGCGGTCCAGGAACGCGCGGGCCTGGCGGACCATGCGGTGCCAGCGCATGTGGTAGCCGACCATGACCTTGGCGCCGCTCCGGCGGGCGGCGGCGATCATCTCGTCGACGTCCTCGAGGGCGAGCCCCGGCGGCTTCTCGACCAGCACGTGCTTGCCCGCGGTCAGGAGCGTGGGCACGGCGAGACGATGGCAGCCCGCGGGGATGCAGACGCCCACCGCGTCGACCTCGGGATCGGCGGTGAGCGCGTCCACGTGCGCGTAGCGGCGGGGGATCGCGAAGCGGTCGCACACGAGAGCGAGCCGCTCGGGCCGCGGATCGACCGCCGCCACGACCTGGACGCCGGGTAGACCGCGGAGCGCCGGGAGATGCTCCTCCTCGGTCACCGCACCGCAGCCGACGAAGGCCAGCCGGATCATGCCCGCTCGCGTCCCGGCGCAGGGGTGTCGGCGGCGGGCATGGGGCGGGCGCCGCGCCGGGCGTGCACCTGAATCCATATCGCCAGGTAGGTCAGGCTGCTGTAGAGGTAGTAGAGCCAGTGCAGCGGCAGCGCGCGGGCGAGAAACCACGGCCCGCGCCGGGCGAGGAGGAAGCGATAGAGCGGCCAGTTCAGGACCACAACCGCGCCAAGCGCCGTCGCCGTCAGGCCGAGCAGGACCGGACGGAGCGGGGAAAGGACGAGAGCGCCCAGGGCGAGCAACACCAGGAGCCCGGAGAGGCGCTGGCCGCGCTTGAGGTTGAGATCGTTGGGCGCCCCGCCGCCCTCGAGCACGAGCCGCGACCACGGCACCGCGCGGGACAGGATGTCGGTCTTGATCACCGAGTACAGCGTCCAGCCCTTGAAGTGCTTGCCCTGGAGCTCCTTGTCGAGGCGAATGCGGTAGCCGCGCCGGCGCAGCCGGTAGCCCAGCTCGATGTCCTCGATGGCCGGGCGCCGGAAGAGGCTCGCGTCGAAGCCGCCGACCTCCAGGAAGCACGCTCGGCGGACCGCGCCGCAGCCGGCCCAGAAGGTCGACGCCTCCGGATTGCCCTGCTGGTGGACCCAGTGGTGGAGCAGGTTTCGATACTGGGAGACCATCGCGGGGGCCCGCGGGGCGTCGTCATACGATCCGAAGACGGCCCCGAGGGCCGGGTCGGCCGTGAAGGCGTCCGCCACGCGCCGGACCGCATCCGGGGCGACCGCGACGTCGGCGTCGACGAAGAACAGAATCTCGCCGGACGCCGCCGTCGCGCCGCGGTTTCGCGCCGCCGCGGGGCCCGAGTTCTGCGAGAGGGTGATGACCGAGGCGCCCGCGCGCCGGGCCACGGCGGCCGAATCGTCCGGCGAGGCGTCGTCGACCACGATGAGCTCGCAGCCCGGGATCTCGGCCGCCCGGAGCGCGGCGAGGCACTCCGCGAGGTTGCGGGCATCGTTGTAGACGGGTACGACGATGGACAGCCGAGGCCGGGCGAGCGACATGTATCAGTGAAAGCGGCATATTCCGTGCCGCCGCCGGGTGGCGGGAGGGGCGTCGACTCGGCAAGGTTCGCAGGGAGTTACACAGGGCGACGGAAATGGCCACCAAATCGTGCAGAGAAAGGAAGTCTCCATGTTGGGTAGCGGGCTTCTGAGCTTGGGGAAGGGCCAGTTGCGGGCCGGCGCGATCCTGGTCCCGGCGGTCTGGATCATGGCCGGGTGCGCCTCCGAGGGACCCATCGAGTCGACCGCGCCGGTGGCGGACGTCAGGGTGACACCGACCGCGGATACCCTGCGGGTCGGCGAGGCCATCCAGCTCTACGCCGACCCTCGGGACGCCCGGGGCCGGGTGCTGAAGGGCCGGCCGGTCTCCGCGGCGAGCCAGGCGCCCGGGATCGTGAGCCTGTCACCGGACGGCATCGCGACCGCGGTGGCCCCGGGGGCCGCCCAGATCCAGGTCACCAGCGAAGGGAAGACGGCGACCGCGTCGATCACGGTTCTCCCGGCCGCCGGCCCGGTGGCGGAGTGCGACACGCCCAAACCGGGCTGGCTCTGGTGCGACGATTTCGAGCAGGATCGCCTCGACCAGTACTTCGAGTACGGGTCGGCCGAAGGCCGCTTCGTGCGCGCCGCGGGCGTCGGCTACGCGGGATCGAGCGGGATGCGGGTGCGCTTCGACCGTGCGGGCCAGGTCGACGCGGGCAACCTGCACCTGGCGATCGGCAAGAACCCATCCGCGTTCTTCCGTGCGGTCGACGGCGGGACCGCGGTGCACCGCGACGTGTACTGGCGGGTCTACGTCCGGTACGCTCCGAACTGGGTGGGCGGCGGCGCGAACAAGATGTCGCGCGCCCAGAGCCTGGCCGCCACCACGTTCGCGCAGGCCATGATCGCCCACGTCTGGTCGGGGAGCCGGCCCGGCGATCACATCGACATCAATCGGCTGGCGCTCGAGCCGTGGACGGGCGTGGGCTGGCGCGGCAAGGTGCTGACCGAGGAGTACAACGACTTCCCGCATCTTCACGGCCTCGCCGTCGTCCAGACGCGCACCACGCTCTTCGACCGCGAGCACACCGGCAAGTGGCACTGCATCGAGGCCCACGCGCGTCTCAACGATCCGGGTCGCAGCAATGGGGTCTTCGAGCTATGGATCGCCGACCGGCCCGAGGCCAGGGTCAGCGGCCTCGACTGGATCGGATCTTTTCGCGAGTTCGGCATCAATGCGATCTATCTCGAGAACTACTGGAACGACGGCGCGGTGCAGGCCCAGGAGCGCTACTTCGACAACTTCGTGGTGAGCACCCAGCGGATCGGCTGCCTGGGCTGAGCGGGATCCGGCTCAGGCCGCGGCGGGGCCGAGGATCATGGTGGCCCCCATCTCACCGATCATCCCCGACGGGGCCTGAGTGCTGCCGCTCACGATGCGCGGCATGATCGAGGAGTCCACGACGCGGAGCCCCTCGAGCCCGCGCACCCGAAGTCGCGGATCGACCACCGCGAGGTCGTCGATCCCCATGCGGCAGGTGCCCACCGGGTGGTACGTGGTGATCGCGCTCTGTCGCGCGTAGTCGGCCAGCGCCGCGTCCGATTGCTTGTCCGGGCCGGGGTAGAGCTCGCCGTCGGTGAACGGCCGGAAGGCGGGCGCCTGCATGATCTCGCGGGCGCGGCGGATCGCCCGCACGAGCCCGTGGATGTCCTCCGGGCGGGCGCCGTAGGCCGGATCGATGAGGGGGGCGACCGCGGGGTCCGCCGAGGCGAGGGTCACGCTGCCGCGGCCGAGGGGCTGGAGGAAGGCGGCCTCGAGCGTCATCCCGTGGCCGGGGACGTGCGCGCGCCCGTAGTCGAGCCAGAGCAGGGGCATGAAGTGGAGCTGGACGTCCGGCGCGGCGCGCCCGGGCTCGCTCGGGAGGAAGGCCGCACCCTCGCAGATGTTCGACGTCGCGACGCCCGAGTTGAAGAGCGCGAACTGCAGGGCGTACCGGAGGAAGGGCAGGGGCCGATCCCAGCCGTCATAGGTGATCGGCCGGCTGGCGCGGGTGATCACCGGCACGTTGAGCTGATCGTGGAGATTCTTGCCCACGCCGGGCAGGTCGTGGGCGACCGTCACGCCGAGGCGATTCAGCTCGTCGGCGGGCCCGATCCCGGACAGCAGGAGCAGCTTGGGGGAGTTGATCGCCCCGCCGCTGACGATCACCTCGCGCTCGGCCCGGGCGCGGTGCGGGCGGCCCGCGAGGAGAAACTCGACCCCGATAGCCCGGTGGCCCTCGAGGCAGACGCGCGTCACCGTCGCATGCGTGCGGACGCGCAGGTTCGGCCGGTGCCGCACGGGCCGGAGGAACGCGTCGGCCGCGCTGCTGCGCTTGCCGTTGATCTGGGTCACCTGGTAGGTGCCCACGCCCAGCTGGGAGGGCCCGTTGAAGTCGCGGTTGTAGGGCAGGCCGACCTGCTGGCCGGCCTCCACGAAGACCCGCGTGAGCTGATGCGGATGCACCTGATCGATCACGCTCAGGTGTCCGTCCTGGCGGTGGTAGTCGTCCCGCAGCACCGCGTTCTTCTCGAGGCGCTTGTAGGCCTCGAGCACGGTCGGGTAGTCCCACCCCTCGTTGCCGAGACGGACCCAGGCCTCGTAGTCGGCGGGCTGCCCACGCACGTACGTCATCGCGTTGATCGCGCTGCCGCCGCCGAGGGTGCGGCCCTGGGGCAGGTAGACTCGCCGGCCGTTCATGCCGGGCTGCGGCACGGTCTCGTACTGCCACCGCAGCTCGGGGTCGAACCAGTTCGTGAACCGGGCGAGGAGCCGCCGGGTCATCGAGGAGTTGCCGGTCCCGGCCTCGAGCAGCAGCACGCGGGTCGCCGGGTCGCGGCTCAGCCGGTTGGCGAGCACGCAGGCGGCCGGGCCGCCGCCCACGATCACGTACTCGTAGCTGGGATGAACGTGGGAGTTGGCTGGCAAGGAGGGTTAGCCCGGTGGCGCGACGCGCTGGCCGCACATGCTGTCGACATATACAGCGCCTCGCAGAACTTCGCAAGGTGACCGACGGCATCGAATCGCTGCTCCGCCGACCGTGCGCACTGCCTACACGGACGCGTCGCCACATCTTGAATCCGACCTCCATGTCGGGCGCCCCGATAATGGCCCGCGGGCCAGCCAGCCGGCATCGCGCGGCGTGCATCCGCGCTTGCTGCAGACGGGATAGCTTCATCTAGCCTGGATACTTCGACTACGGTAGGCTCTCCCCCATCCATGGAACCGCGATGCGACTAGAACGCCTTCGAAGCCGCTCGCCAGGACCGACGCTCGAGACGTTGGAGAAGGGGCCGAAGGCCCTGACGGTGAAAGCAACGGAGCTGCTCGGATGAGCGAGTCCCTCAAGCGCACACTCTCCGAGGCCCCGGCCGCGAGGCCTTCGGCCCGGCCTATCACTTCCGAGCAGTCAGCACGGTGACGTCGGTGACCTTCCCGGGTTAGCAAGTGTTATGGTCGCGGATGTCGCGCTCCGGGCCCGTGCTCGTGGAGCCGAGCGACGTTGTGCTGCGCAACGCCGGCGACGTGGCCATGCTCGAAGTCGGCGTGACGCGTCTTGCCGACCTGTTTCCAGAAGCACCGATTCTCGTGTTCAGTGACACCCCCGATCTGCTACCACGGTATCGCCCGAACGTCGTGCCGCTGGACACGGCCGGGCGCCGCGCCTGGCTGCGCGACGATGTGTCGCATGCCGAAGCACGCAAGTTCGTCGACGCGGTCGCGTGCGCGCGCTTGGTTGCCGTCGCGGGTATGGGAGGCATCACCGATGCCTTTCCCGAGTATGCCCTCGGTGTCCTGCGCACGCTTGAGCTGGCGATCCGGCATGGCGTGCCTACGGCGATGATGGGCCAGGGTATTGGGCCACTCGTCGATCCCGCACTACGCGCGCGGGCGGCAGAGGTCCTCCCGAGGGTTGAGTGGATCGCGCTTCGGGAAGTCCGGGCCGGGCTGCCGCTGCTGCAGGCGCTGGGTGTACCGAGCGCCCATCTGTGTACGACTGGCGATGATGCCATCGAGCTCGCGCTGGGACAGGGGGGCGGCGCTTCCGGCTGGGGGCTCGGCCTGAACCTACGCGCGTCCGACTATTCCGGAGTCGACGATGACGTCGTCGCGTCTGTTCGACTCGGGGTGCAGCGCGCCGGGGCACGGGTACACGCGCCGCTCGTCGCGGTTCCGATCTCACGTGCGCCGGGTGAAGAGGACGCGGTCACGATTCGCCAGCTCGTGCAAGGATACGACGCGGTCCTGGAGGAGGGCTTCAGCGTCGACAACCCGCGGGACGTCGTTGCGCAGATCAAGCAGTGCCGCGTAGTCGTGGCCGGCAGCTATCATGCTGGGGTGTTTGCCCTCGCCTGTGGAATCCCGGTGGTGGGTCTCGCGAGGTCCACATACTACGTCGATAAGTTCCTCGGATTGGCTAAGCAGTTCGGCTGCGGGTGTGAGGTGGTGATTCTGGACGGTCCCGACCTGCCGGATCAGATTGACGCGGCCGTCCGACGACTATGGGCCGCGGCGGAGGGCCTGAGGCCGGATCTTCTCACGGCCGCCGAGCGGCAACTCGCGGAGGGTCGTGCGGCCTATCAGCACCTCCGTTCGCTGGTCGCGAGACGGCGGATAGGTCGTGCTGTCTACACGTACGGTCGGTCCGTGGCCGCCAAATGGTTCAAGCGACCGAGGAGGCCATAGACCCGTGGAAAAAAGGGATACGAGCGATGAAAAGTGGATGCCGGCCGGAAGGGCTACCGGCATGATCGCCGCCATCCACGCGCCACCGGACGGAGGCCGTCTACCGGCGCTAACGCCATCGTCAACGACCAGGACCTCCGCGAGGCCGCGGCGAAGCCGGCGGGGGTACAATTCGGGGACACACTGCCGGATCGCGCTGGACAGGCGGGCCGCAAGTAGTTAGAATCCCGGGCACGGACGATTAGCTCAGTTGGCAGAGCACCGGCCTCACATGCCGGGGGTCACTGGTTCAAGTCCAGTATCGTCCACCATTTCATTCTCTGACGGGCGCCGGCAGCGACCTGGTTGGCGCGCTTGACCCATCGGCCGCGTCGATCAGCTAGTCGGCGTTTCCGTACCAGACGCTGCCACCGAACGTCGTGATGAAGATCTTCGTCGGATCGCGCGGGTGCACGATCACCCGGTGGGCCCACTTGAAGTCGAATCCAGGGATGCGTCTCCACGTGAGCCCTTGGTCAGAGGACCTCCAGGCAGAGGATTCGAAGCCGGCCGCGTAGAGCCTGCGGGGATCGTGGGGGTCGATCGTGACGTCGTACACGTGCTGGTCCAGCGCGAGGACGCGGCGCCAAGTCGCGCCGGCATCGGCGGATAGATAGATGCCCCCGTCCTCCGCGCCTTGCGCAGTGCTCCGCCCCCAGGCGGAAAGGTACAGTCGGGCGGGGTCCCGTGGGTCGATCGCGACGCCGCTAGGACCGTTGACCGCGCGGGGGAGGGGCACGCGGGCCCAGCTCTCGGCGCCGTCGGTGGAGCGGTAGAGAGCGCCATCCCCGGCATTGCCGAAGCTGCCGTCGTCGCTCCGACGGGCCAGCACCAGATAGAGCGTCCCCTTGGCGTCCTGCGCCAAGCGCCACGCAAGCGGCTGCGCGCCCTCGATGCCGGTGTTCTTGAGGGTCCAGTGGTCTCCCCCATCGGTAGACCTGAACACGCCCCGCCCAAAGCCGGTGACATAGAGCGTGCCGCGGGGGTCGCGAAGGATATGGGTGGCGGCCGTCTCCGGCATGCCGGTGTTCTGCACCCGCCATGAGCGTCCGCCATTGTCGCTGCGCACGACACCGCCGGCGTAAGTCTCCGGCGAGCGACTCCGCCACATCTTCGGCCGCGGGAGGTCATGCACCCCGCTCATGACCGCCCACATCCGGCCGCGTACGTTCGGGTCGAATTCCATCCAGTACGTGGTGTTCACCCAAGACTCCGGCACGCCGGTGCGGGTGGCGCTGTACCAGCTTGCGCCGCGGTTGTCGCTGGCAAAGAGGCCGATGTCCGTGTAGCCGATGAACATATGCCGTGGATCGAACGGGTCGAAGTGGACGCCATAGCTGGTGGTGACGTCTAGACCGCTCGTCGTCCACGTCCCGTCGGGAGCGCGAGTGGAATAGACCGCTTGCCAGGACGCGCCGCCGTCAAGGGTGCGCATCGCACGCCCATAGTCGGTGGCGTACACCACGTCCGATGTGCCGGGCGCGACCGCCAGCCCGAGCGGATTGCCGACCCACTCGGCATTGAAGCGCTCGGTTAGCCATGCGTCACGAACATTGTGCCAGACGGGTGCCCAGTGACGGCCGCCGTCGACCGTCTTGGCAACGCCCCTCGTGGCCCGGAGCGGCGCGCGTAGGTCCGAAAAGGAGACGTACGCGACGTCGGGTTGCTCGCGACTGGCCGCGATAGCGGTAGCGCGGCCCCGGAAGCCTGGGAGCGGAGAAGAGCGCCACGTCATGCCTCCGTCCCCGGACACGAAGATGTTGCCGGCCGCGGTTGCATAGAATCGCGGTGGGGATCCCGTGACGTCGCTGAAGACCCCGGGGGAGGCTCCGATTCGCCAGCTGCCCGCCTCTCGACGGTAGATGGCGTCGCGGCCGGCGACGAACAGGGTGCGGTCGTCCCGGCTCGAGCGCGGGTCGAGCCATATCCGCCGCGCCCGGCCGGGCAACGTGCCGGACTCGTGCCACGTGGCACCGCGGTCGAGAGAAGTCCACAGCGTGCTGTCGATCGCGAGGTACAGGATGCGGGAATCACCGGGATCAATGGCCATCGCGTCGACGTCGCCGCGCGGGCCGCTCGCGACGTGGTATGTGGGGGAAGCGTGATCGTCACCCATCCTGATCTCGGCGACGGTTCGGGGAACGAATCGGACCCAGGTCGTGCCGCCGTCGGAGCTACGGAAGAGGGCACCGGCCTTGGCGTAGATCACGCGTGGGTCGATCGGGTCAAAGAGAAAAAACTGAACGGGTCCGTCCAGGTTGAAGCTGCGCCATCGGTTGCCGGCATCAGTGGTTATGTAGTTGCCGGTCATGTCGCACGACACGAGCGCGGTGCGCGCGTCGTGAGGACTGACGGTGGGATGGAATAGTGCGCCGCCTCCACCGGGTCCGATGATCCGCCAGCGATCCTCGCGCGGCGCGGACGCAGTTAGGGCCAGCGCGGCCGTCAACAGGAGTGCGAGGCGTTTCACTCGCGTCCGATTCATCGGGTTCCGCGGTCGGACGAAGCCGAGCCTGTGTCTCGCGTAATGCGCGGTGCCGGCGGGCGGGCGCCCTTCGCGGTGTCGCGGAAGGAAGCCGCTACGAGACCAGCGGCCCGACGCCCGCAAGGATCCGCAGCAGGGTCTTGCCCGCGGCGCCGGGATGCTGCGAGAGAGAGTGCACCGCGGCGCGCCGGGCGGCGGCGCTGGGCCGCTCGGCCTTGCCCGCGAGTGCAACCGCGATCCGCTTCCATGCCTCGGCCTCGATGCGACGCGCGCCCAACCAGAGCCGCGGGTCGCTGCCGGCCGCCTTCTTGATCCCGGTGCAGAAGTCGGCCACGCGGCCGAGATCCTCGCCGGTCCCCGAGCCAGCGGCGGCGGAGACCGAGAGCATCCAGCGGAGATCGCGGACCAGGACCAGCCATGGCGCCCGGCGTATCGACTCAAGCAGAAAGGTCCGCTGCGCGTCGGCCAGCCCCAGCATCGAGAGTTGCCCGGCGATGCGAGTGACGACCGCTGCCTCGACCCTCCGCCGGAAGTTCTCGGGGATGGATTCGCGGGCCTGGAGACGCTCGAGGGCCGAGTCGATCACGGCGCGCAGCGCGCGCTCGGATTCGCCGGTGGCGACGCAGCTCAGGAAGCGCCCGGAGTAGGCGACGCGGTAGACGACGGCCGGGCCCGGCACGAACGCGAACCGCCAGTGGCACGCGATACGGAGCCACATGTCGTAGTCCTCCCAGGACGGGAGGCTCTCGTCGAAGAGTCCGGCTCGGTCGAAGACCACCCTCCGGACGACGGCGCTCGAGGTGTTCACCGGGCAGCTGGTCAGGAGCGAGCGGTGCATCCAGCCGGTGCGGCCGTCGCGGATGTCCGGCCAGACCGTGATCGACTCGTTGCCCCGCTTGATCTCCTGACCATACACGAGGCCGATCTGCTCATCGCGCTCGAGGACCGCGACCTGACGCCGGAGCTTCCACGGCAGCCACGTGTCGTCGTCGTCCAGGAACGCGACGTACCGGCCGCGGGCCTCGGTGACGCCGCGATTGCGCGCGGCCGACGGGCCGCGTGACTCCTCGCCGCGGTAGTACTGCACCTCGGGGTAGGCCTGCACGAGATCCGGGGTGCGATCCGTCGAGCCATCGTCGATGACGAGGATCTCGATGTCGAAGTCGGTGCCGATGCCTTCCTGGGCCAGGACCGAGTTCAGGGCGCCCTCGAGAAGATCGGCTCGATTGCGGGTGGGGACGACGACGGAGACGAGCGGCAACGTGTCTGCTCTGCTCACGGCCAACACTCCGGGGGCATGAGGGGCCCCATAATACACGGCCCGGGCGCTACGGCAAGGGGGAGTCGGAAGTCAGGGAGGGAACTACGAGGGGCGCGACGAGGTTCCCTGCGACAGCGCGTGATCCACGACCGAGCGGAGCTGGTCGAGCGAGAAGGGCTTGGCCAGCACGAAGTCCACGCCGCGAGTCTGGGCGTCGTCCGGGCCCATCCGGTCGCCGTAACCGGTCATCAGGGCGATCCGCGTGGCCGGCCAGCGCTGCTTGAGACGCTGTGCGACCTCGAGCCCCGAAATGCCGGGCAACCCCAGGTCCACCATGGCCATATCGAAGGCGCGAGTCTCGAGCTCGACCAGGCCGGACTCCCCGTCGGGGGCGGTCACCACGGTGTAGCCGTGTCGGCTCAGCAGCTCGCGGAGGACCTCGCGGACTTCCTCGGAGTCATCCACCACGAGGATCTTGGCGCTCGGAGCGGACTTGGCCGGGGCGGGCGGCTCGGGGGCCGGGGGGGTGGTCGCCGGACGGGTCGCGGGCGGCCTCGCGGTCTTCGTCTCGGCACCGGTCGGGAGCCAGACCGTGAAGACGGTGCCCTTGCCGGGCTCGCTCTCGACCTTCATCTCGCCGCCGTGCCGGTCCACGATCGCGTAGGCGCCGCTCAGGCCGAAGCCCTTGCCCTTCTCGCGCTTGGTGGTGAAGAACGGGTCGAAGATGTGCAGGCGGACCTGCTCGGTCATGCCGATGCCGGTGTCGGCGATCTCGCAGTACACCCGGCCACCCTCGGCTCCGGTCCGGAACGTGAGGTTGCCGCCCTCCGGCATCGCGTCGAGCGCATTGAGGGCGATCGCGGTGAGGACCTGGCGCAGCTCGGCCATGTCTCCCGGCGCGAGCGGAACCGGCCCCAGCTCGGATTGGACCTCGCCGGAGATGCCGCGGGCCGCGAGCTGCTGTGTCCAGCGCGAGCGGGCGGACGCAGCGATCTCCTCGACGAGCTGGTTGAGGTCGACCGGCTGGAAGGGGCGAGCCGGGCGGGTGCGGCTGAAATCCTGGAAGCGCCGGACCACCCACGCGCCCTCGAGAGCGACCTGCTCGATCATGCGCAGCGAGCGCCGGACATCGGGGTCCTGCACGTCGGCGAGAAGGAGCTGGGCGCGGGCGAGAATGCCGGACAGCGTGTTGTTGAAGTCGTGTGCGACCTCGCCGGCCATCTCCCGGAACGCCCGAAGGCGCTCCTGCTGTACGACCTGGAAATGCGAGGCGACCAGCCCATCCAGGAGCGCGCGCACCTCGCTCATGCTCGAGCCGCCCCCACGCTCCAGGGCCGTGCGCTGATCGCCGTTCGACGTCATGAGCTAGCCGCCGTCTTGCGCTCTCAGGATTGCGGAGCGCGTGGTTCGCGCGCGAACGGGCTCGACTTGGAGGGCCCCTGGAACTTGTGGGCGACCTGGTTGACCAGGTCTTTCATCTCGCCCAGGAGCTTGGCGGCCGATTCACCGGCCTCGACCTGCTCGGTCTTGAGGCGATCGCTCTCGGACTGGAGCGTCGCCACCTCCGCCCGCAGGTGCTCGACCTCACGCTGGGCGCTCTCGGCGAGGCCTCGCTGCTGCTGCGCCTCGGCGCGCAGGCGGCCGAGCTCCTCGCGAAGCTCACCCTGCTCCCGCTGAGCGGATTCCGCCACGGACTGGAGGCGATCGTTGTCCTCCATGAGGGAGGTGACGGTCCGGAGCACGTCGTGCATCTCGTCGACCCACTTGGTCAGCGAATGCCGCGTCTCGGTCCTGACGATGGGATCGGCCGAGTTGTCCATTGATGCATTTCCTCCTATCACACCTGTCGAGGGCTCACCGTGACCCGGGGGAATCATTCTAGCGCCCGGACGGTCCGCCCTCCATCGCAAAGCCGTGACGACCGTTCTGCCCACCCGCAAGACACGGCCCGGGGCAGATTTGAGCATCGTCACCGGATGAGCAACTGCGATGCCACAGGGTGGGTAGGTATGAAATCAATTACTTAGGCGGGAGTACTTGCGGCTGCAGTGCAAGAATTGTCAGGCGGAGACCCCCTTGGTGTCACCCAGATTTGCCCTGACCGTGCAGGGCGCTTGCTAGGCGAAGTGGTCGAGGTAGTCCCGGAGCTTCAGGTATTCGGCGCGGGCCAGGTTGGCAAAGACGACCACGGCTCCGCCGGTGTAGGCCTCCCAGACCAGCGACGGGAGGCGCAGGGTGCCGCCGACATCCGGACCGGGGAGCTCGACCACCACGACGTCGCCGACGGTGAGCTGTCCGTCGACGGTCAGGCGGCCACCGGAAGTGCTCAGATCGATCGTGCGGCCGTGGATGGTGTCCGCCTCCTCCGCTCCGGTCTCGATGCGGATGGGCAGGCTGACCGCCACCCGCCGCGCCCAGCGTCGGATGTCGCCGGGGGCCACGAAGGGCGCGATGCGCTCCGCCTCGCCCTCGCCGAGCGTCAGGAAGGAAACCCCGAATCCGCGGGGGTCTCGACGGGCGACCTTGACGAGGACCTCGAGGCGGCCGGTGTCCTTGGGCAGGGTCACGCGCAGCATGAGAGGGGTGTCCGGCTCGATTTCGAGTTCGGTGCTGATCCGCAGCCCGGTGAGGCTGACGTCGATCACCTGACCCACGCCCACACGGCCGTCGGTGGCCTCGAGGATGACGGGCCAGGCGGTCCGCATCCGCGGGAACCGACGGCGATCCTGCCCAGTGAGCACGGTGGCGTTCCTACCCCCGATCATGGTACGCATCCGAGGCCGAATGCCGGTAATTCTTCCTATGGCGCCTGCCGGATGATCACGGCGCCGTGGGTGCGGAGCCGATGGGTCACCTGGGGCGAGTTGCGGGAATCATCCTTGCGCCGGTCGAGAACGACGCGCACCTTGGCGTCGCGGGAGAACGCCTGCACGAGGTGGCTATAGAGATCGGCCTGGCCGCGGGCGACGACAACGATCCAGCGCTTGGCGGGTTGGCCGTTCAAGTGGTGCTTTGGCTCGGGCTCTGGCATTGTGGAATCCTCGCTTCGATGAGCAAAGCAAAGCGAAGGCCACTTCGATTGAATGAGGTATATCAGCTAGATATGAACTGCAGCCACGAGGGTTACGCCACCAAACTGTAGGCGGAATGACGAAAACTGTACCGGCGCGGTTAGCAGTGGCGGCGTAGAGGTGGCCAATCTCCGATATTTCAAGCTGATAGCCCTCCTGGCGGTGTCAGCAGGCCTCCACAGCCCCTCGCCGGCGACAGTCGAGGGACAGGCTCCCAAGGCCGCCGCCACCCAGGCCTCGCGGACACCCACGAAGCTCGAGAAGGCCACGTCGGACGTGATCGCGGCCACGGTAAGCTATCGGGCCGCCCTCGAGCGAGTGCTCGCCATACACGAGCGCGAGCTGGCCCGGCGGACCGAGCTGGCCGAGCTACGGCAGGACCTCTACGAGCGTGGGGTGCTCTCGAAGCGCGAGTTCGAGGAGGGCCAGCAGGCCCAGAACGAGGCCCGAAGGAACGTGGAGGACACCCGCCGGGCGATGGCCGAAGCCGACCGCATGCTCGGCGAGGCGCGGATGGTCGAGTCCCTCGCGCGCCTGACCCCGCTGGCCCGCGGCGCCTACGAGGAGACGCCGGGCCTCGTGCGGTACAACGGCCCCGCAGCGTGGTCGCTGACCCAGGACGTAGCGCCGCTTCAGCAGTTCTTTCTCGCACGGTTCGGCAGGCCGCTGCCGATCAGCGCGCTCGGCCAGAGCCCACTCCACGACCGCATGGGTTTCGACCATCGCAATGCCCTCGACATCGCGGTGCACCCGGCCAGTCCCGAAGGGCGCGCGTTGATGGAGCATCTGCGGCAGGCGGGGATCCCGTTCATCGCGGCATGGGGAGCGATCCCGGGCGCGACCTCAGGAGCCCATATCCATGTGGGGCAGCCCTCGCCGAGATTCACCGCGCGCGGATGTTGTCCCTAACTTGCGGCGCATGAGTGCGGTCCGAGCAGGAATAGCCTTGGCGCTGCTAAGCGGCCTCGGCGTGTTTCAGGCGTGCTCGACCGCAGCGCCTTCGCGTGTCGCATCCGTGCCGATCCAGACGATCAATCGGAAATTTCTCGTGCCGGTCGTGCTGAACGAGGGTCAGACGGCAACATTCCTGCTGGATACGGGCGCCAGCACTAGCGTGATCACCCCGGATCTAGCGCGCCGGTTGGGCCTCGATACATCCTCCCGCACGACACTGGGGCGAGCTCGGATCGCGAGTGGACAGGAGGTCGAGGTGTCGATGGTTCGAATGACGTCGATCCGGGTGGGCTCGGCGAGGATCGACAACCTCAACGTGGCGGTCTACGAGCTCCCCGTCATTGTCAATACGAACCCTCCCATCACCGTGGATGGCTTCCTGGGCGTCGACTTCATCGGACGCTTCACGATGACCGTCGATCCGGCGGCCGGGACGTTGACCCTGCAGCCGCATGATCCGCCAACGAGATGAACGGCCGCAGCACGCGCGCCGCTTCCCCGATCACCGCGCTGGTTTCCATCGCATGATTCAAGCTCCAGAAGCTGAGCACCGCCTCGAACGAGGCATCGGGTAAGGGCATGTACACCGGGAAGGGCATGTACTCGTCGATTCCGCGCACGTTGCTCGAGCCCGAGCTCGCTTGGCTCGACGCTCGGTGGACGGATCTCGTGGATCGCTTCCCGTGCCTGGCGACGCCGGCCTCCCGGTACCACTGGGCCATCGAGATCTGCCGCTCGCTCCAGCGCCCGGGATCCGCACCGCTCGCCGAGGCGCGCCGGGTCGAAGCCTGGGCGGGGCTCGTCTCCCGAGCGCGGCCAGCACGGCGGGCGGGGCGCCCACCCCGTGGACGGTGAACTCACGGGCGATGTAGGGATCGGCAATGGCCTTGCCGAGAACGTAGTCTCGGGCGAGTGCCCGCGCGATCGCCGAGCTCGGCAGAAGGCAACTGATGTTGTCCGTTCTGAACACGATGTAACTCGGGTCGAACAAGCCGCAAGACGAGGTTGATTGGCGCGCCCACTGCCTGGGGCCGGTGGGTGGTCCGGTACACTAGAGTAGTGAGAAAAGTACTGTGAGCAGCGCCGGCGAGGCCAAACAAACTCTTCAATTCTCCTCTTCATTCGTCTCGGGACTGGCGGACGTTAACGGCCCTGGATGCTCCTTTCCATCATGCCGGTCGGCGCCCGGAGGGGCCGGTTGCCTGTTCGGGTCTTCTCCGAGTCTCTCGAGCAGTTGGGCAAAGTCCGCGGTCAAATCCGCTCCCGCGGGCGCTTCGTCTAGCTCCCCGCGCGGCTTACCATAGGCCAGTTCCCAAAGATATATCTCCACGCGGGGCGCCTGCCCCCGGGCGAGACGCGCCTTGAGGCTGTTCCAATATTCCGGATCATCGAGCAGGCGGCGCGCTAGTTCGCGGGCCTCTCGGCCCACCCTGTTCGGCGTCCCGGTCCGTCGGCCCCCCAGTTTCGCGTGACCTGGTTCAAAAGCCATACATTACCTCCTCCATATCCTCCACGTGCGATCCCTGGTCCAAAGGGCTCGACCCGGGCACGTGACCGCATTGTCCTTCCGAACGGTGTCACCGGGTCTTCCGTCTCTTCTGCCGCCGGAGAGGGACACGGGCCGAGCGGAGAAGGGGGCGGAGCTCGACGAGGAGCGCGCGTGTGTGATGGCCGCGAAGGGCCTGAAGCCTGCGCGCGGATGGGTCGCCGCGCAGCTCCTCGGCGAGGCGACGGTCGCGCTGCTCCGTCAGGGAGCAGTTCCACATCTTGCGGGCCGCGAGTGCGATCGCGAGGGCGGGGACCCGCCCGCGAGCGGCCTGTTGCTCGACGGCTCCGGCCGCGTCCTCCAGCGCCTGGTTGAGCGTGGTCAGGTCGGACGCGATAAGCGGGCGCCCCATGATGCGGCGCCACGTCGTGTCGGTGTGCGTCGTCCAGCGCTGGATGGACTCTGCCAGGGCCGCCTGCGCCATCCGCGTCTGTCGGCGGTGCGGGATGTCGAAGTCCTGTTCGCTCATCGGTTCAGCGGCCGCGCCCAGGAGGGCCCGGAGGCTTCGCACCCGCACGCTCGCCCGCGGGGTGAGCGCCACCCACTGATCCCCGCGCTCCGGCAAGAGATCAGCGACCAGGAGGCTGCCAGACGCTAGAACCTCGGCCCCGGTCAACCTGTTGAGCACCGCGGGGAGGAGGAACAGTTCGCCCACGCTCAGCTGTCGACGCCCTGTCTCTATCGCGGCCACGGTGGCTCGGCTCCATGAGACGCCGCAGCCGCGAGCAGTCCGGGCCAGGTCGTCCTGGCGCTTGCTGGCGCCTTCCCTAAGCGCGCGCAGGCGCTGGCCCAGCAGGGTCGCGAGTGCGGGTGGAGTGTCCGTCATATGGGTATGCTACACGCATCTTCAACAGTTTATCCAGAAACTTCTGATAATGCCGTCACCCCACGTATACTCAAGCCTGCTCGAGGGTACGAGTACCGCGTATGCCCGTGACCAGGGGAGCAGAGGAGAATGACGAGCACCATCGCGCAGGCCGAGGAGGGGCGTCCCGACGACCGCCCCCTAGGCGATCCCCCGCCGCGAGGTCATCGGCGCCCTCGCCTCTGGCCGGGTCGGTGCATTGACCCGATGACTCGGCTGGAACTCGCCGGTCGATTGACCGGCGAATACGGCCAGCCGCTGGCAATCCCCCCGTGGTGGCGCGGCGCGTTCGAGGCGCTCGACAACCCGGCCATCAGAGAGATCCTCCTCTCGCTCCCACGACAGACCGGGAAGAGCCAGTGCCTCGCGGCGTTGGCGATTACAGAGCTCCTGCTGCGACCGAACGCCTATGTCGTCATGGCGGCGGCCAGCGAAACGCAAGCGGGGGCGATCTACGGGCGCAAGATCAAGAAGCCGCTCGAACGGATGTTGCAGCTACGTGGCGCCCAGTCGCGGTGGCGGAAACACATCCGGATCGCGAAACGGGGGATCGAGCTGTCGACCGGCGCCGCCCTGGAGGTCATTGCCACGAGCGAGACGACCAGCCCGGGGCGGTCGCCCACGCTTCTGCTTCTCGACGAGGCGCGGGACATTCGCGACGAATTTTACGGCGCGTTCGTGCCCTCGGTGATCGGTGCCGGCGGCAAAGTGGTCATCGCCTCGACCGCGGGGCCCCCGCGGGGGTTTTTCTATGAGCTCGTTCGGCACCCGTCGCCGGAGACGTGGCTCCATCACGCCAGCACGAACGATAATCCGCACGCGGACCGCGGCATGATGAACTTCCTCGAGCGGCGGTTGAGCGTCATCCTGCCCGCCGCCGCCCGCCGGGAACTGAGGAATGAGTTCACCGACGATGGCACCGAATTCTTACCCGCGCCCTTGATCGACGCGGCCGTGGACGACGCGCTCGGCGAGATGTCGGCACACGAGGCCCCGGCGTTCGTGATGTACGATTTGAGCCGGAAGCACGATCTAACGAGTCGCACCGTCGTGCTCTGGGAGCCGCCGCGACGCCCGGAAGCCCGGGACCATCTGGTGGTGGCCAGTATCCGCGTGTGGGACCCAAGAAAGAGCCCGACCGGTGAAGTGGATTTCGCGGACGTGCGCGCCGACCTCGACATGCTGCCGCAGCGATTTCCGAACCTGTGCGCGGTGCTCATCGACGAAGGGGCGGAGGCGGGCGCGCTCTTGCCGTTTGCCCGCGGGCGCGCGCCCCTGGCCCTGGTGACCAAAGGGTTCATCGCGACGCCGGAGCAGAACATGAAGCTCTGGGGCGCGCTGGCGGCGCGGCTCCACGCGGGCACCCTCTCGATTCCGGCGCACGAACGCTTGATTGCCGAATTACGGGGACTTCGCCAGGAGCAGTTCGCGTTCGGCGGTCGGTGGCGCGTGCTCGACAGCTCGCGCAAGTTCCACCGCGATGTAAGCTTGACGCTCGCGGGGGCATGCTTCGCCGTCGAGGAGGTCTTGGCCTCCATCGCGGACCTTGACGCGAGCCCGGAACCCCTTGGCGGCCTCCCCGTCAGGGAGATCGGTAGTAATTTCCTCGAAGACGAACTCTTCCAATGATCGGAAGAGGGAACCGCGAGAATCGCGGGGCACAGGTCCCGCCGATTTTAGCCGGCTCAGACGGAATCCGCGTTACGTGGGATCCCGGCGAGCCGCTCGACCCGTTCTGCGAGCGGTCTAAGGTGCCGTCGCGACTCATCCCGGCTCGCACGAGCGTTGCACTTCGTTCGGCGATCCATCAGCCGACGGGGGATTGGCGTGGTCTTCGAGGTGACCCGCTTCAGGGCCGCGCTTGGTCGGCATTAGCTCCCCTCTGGCTTGGTCCAATGATGGCCACTCCGCGCGAGCACTCCCGCTGGCTCCATGCTGGTTCTCATGCTGGTTCTATGGTAGTCGGAAACGAGCGGCTCTCCCACCGCTCCACCACCCGGCCCGTCTCCTTGCCCGTTCCCTCCCAGAGCTCGAAGATGAACCGTCCGGCACCGGACGGCATGACGACCAGCCGACCGTGCACGTAGGGGGCATCCGTCTGCGCATGGCACCAGGGACAGAGCGCCACCAGGCGGTCGAGATCGAAGTCCGAGCCCCCCTGGGCGCGCTTGACGACGTGGTGGACCTCGAGGGCGCCCCAGCGGCCACACGCTTGGCACCGCCAGCGGGCGCGCCGGAAGACCACCCGGCGGATCTCCGCCCACTCCCCCAGGGAGGCCGCAGGGCGCCCCGTGGCGCGCGGGCCGCCCCTTTGGATCCGGCGACGCGCGGCGGCACCAACGCGCACATTCGTCCGAAGCGATCGCCTCAGCATCGGCGCCGCCAGCCGTTTTGCCCACTTGGGCAAAATCTATTTCTGCGCATCGCCATCGCCGTTCGGTTCGGCCGTTTGCCCATGTGGGCAAACGGTCTGGTCGAGTGCGAGCGGGTCCCTGGCCCCTCTGGGCGATGGGTGAGACCATCGGCTGGCCTGGAGTTCCCACTCGCCGAGACACTCGCGGCAGCCCGCGAGAAAGATCCCGATCGGATGCGGGGTCCCCACAACTTCGGTCCCGACCTCGAAGAACCGGTCCACGAGCTCCATCGCCTCGATGTCGGGCATGGCCGCCAGCACCGTGCGTCGAAAGCGCTCCCCGGGGGGACTGGGCTCCCGACCCCGGGGTAGAGCCTCGAGCGCCGCCGAGACTTTCTCCTGCAGGACCACCGTCGGCAGTTGGCCCGCCCACTCGAGCCAGGGCTTCCACTCCCGCAGCCGCTCGATGGCCGGGACCACGACCGTCGCCTTCGCGAGGCCCACTGCCGCAATGGCCGCCCGGAGCTGGCTCCGCTCGGCCTCCGCGAAGCCCATCAGCATGCGGCCGATGGCCAGCCGCTTGTAGGCGGTCCGCCAGGAGGCCAGGCCAAGCACATCGCGGAAATAGGCCTCCTCGGACTCGTAGGCGCTGCCATCGGGCC
>Ga0137392_10000276_pt1 | contig 25439 bp, 21 predicted proteins | sample 15con2h34AmetaG_FD_101394 | JGI IMG/M metagenome (GOLD analysis project Ga0137392, IMG submission 101394) | Vadose zone soil microbial communities from Angelo Coast Range Reserve, California, USA - 15con2h3.4A metaG | ecosystem: Environmental > Terrestrial > Soil > Vadose zone > Saprolite... | reverse complement strand
TAGCCCGTTCCCGCGTCCACTAGCCCGTTCCCGCGTCCACTAGCCCGTTCCCGCGTCCACTAGCCCGTTCCCGCGTCCACTAGCCCGTTCCCGCGTCCACTAGCCCGTCCCCGCGTCCACTAGCCCGTCCCCGCGTCCACTAGCCCGTCCCCGCGTCCACTGGCCCGTTCCCGCGTCCACTGGCCCGTTCCCGCGTCCACTGGCCCGTCCCCGTGTCCACTGGCCCGCGTCTACCTGTGTGACTGCGCGATGTGCGCCGTGGGCGCGGGCCAGACACCAAGCGGACAGATGCGCTGACAGTTGCACTGAAGCTTGCGAGATACGTCAGCTGACCGATGTCTCGCCGGGCGGCGCGCGCAATTGTCTTATATGGCACGCCGGTCCCCAGACAGGCCGCTAACCGCGTGCAGGGGTCAGCGGCCTGGTCGGCCCCCCCTGCCTGGGGACCGGCTGCCTACGTGCTCCGCGCTTGTTGTAGTTGCCTGAACGCATTTCCCGCCTGCCGCAGTCGCGCCGAAGCCCTCAGGCTGTTCCAGGTGGCGTTCGATATCAGGCCGATGCTCCGCTGACAGCAGCCGCGTTCACCCGAGGTCTCGTGCTCACGCGGCTGCGGTGAGGCGAACCCGGCGCCGGACACGTCCAGCACCCTCATCCCGCGCACCTGCCAGCCCGGGGGACAACCCCCGGACCCCCGCGCATACCCCACCTCCGTGGGAGAAGCCCGCGTCCGTGCCGTGTGACGGGTCGTCCCCGCGCTGCCTACGTGAAGGGGAATGCCGCGCCGGGAGCCTCCGCAGAAAAATCCCGAAAAGTTGTTGGCTCTCCGGGGGCCCGGGACTCCTACCTGTGTCACGACGGCAACCGGCACACCTCGCATACAACGACCGGGGGCCGCGGGAGGGATCGGCAATGAACAGGCTCGCCCGGGCATCAGGGATCGCGGTCAGTGGGCTGACCGCAGCCACCGCGACCGCCTTGCTGCTGGTGCCAGGTCACGCCCGGCTTGAATATCCCGGCAACACCAACGGAACGGCCGACGGCGTGGCCACCTCGCCCGCCCTGGGACCCGTGGGGGGCGGGTCCCGGGGCGGGTCATATGCGGGTCGGCACGCGCATGGGCTGACGGTGAACGGCAGCGCCAGCCCGTCCGGGCTGTCCGGCACCGGGGATGGACCGGCCGGGGCCGGGTCCAGGGGCGGTCATCACGCGCTCTCGGGGTGGCTCAGGCCGGCGCTTCCCCCGCTCTCTTCGCAGTTGCCCGTGGTCACCTCGGTGCCTGGCCCCGCTGGCACGATCGGCGATCCGGGCGCGCACTGCCTGCGGGGGTACGTGTGGCGGCAGGCATACGCGGGCGACTACGTGTGCGTCACCCCGGCTAGCCGCACCCAGGCCGTCATCGACAATGCCGCGGCGGCCGACCGTATCGCCAGCGGGGGCGGTGTTTTCGGCGCGCACCCCTGCCAGCAGAGCTACGTGTGGCGCCAGGTTGTCCCGGCCGACTACGTGTGTGTCACCCCGGGTACCCGCACCCAGGCTGTCGCCGACAACGCCCAGGCCAATAACCGTGTCGCGCTGCTGAGCCTGTGGCTCAGTGACTGGACGCCACCGGCCCAGCCGTCGCAGGAGAAGTGCTCAGGAGGGGTCTGCACAACCACCGAGGGCCGGTCGGACGGCCCGAAGTTCCAGATCAACGGAGATCATTTCAACTTCGGCCCGGTTGTGCTCCAGATCCGCCGCAATGACGGGACCGTGCTCTGGTCCACGACAGTTACCGCCACCTCCTACCCAGGTTTTGCCGGGGGCGCATTGTATGCGCGGACGCCTATTGGTGATTGCTCCGGCGTTCCCGGAACCGTCAAGAACGACTACGTCATCGCCTATGACACGGTCGCCCGCCACTGGTCGAACGCGATCCAACTCGACTCTGACTGCGGCTCCCAATGACCATCTCGAAACGGGGGACGGTACCGGCGGCGCCTAGCGCCGTCGGTGCCGCCTATACAACCGCGAAACCGAATAGACGCCGTCACCGGACACATTCTCATGGAGGACACGATGCAGTCGCTTACCCGTCGCCTGCGCGGGCGGCCGGGTGCCCCGGTCGCTGTCGGATTCGGCCTGCTCACCGTGTGCGCCTGCGACGCGAACCGGTCCGCCGCGATCCCGGCGCACCGGGCGAGCACCGTATCGGTCAAGTTCGCTGACCACTACGCGGGCCCGTTCTACCAGGTCACCTCCGGTGTCGACGGGCTGGTGACCGCGAACCAGGTCTTCGAGCCTTGATCGGGCCGGGAGGCACGAGCGCCATGTTCGGCCGGATTATTGCGCCGTCCTCTGTCCTAAAACACCCTGGAAGCCCTACCGTATGCGCATGTATGACCGCGAGATTGTGGCCGCCATTGTCGAAGGCGACCCGGCCGGCCTTGCGGCGGCTTACGACCAGTACGCCCGGGGGCTGCACGCGTACTGCCGGACCATGCTCAGTGAGCCCGCCGACGCGGCGGACGCTGTGCAGGATACCTTCGTCATCGCCTCATCCAAGGTGGGGGGGCTGCGCGAGCCCGAGCGGCTGCGGCCATGGCTGTATGCCGTGGCCCGCAACGAATGCCACCGTCGGCTGCGGGCCAAGACCTCGTCCGCGCCGCTCGATGAGGCGGCCGAGATGATGGACTACACCGAGGATGTCGGCGTCGACGCCGAGCGGGCCGAACTCCGCGCCCTCGTGTGGGCCGCGCTCTCCGGGCTGAACTCCGGCGAGCGAGAGATCATCGAGCTGAACTTGCGCCATGAACTCGACGGCGCCGACCTCGCGGACGCCCTTGGCGTGCCGCGTAACCAGGCGCACGCGCTGGCCTCGCGGGCCCGTTCCCAGTTCGAGACGTCACTGGGCGTCCTGCTGGTAGCCCGCTCCGGGCGTGAGTTCTGCATGGATCTCGCCAACATCCTGGAGGGCTGGGACGGCGAACTGACGGTCCTGATACGCAAGCGGGTCAACCGGCACATCGACCGTTGCGAGGTTTGCGGCGAGCGTAAACGCCGCGAGCTCAGCCCCGCGATGCTGCTCAGCCTGCTTCCGGTGGCCATGCTCCCGGCCAACCTGCGGGACCAGATCTTCCGCCTCGTCGCCGATGTCTCGCCGGGCGCGGCCACCTACCGCGCCCGGGTGGCGCACCGGGCGGAGCCGTTCGGCGCCAGTGGTTTCCCGCAGCCGGTCAGCACGCCGTCAGCGGCACGCTGGCAGGGCAACTACGCGCTGGCCGCCGTGGCCGTGGTCGCGGCCCTGGCCCTGCTCGGCGGCGGCGGCGTGTTCTTCACTGACTTCGTCACGCACGGCGGGTCGCCGGCCGCGGCCGGGACGCCCGCTCAGCCTGGATCGACGGGCTCCAGCGGACCTGGCGCACTCGTTGTCACCCCTTCGGCGTCGCCCCTAAAGACATCACACAAGCCGTCGCCCACTCCGACACCCGGCCTCCCGGCGCCGCTTCTGACCGCACCGATCCCGGCCGTGCAGCCCCCGCCCCCGGCCCCCATCGTGCACCCGTCCACGCCCCACTCGACCAAACCCCCGCCACCGCCGCCGCCGACGCCGCCGCCGACAACCTCGCCACCAACAACCCCGCCAGCCCAGGGCAAACTGACGCCGTCCGCGACACAGGTGGTGCTATCGCCAGTTGTGGGCGCGGCGGCTCAGCAGTGGGCTGGGACCTTCCAGTTGACCGCCACGGGCGGCCCGGTTGACACCTACAGCGTCTCGGTTCCCAGCACCTTGGCTTCAAACATGACGGTCACTTTGTCGACGACGGCGCCGCTTGCAGTTGGTCAGGTTGTCACAGTGACAGTCACCGCGAACGCTGCTGGTCTCGTTGGGGCGCTCACGGTGAACCCGGGCAATATCCCCATCACCATCGCGTATCAGACACCTACGTAGCGGCGCTGGAACCCCTGACCGCGGGGACCGGCCCAGGCCAGGCCCGGCCTCGGCCGTGTTCCGTGCACCCCGCCAGGCCGGTTAAGCCGCCAACCGCGGCACCGCGGTACCCGTGGTGGCGCCCGGCCCGTGGTTTGACGGATCGATAAGGCAATTGCGCCACGCAATTGACTGAACGCTGTTCTATTGAAACCTGTTCTAGCGTGAGCGCGCACAAACTGGCCGGCTTATTTCGCAGTCCCCCTGTCGTAAAACCCCATAATCGTCCTACCGTAGGCCTATGCGCGACCGCGAGATCGTGGCTGCGATCGTGAAAGGCGATCCGGCCGGCCTGGCCGCGGCTTACGACCAGTATGCCCAGGGCCTGTACGACTACTGCCGGTCCCTGCTCGGCGAGCCTGCTGACGCGGCGGACGCTGTCCAGGACACTTTCATCGTCGCCTCCGCCAAGGTGTCGGGGCTGCGCGAACCCGACCGCCTCCGGGCGTGGCTGTACGCGGTGGCCCGCAGCGAGTGCCATCGCCGGCTTCGCGCACGGGCCCGTGTCTCGTCGGCGCCGCTCGACGAGGCGGCCGAGACAGCCAGCGATGCGGAGGATCCTGAGGCCGACGCCGAGCACGCGGAACTGCGCAACCTGGTGCGGGCGGCACTCGCCGGGCTGAATCCCGGCGAGCGCGAGATCATCGAGCTGAACCTGCGCTACGGGCTGGCCGGTGCCGACCTCGCGGACGCCCTCGGCGTGTCCCGTAACCAGGCGCACGCCCTGGCCTCGCGGGCACGTTCGCAGTTCGAGACGTCGCTCGGGGTACTGCTGGTGGCCCGCTCCGGGCGTGAGTTCTGCCCAGATCTGGCTGGCCTCCTGGAGGGCTGGGACGGGCAGTTGACCGTGCTGCTGCGCAAGCGAGTGAACCGGCACATCGAGCGCTGTGACGTGTGCGGCGCCCGCAGGCGCCGCGAGCTCAGCCCGGCGATGCTGCTCGGCCTGCTGCCCGTGGCCCTGCTTCCGGCGAGCCTCCGGGAACAGGTCGCCCACCTCGTCGCCGACACCACGCAAGGCTCGCTCGCCTACCGCGCGAGAGTCGGGCACCGCGCCGGGACCTTCGCCAATTCAGGGTTCCCACCGCAGGTCAGCCCGGTGCACCTGCCGCGCTGGCGGGGCAATTTCGTGCAGGGAGCCGGGGCCACGGCCGCTGCCGGCGCGCTGCTCGGCGGCACCCTGCTCTTCCTGCCGCACCACACCGGGCCGGCGACGGCCGCCGGCCCGCAGCCCGGGTCGTCCGGCTCGGTCGGGGTGGGGCCGCACGCCTCCGCGTCCGGGTCCGCGTCCAAGTCCAGGTCCAGAACCGGGTCCGGACCTGGGTCCGGGTCCAGGTCCAGGTCCGCGTCGGGCACGTCGGCCGGCGCACCAGGCTCAGGGCCGCAGCCGCGGTCACGGCTTGTCGCCGTCTCGGCTTATCCAGCCCCGAACCTGGCCCTGACGAGCCCGGCGGCGCCTCCGGTCGTCTCGGCCCCGGCACCCAGCGCGCCCGCCCCCCAGCGCCAGCCGTCCCAGCAGCCGCCGCCCCCACCGCCCCCGCCGGGCACGCTGCTATGTTCGCCGACGCTGATCCAGGTGGGCCAGGCGATCACGCTGACCGCCCAGGGCGGCCCGGTCAACTACAGCATCAGCGTCCCCGTGCTCCTCACGGTGAGTTCATCCTCCGGCTCGCTGAAGGCCGGGCAGAGCGTGAACGTGACGGTGAGCCTCGCCCCGGGCCACTTGCTAAGCGGCAACGTGACCCTGACTGTCTATCCCGGCCCGACCACGGTCATCGTCGTTCCGCTGGGGCTCTGATCCGCAGCAGGAGGGCCCAGACCACTGCCTACCGGCCCGCCTCCGCGCGTAGCTGAGCGGCGGCGGCGGTCATCGCGGCGAGCTTGCCGAAGGCCACATCGCGCGGCAGGTACTTCATCCCGCAGTCCGGCGCGAGCACCAGGCGCTCCGGCGGCACGTACGGCAGGGCCCGCCGGACCCTCGCGATCACCTGATCGGGGGTCTCCACCGTCAGATCGTCCAGGTTGAGCACGCCCAGGATGATGGTCTTGCCGGCCAGCGCGGCCAGCACGCTGCAGTCCAGGCCGGACTGCGCGGTCTCGATCGATATCAGATCACAGCTGCACCCGGCCAGTTCGGGCAGGAACGAGTAGCCGTCCGGGCGGTCGTGGATGATCGCCGCGTAGCCGAAGCACAGATGCACCGCGGTCGTCCCGGTCACCCCGTCCAGCGCCCGGTTGATGACGGCCACACCGTAACGCCGTGCCTCGTCCGGCCGCGCCTGCAGGTAAGGCTCGTCGAGTTGCACGATGTCCGCCCCGGCCGCGAAGAGATCCCGGACTTCCTCGTTAACAGCCTCCGCATAGCCGAACGCAAGTTCCTCAGTACTCCCGTAGAACTCGTTCTGCGCCTGCTGGGCCATCGTGAACGGCCCCGGCACAGTGATCTTGATGGTCCGGCTGGTGTTGGCGCGCAGGAAGGCCACATCCGCCACCTCGATCGGGTGGCGCCGCCGGATCGGCCCGGTCACCCGCGGCACCGGGTTCGGGTGGCCGCTGCGGTCAAGCGCCGTGCCCGGGTTGTCGATGTCGACGCCGTCCAGCGCGGTCGCGAACCTGTTGGAGTAGCTTTCCCGGCGGATCTCGCCGTCGGTCACGATGTCCAGGCCGGCCAGTTCCTGGGCCCGGATGGCGAGCACGGTCGCGTCCGCCTGCGCCTCGTCCAGGTGATCGGGCGGGACCCGCCACAGTTCGGCGGCCCGGACGCGCGGCGGGAAGCGCTGCCGCAGCCGCCCGCGGTCGATCAGCCAGTCCGGCTGCGGATAGCTGCCAACCAGTGAGGTAGGGAAGAGCATGCAGAAACGATGCCAGACCGGCGGCGTCGGCGCACCCCCCGTGAGCACGGGAATGCACCGTTATGCCACCGCTGGCCTGCTTGTGACCTGGGTGCTGACGTGTCGCCTGGTCACACTCAGCGGGCCGAGCCCGGACAATGCCCGCGTGACCTGGTCGGCCAGCCGGGGGCTGGCCGAGGTCGACTCCGCCAGCCCGATCGCGGACGTGCCCGCCAGCCAAGAAGGGAGAATCTCGGTGACGTCCGCGACGACGTGCGCCTTGGCGTGGCAGGACCGGGCGAGCCCGGTCAGGTATCGGGTGTCCGCATCGTCCTCGGTGCCGAGCACCAGGACGACGTCGCAGGAGGTAGCGACGGTGCGAATGGTTTCCGTTCGGTCGGAGGGGGCGTAACAGAAGGTGTCGGGGTCCGGGCCGCGGGCGGCCGGGAACCGGGACCGCAGCGCCGCGGCCACCGACGTGGTGTCCTCGACAGGAATGCCGGGCAGCGGCAGGTAAGAGACGTGCCGGGGATCGGCGGCGCTGACTGCCCCCGCGCTGGCCGGGCTGCCTGCGATGATAGAGCGGCCGGGTGCCTGGCCGAGTATTCCTGGGACCACCGGATGGCCGGCCTGGCCGATGAGCACAACCTGGTCGCCACGATCGGCGAACCGCTTCACTTCCGCCTGCGCGGCCGCGACCAGCGGGCAGGTCGCATCGATGACGTCCAACGCGCGCGCGGTGGCCTGGTCCAGCACATCCGGCGCGGCACCGTGCGCGGGGATCAGCACCGTTGCTTCGTTAGGTATCTCATGGAGGGAGGTGGCGAATACGGCGCCCTCCTTCTCAAGCTCGGCGCGCACCTGAGGGCTCACGGCGAGGTGCCCGTAGACGTATACCGTCCCGGTGCCGGCGAGCGCCTGCCGGACCCGGCGCAGCGCCTGCCTCGCGCCGTGGCACCACGGGCTCACCGCGTCCATCAGGCGGCGGGTGCCGACGACCGCCGACCATTCCTCGACGGCGGCGCGGGCCGCGGCGAGCGCGACGCCGTCCACGCCGCTGGCCCCGGCGCCGATGGCCGTGCCGACGCCGTTCCGCTGCAGAGCCGAGGTGACGAAGAGGGTAGCCCCGGCGTCGGACGGCGACGCGTCGCCGCACCGTGGCACCGCGGCGTAGCTGACCCGGACGCCCCTGCGCCGCAGCGTCCCGCCGACCAGTGGCGCGGCCGGGCAGGGCAGCAGGCTGCCCGAGGGATCCCCGATCTCGGTCGCCACCAGCACCTCGCCGGGCCCCACGGTGGTTCCCGGAGCCAGGCATTCACGCGCGATCGATCGGCTCATGGCCTTATATCCCCCCGTGCCGATCCCGGGTTCTCCCGGGTGCCCAGTCCCGTTATCCCCGGTAACCGGGCCGCGATTCAGTCTGATGATCACGGTTCGGGAAACACGTGGCCCGCTGCGGGGCTGGCCCTGGATTGCACGCGGGCCCGCTGCCGGGGCGGCCCCGGATTGCACGCGGGCCCGCTGCCGGGGCGGCCCCGGGTCTTACGTCAGGCCCGGACCGGATAAGTGTTTTGATATTCCTAGTGGATTAAGAGGGATATATCGGGGCATCCTGTCCCTGCGGCAGCGGCGCCCGGTGCGCGCGTACCCCGCAGTTGTCGACCCTCTCGAGGAGGACTGGCGCGATGACCGTTACTGACGAGCTGCTGGCCAACAACGAACGCTACGCCGCGACCTTCAACGGCCCGCTGCCGCTCCCGCCGGGCAAGGGCGTGGCCGTAGTCGCGTGCATGGATGCCAGGCTCCACGTCCACGCCCTCCTCGGCCTCGCCGAGGGCGATGCGCACGTCATCCGCAACGCTGGCGGCGTGATCACCGACGACGAGATCCGCTCGCTCACCATCAGCCAGCGCCTGCTCGGGACCCGTGAGATCATCCTCATCCACCACACCGACTGCGGCATGCTCACGTTCACCGACGACGATTTCAAGGCGAGCATCCAGACGGAGACCGGCATCAAGCCCCCGTGGGCCGCCGAGGCATTCCCGGACGTCGATGAGGACGTGCGCCAGTCGATGGCACGGATCAAGGCGAGCCCGTTCATCCCGCACAAGGACGCAGTCCGCGGCTTCGTCTTCGACGTGGCCACAGGGAAGCTCCGCGAAGTGGTCTAGCGCCGTCTAAAGGCGGAGCTGGCGAAGGGCGTCCTTGCCGACTGGATCACCGCGCGACTCGGCATGTCTGAACCCTTTGCGTCCCGCGGGTGGCCAGAATCGGCCCATGCTGCGAATAGGGACAGTTGTCATGGGTGTCGGTGAGATGCGCCGGGCCCGCGAATTCTGGCAGCGGGCGCTTGGGTACGTGCCGCGAGACGGCGAGCCCGGGCCCGAGGACGACTTTATCGTTCTAATGCCGGCCGACGGCCACGGCACCGCGCTGGCCCTGGGCACCAGCGAGTCCCCGGTGCAAGACCACCCGCGAGTCCACCTGGACCTCTATACCGACACCACCGCAGAGCAGGCCGCCGAGGTCGCCAGGCTGGTTTCGCTCGGTGCCGAACCGGTGGAGTGGGATCTGTACCCGGAGTCGCCGGACTTCATCGTGCTCGCCGATACCGAGGGCAACCGGTTCTGCGTCATCAACAAGAACCACCACCAGGAAGCCGCTGCCGGCTGAGCCCGGCCTCGACACACTCCTCAGGCGTCGGGGGAGTCGGTGCGGCCCTGCTGCTCGGCGAGGAACTGCTCGAACTGGGCGCCGAGTTCGTCGGCGGTCGGCATCCGGTCCTCGTCATCGGCCAGCAGGCCGTCGCGGCCTGCGCCCTCGGCGTAGGCATCGTACTGGCGTTCCAGCGCCTGGACGACCTCGGTGATCTCCTCGGAGCCCTCGACCTGCCGCCGGATCTCCTCATCGGTCTGCTCCGCGGCTTCGCGCAGGGCCTCGTCGGGCAGTTGCAGCCCGGTCGCCCTGGTCACCGAGTCGAGCAGGGTCACGGCCGCGGCCGGGTAGGCCGCCTGGGCGAGGTAGTGCGGGACGTGCACCGCGAAACCGACCGCGGGGCGGTCCTCCTCGCCCAGCCGGAACTCGAGCAGGGCGGCCGCGCTCCCCGGGACCTGGAGCCGGTCCACCAGCGGGGGGTAGCCGTCCGTCAGCCCGGACCTGGTCCCGTGAGCGGTAACGCCGAGCGGCCTGGTGTGCGGGGCGCCCATCGGGATGCCGTGGAATCCGACCGTGAGCCCGGTCCCCATCCGCCTCGCCAGGTCGCGCACGCCGGTGCTGAAGCTCTCCCACTCGTGGTCGGGCTCAGGCCCGTTCAGCAGCAGGAACGGCGTGCCGACCGCGTCCCGCACCAGATGTATCGCCAGTTCAGGAACGTCGTAGTGCTCCCAGTGATCCCTGGAGAAGGTCATCGGTGGCCGTCGGGACCGGTAGTCGATCAGGCGGTCCACATCGAACCTGGCGACCTCTTTATGCTCCAGCGTGCCCAGCAGGTGCGCGGTCAAGAGCTTGCCTGCCGCACCCGCGTCGATGAAGCCGTCCAGGTAGTACAGCAGGGCCGCTCCGTCAAGTTCCGGCGCCTCGGGGCTGACCTCGTAGAGGTCTCCCGGGTCTCGCACTATGATCACAGCCCTTCCGGGGTGTCCGCCCGCTGTTTACTGACACCAACCATTACAGACACCAACCATCAACGGCCGACCATCCATCCCGTGTGGCCAGATCGTTTGTGCCACACGGTACCGGTGCGGGCGCGTTTTACTCCACTTCGGCCGACCCAGTGAGCCGGAGCCTGCGTTGTGCGCGCTGGTAGAACGTGGTGCGGCCGAGCCGGACCACGTTCGCGGCCCCGGGCAGCAGGGTGAGGTCGATCGTGTCGCCGGTGCTCATGTGCCCGACCACGATGCCATCGGCTTCCACCGCCAGTTCGCTGCTGAGCTGCAGGACGCTGAGCGCCAGCTTCTCGCCGCTGGACAGGAACAGGGACCGGTTGAAGGCCGAGTGCGGGGCTACGGGGGTGACGAGCAGGCCTTCGGCCATGGGGGAGACGATGGGGCCGCCGGCGGAGAAGCTGTACGCGGTCGACCCGGTGGGGGTGGCCACGATCACGGCGTCGGCCGAGTAACGGACGAACGGATTCCCTTCCACCCACAGTTCGACGGCGGCGCTCGTGCCCTTGCCGGGGATCCGGGCCAGGTCGATGTCGTTGAAGGCCATGGTGTGCTGGCCCGAGAACGCCGCCGAGACCCCGGCGCGCGGCTCGGTCGTGAACTGGTGCTGGTCGATGGCGGACAGCGCATCGGGCAGTTCCGGCACGTCCACTTCGGCCAGGAAGCCGAGCCGGCCGAGGTTCACGCCGAGCACCGGCGTGCCGGTTCCGAAGGCGAGGCGCATCGTGCGGAGCATGGTGCCATCCCCGCCCAGGCTGACCAGCAGGTCGGCGCGCTCCGCCATAGCCTGCGGGGTGCACGTGGTGACATCGCCGGTGATCCGCCCGGTCTCGCCGTCCAGCCCGAGCACGGTCACGCCGCGAGCCCGCGCCCAGTCGGTGATCGTAGCCATCGCCGGGCTGCTGTCCCGGCCGGGATGCAGCACCAGGCCCACCACACTCACCATGCCCACCGGCTCCGCCTCCTTACGACGCGATGTATGCCCGCGCCCGGGCCGCCCTGACCGCGTCCGAGAGCGTCTCGATGTCGTAGGCGCCGTAGTGCCGCCGCCCGTTGATGAAGAACGTCGGGGTGCCCGACACCGTGCTCAGGTCGGCGGAGTCGACGTCCTCCGCGACCCGGGGCGCCCCGACATGCTTCCTGAGGTCCTCCGCGAACTTGTCGGCATTCAGGCCCAGCTCGCGCGCGTAACCGACGAGGTCCTGCGGTTTGAGCGCATCCTGATGCAGGAAGAGCACATCATGCATGTCCCAGAACTTTCCCTGTTTCGCTGCGGCCTCGGTGGCCTCAGCCGCCAGTTGGGCGCGCGGGTGCACGTCGGTGAGTGGGAGATGCCGCCACACATACCGCACATCACCGAAGCCCGCGAGCAACTCGCGGACGACGGGTTCCGCCTGGCCGCAATAAGGACATTCAAAATCGCCATACTCAACGACAGTCACCGGCGACTCCCTACGGCCGCGCAGGTGGTCGCGATCGGGATCGACCGGCACGGCGAGGTCCGTGATGACCTCGGCGGTGCCGAGCAGCGCCCGCAGCTTCAGCGGCTTGGGCAGCATCTCGGTGACCCGGAAAACGAGCCAGGTGAGGCCGGACGCACAGAGCGCCGCGGACAAGACGCCGAGCTTGGCCTCCTGAAGTTGCGCGCCGCTGAAGGCCAGCGAGGCGATAAGCAGCGACACAGTGAAGCCGATCCCGGCGATCGCGCCAGCGCCGGTGACCGAGGCCCAGCCGACCGGCGGCACGAGCCGGCCACGGCTGATCCTCGTGACCAGCCACGAGGTGCCGGCGATGCCGAGGGGCTTGCCGACGACATAACCGAGCAGGATGCCGAGCGTGATCGGCGACGTGTACGCCTTGGCCAGGAAACTCAGGCTGACCGTGATGCCCGCGTTGGAGAGCGCGAACAGCGGCACGATGACGTAGCTCGTCCACGGGTGCAGGAGCTGCTGCAGCCGCTCGTTGGGGGACAGCGCCGAGGAGAGCCCGGCGCTGGCCGACCGGGCCAGCTCGGGCGTGGGCTGCTCGCGGAACAGCCGGAACAGGTCCGTGGCCCGTTCCAGATCAGCCCGCGGGGCCGGGTAGGCGCAGGTCATCAGGCCGAGCGCCAAGCCGGTCACGACCGGGTCGATCCCGGACTCGAAGAGCGCGATCCATGCCGCCACCCCGAGCAGCGCGTAGAGGAGGCCGTTGCGGACTCCGACCCGCCGGAGCACGAAGGACGCGCCGAGGATGGCCAGCCCGGCGAGGAGGGCGGGGACGGCTATGTTCCGGCTGTAGGCGAACGTGATGATCCCGAGGGCGACCAGGTCATCGACGACGGCGAAGGTGAGCAGGTAGGCGCGGAGCCGGTCCGGGAAGCGCGGGCCGACCAGGGCCAGCATGCCAAGCGCGAACGCGGTGTCGGTGGACATGGCCGCGCCCCAGCCGTGCGCCGAGGGGCGGCCCGCGTTGAAGACCAGGTAGATGCCGATCGGGACGATCATCCCGCCGATGCCGGCCAGCAGCGGCAGCGCTACCCGTCGCCGGTCGCGCAGCTCGCCCATGTCGAACTCGCGGCGCGCTTCGAGCCCGACCACCATGAAGAAGAACGTCATCAGCCCGGAATTGACCCAGCCGCGCAGGTCCTGCGCCATGCCCCCACCGCCGAGGCGGACCGAGAGCTGCGTCCCCCACAGCGTCGCATACGACGAGGAGTCGATGTTCACCCAGGCCAGCGCCATGACGGTGGCGCCGAGCAGCACCGCCGCGCTGCCGGTCTCGGTGCGCAGGAACTGCCGCAGCGGGGTTTCCAGGCTCCGGGCCCAGGCGGTGCGCCCGGAAAAGGTCGAGGCGGACCCGGATTCAGCCATCCACGGATTCTCCCTTGCCGACCGCCGCGGCGACCTGCCGGCTGAGATGAGTTTCCAGGTGGCGCAGAACATCCAGGTGATGGCTGGCCCAGAGCACGAGGAGCGCTCCACGAAGCTCGGACTCCTCGCCGCTCACGATCGCGTCACGCACGCACTGCAGGAGTTGCCTGCGGCCGCCCGGATCAGGGGCCTGCGGCCGGGGCACCGTTGTCCCGTTGACGATGGAATCACCGAGTGTGACATACCAGGAGCGCAGTCCTTGGATCTCCCGGTCGATGCTCACGCCGCACGTCATAGCCCCGGACCAGGTCGGGCTCCCGTTGCCGACCCCGGTCCCGTCCACGGTCGTGGTCCCGTCCACGGTCGTGGTCCCGTCGACCGTGGTGGTCCCGTCCGCCTCCGGCAGCCGTTCCAGCGCCGCCGTCCGTTCCACTGCCGCCGTCCGATCCCGCGCCGCCATCCGTTCCAGGGCCGCCATCGACCGTCCGGCGCGCAATACCCGTCCTGCGCCCGCGACCAGCCTCGCCGCGCTTTCCGGGTCTACTCGCTTCGCGGACCGTTCGGCCAGGTACTGGCGGAACGAGTCGTCTAGCTGGTGCACGGCAGCGTAAGCGGTGTCCCCGGCGTGGTCGGGATCGGCGGCCTGGTCGGCTCCGGTCAGGAGCTCCGCTGTGGCAGCGAAGTAATCCGCGGCCCGCGAGTAGGCGGCGGCGATGTTCTCCCTGAGCAACCTCGCCGCGCCGCGCGGCCAGAACACCAGTCCGACGCCCAGGCTGACGGCGAAGCCGATGGCGACGTCCTCGATCCGGATGAGCCCTACCTTCCAGCCCACCGGCTGGATGATGTTGAAGAGGATCAGGATGACGACGGTGAACGCGGCCTGGCCTGCCGCGAACGAGACCACCCGGGGAGCGTAGGCGGCGATCAGCACGCCCACCGGGAGGATGGCCCAGAGCACCGTCTCGTTGCCGCCCACCGGGATGAGGATGGCCGCGCCCACCAAGATCCCGGCGGCAGTCCCGGCGAGCGCGCTCAGGATGGTCCTGCCGGTGCCCAGCGCGTTCGAACGCAGCACCGACAGCGTCCCGAGAACCACCCAGAAGGAGTGCTGGAGGCCGGACCGCTGGGCGATGTACACCGCGATGGCCAGCCCGGCCGCACCGCGTACGCCGTTGCGGAACCAGACCGACCGCGCGCTGGCGTGCTCGACGGCGAACTGCCGCACGGCCAGCAGCGTCTCCCCGCCGCCAGGGGAGTACGGCGCGGTCCCACCGGTGGCGATGGCGGCGTAGCTGACGACCTGCCGGGTCGAGTTGGAGATAGCGCGGCTCCGGAACGACCGTCCGAGCATCGAGTCGAGCGCATGCTCGTCAGGGACCGGGGGCAGCTGCGAGATGCGCCGGGTGAGCGCCTGAACCATGGCCTCCTGCGCAGCATCAAGCCGGCTGGTGTCGGGGACGTCGCCTTGTCCGGCCAGGAGCGCCCCGATGCCCTGCAGGGCTTCGGCCGTGGCCGCCATGGTCTCGCCGTTCTCTTCTCGACAGAGTTCAGGCCCGGCGGGCCCGGTCACGGCCACGAGGGATTCCAGCAGCCACCGGAGTTCGTCGCCGAGCCCCGCGAGCGCGGCCGTCGGCCGGGTGGGCCCGGTGGGCTGGTGCGGCGTGGCCTGGTATTGGTTGGCGACGGTCGTGACCGCCTCCCGGGCGGCGGCGATGCGGGTCTCGATAACCTGCTGGTCTCCGGAGAACGCGGAGTCAGCCAGGTCCGCGAGGGCGTAGCACGCACGGGCAGCGTCGGTGCGCTGCGTCATACGGGACCGTGGCGGCCACAGCAGCATGACCGCGCAGATCCCCGCGCCGGCCGCCAGCCCCCAGCCGGCCAGCCGCCACGGAAGCGCGGACAGCGGCGCCGGGATCGCGACCGGCAGCACGAAGAGGAGTATCGCCGCGGTCGAGCCGGCCGCGAAGTAACCGTTGATCACTCCGGAAAAGAGGATCGCGAACCCTACGACCGCCATGGCCCCAGCGGCGAGCCAGGCGTTGCGCGAGCACAACGTCCCAACGACGATGAGCACGGTCCCGGCGACCGCCAGGGACAAGTAGGCGGTGAAGCGGGCCCGGGGAGACCCGCCGAAATCCACCAGGACAAGCATCGCGAAAGAGCCGAAGGCGGCGAAAATCGCGGTCTGCGGCTGCTGGATCACCTGGTCGGCCAGCGCGAACATGGCCGGCATCACGATCGCAGCGCGCGCCGCGCTCTTCAGCGAGGTCAGCCCGGGGTCAGAAATCGTAAGCCGCGGCACCTTCACGTCATGTCCTCACCAAGATCCTGGCGCTTTGGCGCTATGCAGGACTGTTCCTCGCGCTACCGCCGCGCGGCGGGCCGACGACCACTCGCAGGACGGGAGTCCCTAGTCCAGGCGTGTCTCGCAGATCTCCAGCCTGCCGCACGGTGTTTGGCGGCACAGTCAGTCCCCCACAGACCACTGGGCGTGTCTCGCAGATCTCCAGCCTGCCCACGGTGTTTGGCTGCATAGTCGCCGCTCGCGACGGCCAAGATCTACGAGACATGCCCTAGCCGTCCTCGTCGTCGGCTAGTACGTGCACGGCTGCCTCTTCCGCGGTGGCCGCGCCGCCGTCGATGCCGACGTCGTTCGCGACCAGGTCGGGCTCCTGGTCGGAATGTGCTCCCTCATCCGCGGAGAGCAGCCGGCCAGCCCGGGGATCGGGGCCATCGTCAAGCGGGTCGTCCTCGGCGTCGGCCGCCTCGGCGTACGGGTCCGGTTCCGGCTCCTCCTCGGCGAGCAGTTGGTCGAGCGATTCGCCCTCCCGCTCCTCGGCCTGCGTCGTGCCGAAGCCTTCCCCGGCGGACCATCGATCAGCTGTGATGATCCCCGCGTCCAGCGGGTCGTCGCCGGGGTCGCCCTCCAGCGTGTCCGACGCGTCCAGGACGCCATCATCTTCGACGTCGTCTTGTTCCGGATCAGCGGACGGGTCGTAGCTTTCGTCATCATTCGGCGCGGTCATGGGGCCAGGCTAGCGAAGCCCGGGGCACTCGCGCCCCGCGGCGGCACCTCCGACCGGTCTCAGGCCGACACGCAGCCCCGCATTCCATGATTACTACGGAATATTCCCCGACGCATATGACGGGAATATTCCGTGATCATGAAACTCGCCGCCCAGGGGGGCCGGGGTGGGTTCGGCGGTCCCCGGGGGGCTCAATGCTGGTGCGCGTCCTTGTACTCTTCCCACCGGCTCAGCATGGAGGGTAGTTCCTTGCTGACGAAGTCGAAGAACATGGCTGACTCGGCCAGCCGTTCGCCGGCTGGCGTACCAGCGCCGAGCACATCGGCGCCCTCACGCATGAGGCTGGCCCATCGCATGACAATCTGATCCCGCACCCGAAGGTACTCAGGCCAGACTCGATCGGGTACCCGGTAGTAGTGCCGCCGGGAGCCGGGCTCGCCTTCCCTGCTGACCATGCCGACCTGGATCAGGTAGCGCACGCCGCCGGACACGGCTGCGGGACTCACCCCGAGCCGGTCGGCGAGCTCGGCCGCCGTGAGGCGGCTGGAATCGGCGGCCAGCAAGGCGACGAATACGCGGGCCGGCATCGGCGGCAAGCCGGACTCGTTCAGCAGTGAGGCGAACCGCTCGATGAACCGGCGCACCGCCACGGCATCACGCTGCGCGGGCTCGGTGCTGTCGACGTGCACCGGCCCAGTTTACTCACTACATGATTTTCAGAATTTCATGAATTTTGTGTAAGATGTGCTGCGTGACCGCGGCGATCGAGGTGACCGGCCTCCGGAAGTCGTTTGGCCGGACTTGTGCTCTGGACGGGCTGGATCTGTCCGTCGCATCTGGCGAGGTGCACGGCTTCCTGGGGCCAAACGGGTCGGGCAAGACGACCACCATCAGGGTCCTGCTCGGGCTGATCCGCGCGGACGCCGGAACGGCGCGGCTGCTCGGCGGGGACCCGTGGCACGAGGCCACCACGCTGCACCGCCGGCTGGCCTACGTCCCAGGGGACGTCACCCTCTGGCCGAACCTGTCCGGTGGCGAGGTCATCGACCTTCTCGGCAGGCTCCGCGGCGGACTGGATGAGAAGCGCAGGGCCGTTCTGCTGGAAAGGTTTGAGCTCGATCCCACCAAGAAGAGCCGCGCCTATTCCAAGGGCAACCGGCAGAAGGTGGCGCTCGTAGCGGCGCTGGCGTCCGGGGCTGAACTGCTCATCCTGGACGAGCCGACTTCCGGGCTCGACCCGCTGATGGAGGCCGCGTTCCGGGATAGCGTCGAGGAAGATCGGCGTAACGGGCGCACGGTGCTGCTGTCCAGCCACATCCTGTCCGAGGTCGAGGCGCTCTGCGACCGGGTGACGATCATCCGGGCCGGCCGGGCGGTAGACACCGGCGACCTGGCCAGCCTGCGTCATCTCACCCGGACCGCCATCGACGCCGAGCTGGCCAGGCCGCCCGAAGGCCTCGACCGGCTGCCCGGCGTGCACGACCTGGATGTGGTCGGCACCCGGGTGCGCTGCCAGGTAGACGGCGCCGCGCTGGAGGAGGTGCTGCGGCGTTTCATTGAGGCGGGGGTGCGCAGCCTGGTCTGCCAGCCGCCGACGCTGGAGCAGGTGTTCCTGCAGCATTACACGGACGGCGACCGCCCGCCGGGCGGGGCAGCGGGCACCGCTTCGGCGGTACCGGAATGACCGCCGTCGCCACCCGCCCAAGGCCCTTCCTCCCCAACGGATCCACCCAGCTCACCGGTACCCGCACGCTGATCAGGCTGGCTGCGCGTCGCGACCGGGTGATCCTGGTGATCTGGCTGTACGCGCTCACCGCCTCGGTGGCGAGCACGGCCTACAGTTTCCGGCATCTCTATCCGACCTCTTATGAGCGGGCCCGTTTCGCCACTGGAATCAACGGCAACGCGTCGATTCTCGCTGTTTACGGCCCGGTGTACAGCCACTCCCTCGGCGGTCTGACCGCCTGGCGGATCGCGGTGGTCGCGGCCGTCGGGGCCGCGCTGATGGGCATCTTCACCGTGATCAGGCACACCCGGGCCGATGAGGAAGCGGGGCGCCTGGAACTGGTGGGAGCCACCGTGGTCGGCCGGCAGGCCGCCCTGGCCGCTGGGCTGGCCGTTGCGCTCGGCGCATGCCTGGTGCTCGGGCTGTTCATCGCTGCGGCGTGCGCTGCGCTGGGGCTGCCGGCGTCGGGGTCGCTGGCCCTGGGCGCCGCGGTGGCCCTGGCTGGGTGCGTATTCAGCGCGGTCGCGGCCGTCAGCGCCCAGATCGCCGGCACTGCACGGGCCGCGCGGGCGATCGCGGCGAGCGTGCTCGGGGCGGCGTACCTGCTCCGGGCGGTCGGCGATTCGGCATCCGGCCTGTCCTGGCTGACCTGGGCGTCGCCGCTCGGCTGGTCGGAGCGGCTGCGGCCGTTCGCGGGGCAGCGCTGGTGGGTTGCCGGGCTCTCGGTCGCTGTCACCGCTGCGTGCGCCGTGGTCGCCGGGGTGCTCGCCACCCGCCGGGATCTGGGGGCTGGTCTGCTGCCGGACCGGCCCGGACCGGCGCGGGGGTCGCGCTGGCTGCGCAGCCCGTTCGCGCTCGCCTGGCGGCTGCAGCGGGGCTCGCTGCTCGCCTGGATGATCGGCTTCGCGGTGACCGGTGCGGTGCTGGGTTCGGCCGCAAAGGGCATTGGCTCCCTGGTGACCAGCCCGCAGCTCCGGCAGGTAATGATCCGGCTGGGCGGTCGCGCGGGCCTGATCAACGCCTATTTCGTTGCGATCCTCGGGCTGCTCGGCGTCATCGCAGCGGCCTACGGGGTCGCGGCCGTGCTGCGGTTGCGCAGCGAGGAGACCGAGCAGCGGGCCGAGGCCGTGCTGGCCACCCCGGTGGGCCGACTGCGCTGGGCAGCCGGCCACCTGGTCATCGCCGCAGTCGGCACGGCGGCTCTGCTCGCAGTGGCGGGCCTGTCCGCCGGCCTCGCCTACGGGCAGCGCTCCGGTGACGTGGGCAGCGAGGTGTCGCGGCTGCTTGAGGCCGCGCTGGTGCAGGTGCCAGCGGCATGGCTGGTTGCCGCGCTCGTGCTGGCCCTGGTCGGCCTGGTCCCCCGGCTCGCCGTGTCCGTGGGCTGGGGCGCCCTCGGCGTGGTCACGTTCCTTACCCTTTTCGGCCCCGTGCTCCAATTCTCCCACTGGGTGCTGGACGTCTCGCCGTTCACGCATGTGCCGAAGCTGCCCGGCGGCACGTTCACCGTCTCACCGCTGCTCTGGCTGGCCGGTGTCGCCTTGGCGCTGACCGGGCTCGGTCTGGCCGGCCTGCGCCGCCGTGATCTGAGCTGAGGCGGCCCTCATCCGGCTGCCCTAGATCCGGCTGCGCACCAGAGCGTCGATGCCGTCGAGGAGGCGCTCCAGGCCGAAGATGAACTCGTCGTCGGGGTCGTCTGCCGTCTCGAAGACCCCCGCCGCGACGAACTTGCTGATCGCCGGGAACCGCTGCGGATCGGCCACTTTCGTGAGCAAGCGGCCGTAAGAGGACAGCCATTCCTGGGGGGTGGTGCCGGACGCCCGGATGGCCGCTTCGATGTCAGCATCCTGGGTGCCGACGTTCCTGACGTAGCCGCTCACCAGCAAGATCACCGATGCCTTCTCCGCCTCCGCCAGGCCGGTGTCCCGCAAGCAGGTCAGCGCCTCTTCGAACCATGCGACCTCATGAGGCCTGACCGGAAGTCCGCTGATCGGGATGCGCAGCGCCCACGGGTGCCGACGCGCGGCGGCCCGCATCGCCCAGGCCCACCGGGACAGTCCCGCCCGCCATCCCTCGTCTGGTCCCGGTGCGGCCGGGGGAGTTCCATAGGCCGCGTCCACCATGAGCGCGAGCAGTTCGTCCTTGGCGGCCACATATCGGTAGAGCGACATCGTGGCGGCGCCAAGCTCGGCGGCGACCCGGCTCATGGAGACCGCGCCGAGCCCCTCGGTCTCGGCGACCTGCACGGCGGCCTGCACGATCCGCCCCAGGTTCAGCGTGGGCTTGGGGCCCTTGTGCGGGCGTTCACGAAGTCCCCACGCCGCCTCGATGCTGGCCGGCAGCCCGGTGCCGGTGTCCTCGTCCATCGTCTCCACTCGCTGTCCTCGCCCGGCTCGCCGCCCTCACCGGGAACTCGCTGTCCTCGCCCTGCTCGCCGCCATGACTGCGAACTCGCCGCCCTCACCGGGGAACCAGATTGACAGTCGCCCCTCTACTGCTTATAACTTACGCAGTAGAGCGTACATCATACGCAGAAGAGGCCGGCCGCAACCGGCCCCGGTAAGGAGTCTGGCAGAAATGACCGACGAACTGGCGATCGAGGCGAGGGGCCTGGAGAAGTCCTACGGCACCGCACGCGTCCTGGCCCGCGTCGACCTGCGGGTCACCCGCGGCACTGTGTTCTCCCTGCTCGGACCCAACGGAGCGGGCAAGACGACGATGGTGCGGATCCTGTCCACGCTCACCCGCCCGGACGCCGGGCAGGCCCGGGTGGCGGGTTTCGACATCGTCGGCGAGCGGCATCTGGTCCGCCGCAGTATCAGCCTCACCGGGCAGTACGCCACGGTGGACCTGCTGCAGACCGGTGAGGAGAACCTGCGGATGATGGGGCGGCTGTCCGGCCTTCCGCGGCGGCAGGCCCGAGGCCGGGCCCGGGACCTGCTCGAGCGGTTTGACCTGGCCGACGTGGCGCGGCGGCGGGTCTCCGCCTACTCGGGCGGCATGCGCCGCCGGCTGGACCTGGGGGCCAGCCTGGTCGGCAGCCCTTCGGTGATCTTCCTCGATGAGCCCACGACCGGCCTTGACCCGCGGAGCCGGCAGACGATGTGGGAGGTCATCGCCAACCTGGCCGGGTCAGGTGTGACCGTGTTCCTGACCACCCAGTACCTGGAGGACGCCGACCAGCTGGCGGACCGGATCGCGGTGCTTGACGGCGGGCGGGTGGTGGCTGAGGGCACCCCGGACACGCTCAAGACGCAGGTGGCAGGGCAGCGACTGGATCTCACGCTGGCGAGCCACACGGCGTTCGGGGACGTCGCACGCTGTCTCGGCGAGCGCGCCGTCATCAGCGAGCCCGGCAGCCTGACCATCGGCGTGCCGACCGACGGGACCGCCGCGCACGTGCGAGCCCTGCTGGATGAGGTTGACCCGGACCGCTGCGCGGTGCAGCGGTTCGCCGTGCACAGCGCCACTCTCGACGACGTCTTCCTGGCCCTGACCGGCCGTCCGGCCGACCGCGCCGAACCGGTGAGCCTCGCCGGCTAGGTCGGTCAATCCGGTGAATGTGCCGTTGTGCGGCTTATGACACGGGCGATGGCACATTCACGGGTGCGGCGGAGCCGACCGAACTGACAAAGGAGATCTCATGTCCGACATGACCGTTCCCGTTGCCGTGGTGCGTTCCACCCGGCGGCCAATGCGCGTGGTGAGCGACTCGCTGACGATGGCTGTCCGCTGCGTCCGCATGTCCAGCCGCGACCTCGATTCGCTGCTGACTTCGCTGATGCTCCCCATCATGCTGATGGTGCTGTTCGTCTACCTGTTCGGCGGCGCGATCCACACCGGCACCAGATATGTGACCTATGTCGTCCCGGGCGTCCTGCTGCTCTGCGCGGGGTTCGGGGCATCGGTGACCGCCGTGAGCGTCAACCACGACATGACTCGGGGCATCATCGACCGGTTCCGGTCGATGGACATCGGCGGGGCCGCTGTGCTCGGCGGGCACGTGGCGGCCGGCGTGATCCGCAACGCCGTCTCGACAATCCTGGTGTTCGGAGTCGCCCTGGCTATCGGCTTCCGGCCGCACGCGGCACTGCCACAATGGCTCGCGGCTGGCGGCATGCTGCTGCTGTTCGTGGTCGCCGTCTCGTGGCTGTCCGCAGCCGCCGGGCTCCTCGCCTCCTCGCCCGAGGCCGCCGGTGGGTTCACGTTCTTCGTGATGTTCCTGCCCTACCCGAGCAGTGCCTTCGTGCCGATCTCCACCATGCCGTCGTGGCTGCACGGCTTCGCGGACAACCAGCCGGTCACCCCGGTGGTCGAGACCCTGCGCGGGCTGCTTCTCGGCATGCCGGCCGGTGCCAGCGCCGGGCGGGCGCTGGCCTGGTGCGGCGGGCTGCTGATCGTCTCGATCGCGCTGTCCAGCGTGGTGTTCCAACGACGCGCGGCGATGTCGGCCCACTGAGAGCCCGGCGGCCGGCGTGTCGGTTCCGGCTCAGACCGTTCCTGTCGGGCACAATGGGGGCGTTCAACCGGACGAGGCCCCCCCATGTATGAGATGGAGGGGCCTCGTCCGGTTTCGCGGCACCGGCTCGCCGATTGCTCAGCGTCATGGCACCACTTGACCGGCCACCAGAGCCAGACACCCGCCCGAAGCCCCGGTCACCCGGTTCTTCCAGCGTCCGGAGTCGCCCCCGGCTGGCATGCGTCTTTAGTGGTGAGTGCTGTTCTACTGCCCCTCGTGGCGCGGCACAAGGCCTGTCGGCCAGCAATTTCAAGATTCTTCGCCGTCCACAGGGGCATCCACAGCGCGGGCCGCCGTTATCCCCCGAGATGGCTGCCTATCCACCGCGCCGTCCACAATCCGGTCCACAGGCCGCGGGCCGGGCGGGGGGAGAGCAACCCTGGTTATCGTTTGGTAGGAGCGGAGTGGGATTGGTCACCCGGCGTCGGCTTGCTCGCCGGCCGCGCCCCCCTCGGCGGCCAGTTGCGCCAGCTTCGCGGCGGTTCCGTTGCGCCGGGCCTGCCACAGCCCGAACTTGGCGAGCAAGCCGTTCGAGACGAGCAGCAGGTTCTTGCGCGGTGGCGCCACGAAGCCCTTGGACGTGTGCGGCGCGTAGACGGCCGCTCCGTCGCCGGAGACGTCGAGCCAGCCGGTGAAGACCCGGGTGGCCAGGCCGACGAGATGCGGGCGGTATGCGTGGGCGAGCAGGCCTGCGCGGCGCCCGCCCGGCGGGAGCAGGCCCGCCGCCGCCAGCACGCGCAGGCCTTGGTCGTCATGACCGGCGATCTCGACGGGCACCACGACCGGGAATCCGTCGGCGCCCCGGTAGGCCAGGACGCGATGGGGGAGCGTGGCGATCCGCCCAGCCGCCTTGTCCACATCCACGCGTGGGCCCATGCCATTCTTCGGCGGCGCCTGCGGAGCCGGCGGACCAGGCCAGGCGGCCCCGGTCACCTCCGGATCGCCGTGAGCGTCCAGGCCTGGCCAGCTGACCATCCGCTCGACGCCGATGTCGACGAATACCCGCTCCTGGTAGTACTCGCGGAGGAGCCGGTCCCACACCGCGCCGCGCTTCGGCTCGCCGAGGTAGCGCCCCACCTGAGGGCTGAGGGCTTCGAGCCGGGCACGGGACGGCGTGAGGTCCACCGACGCGATCCCCTGGGCCAGCACGAAAGCCTGGTTGACGGAGAACCCGTGCTCGCGCGAGTGGTACGCCAGCGCGACATGCGGGTCGCGGACGATGCGCTCAAGCTTCTTGCCGAATCCCAGCGAGGTGGTGAAGCCGACCACCCCCTGGTCGCGGCGCTCGATGCCGCAGGGAGCCACGGCGGTGACCACCGCGCCGCCCGCGGGCGTGATGTAGGCGACAGCCGCGGTGATGTCACCGGTGATCACCTCGTGGACGTCGTCTGACCAGCGGACGGATTCGTAAGCCATGGTTCACACCCTAGGCTTGGGCGGCGGTCTTCCCGGTCGTCTGGCCCAGCCCAGCCTGAGCGCCTGTCTGCCTCGTTGGCTGGCAGTCCGACTGGCAGTCCGATTGGCAGTCGACTGGCAGGCCGGCTACCCGGCTGGCGCGTTCGTGACGTGGCGGAATGCGGTCCGTGGTGCCCGCGTTACGGCGGAGTGGGTGGAAGCCGCCGCACCGGGTGGCGGGACTGGACAGGAGCGACATGGCAGGCGCAGGGGACTGGAACAGCGGGATTATCGCGCAATTCCGCGCCAATGAGGGCAAGGTCGGCGGCCAGTTCGAGGGCGCGCCACTGCTGTTGCTGACCACCACCGGCCGCAAATCCGGACGGACGTTCACGAGCCCGGTGATGTACCTCGCCGACGGCGGCAAGTTGCTGGTGTTCGGGTCAAAGGGCGGTGCGCCTGATCATCCGGACTGGTACCTCAATCTTGTGAACAACCCGGCTGTGACCGTCGAGGTGGGCACGGAGACCTTCCCGGCCCGGGCCGTCGTGCTGGAGGGCGAGGAACGGGACCGGATGTACGCCGAACAGGCTCGGCGCTTCCCCGGCTTCGCGGAATACCAGACCAAGACCGATCGCGTCATCCCCGTCATCGCGCTGGTACGAGAGAGCTAAGGCCCGCCGCGAGGAGCCGGGCGCCGGTCGCGCCGCCGCCCGCCCGACGCCGGTCGCGCCGCCGCCCGCCGACGCCGGTCGCGCCGCCGCCCGCCGACGCCGGTCGCGCCGCCGCCCGCCGTCCGCGGATCGCCGCAGGGTAAATCTTCCGGTGCTCCCTGAGCACCTGGACCGAAGCCAGGCTGTTGGTCGTTTAGTTGTAATTTAGCAATTATCAGATGACGGTCACCCCTGGGGAGCCTGTGCCACAGCCACAGCCGCAGCCGCAGCCGCAGCCGCAGCCGCAGCCAAGCCGACGGCGGCGACTGCTCATCCTGGCCATCTGCTGCATGAGCCTGGTCATCGTCGCCCTCGACAACACGATCGTGAACATCGCGCTCCCCTCCATCCAGCGTGACCTGCGCGCCTCCGTCTCGGGGTTGCAGTGGACCGTCGACGCGTACACGCTGGTCCTCGCCAGCTTCCTGATGCTCGCGGGCTCGACCGCCGACCGGCTTGGACGGCGCAGGGTCTTCCAGAGCGGGCTGGCCACGTTCACCCTCGGCTCGCTGCTGTGCAGCCTCGCCCCGGGCCTGGGCTGGCTGGTGGCGTTCCGGATGCTGCAGGCGATCGGCGGCTCGATGCTCAACCCGGTGGCGATGTCCATCATCGTCAACACGTTCACCGACCGAGCCGAGCGTGCCCGCGCGATCGGCCTGTGGGGCGGCACCTTCGGCGTGAGCCTGGCGCTCGGCCCGGTCGTCGGCGGGGCGCTGATCGCCTCGGTGGGCTGGCGGGGGATCTTCTGGGT
>Ga0137392_10000259_pt1 | contig 26083 bp, 22 predicted proteins | sample 15con2h34AmetaG_FD_101394 | JGI IMG/M metagenome (GOLD analysis project Ga0137392, IMG submission 101394) | Vadose zone soil microbial communities from Angelo Coast Range Reserve, California, USA - 15con2h3.4A metaG | ecosystem: Environmental > Terrestrial > Soil > Vadose zone > Saprolite... | reverse complement strand
GGTTCCGTCGATGACGGTCGCGCCCGAGGAGATCGCCGAGTTCGTCGCGCGCGCGGATGCGCTCCTCGTCAATCTCGGCACCCTCGACCGCGAGCGCCGCGAGGCCGCCGCCATCGCCGTCGAGGCGGCCGCCGGTCGTCCCTGGCTGCTCGACCCGGTGTTCGTCGACCGCTCGGCCTCGCGCACCGCCTTTGCCAGGGCGCTGGCCGCCAAGGGGCCGCGGGTGGTGCGGCTCAACGGCGCGGAATTCTCGGTCCTGGCCGATGCCGCGCCGACCGATGACGCCCTTAAGCGCTATGCGCTCGATCGGCGCTGCGTCGTGGCGCTCACCGGCGCGACCGACACCGTGACCGAGGGTGCGCGGCTGGCGAAGATCCGGAACGGCGATCCCCTGATGGGGCGGGTCACTGCCATGGGCTGCGCCGGAGCGGCGGTGGTGGCCGCTTGTCTCGCCGTCGAGGGCGATCCCTGGCTCGCGACCGCGGCCGGCCTGTTGGCGTTCGCGGTCGCCGGCGAATGCGCCGTGGCACGCGCGCGCGGGCCGGGGAGCTTCGCGGTCGAGATCGTCGATGCGCTGGCCGCCCTCGACCTTGCGACCTTGCGCGCACGGGCGAGGGTGGGGTGACGACGATGCCGGTTGATCTTCGCCTTTATGCGCTGGTCGATCCCGAACGGGCCGGCGGTCACGATCTCCCCGAGCTGGCGCGGCAGGTCGCGCAAGGCGGCGCCACGCTGGTGCAGCTGCGGGACAAACGCAGCGGCACCCGTGCGATGGTCGAGCGCGCGCGCGCGATCAAGGCCGCGCTCGCGCCGCTCGATGTTCCCCTGCTGATCAACGATCGCGTCGACGTGGCGCTCGCCTGCGGCGCCGACGGCGTGCACGTGGGACAGGACGATATGGCGGCCGAGGATGCCCGTCGGCTGCTCGGGCGTTCCGCGATCATCGGCCTGTCGGTCAAGACGACCGCGCAGGCGGAGGCGGCGCCGGTCGGTCTCATCGACTATGCCGGCATCGGCGGTGTGTTCGCGACCACGTCGAAGGACAATCCCGATCCGCCGATCGGCCCGGCCGGATTGGCGCGCATCGCCGGCGTTTTCCGCCGGCACTCGCCGGGATTCCCCCTGTGCGCGATCGCCGGCATCGACGCCGGTAATGCCGGCGCGGCCGTCGCGGCCGGCGCCGACGGCGTCGCGGTGATTTCGGCGCTCTCGCTCGAGCGCGATCCGCAGGCCGCCGCGCGCGTGTTGCGCGGGGTCGTCGACGCGGCGCTGGCGCGACGAGGACGGGCATGACCCCGATCGCCCTCACCATCGCGGGCTCGGATTCCGGCGGCGGCGCCGGCATCCAGGCCGATCTCAAGACTTTCTCGGCGCTCGGCGTCTATGGCGCCTCGGTGATTACCGCGTTGACCGCGCAGAACACCAAGGGAGTGAGCGCGATCCACGATGCGCCGCCCGAGTTCATCGGCGCGCAGATCGATGCCGTCTTTTCCGACCTCGACGTCGGCGCGGTCAAGATCGGCATGGTCTCGCAACGCGCCGCGATCGAGGCGATCGCGCAAGGGCTTTCGCGCTGGCGGCAGACCAAGGTCGTGCTCGATCCGGTCATGATCGCGGCCTCTGGCGACCGGCTCCTGGCGCCGGACGCGATCGAGGTGCTCAAGCGCGTGCTCATTCCGCGCGCGCTCGTCATTACGCCGAACCTGCCGGAAGCGGCGGCGCTGCTCGATGCGCCGGTCGCGCGCAACGAGGCCGATATGCACGAGCAGGCCGAGCGTCTGCTCGCGCTCGGATCGCGGGCCGTCCTGATCAAAGGCGGCCACGGCAGCGGCGCCGAGAGCGTCGATCTCTTGCTCGAAAGCGGGGAAACCATCCGCCTCGCTGCCGCTCGCATCGCCACGCGCAACACCCACGGCACCGGCTGCACGCTGTCGTCGGCGATCGCGGCGGGCCTCGCCAAGGGGCTCGACCTCGTCGCCGCCGCGCGGGCCGCCAAGGCCTATCTCAGCGCCGCGCTCGCCGCCGCCGATCGGATCGAGATCGGCTCCGGCCACGGCCCCGTGCATCATTTTCACGCCTGGTGGTGACGGGCGGACAGGAGGGCGCGCAATGATCACCCGACGAGTGCTGGCACGCGCGGGAGCCTTCGGACTTGCCGGAGCGGTCGTTGGCCCCAACATCGCGCGCGGCGAGACGCGGCGCTGGCGCATGGTCACCTCGTGGCCCCGGCGTCTGCCCGGACCGGGGATGTCGGCCGAGCGCGTGGCTGAACGCGTCGCCGCGCTCTCCGGCGGCCGCCTGCAGATCACGGTGCACGCCGCCGGCGAGGTTGTCCCCGCCTTCGAGGTGCTCGACGCGGTCGGCTCCGGCGTCGCCGAGGTCGGCCACACCGCCGCGTTCTACTGGCAAGGCAAGCAGCCGGCGGCGGCGTTCTATACCACCGTGCCGTTCGGGCTCACGCCGGCGGAGCACGTCGCCTGGATCTACGCCGACGGTGGACAGGCGCTGTGGGACGAGCTCTATGCGCCGTTCGGCGTGAAGCCGTTCATGGGCGGCAATACCGGCGTGTGCATGGGGGGCTGGTTCCGGCGCGAGCTCAACTCGGCCGACGACGTGAAGGGCCTGAAGATCCGCTCGCTCGGCCTCGGCGGCGAGATCTACCGCCGGCTCGGGGCCACCCCGCAAACCACCTCGCCGGGCGAGATGCTCGTGAGCATGCAGTCGGGCCTGATCGACGGCGCCGAATTCGTCGGCCCCGGCTCCGATATTGCGCTCGGGCTCTATCGCGTGGCGAGCTTCTATTACGCGCCCGGCTTCAACAAGCCGAACGGCACCGGCGAGTGCATCGTTTCGCTCAAGGCCTGGGAGAGCCTCGATTCCGAGCTCAAGGCGATCGTGCAGCACGCCTGCGCCAACGAGGCACAATTCGCGCTCGCCGAGATGGAGCGCCTCAACGCCGAGGCGCTCGCCGCCTTGACCGGCCAGCACGGCGTCAAGCTGCGCATGTTTCCGCAAGACCTGATCGCCGCCGCGCGCCGGCAGGCGGGCGACGTGGTCGGCGAGCTCGCCGGCAAAAGCGCGATCGCGCGCAAGGTGCACGATTCCTACGTGGCCTTCCGCGATCGCAGCGCGGCGTGGTCGCGCATCTCGATCAAGGCGGTGCTTGAGGCGCGCGAAGGCTAGGGATCACGTCCTCGATTTCACGACCTTCTGCCGCTGCTCGCCCAATCCGTCGATGCCGAGGGTCACCACGTCGCCGGCCTTGAGGAATTTCGGCTCGGGCTTCATGCCGAGCCCGACCCCCGGCGGCGTCCCGGTGATGATCACGTCGCCCGGGTTCATCACGAAGAACTGCGAGCAGTACCAGACCAGATGCCGGCAATCGAAGATCATCGTCCTGGTGTTGCCGCGCTGGCGTTTCTCGCCATTGACGTCGAGCCACATGGCGAGATTCTGCGGGTCCTTGAGCTCGTCTTTGGTGACCAGCCACGGCCCGAGCGGGCCGAAGGTCTCGCAGCCCTTGCCCTTGCACCACTGTCCGGAGCGCTCGAGCTGGAACACGCGCTCGGAGACGTCGTTGGCGAGGCAATAGCCGGCCACCACGTCGAGCGCCTTGTCCTTGCTCAGATAGCGCGCGCGCTGACCGATCACGATGCCGAGCTCGATCTCCCAGTCGAGCTTGGTCGAATCCTTCGGAATCATGGTGTCGTCATTCGGCCCGCAGATGCAGGACGGCGCCTTGTTGAAGATGATCGGTTCTTTCGGGACTGGCTGGCCGGCTTCGGCGGCGTGGTCGGAATAATTGAGCCCGATGGCAATGAAATTACCCACCCCCCCGACGCACGCACCGACCCGCGGATTGCCCTTGACCAGGGGCAGCTTCTCGACCGACGCCTTGCGGATCTTGGCGAGGCCCTTGGGCGAGAGCGCCTCGCCGGCGATATCGGGCACCACCTTCGAAAGGTCGCGAATACGCCCCTTGTCGTCGACAATACCGGGCTTCTCGCGGCCAAGCGGGCCGAAGCGGACGAGCTTCATGGCGCATTCTCTCCTTGAGCCGAAGGTTGAGGGTGGCACGGCGACTTGCCGGCAGGACAAGCTGGATCATGCGTCGGACGCCGGGGCGGAGCAAGCCGGACCGGCAGGCTCAAAAGAAAACTCGGGAGCGTCATCGTTCGGCCCCGGCTCGGATAGTGTGTCCTTGGAGTGACTCTCGAACCGGGCACTGTTGCCTGTCGGCCACGCAACTGGACTATCGTGTCGGGCCCACATCGCGATGCGGTTTTTACAATTGCATTCCGGGAGGGCGACGGACAGGATTACCGCATGCACCTGGTCCGCGCGCCAAGCTGCAAGCGACGCGGGTTCAGTGGGCGACACGATGGCAGGCCCGATCCTCGGGGCCGTGCCGGGCCAATCAATTTCGCGGGGGGTGGGACGAGGCCGGCGCAAGCTGGCCTTGTTCACGTTTGAGGACGCCTCGGCCGCGGCGGGGACATCGAAGCCTATATCGCGCCCGGAAACGCGCCGCCGTCGATCAGCAGATTCTGGCCGGTGATGTAGCCGGCTTGGGCCGAGCAGAGAAAGGCACAAGCCGCGCCGAACTCCTCGGGCGTGCCAAATCGCTTCGCCGGCACCGTGGCCATGCGGGCGGCGTTTGCCTCATCGAACGTGATGCCTTTGGCCTTGGCGTTGGCCGCGATATTCGAAGCCAATCGCTCGGTATCGAAGGTGCCGGGCAGCAGGAAGTTGATGGTGACGTTGGCGGCGGCGACCGAGCGCGCGACCCCGGCCATGAAGGCGGTGAGACCGGCGCGCGCGCCTGAGGACAGATCGAGGCCGGAGAGCGGCATTTTCACCGAGCCCGAGGTGATGTTGACGATGCGGCCGAATCGCTTGCGCACCATTGGATCGATAGCCTTTTGCGTAAGCTCGACCGCGACCACCATGTTCGCGATCACCCCGTCGATCATCTGCTGGCGCGTGAGCTCTCGGAAATCGCGGAACGGCGGGCCGGCATTGTTGTTCACGAGGATGTCCGGCTCCGGACAGGCGCCGAACAGCGCCGCCTGGCAGGCCGGCGTCGCGACGTCGCCTTGCACCGCCGTCACCTTGGCGGCGGTCGCCTGCCGCAGCTCGGCCGCCGTTGCCTCGAGCGTCTTGCCGTCCCGCCCATTGAGGATCACCTCGCAACCGGCCTGCGCCAGCGCGAACGCACAGGCGCGACCGAGCCCGCGGCTTGACGCACAGACGATGGCCTTCCGGCCGGCGATTCCAAGATCCATGGCACATTCCGCTTGACCGACGCAGCACGGTTACACTCGGTCGGGGCAGTTGCAACTACCCGGCAACAGCCCGAGGAACGGAAGGCGAATCGGGGAAACCACGGATTTACCATGGGGATTCACCACTCCCGCCAATCGTCGGGTGATCCATCGGTGCCGCGTCGAACACCATCGCCTCGGTAGGTACGATGAGAGGGGTCCGCGTCGATTCTTCCGAGGTGTGACCGAAATGTCACGGACTCCGGAGCGCGAGCGAGTTAGAAAATTGGCCAAGGGAAAATCTCGAAAAGGGGTGGGCTAATGAGGAAACTGTTGCTTGCTACCGTTGCTCTCGGCGCGCTGGCTGCCGCGCCCGTGCTGGCAGCCGACATCCCGGTCAGGGCCCCGGCCTACCGGGCTCCCCCGCCGCCGGTCATCGCCTTTTATAACTGGAGCGGCTGCTACGTCGGCGGCAACGGCGGCGGACTATGGCTGCACAAGGACTACACGCTGCGGTCGGCTGGCGCGACGCTCGACGGCGTTACCGCGCTTGCGGTCGCCCCGCTCGGGATCGGCCTCGGGGGCCATGACGCGAGCGACGGAATCGGCGGCATCCAGGCCGGGTGCAACTGGCAGGTTGGCGGTTGGGTGTTTGGCGTCCAAGGCGACTTCGATTGGACGAATGCGACGGGCCGACATCTCGATCCGATCGTCGGCTTGACCACTCTCGACTCGCGCACGAAGTCGCTGGCCTCGGTCACCGGCCGCGTCGGTTATGCCTGGGACCGCTTCCTCGGCTACGTCAAGGGCGGCGGCGCCTGGGAACGGGACGACTACACCTGGTTCGTCACCGCGGCCCCCGCCGTGGCCATCGGGGCGAGCGAGAATCGCGGGGGTTGGACGGTCGGCATCGGCGGCGAATACGCGTTCACCGACTGGCTCACCGGATTCATCGAGTACGACTACTACGACTTCGGCACCCGCACGATCACCTTCGCGCCCGTCGCGGGCGGGGTGTTCGCCAATGTCGATGTTCGCGAAACCAAGAACGTCGTGAAAGCCGGCCTCAATTTCAAGTTCGGCCTCGGCGGGCCGGTCATGGCCGGCTACTGAGGCGCGGGAGAGCGGATCCGGACGCCTGTAGGCGAACTGAGAAGAGCCCCGGGATGCGGCCCATTCCCGGGGCGCTTTCGCCGCCGGCGCAGCAAGGCAAAGAACGCTCGGCATGCGAGTCCTCGCAGCGTAATTCGCAAGGCGGTTGGATTCCGAGCCGTTTCGCTCGCTTTTCCGTTGGAGGCCAACGGCAGAAGCGAATCGATGCAAGACGGGTGTCTCGTGGCCTGGTCAGTGGAAATATGGCGGGTTCTGAAGCCCGTCCGCTGCCATGAAATTCGCCAGCAACGATCGAAAAAGCGTCGTCCATGCGCGCCGAGTGCTGTTTCTGCAACACGTCTCGGAAAACAGCGTCCCGCGCGGCTGAATAGGTCATTTTCTCGTTGCGGGACATTCGCTCTTAAAGCATTTTTTGGTCGTCAAGCGGTGGATGCCGCTTTGACTTGGGGCGGCGCGACAAGGGGACATCCAGGGTCGCCCGGCGAGACAAAGGGGATTAACATGATCAAGATAATCTTCGCTACGGTTGCATCCTTGGCGATGCTGAGCGCTGCTACCGCCGCCGACATGCCGCGTAAGGAGCCGCCCCCGCCGGTGGCTGCCGTTGGCAAGGCTCCGATCGGCAAGCTTCCGATTGGCAAGGCTCCGATCGGCAAATATCCCGTCGGCAAGTATCCGACGCCGGTCGTGACAAAAGGCTGATGTCCGCCGAAGGGCGCTCGCGTCGCCGCTTGTCTGAGACGACGAGGCGAGGCGAGCTCTCCGCGGGCGCCCGCGACGGACTAACTTTACGACGCGACGCGTTTGCGTTTTCGGTCGCAGTCGAACTGGGTCGAAGGGTGGGGGACAGCAATGCAAAATAATCTGACGAAACAGGGTGGCCGTGGCTGCGTCGTGGCCTTGTGGGTGGTCGCGATTTCCGCGGGATGGCAGATTCAGGCGGCGAGCGCGCAGGACACCCGCCTGGCCAACGCCAATCCGCGCGCCAATCCGCAGGCGCAAGCCCCAACCACGCCCGCGGTTTCAGCCGCGAGCGCGCCTGCGCGGACGGCCCGAAGCCATGCTGCCGCAATCGCGAAGACCGACAAGGCCGTGTACTACGTCGATTTCCGGGCGCGGACGGCGGCGAGCTATGGCCATGCCTTCATCTGGTACGGGCGCATGGACCAGAAGACGGTCGAGGTGGCCGGTCTTCATCCGGCTTCGGACAACGTCATTCCCTACATCCTCGGGCACCTCGTCCCCGTTCCGTCGGAAACGGGCCGCAGCTACGGCGACCTGGACGAAGAATATTTGACCGCCAGCTATCGCGTGGTGATGACCGAGGAGGAGGCCAAGCCGGTCTTCGCCTACATCAGGCAACTGCAGGGCAGCCGGCCGGTATGGAACGCCGCCGTATACAACTGCGTCGCTTTCATCCAGGACGTTGCGCGAAACATGGGCCTGCGCATTCCGGGCAACCACTTGATCTACCCCGAAGATTGGGTCAACAAGCTTCGCGCGCTCAATGGCGGAGTCGAGAATCAGGTCGTTCGTCTTTCCGACATCAGAGGCGGCAGGGTGCCCAAGCCCGGGCAGGCGACGGAGCCTGCTGCTTCGGCGCCGGCGGCGGACCCGTCAGAAGAGTCTGCACCGAAGCAAGCGACCGCGGCTGCGCCGCGCCGCGCGCCGGCCAAGCCTGCGCAGGCCAAGCCTGCGCCGGTGGCAGAGACACCAAAGCCCGCGCAGACCGCGGGGATTCCCCCGAATTCAAGCTGGTAGGCGGTTGCGCCAGTTGTGACACGCCCCCCGATCATCGATCGGGGGGCAGCTTTTTCCGGCGATCGCCTCACGATCAATAAATCCCCGGCACGATGCGCGATGTCCGCGCCATGTAGCGGCGGTACTCGTCGCCGAAGGTCTCGACCATCAGCTCCTCCTCGCGCCCGATCCGCAGAAAGAAAAGCGTTCCGAAACCGACGAGGCCGGCTGGTCCGGCAATCCAATTCGGCAGCAGCAGGGCCTGGGCCAGGGCCCAAAGCCAGAACGCAGAATACATCGGGTGCCGAACGTACCGGTACACCCCCGAGGATACGAGGACGTGCCGATCGCGAATTTCGAGCGTGACCGACCAGTTGCGCCCAAGATCCCGGTGGGTGCGGTAGAACAGACACAGGGAGGACGCGAACACGACGGCGCCGAGGGAGGCGAGCGCCGGACGGAACCGATAGTCGGCGACTTGCGGCCAGCCGGTGAGCACGTAGATTGCCGGGACAATCAACATTCCGGTCGCCGAGATCGTCAGCAGCACGCGGTCGCGCGCCCGGTCGCTGCGGAGCCTTTTGGGCGTGCGTCGCGAACGCCGGTCGTGCGGATAACGGATTGCGAGCCAGCCGATCACGCCGAGGCACCAGACCAGCTTGGCCCAGAGCACGGTCATGGTGCCGGCATGTCGTGGCAGGGGTGGTCCGGCGGCGCGACGGCAGCGCCGGCCGCATGGGGCATAACCGGCACCGGCGCGGCCGGATCGATCAAGGCGCCGTCCGACGCGATCAGCTCGACCGGACCGGTCGCGGCGAGGACCGAGCCGGAAAATGGAATGGGTCCGCAGACCATCATGAAATAATCGTAGGTCGACCGCCGCTCGTTCGCCATCACGAATTGATAGTGCAAACGCATGAACCTCAGCCGGTAGCGCCAGTACGTCCGTCGCGTGAGCATTTGCTGAAGCCACACGCGCCGCATCAGCGGCTTGCCGCGCCTGGGGTCGCCGTAGAAGCGGGACAGATTCACCGGATCGAATTTGTAGAAGCTGATGGCATCCGAGCGGGCATGATATTCAGCCCAGGCGATCGAAGGCTCCGCCACTATCTGAGCGGCGTGGCGACGAAAGCGTTCGCCGGCCGGATGCAGCGTGAATTTGGGGATCGTCGATCCTACGGTCAGCAGGCACACCGCGGGGCCGTGGCGCCCGAGGTCGGGATCGAGCGCAAACGCGCGCCTGACGGTCTCGACGGCGAGGGTCGCTCCCATGCTGTGTCCGACGACGACGATTTCGTCCACCGCCGGGTCGCGCGCGCGCGCGACCAGCGTTTCGGCAAAGCGTTGCAGCCTGGCCTCGATGTCGGGGCGACGGCCGTACACGTAATCCCACGAAAACATCCAGTCGTCCAATCCCTGCTGCACCCGCCACCGCCGTCCCGGCCAGTGCAGCAGGACGGTGAAAATGGCCGCGGCGAGCGCGACCGAGAGAACGACGCGCGCCCCGTAGGAATGCGGCATGGAGCTCGCCGCCCAATACGCGATCGCGACCGCGACGGCGGCGAAAGCGAACAGCAGGAAGAACGGAAACAGGAAAAAAAGGGCGTATTGCCAATTTGCTCGCCAGTAGCGAACCGCGGCCCCGGTCAGCACGATGTCGAGGAAGGCGCGGGACGATTGGGCGAGCCGTTCCGTGAGCGGCCGCGCAAAATCGCCCAGGACGATGTCGTCCCACAGCAGCAGCTCGTATGCGGTTTCGACGTGCCAGTTGGCCGCGTGCGTCGTGACCTTCCATTGCGCATTCGAAGCCTCCGACCGCGGCGCAGGATCGGATACCGCAGCATTGACGTTCCAGGTCCGCGCGAAGGTAGCGAGCTCACGCCTGAACACCCGGTACCAGGCGGCACCGATCGGATCGTATCCCGCGATGTGATAGACGTGCCGCCGCCTTACCATGCGCAACAAAGCGCCACTTGAACGCCGCACCGCATCCTCGCTGGGAGTCGGGAGGGGGTGCGCGCCCTAGCCCCGTGAAAGCCTAGAGGAGGTGGAGCATCGGTGTCTACGGCCGCAACGGGGAATTTCGCGCCGAGGCATAAGTACTTGGTCGAGAAACCCGGACCTTGCTCATGCCGGGCGAGGGGCGGCCCGCTTGAGGGGCAGCGGCGTGACGCGAAAGAGCGCCCTTGCCGAACGGGGCGTTGCGGCGCTACCGTTTGTCGCAATGTCACAGCCGACGAACCCGGTGTTGCCCACCGCCGCCGATGTCGATGCCGCCGCGCAGCGGCTCGCCGGCATTGCGTTACGCACGCCGCTGATCACCTCGCCGGTGCTCGACGCGCTCACCGGCGCGCACGTGTTTCTCAAGGCGGAGATCCTTCAGCGCACGGGCTCGTTCAAGTTCCGCGGCGCCTACAACAAGCTCTCCTCGATCCCGCAGGCGGAGCGCGCCGGCGGGGTGGTGGCGTTTTCCTCGGGCAATCATGCGCAGGGCGTGGCCGCGGCGGCGGGTCTGCTCGGCATGCCGGCGGTCATCGTGATGCCGGCGGATGCGCCGCGCCCGAAGCGCGAGCGCACGCAGGCGCTGGGCGCCGAGGTCGTGCTCTACGATCGCGCGCGCGAAGACCGCCAGGCCATCGCGCGCGAGATCGCGGTCGAGCGCCACGCGGCGCTGGTGCCGCCCTATGACGATCTGCTGGTGATCGCGGGGCAGGGGACGACCGGGCGAGAGATCGTCGAGGATCTGGCGACGCTCGGGCTCAAGCCCGACGTGGTCGCGGTGACGGCCTCGGGCGGCGGGCTGACCGCGGGGATCGCGCTGGCGGTGAAGGCGCGCGTGCCGGAGGCGACGCTGTATACCGCGGAGCCCGAGGGCTTCGACGATCACGCCCGCTCGTTCAAGAGCGGACGACGGGAGACGAACGCGGCGCTCACCGGCACGATCTGCGATGCATTGATGGCGCAGACGCCGGGCGAGCTGACCTTCGCCATCAACCGCGTCCTGGTCGGCCACGGCGCCGCCGTGAGCGATCGGGAAGTCGCCGCGGCGGTCGCCTTTGCCTTCCGCGAGCTCAAGCTCGTGGTCGAGCCGGGAGGGGCGGTCGCGCTTGCGGCGCTCCTGTCCGGCAAGATCGACGTGAAGGGCAAGATCGCCGTCGCCGTCCTTTCCGGCGGCAACGTCGATCCGGAGCTGTTCTACCGCCTGGTCGCGTAGTCCGACGAAAGACGCGGCGCTTCCGGGCTCCTCGTCCATCCTCGCTCAGCTGAACAACGCGATCCGTTCGGCGTCCGACATCGCCCGGAGCGGGGCGAGCGGGTCGCGCGCAGGAGCGCGCGGCGCCGGCGCCGCGACCGGGGCCGCTGCGTCGCGGCTCTCCTCCGGCGCAGCCGACGGTCCAGGCGCCGTCTGCGCCATCGTCTCCGCAAATGGGGCGACCGATGCTGTCGGCCCCTCCGCAGGCTCGGGCTGCGACCGCGAGACGATGGGCGGGGGTAACGGTGCCAGGAGGAAATCGGTGGGCTCGGCGGCGATCGCCCCGGTCAATGAGCTCGGCGCCGGTTCGCGCGGCGGCTCGGTGTCGATCGATGCGGCGGGAGCGTCAGGCGCCGCGCAGCGTGCGGCTTCCGCCATCGACGTGAGCCCGGTCGCCGACGTGGTCGGTTCAGGCTGCGGCGAGCCGACCTCGGGAGCGGCCACGTCGATCGGCAATTCCGGATCTGGGATCGAGACCGTCGCGGCGAGCTCCGCTGCGACGATCGAGCGCGGTTCCGATTGCGGCGTCTCGATCGGTTGCCGCTCCTCGTCGCGGATCGAATCGGTATTTTCTTGCGTCGGCATCGACTGCGCCGGCCCGGCCATTGCTTGCTCGATTGCCGGCTGGGCCTCGCCGGGATCGGGCAAATCGAGGGCTGCGACGGTCGGCGATCCCGCGGTTTCAGTCTGTTCTTCAGTGGGTTTTTGGGCGATCTCGGCGCAGCCCTCCAGCATGACGTTGATCCGGCGCTCGAGATATTGCAGCACCTCGCCGAGCTTGTGGGCACGATGGTCGTTCGGGTCGCCCAGCGAGGAGGCGGACAGGATCGAGGCGGCGAGCGCCTCGATCTGTTCGCACGTTCGTGGGTCGAGGCCGTGCTCCCGCATGGTCCAGGCGACGTCCTGGATGCGCTCGGCGGCCGCGAAAACGTCGGGACGCGCGGGCGGCGGAGCCGGCGTCTCATCCTGTGTTTCTGCCACGGGCGTCATGACCTCGGCGCGGGTGCGGGCGATCGCTTCCGCCATGTCGAGAAGCTCGCCGCGGAAGCTTCGATAGGCCTCGTCTTTGCCGCGAATGACGCTCTCGATGCGCTCGATCGCGGCCAGCACCTTGGCGGTGTCGGCGCCGTGGTTGCGGCGCGCAAATTCTTCCAGGAACCAACGCCCACGTGCGCTTTCCATCATGGCCGCGCAGATCGCGTCGTACTCGTCCTCCGCCGGTGGCGGGGGCGGGATCATCGACGATGCAAGCGACTTTTCCGACATCGGCGCGACCGGGCTTGAGCGCAACGCGATTTGGCGCGAGGAAGCCCGCTACGATCACCATGATCGGTCGGGAAGCGCAATCGGCGTCATGGCGGGAAATCCCCACATACCCACAGGCTCGGGATTTGCGTGGCGGCTTGCCGCCTTTTACGCCGCGCTGTTCATCGCGCTCGGCGTGCAATTGCCGTTTCTCCCGGTCTGGCTCGCCGCCAAAGGGCTCGACGCCGGAGCGATCGGGGTGGTGCTCGCGATTCCCATGGTCGTGCGGGTCTTTGCCATACCGCTCGCGGCGCGTACGGCCGATCATTACGACGCTCTGCGCACGGCGATCGCGATCGCCGCCGCGGCGGCCGTCCTCGGCTATGGCGCGGTCGCCCTCGCGCAGGGGGCGGCCGCCATCATGGCTGCCTTTGCATTGGCCTCCGCCTGCTACACGCCGCTCATGCCGCTCGCCGACGCCTATGCGTTCCTGGGGCTTCGCCGAAGGACGGCCGACGGGGAATTTCCACGGCCCGGCTTGCCCGCCTATGGCCCGGTGCGGCTGTGGGGCTCCGCGGCCTTCATGGCCGGCAGCTTCGGCGCGGGGCTCTTGCTCGACCTCATCGCCCCGCGCGACCTGATCTGGCTCGTGGTCGTGGCCATGATGCTGGCCGCGGCGGCGGCGTGGGTGCTCGTGCCGTTGCCCGCCAGCGAGGCGCCCGCGCGGGGGCGGTCTCGCTCGACCCCGGGGCTTCTGCGCGAACGTGCCTTCCTGGCGACCGCAGCCGCGGCAAGCCTCATCCAGGCGAGCCACGCGCTCTATTATGGGTTCTCGACCCTCGAGTGGCAGGCGGCCGGGCTTGGGGGCGGCGCGATCGGGGCGCTTTGGGCGCTGGGGGTCGTGGCCGAGATTGCGTTGTTCGCGGTTTCCGCGCGGCTGCCGATCACGCCGGAAACGCTGCTCCTCATCGGGGCGGCGGGCGCCGTGATACGCTGGAGCGCGATGGCGCTCGACCCGCCGGCACCGCTGCTGCCGCTTTTGCAATGCCTGCATGGACTGTCATTCGGCGCCACTCATCTCGGCGCGGTGGCCTACATCGCCCGCGCGGCGCCGGCCGAGCAGGGCGCAACCGCGCAGGGCTATCTCGCGGTCGCGCAGGGTCTGGTCATGGCCGCGGCCATGGGAGTGTCGGGACTGCTCTATGCGCGCTGGGGCAGCCTCGCCTATGGCGCGATGGCGCTCGCGGCCGCCGCCGGCGGCGTCTGCGCGCTTGCCGCGGTGTGGTCCACCGCCGGAGGTGGTCCACGGTGAGCAGTCCGCTCGCCGTCGCAGGTCTGGTACATCGCGGCGAGCTCGCGGCCGCTGAGATACATCATGCGGGCGGTGAGACCGCCGCGCCGGGTGATCCAATCGCGCACGTGCTGCGGATAGATCTTCATCAGCAGCTGCGTCGCCTCGCGGCTCGTCACCGGTCGTCCGTTTTCGCCGGGATGCCAGGCCGCGTGGAAGCCGAGGCGTGCGCGCGGCGTGACGCAGATGCGGTTGTGCGGAATCACGCCGAGCACCATGGTGCAGGCGGAGAGGCAGGGGCCGTCGATGATGACCCGCTCGCCCGAGCCGCGCAGCGCCACCAGGGTTTCGAGGTAAGGGCCGATCTGTCCCCCCGGGTCCGCTTTGATTCGCACTGCTGCCGACGCATGCGATACCGCCGACGCCGCCAACGCGGCGCCCAAGAGCGCAGCAATCCGCATGATTCCCCCCCTACCTGCTTCCCTCGGATGCCTGATACGGGAACCGGCACCCCGTGCGGCAATCATTGCAGCACTGAATTTTGCTCTGAATGTGGAATGTTTCGCCCAGGTTTTGACCCGGCAGGGAACTCGCCGGGATCGGAGCCCGGTTCTCCCCCCGGATGTCGTGAATTCGGCTTTGGCGCCCGAGCGTTACCGGCTCCTGCGGGGGGCTTCCGCCGCTTGCCGGCCCTGGCGGCCGGGCGCCTGGTCAATCGACCTTGATGCCGGTCTCGGCGGCGATTGCCGCCCACCTTGGCGTCTCCGCGGCGATGAAGGCCGCGAAGTCGCCGGGCGTGCCGATTTTCGCCTCGGCGCTCAAGCGCGCCAGGCCGTCTTGCGCATCCTTCGATTTGAGAATCTCGTTGACCGCGGCGTTGAGCTTCTCGACGATTCCGGTGGGCGTCGCCGCCGGCGCCAGCAGCCCCGACCAGAACGATGCCAGGAGCTTGGGGTAGCCGCTCTCGGCGGTCGTCGGCACGTCCGGCAGCCGCGGCGAGCGCGTTTCGGTCGCCAGCGCCAGGGCGCGCAATTTTCCGGCTTGCACGTGGGGCAGCAGAATCGCGGTGGTCTCGAAGATCGTCTTCACCTGGCCGGCCAGCAGGTCGGTCACCGACTGCCCGGCGCCGCGATAGGGCACGTGGACGATGTTGATGCTCGCCATCAGCTTGAACATCTCGCCCAGCATGTGCGGCTGGGTCCCGAATCCGGACGACCCGAACGTGATCTTGCCCGGGTTGTCCTTCGCGTGGGCGACGAGCTCTTGCACCGAGTTCGCCGGCACCGTCGGATGAACCGCCAGCATTTGCGGCGCGTAGATGACCATGGCGATCGGCGCGAAGCTCTTGATCGGATCGTAGTCGAGATTCCGGTAGACCGCGGCGGCGGTGACGAGCGGACCGGGCGAGCTGAACAGCAGCGTGTATCCGTCGGCCTCCGCGACCGCGACCGACTTCGCGCCGACCGTGCCGCCGGCGCCGCCGGGGTGGTTTTCGATGACGAAGGCCTGGCCCATCGTTGCGGTCAAGCGATCGGCGATCAGGCGGATGATGAATTCGGTCGGACCGCCGGGGGCGAACGGCACGACGATCTTGACCGGCCGATTGGGATAGGTCTGCGCGGTCGAAGGCGCGGCGGTGAGCGCAGTCAACCCGAGAGCCGTCACTGCGATCAACAGCGCTCGCTTGCCGTCCATGGGGTCACCTCCCGTGCGCTTCAATCGACCCTGATCGCGTGCGCAATCAGCTCCGCCACCGAGCCGGCTGGAACGGCGGGATGGACCACGAGCAGGAACGGGCTCGCCGCGATCGTCGCCACCGGGACGAAGCTCTTGATCGGATCGTAATCGAGGTTGCGGTAGATCGCCGCACTGGTGGTGAGCGGCCCCGGCGAGGTGAACAGCAGCGTGTAGCCGTCCGGATCGGCGGCGGCGACCGCCTTGGCGCCGACCGTGCCGCCGCCGCCACCCGGGCGGTTCTCGACGACGATGGGTTGCCCGAGCGCGGCCGACATGCGCTCGGCGATCAGGCGCGCCATGACGTCGGCGCCGCCGGGCGGAAACGGCACGATCATCTTGATCGGGCGGCTCGGATAGGATTGGGCGTGCACAGCGCCAACAGCGCCAGAGGCGAGGAGGCTCGCCGCCAGGACGGCCGCAGAAAAGACTTCGCCGGCTGCCGGCAATCGCGTGCCGCGCATGGCGCTCGGTCTGCGTTTAGGAGTGCCACACCGGGGAAGCTTTGGCGATGTCTTTCGGCCAGACCGTCACCAGCTCCTTGTTGCGCCACTGAACCATGATCGGTGCCGAAAGCGTGTTGAGGCCGGCCTGATCGAATTGAACCGCGCCGCCGGGCATCGCTTTGGTCCAGCCAGCTTCGAAGCGCACGCCGTGCAGGGCTTCGGTCACCGCTTTCGGCTTTGCCGACTTCGCTCGCTCGATCGCCTGCACGAGCACGTGGAGAGCAACAGCGTATTCGATCGCTTCGTGCACCATGAAGTAGCCGAAGCGCTTGCGGAACGGGTCCGTCAACGCGGGGGCGAGATCGTAGTTTGAGGGCGAGATCGAGAGCACGTCCTCCGCGAACTCGCCGAGGCCTTTCGCGAAATCGGGAATAACATATCCGGCCGCCCCGCCGATTGCCGGAACGGTGACGCGCTGCTGCCGCATAGCGCGGATGATGAAGAGGCTGTCGTTGAGATAGGACAGCGGGAATACCGCTTGCGCGCGGGAGGCGTGCAACTTCTCGATGAGCGGTGTCGCGTCGGTGATGCCGAGTGGATAGGCCTCATCCATCACGACCTCAATGTTGGCGTCCTTTGCGGCTCTGCGCAGCCCTCTGGATTGGGCGGTACCGTAGGCGGTGTCCTCGTACATGATCGCAATCTTCTCGATCTTGCTGCCGGCCGCTTCCGCAATTGCGAGGGTGTAATTGACCTGCGCCCGGCCGGTTACCGAGGCCTTGGGAGTCAGCTGGAAGACGCTCTCCAAGCCGCGGCCGGTGATCTCGTCAGCGAACGCCTGGGTGAGGAACGGAATGTCCGCTCGCGCCGTCACCTCGGAAATCGCGAGCGTCAACGACGATGCGAATGCGCCGAGGATCGCAGCGAGCTCGTTCTGAGTGATCAGGCGGCGGGCGACGGTCGACGCTGTGGTAGGGTTCGAAGTCGCGTCGCTGACGACCAGGTTGATTTTGGCGCCGCCGAGCGCCTTGATGCCGCCGGCCGCGTTGATCTCGTCGGCGACGAGTTCGATGCCGTTTCGGGAATTGATGCCGAATTGAGCATTGGCTCCCGATAACGGCTGGATCACTCCGATATTGACTGCGGCGCGTTGTGCAAAGCCGGAGCGGATGACGAAGGGCGCCGAAACTAGTGCGGCTGTCCCGCCCACCATTGCTTGTCGGCGGGTCAAAGAGCTAGCAATTGACACCGTCTTGCGCCCCGACATGTCTTCCTCCATCGCCAGCTGAAGTAGCGTGTTTCGCCATTAGGAGAAACAGGGACCTAGAAAGAACACGGAGCGAACTCCCGCTCTCATTCGATCACCTCGTCGGCGGCCACGAGCAGCTTGTCCGGCACGGCCAAGCTTAGTGCCTTAGCGGTTTTCTGGTTGATGACCAATTCGAACTTGGTTGGCGCCTGCACGGGCAAGTCAGCGGGCTTGGCGCCTTTGAAAATGCGATCGACGTAGGTGGCCGCCCGCTCGAAAAGACTGTCAATATCGACTCCGTAGGAAATCAGACCACCCCGCTCCACCATGAAACGATAGGTATAGACGGCTGGCACACGGTAGCGCGCTGCCAGAGCGATGACCAGTTGGTGATGGGCCACCGTAAAAATGTCCGGAAGCAGAACCACACCAGCACCGGGCTCACGTACGAGAGCAGCAAAAGCCGCCTCGATTTCGTCGTCGTCATGAACCAGCGCCATAACGGATTTTACTTTAAGGGTTGAGACAGCGGCATCGATTGGACGCAGGAAATACGATCCGCCACCAGCGGCCGTCTGGGGGTTGAATAGGAAGGCAACGCGCGTGAGGTCCGGGGCAATCTCCTTGAGCAACTCCACCCACTTTCCGGCCATCGAGGATTCGAAATTGGTAAATCCGGTGACGTTACCATTGGGACGCGCGAAGCTCGCGACGAAGCCCTCGCCGATGGGGTCGGATATCGACACGAATACGATTGGAATGTTGCGTGTCTGTCCCAGCAGGGTTGCCACCACGGGACTGGAGTGGGCTATGATCACGTCGGGTCGTAATTCGACCAGTTCTTTGGCGAACTTCCACACAAGTACCGCATCGTTGGGCGCCCACCGGTAGTCAATCCCAAGGTTGCTGCCCTCCAGCCATCCAAGCTCACGAAGTCCCCGTTGTAACGCCGCGACATTAGATCGTGCCTGCGCCTCGCTCGCAGCGAGCTCCATCAACACGCCGATCCGCCGAACCCGGTCGGGCCGTTGAGCCATGAGGTTGCGCGGCCATGCCACCGCGGCACCGCCAATAAGAGAGATGAATTCCCGCCGCCGCATGGGGTCAATTCCGGGTGGGCGATAAGACCAATCAAGGAATACTAGCAGCGTTACACGCCGAGGTGTGGCCTAAGTTCACTTCGCATAGCGCGTAGCGGCCAGTTGGGGGCTGTGCTCCACGCACTAAAAAGCCTTGCGTCATCCCCACAGCGCCGCCGTTGCCGGATTGACGCGGCTGCCCTCGTAGCGCAGCCCATCCGGTCGGTCGCGCGCGAGCAGGAGCGCTCCGTCGAGATCGACGACGCGGGCGCGCTGGGCCACCAGCATGGCGGGCGCCATGGCGAGCGAGGTCGCGACCATGCAGCCGACCATCAGCGAGAAGCCGAGGCGCTCGGCCTCCCGCGCCATGGCGAGCGCCTCGGTGAGGCCGCCGGCCTTGTCGAGCTTGATGTTGACGGCGTCGTACCTGCCCACAAGCGCCGCCAGCGACGTCGTCGCGTGCGCGCTCTCGTCGGCGCAGACCGGAAGCGATCGCGTCATGCCTGCGAGCGCGTCGTCGCGGCCGGCGGGCAGCGGCTGCTCGACGAGGGTGACGCCGGCCTGCGCGCAGGCCGCGAGGTTGTCGGCGAGATCGTCGGGCGTCCAGGCTTCGTTGGCATCGACGATGAGCTCGGCCCGCGGGGCGGCGCGCCGCACTGCGGCAATGCGCGCGGGGTCGTCGGCGCCGCCGAGCTTGACCTTGAGCAGCGTGCGATCGGCGGCCTTGGCGGCGGCCGCGGCCATCGCCTCGGGGCTCGCGAGCGAGATCGTATAGGCGGTGGTGAGCGCCCGCGGCGTCGGGAGGCCGACAAGCTCATGGATCGGCCGTCCGGCGCGCTTGGCGGCGAGGTCCCAGAACGCGCAATCGAGCGCGTTGCGCGCGGCGCCGGGCGGCATGGCGGTCTGCAGGCGCTCGCGGTCGAGACCGCGGGCGAGGCCGGAGGCGGTCGCCTCGAGCGCGGCCGCGACGGCGTCCGCCGTCTCGCCGTAACGCGCATAGGGCACGCATTCGCCGCGGCCCCGGCATCCGCCGTCGGACAATTCGGCGACCACGACGACGGCTTCGGTCTTGGCGCCGCGGCTGATCGTGAACGAGCCCGCGATCGGCCAGCGCTCGATGCGAACCGAAAGCGAGAGCGGAGGAGGGCTCATCTGCAGTTAACGGATGGCCGAAATGCAGCGGGCGCGCTCGTCGCGCGCCCGCGCGGGTTCCCGTCCGCTCGAGCTTTCAGTCGAACCGACCGGCCGCGTGCGCGAGCATGGTGTACACCTTGCCCGTCTCCGAGGTCAGGTAGGTGCGCGCCACCATCTGGCCGCGATCGTCGCGCGAGACTTCCTCGAGCAGCCGCTCGAACTCGCCGATATAGCGATCGACCGTGCGCATGAAATCGCGGTCGCTGCGATACTTCTTGCGGATCTCCTCGAACGCCTTCTGGCCCTGCATGGTGTAGAGCTTGCGCGTGAACACGTTGCGTTCGCCGCGATTGTAGCGGTCCCACAAGTCGGCGGCCGCGTCGTGGTCGATCATGCGGGCGATGTCGACGGCGAGCGAATCGAGCGAGTCGATCGAGTGGCGGTCGGGCGGCGGCTCCGCGGGCGCTTCGCGCGCCGGCGCGCGGGCGACCGGCTGCGGCTCGGTCTCCTGCGAGGCGCGCGTAAGCAGATCGGAGAGCCAGCCGGCGCGGCCGCCGCCGGCACTGCTCGCCTGCGCGGGACTGAGCGCCGGCGCCTCGGTGCGGCGGGCGGAAACGACCGGGGCCGCGGCGGGAATCTCGGGGCGCGGGCGGGGGGCCGGCTCCGGCCGTTGGCCGCCATTGCCGAGCGGTGGCTCCTCGCGCGGCGGCGCGCGCCGCACTCCGGCCTCGACCGCCTCGATGCGGCGCGCGGCCGGCTCGATCGCGTCCATGCCGCGGCCGTGGCGGGCGACGATCCGGTTGAGCTCGGCCAGCGCCTCGATCTGATCGACGATGACGCGGCGCATCTGGGCGGCGCTGTCCGCCGTCTCCTGCGGCAGCTCGAGGATGCCCTTGCGCAGCTCGCCGCGCGTGGCTTCGAGCTCGTGCTGCATCTCGGCGGTCATTTGCTTGAGCCCCTGCAGCACCTCGGCGAAGCGCTCCGCCGCCTGATTGAACATCGCATTCGATTGCTCGGACACCTGGACGAACATCGAATTCGTTTCGTCGGTCGCCTGCTCGTAGATGCCATGCAAGGTATCGGCAATGCGCTTGCGTTCCTCCTCGGCATTGCCGCGGATCGTCTCGAAGCTCTCGGCGATCGCGCGGGCGCCGCCGGTGGTGGATTCGGCGGTCAGCCGGGCGATCTCGCGCGCCCGCTCCGAGGCGTTCTCGAGCGACTTGTCGAGCACCGCGGCAAAGCGCGTGAGCCGATCCTCGAGATCGTTGCTCTTGCTGTCGAGGATGCCGACCAGTTCCTCGAGCACGGTCCGCCGCTCCCCGACCGTGCTCTCGGTGCGCCGGTTGCTGGTGTCGATCAGGGCGACCGCCTCGGCGAGCGAGCGGCCGTGGGCGTCGAACTGGGTGGCGAGCTGGCCGAGGTCGTTGACCGTCTGGGTGGACATGGTGCGGAAGCTGGTGATGTTGCGCTCCACCTCGCTGTTCGCGGCTCCGGTCTTCTGCGCGACCTCGTTCATGGCCGTGACGAAATCCGAGACGCGCGTCACCAGCGTGCTCTCGATCTCGCTCATGTTCTCGTGCGCGCCGCTCAGCACCTCCTGCAGGAGAATGTTGGCCTCGCGCAGGCGTTCGAACAGCGCGGTCGTGTCCGACCGCAGCATGTTCTGCGTCTCGAGTATCTCGGAGACGGCGGTGGACGCGGTCTGCTTGGACTGCTCGACCGAGGCGAGGGTGGTGTCCTGCAGCTCCTTCAGGGTCCGGGTGAGGGTCTTGGCGGCGCTCTGCGTCGCGATCTCCGCGGTCTCGCGCAGCTCCCTGATCGAGCGATTGACCGCTTCGCTCGTCGTCTCGGTCGCGGAGCCGTGGCTGGATTGCAGCTGCTTGAGCGACTGATTGACGGCGCCGGTCGCGGTCTCGCTCGCCTCGTTGATCATGCGCGCGATCTGCTCGCTGTTGTCCATCATGGTCTGGGTGAAGTTGAAGCCCTTGGCCTCGATCGCCTTGACCGCATGGTCGGTAACGCGGCTCACCTCGCTGGCGAATTCCTGGCTCTTGGTGGAGAGCGCGGTCAACAGCCCGCTCGATTTGTCGTCGACGATCCGCGTCAGCTCGGCGGCGCGCTGGCCGACCGCCGTCGAAATCTCGTCGGCCTTGCCGACGAAGGTCCGCGCCACCTCGGCGCTCACGGCGAGCAGCGTGCGCTCGACCTCGCCGGCATTCTGCTTGAGCACGTTGCTCACGCCGGTCGACATTCCGCTCAACGTGCGCTCGGCGTCGTGCGCGCTCGAGCGGATCGCCGCCGTCGCATTGGTCGTCAGCTGGGTGAGCGACCGCTCCGCATCGGCGGTATCGGTCTTGACCGCCTCGCTCAACTGCTGGATGCGGGCGCTGATGGTGCTGGAAGCGGAGGTCGCGAGACTGCTGATCGAGCGCTCGGTCTCGCTGGTATTCGTCTTGATCGAGCTGGTGAGCTGCTCGACCCGCGCGCTGATCACCTCGACGGAGGTGGTCGTCAGCTGTTCGAGCGCGTGCGCGGCCTCGCCGGCATTGGTCCGGATCGTGCTGCTCAGGTGCTCGGTGCGCGCCGTCAGCAGCTCGGCGGCGGACTGGCTGCGCGCCTCGATTTCCTTGGTGACGGTCTCGGCGCGGCCGATCAGCAGCTCCTCGAACCGGCCGATGCGGGTATCGAGATTGTCGGCCACCTCCATCGCCTTGACGCCGAGCGCCTTGTCGATGTCCTCGATCTTGGTGCCGATGCTCTCGGCGAGCTTGGCGCCGCGCACGTTGATGACCGCGGTGACGTCGGCGATGCGCTTGTCGAGCGCGCCCACCACCTCCTTGCCGCCCTCGGCCATCGTCTTGGCGACGTCCATGACGCGGGCGGCGAGCGCCTCGTTGAGCGTCTGGCTACGGCCGTCGAGCGCGTCGCGGAAGCGGGTGAACTGCTGGTCGAGGCTCGCCGTCACCTCCGCCGACTTGGTGGTGACGCGAGTGTCGAAATTGTCGAGATAGTCGCGCATCGCGCTCGAAATGTCCTGCGTGCGCTCGCCGAGGCGCTCGACCATCTCGCCGCCGTAGGTCTTCACCGTGCGGTCGAACTCGGCGAGGTGGCGGGTGATCAGATTGCCGAGCGTGGTGGAGTCGCGCGCGATGCGCTCCGCCAGCTCGGCGCCGCCGTGGTTGAACATGTCCTCGAACGATTGCAGGCGCGCGGCCAGCATTTCGCGCACCGCGTCGCCGCGGTTGCCGATCACGTCGGCCAATCCTTCGGCGCTCTCGCGGAACTGGTCGGTCACCCGGTTGCTGCGCGCAACGATGGTCTCGGTGATGCGCGCGCCGGTCTGCTCGAGCTTGGAGACGACGTCGCCGCCGCGCAGGCTGAGATCGAGCACCAGCGAGTCGCCGGTGTTCTTGAGCGTGGTGTTGACCTCCTCGACCCGGCTCGAGATGGTGTCGGCGAGCCGGTTGCCGGTCTCGATCACCAGCTCGGTCATCTCCTGCGAGCGATTGCTCATCATGTCGAGGATCGCCGCCGACTTCTGCGCAAAGCCCTCGGTCACGCGGTCGAGCCGCACCGACATCATGTGCTGGAGATTGGCGGTGATCTCGGTGAATTCGTCGCCGATGTGGTCGGTCTTGAAATTCAGCGTCGCGGTCAGGCGGTCGCTGGCGGCCGCGATCGCCTGCGCGGTCTCCTGGCTGGTGCTTTCGAGCCGGTCGAGCAGGTCGCCGCCGCGCTCGCCGAGCGTGTGAATCATGGTGTCGCCGGCGTGCCCGAGCGCGCGGGTGATGTGCTCGCCTTTTTCGGCGAGCGTGTGCGTGATGCGGCGCGAAGCCTCGTTGACCTGCTCGGCCACGAGCTCGCTGATCTGGGAAATATCGTGACTGAGATCGAGATGGACGCTGTTGATGGCGTCGCGAATCTGCCCGGCTTGGCCGACCAGGGTGTCGCGCTGGCTGCCCAGGTCCTGCAGCAGGGCGCGAATGCGCACCTCGTTGTCGTTGTAGGCGTGCTCGAGGGCGGAGACCTCGTTCGCCACCAGCGTCTCGAGCTCGGCGGCGCGCGCGAGCGCGCGCTCGATGCCGTCGCCCATGGCGGCGACTTCGCGCCGGATCGCCTGGCCGACGGTGACGATCGATTCGCGCGCGACCGTCTCCGGCTCCGCCAGACGCATGGCGACCTCGGCCATCGATTGGGTGATCAGCCGCAATTCCTGGGAGCGCCAGGCCATATGGGCGAGCACATAGAAGAAGATGATGGGCGAGAAGAAAACCGCCGCCAGCATGCCGAGGACCGGCGCGGTGAGCCCGGACGGTCCGAGGGCGGCCTGCAATTCCGGAAGGTACATCCAGCCGAGCATCAGCCCGGCGAACACCCAGACGACGGCGAACACAGTCGCGATGATGTACGAGATCCGCGCCGGACGGTGTTGCAGCGTGCGCAGGATCTGGCCGATGGATTCGCGGTCGTCGTTGGCGGGGCGGCGCAACGCGCCCGGCTCGTCGAGGCCGCGAGCCTCGTCGTCGAACATGTCGTCCTTGGCGGGAGCCGCCGAGCGCACGGTCCGCCAGGGCGGCTCGGCGACCGGCTCGTCGGCATGCGTGGCCGCAGGCGGGGCCGGACTGGTCGCCGTCTCGGCGGGCTCGTCCCGCACCGAGAGCGCATCCTGGATCGCCGACAGCGCCGCTTCCGTCGGGTCCTTGATCTTCTTCGGGGTGTTCGCCATGTCGGCCTCGTCGTTACGCTGGACCACAGCCGCGGCAGGAACGCCTCCTGACCGCGCTCACGAGCGCGTTAGCCTCGAATTGCCTTCGGATCCCCCTCGGGCAGTCGGCAGTTGACGCGCCGTCAAGACATCCCATTGCCGTCGGGCTATCCTATCGGCTTGGCAGACCAAAGGAAACTTCTTGTTAAGCGGTCTTTAATCATCGTTAACGGCGGGGCTCAATGCTGCCGAGCGCGGTCGGGAGGCCGCGCAACCCGGTTCCGCGCCCAATCTCTCCCCGTGACCATTTGTCGGGCCACATTGCGGCCGGCATGCGGCCGACCGTGCCGCGAAAACGATATCTCGTGCACGCCTCGACGCAACCTCGGGAGCGAGCGTCCGCCATCCCCCGCCGCGGCCGCGAAGTGTCGAAGAAGCCTACGGAATCCTGCATCGGCCAGGGGTGGGCAGCGCGCTCGAGCTCACCCGTCCGATCAAGCCGGATCGGCTCGACCCCGGCCGGCCGGGGCCGGTCATTGGGCAACTTCGCCGCGAGCCGCCGGCCGAGTGGGCGGCGCCGGTCGCCGTCTTAACCATGCCGGACCGTGCCGCCACCCCCTCCGGGGCTGCCCGCGCCTTGCGTGTTTACTTTCTCTTGGCCACTTGTCGGGCAAGCTCGCCGCAAAAGCAGGACGAGAGATCAAGAGCGGGAGGTCATCCGAATGAGCGAGGCGGAGGCGAAACCGATCGATCGCATTGCTTCGCCGCCACTGGCGCCGGCGGAGCCGGTGATCGATCTCGCCCATCTCGGGCGCATGACCTTGGGCGAGAAGAGCCTCGAAGCCGAGGTGCTCGCCTTGTTCGATCGCCAGGCGGGCATCCTGCTCGCGCGCATGAGCAACGCGCCGCCGGCGGAGGTCGCAGCCTACGCCCATACCCTCAAGGGCTCCGCCCGCGGCATCGGGGCCTGGCGAGTGGCCGAGGCGGCGCAGGCGCTGGAGCGGTGCGCGGCCGCGTCCGCCCCGGCGATGCTTGCCGCCGCCATCGACCGGCTCGCGGCCGCGGTGAGGAAGACGCAGGCGGCGATCTCGGCATTGCGGGGCGATCGCGCCTGACCTCGACCGAAGAATAACTTGCCGGCGCAGCGTCGCTCGCAAATGGGGACGCCGCATCGGTGAGGCGCGGCTGCCGGCACTGGCGCGGTTCCCTGCGAGCCGATATAGGGAGCCCGGCCCCGGCCCCGATGCGCTGCCCCTCGTCATGCCGAAGATCACCTTCATCGATTACGAAGGCACCGCCCGCATGGTCGAGGGCGAGACCGGCTCGACCGTCATGGAGACGGCGATCAAGAACGGCATTCCCGGCATCGAGGCGGAGTGCGGCGGCGCCTGCGCCTGCGCCACCTGCCACGTCCACGTCGACGAGGCATGGCGCGCGGCGGTGGGCGAGCCGTCGCCGATGGAGGAGGACATGCTCGATTTCGGCTATGACGTGCGGCCGAATTCGCGCCTGTCCTGCCAGATCAAGGTGGCCGCCGAGCTCGACGGGCTGGTGGTGCGCACCCCCGAGCGGCAAGCCTAGATCATGAACGAGCCGATCAAGACCGACGTGCTGATCATCGGCGCGGGTCCGTGCGGGCTGTTCGCGATATTCGAGCTCGGACTGCTCGACATGAAGGCGCACGTCGTCGACATTCTCGACAAGGTCGGCGGACAGTGCGCGGAACTCTATCCGGAAAAGCCGATCTACGACATTCCCGGGCTGCCCTACGTCACCGGCCAGGGTCTGTGCGACGCGCTGATGGCGCAGATCAAGCCGTTCGGGGCGACG
>Ga0137392_10000225_pt1 | contig 27673 bp, 23 predicted proteins | sample 15con2h34AmetaG_FD_101394 | JGI IMG/M metagenome (GOLD analysis project Ga0137392, IMG submission 101394) | Vadose zone soil microbial communities from Angelo Coast Range Reserve, California, USA - 15con2h3.4A metaG | ecosystem: Environmental > Terrestrial > Soil > Vadose zone > Saprolite... | reverse complement strand
TCACCCGGATTGCGCTCGAACCAGTCCCGCAGATGGTCGTTGCAGACCTTCAGCACGAACGATCTGGCCTCGGTGTTACCCAGCTTGGTCTTGGTCTGGCCCTCGAACTGCGGCTCGGCCAGCTTGACGTGGACGATCGCGGCGAGGCCCTCGCGCACGTCCTCCCCGGTCAGGTTCTCGTCCTTGTCGCGCAGCAGTTTCTGTTCCCGCGCGTACCGGTTCACGATGGTGGTGAGCGCGGCGCGGAACCCCTCCTCGTGGGTGCCGCCCTCGGCCGTGTTGATCGTGTTGGCGAACGTGTGCACCGACTCGGCGTAGGACGCGTTCCACTGCATCGCGATCTCGACCGAGATGCCGTCACCATCCTCGCCGAAGTCGATCACCGAGGCATGCACGGGTTCCTTCGAGGCATTCAGGTAGCGCACGAAGTCCGCGATGCCGCCTTCGTAGCAGTACCTGACCAGCCGCGGCTCGCCGTTGATGTGCTCCGGCCGCTCATCGGTCAGGGTGATGGCCAGGCCCTGGTTGAGGAACGCCATCTCCTGGAGCCGGCGTGACAGCGTTTCGAAATTCCAGTCCAGGGTCTCGAAAATCGAACCATCAGGCCAGAACGTAATGATTGTGCCGGTCTCGTCAGTAGCCTCACCCCTGGTGAGTGGGGTAACTGGATGGCTCATCTCATACGTCTGCCGCCAGACATATCCGTCGCGCCGGATTTCGACCTCAAGCCGCGCCGACAGGGCATTGACCACCGAGACACCGACGCCATGCAGGCCACCGGAGACCGCATAGGATTTGCCGTCAAATTTGCCGCCGGCGTGCAGGGTGGTGAGCACGACCTCAACCGCGGGCCGCTTTTCCACCGGATGCTCGTCAACGGGGATGCCACGGCCGTCATCGGCAACCCGGACGCCGCCATCAGCAAGCAAGGTGACGTCGATCCGGTCGCAGTACCCGGCGAGCGCCTCGTCGACCGCGTTGTCAACGACCTCCTGCACCAGATGGTGGAGGCCGCGCTCACCGGTCGAGCCGATGTACATGCCGGGACGCTTGCGCACCGCCTCAAGGCCCTCGAGGACCGTGATCGAACGTGCGTCGTAGGACAAGAGCAAGCCTCCTGGAAGTGATACGCGCGCACTGGGCCGTGCAGGTCCCCTCAGCCATCTGCCTGCCCGAGCGGCGCTCTTACATTTTACCTGGGAGGACCCTCCGTCTCAGCCGTAAGTGTCACGCGGTCCCCGGCCGCCGCGTACCCTCCACTCGCCGGCCCGCCGCGGCTGCTCAGGTCCACGCACTTTCACCCTCGTGACGGTGCCATCCCCGAGTTCGGAATTCAGTCTTCGGATCAGCGTGGCGGCGAGCAGCCGCACCTGGGTTGCCCACGCTGTGGAGTCAGCGGTCACGACAAGCTCACCCTCGGTAAGCCCGTCAGGCCGGGTGTGCGCGGCGAGGTCGGCCCCCACGATCTGGTCCCAGCGGCCGAATACCGAGCCCACGGCGGTGGCCGTCCGCCAACCCTGGTCATCGATGAGCCCGTCGATAGCGGCCTGCAGCGGCTGCGGATCATCCCGGCGGGCCCGTCGTGAGCCGCGCAGCCGGGCGGGCCGGTCGGCGCGGGAGTCTTCGCCGGAGAGCCGGTCAGCATGAATCGCGCCGATAGGGGCCTCGCCGCGGGCCTTCGCGTCGGCCTTCGCCCCGGCCAGGGCCTCACGGGCGAGCCGTGCGCGCTCCGCCGGATCGTCATCAGGCACGGGTGATCACCCCCGAGGCCACCTCGAACCGCGTCCCCGCCAGCACGCCGGGCACATCGGCGGCCACCGCGGCGGTGACCAGTACCTGTTCGGCCCCGCCGACCAAGCCTGCCAGCCGCTCCCGGCGGCCGGTGTCCAGTTCGGCGAACACGTCATCCAGAAGCAGCACCGGGTCGTCGCCACCCGCACGCAGCAGCTCGTAGCCGGCCAGGCGCAGCGCGAGCGCCATGGACCACGATTCCCCGTGGCTCGCGTAGCCACGGGTCGGCAGGTCGCCGATCCGCAACTCCAGTTCGTCCCGGTGCGGGCCGACCAGGCAGACTCCGCGGTCCAACTCGTCGGGCCGGGCCCGGGCCAGCGCCTCACGCAACCCGTCCGCGAGCGCCCCCCGGTCAACTCCGGACCCGATACCGTTCGCCAGGCCAGCACCATGTTCCAGACCAGTAGTTTCCCCGAGCCCGTCACCGCTCCCGGGACCAGCACTTCCACCCGGACCAGCGCCACCGCCGGGACCAGCATCACCCCCCGCCCCAAGACCAGACTGGCGGTAGTTGATGCTGACTTCGTCGGCCCCACCGGAGACCTCGGCGTAGGCCTTGGCGATCAGCGGGCGCAACGCGGTGGTCAGCTCGATCCGGCCTGCCAGCAGCTCGACACCCTTCAGGGCTAGATGCTCGTCCCAGGCATCGAGCGCGGCGGCCAGCCCCATCCCCTCCCCGCCGCCTTCTTCTCGCTCGCTGTCGCCGTTGCGTGGCCGACGTGGCCGACCGGCCCGGGCGAACTCACGCGAGCCCGAGCGCGTCCGGGCCGATTTCAGCAGCGCTGTCCGCTGCCGGACCACCCGCTCGTAGTCGGCCCGGACGCCCGCGTAACGGGGCGCGCTGGCCACCAGAAGTTCGTCGAGGTACCGCCGGCGCTGCTCGGGGTCGCCCTTGACCAGGGCCAGGTCCTCGGGCGCGAACAGCACTGTGCGCAGCACCCCGAGCACCTGGCGGGGGCGCGGCACAGGCACGCGATTCAGCCGGGCCCGGTTCGCCCGCCCCGGGTTGACCTCGATCTCCACCAGGCTGTCCCGCTCTGAAGAGGTGATCGCCGCGCGCAGGATGGCCCGCTCCGCACCGCTCCGCACCAGCGGCGCATCTCCGGCGACGCGGTGGCTGCCCAGCGTCGCGACATAGGCCGCCGCCTCGACAAAGTTCGTCTTGCCCTGGCCATTCGCGCCTAGAAGGGTGCTCACGCCCGGCTCGAGACTTAGGTCCGCCGCCGCATAGGACCGGAAATCAATGAGCGCGAGGCGGGTCAGGTGCACACCTGCAAAGGTTACCCGTGAGGACTGCCAGCGTCAGTGTCAGGCGTTGTCGGCCCTTGATGGTCCTTGACGGCCCTTTGACTGGCTGCTGACGGCCCTCGACCGCATTGAAGGGCCGCCCCAACGGACTTGCCGAAGTAAAGCGACGCGTTCAGGCCGACCCGGTCAGGCACCGAGCCGGATCGGCATCAGCAGGTACCGGTAGTCGGGCTGCTCGTCCGGGGCGGGCTTGCCGGTGATCAGCGCGGGCTTGCCGGGCTCGGTAAACGCGATCCTGGCGACGTCCGAGTCGATCGCGGTGAGCCCGTCCAGCAAGTACTGCGGGTTGAAGGCGATCTGGATGTCGTCGCCCTCATAGCCCGCCTCCAGGACCTCGACCGCCTGGGCTTCGTCGCCTGTCCCGGCTTCAAGGACCAGCTGGCCCGCGGAGAAGGACAGCCGCACGGCGGTGTTGCGTTCGGCGACGAGCGCAACCCGCTTGACCGCCTCGGCGAACGGGCCGGCCGCGAGCTCGGCGACCGCGTTCACGTGGCTGGGCAGGAGTGCCTGGTAGCGGGGGAAATCGCCGCCGAGCAGCCGGGTCGTGGTCCGGCGGCCGGCACCTTCGAACCCGATCATGCCTTCGCCGCCGGCCCCTTCCTCACCGGGTAGCGCGAGGGCGATCGACACCTCCGCGCCCGCCGTCAGCGCGCGGGCGGTGTCAGCCAGCGCGCGGGCAGGCACGAGGACGGAGGCGGACAGGTCTGGCCGTGATGGGCTCCACCGCAGTTCCCTGATCGCCAAGCGGTACCGGTCCGTGGACACGAGGGTCAGGGTGTCACCCTCGATCTCTATCCTGACGCCAGTCAGCGCGGGAAGCGTGTCGTCGCGGCCTGCGGCCGCCGCGGACTGGCCAACCGCCGAGGCGAATGCGTCGCTGCCTATGGTGCCGGCCGGGGCGGGCATCTCCGGCAGTGTCGGATAGTCCTCAGCAGGCATGGTGAGCAGCGAGAACGTAGCGCTTCCGCAGGTCAGGGTGGTACGTGCGCCGTCCGAGCTGATATCCACCGGCCGGGCAGGAAGGCTCCGGGTGATCTCAGCGAGAAGGCGCCCGGACACGAGCGCGACGCCTTCTTCGGCCGTGGACACTGGGACGCGAGCCTGCGCGGACACGTCGTAGTCGAAGCTGGACAGGGTGAGTTCCGTCTCCGCCTGAAGGCGCATGCCGGCCAGCACCGGGACGGCCGGGCGGGCGGGCAGGGCGCGGGCCGTCCAGGCCACTGCCTCGGCCAGCACGTCGCGTTCCACCTCGATCTTCACAGGAAGGTGCCTCCCGTTCTGGAAAATGTGCGTTCTGGCGTTGCGATCGGGTTCGAGCGGCCGGGCCGCCGGGTATGCCAAGCCATGGCTGGGCCGGTGCCGGAACCCGGCCGTTGATGGCTGGATGCGCGGCCGGCCGGCCTACTGGGTAGTTGCCATTCAGCGAGATAAAGACAAGTAGTCGTCGTAGGGTCGGTGGACACTGGGGATACAGCCTGATTCCCCAGGTCAGGGCCCAAGTTTCCGTCCACAGAACTTGTGCGGCAGCGGGGCGCGACAGGGGATGCGCTGTGCACGGCGGCCGTTTGGCCGCCAGTTTTCCAGCGGATGCCCCCTGTTTTCTTGGAGTTGTCCTCTGTTCGTCCCAAGCCTGTCCACAGAGATGTCCACAGCCTGTGTGTACCGATTGTGACGGGCGGCACTGTTCTGTGGTTGTTCACCCGGACCGCGCCTGTTGTTTGATGCGGTTGGTAAGTTCGGTGACCTGGTTGTAGATGGACCGCCGTTCCGCCATCAGGGACCGGATCTTCCTGTCCGCGTGCATGACAGTGGTATGGTCCCGCCCGCCGAAATGCTGCCCGATCTTCGGCAGCGACAGGTCGGTCAGCTCGCGGCACAGGTACATGGCGATCTGCCGGGCGGTGACCAGGACCCGCGAGCGCGACGTGCCGCACAGGTCGTCAATGGACAACCCGAAGTACGAGGCCGTCTGCCCCATGATGGTGGCGGCCGTGATCTCGGGGCCCTGGGCCTCGGGGATGAGGTCCTTCAGGACGATCTCCGCGAGCTGGAGGTCGACCGTCTGCCGGTTGAGGCTCGCGAAGGCGGTCACCCTGATGAGGGCGCCCTCGAGCTCGCGGATGTTGGTGGAGATCCGGCTGGCGATGTACTCCAGGGCCTCGGGGGGCGCGTTGAGCCCCTCTTGCACCGCCTTCTTGCGGAGAATGGCGATGCGCGTCTCGAGTTCCGGTGGCTGCACGTCCGTGAGCAAGCCCCACTCGAACCGGCTGCGCAGCCGGTCCTCCAGGGTGACCAGGCGCTTGGGCGCGCGGTCGCTGGAGATGACTATCTGCTTGCTCGCGTTATGCAAGGTATTGAAGGTATGGAAGAACTCCTCCTGCGTTCCTTCCTTGTTCTCCAGGAACTGGATGTCGTCCACCAGGAGCACGTCGACGTCGCGGTACCGGCGCCGGAAGCCGTCCTGCTTGCCATCCCTGATCATGTTGATGAAGTCGTTGGTGAACTCCTCCGAGCTCACGTAGCGCACCTTGACGCCGTGGTACAGGCTTTGCGCGTAGTGGCCGATGGCATGGAGCAGGTGGGTCTTGCCGAGGCCGGAGTCGCCATAGATGAAGAGCGGGTTGTAGGCCTTCGCCGGGGCCTCGGCGACCGCCACGGCCGCGGCGTGCGCGAAACGGTTGCTCGAGCCGATCACGAATGTCTCGAAGGTGTACTTGGTGTTGAGCCGGGCCTGGGTCGGGCGCGACGAGTCGGCCAGCGCAGGGTTCGCGGCGTCGCGGCGTTCTCGGTTCCGGACCGGATCGAACGATGCGGCCCGGTCGAAGGCGGTGGCCGTGCCGGGCCCGCCCTCAGCCTGGGCCGACGTGAGGGGGCGATGCACGGGACCGCGCCCCGGGTCCAGTGGATGGCCGGGGTCGGCATCGCCGGCGTGCTCGTGTGATCGCAGCAGGCCGCGCGGGCCGGCTGAGGGTGCCAAGCCCAGGTGTCCGCGGCCATCGGGCGCCGCGCCGCTGGCCGGTGGCAGGGCGTCCTCGGCCGGGGAAGCAGGGGGGAAGGCGGCCATGGCCGTGGCGGTCGGATCGACCGTCACCGCGAGCTGGATGCTCCGGCCGAGTTCCCGCGAGAGGGCGTGGGTGATGAGCGCTCGCAGCCTGGTTTCGAGTTGCTCCTTCACGAACTCATTGGGCGTCGCGATCAAGGCTGTGTTCTCGACCAGGCCCAGCGGCCGGGTCAGTTTCAGCCAGGCCCGCTGATGCGGCTCGATGTGCATGGTCGCGAGTTCGTCCAGAGACCTGGCCCATACCGCCGCGAGGTCTGCTTCACTCATCAGTCGTCCACCTCGCGCCCCCACATATGATCAACAGCTTTGTCCACAGGTTGTGTACGCCGCATGTCGCGGAGTACCCAAAATCCGCCGGAACAGTGCCCATGGACCGCCGCGATCCGCGCCGCACTGCTGCGGCCGCAGTTGTTGTCCACAGCCTATGGGCCGTACTCGGTAGACGTTCGGCAAACGGCTGGGTTGCGGGCGCGCTGGGGCTGGCCGGCCGGGCCGCTGGTTTGACCGGTGGTCAGCGCTGCGCGTACCGTTAACAGACCCAGCCACCGTGGTCCGCCTTCGGCGTGCGCATGCGCAGTCGGCGTAGTCGGCGTAGTGGCGGGACAAGCCGAGCACCGCACTGGAGTCCCTGTGAGCAAGCGTACGTTCCAGCCGAACAATCGACGGCGCGCGAAGACGCACGGGTTCCGGCTGCGCATGCGGACCCGCGCGGGGCGGGCGGTCCTGGCCGCGCGGCGGCGCAAGGGCCGCGCGCGGGTCAGTGTCTGATCAGCCTGCATCTGCCGACGACGGGGGAGATCATCTGTGCTTCCCGCAGAGTCCCGGATGCGGCGGCGGGAAGACTTCTCGGCCGCCGTTCGCGGCGGCAGCCGGGCGGGCCGCAAGCTGCTGACCGGCCACCTGCTCATCCGGCCCGGCGCTGAAGGGCCGGCCCTGGTGGGATTCGTGGTCAGCCGCGCGGTGGGGGGCGCCGTGGTGCGGAACCGGGTGCGGCGTCGGCTGCGTTCGGCCATGCTCGGGTACCTGGAGTCGCTGCCGGGAGGTAGCCTGCTTGTGGTCAGAGCCACTCCACGGGCCGTGACCGCGCGCCAGGCGGATTTCGCCGCCGAACTTGACCTGGTGATAGCCACATTGCTGCGGCGGCAGGTTGGGGCGCTGAGCCGATGACCAGGTCAGGCTACCGGTACGCCGGTGCGCGGCCGTCAGTCGGCGCGCGCCTGCTGCTGGCACTCATCGGCGGCTACCGCCGGTTCATCAGTCCGCTGATGGCGGCCCGGTGCCGTTTCGCACCCTCATGCAGCGCGTACGCGTTCGAGGCGTTGCAGGAACACGGCGCGTTGCGGGGCTCCTGGCTGGCCGTGCGGAGGGTCGCCCGCTGTCATCCCTTCAACGGGGGTGGCTTCGACCCGGTGCCGCCACGCCGCGCCGGACGACTGTCCACGCCATCGCAAGGAGCTAGCTCGTGAACCCGCTCAACCCCCTGTATTACGCGGTCGCGTGGGTCATCATGCGCCTCCATGCCGGGCTGGGCGCACTGTTCGGCCCGGCCAGCGGCCTGACCTGGGCGCTCACCATCATCGTCCTTGTCGTGATCATGCGGCTGCTGCTGCTGCCGCTGTTCATTAAGCAGATGCACGCGACCCGGAAGATGACAGTGCTCGCGCCGCAGGTCGCTGAGCTGCGCAAGAAGTACAAGAACGACAAGCAGAAGCTTAACGAAGAGACCATGAAGCTGTATAAGGACAACGGGGCGAACCCGCTGGCCGGCTGTCTGCCGGTAGCAGCCCAGTTGCCGGTCTTCTTCGCGCTGTTCGGCGTGCTCCGGGCGATCTCGCTGGATCAGCCGAAGTACGGACTGACCCGGGCCGTGGTGGCCAGTGCCCAGCACGCGCAGATCTTCGGCGTCACGGTGGCGGACAAGTTCCTGGGGTCGCTCAAGCCCCTGACGCTGTACCCGATCTCGAACGCCAGCAGGCTGGTGATCATCATCACCGTGCTGATCAGTGCCGCGACGACGTTCCTGACCGTGCGGCAGAGCACGAAGCGCGGGATGACGCCGCAGATGACGCCCGACAACCCGATGGCGTCCTCGCAGAAGTTCATGGCCTACATCGTGCCGGTCTTCGCACTCTCGGGCCTGTACTGGCAATTCGGGCTCGTTCTGTACTGGGTGACCACGAACGTGTGGACGCTTGGCCAGCAGCACGTGCTGTTCAAGAGGTTCCCGCCGCTGACCCCGGCTCCGGCGGGCGCGGCCGGCGGTACTGGTACCGCGGCAGGGAAGCAGTCCGCGGCAGGGAAGCAGTCCGCAGCGGGGAAGCAGTCCGCAGCGGGGAAGCAGTCCGTGAAGCCCGTAGCCAAGGCGCCGACGAAGCCCGCAGGCAGGATGCCCGTGAACCAACTCCGGGGGGGCAACAAGCCGTCAGGGGCGGCCAAGCCTGCTGGAGCAACAACGGGCAAGAGGGAAACCGATGCGGCCGCCAACGGCAGCAGCAGCGGCGCCGGTGGCGCGCTGCGCAGGCTGGTCAAGGGCCGGGCCGAACCCGAGCCGGAACCGCCCCCGCCCGAGACTAAGCTCGTCAGGCAGCAGCCGGTGCGCCAGCCGCGTAGCCGGCGCTCTGGCAAGCGGTGAGGCGGCGGAACCAGATCCCGGACCGCATGGCGCCTGGACTGTACGGATCCGGAGCAAGGAGGACCCGGTCGTGAGCCAAGGGGAGAAGACCCCTACCGTGACCAGCGACGATGTAGCGGGCCTGCCGCTGGTGGCCGGCGTGGAGGATAACAGCGAACCCATCGACGGGGAGGCTGCCCTGGAGATCGGCCTCGACGAGCCGGACGATCTGAGTGAGCCGGACGATCTGAGTGAGCCGGACGACCTGGATGACCCGGCGGATTTGGAGCTGGAGGATCTGGAACCGGCGGCCTCGGAGACCGACGAAGGTGAAGATCTCACATCTGCCCAGGGTGAGGACGCGGACGAAGCTCGGCCAGAGTCTGCCGATCCCGCGGATCTCGAGCAGGAGAGCGAGATCGCCGCGGACTACGTTGAAGGCCTGCTTGACGTGGCCGACCTCGACGGTGACATCGACATGGACGTCGAGGGGGACCGCGCGCTGGTCTCGGTGGTCGGCGCGACGCTGCAGGAGCTGATCGGTCCGCGTGGCGAGGTGCTTGAAGCACTGCAGGAGCTGACCCGGCTGGCGGTGCACCGGCAAACCGGCATGCGGACCAGGATCATGCTGGATGTCGGCGGGTACCGGCTTCGCCGCCGCTCTGAGCTCGCCGAGCTTGGCCAGGATGCCGCGGAGGAAGTCAAGACCAGTGGCATCCCGAAGCGGCTTGCCGTGATGACCCCGTTCGAGCGCAAGGTTGTGCATGATGCCGTCGCGGCCGCAGGACTGCGCAGTGAGTCCGAGGGCGAAGAGCCGAACCGCCGGGTGGTCGTTTTTCCTGTCGGCTGACCCGGGCGGGCTTGCCGACCCGGATAGGCTTGCTGACCCGGGCGGGCCTGGTGACCCGGGCGGGCCTGGTGACCCGGGCGGGCCTGGTGACCCGGGCGGGCCTGGTGACCCGGCGGGGCGGCCTGCCACCCTATGGCCGCCCGCACCCCGGCCGGGAGTGGCACCCGATCCTCCACCGGAAGCGCGCGCCGTGTTCGGGTCCCTGCTCCCGGCTGCGGAGGAGTATGTCCGGCTGCTGGCCGACGCGGGCGTGGCCAAGGGGCTGCTCGGTCCGCGGGAGGTGCCACGGCTGTGGGGCAGGCACGTGCTGAATTGTGCGGCCGTCGCGGAACTGGTGCCACGCCCGGCCACACTCGTCGATCTCGGGTCGGGCGCCGGCCTGCCCGGGGTGGTGCTCGCGCTGTTGCTGCCGGACGTGGAAGTGACCCTGCTGGAGCGGATGGAACGGCGCGCGGCGTTCCTCCAGGACTGCGTGCGCATGCTCGGCCTGCCCAACGCCAAGGTGCGCTGCGCCCGGGCGGAGGACCTGGCGGGGAGGCTCCTCGCGGATGTCGTGACGGCCCGCGCCGTGGCTCCCATGGAGCGGCTGGCCGGGATGGCGCTAGGCCTGGTGCGGCCGGGAGGCCTGGTCCTGGCCATCAAAGGGAGTGGAGCACCCAGCGAGATGGCTAAAGCCAGGCCGGTGCTTCATCGTCTGGGCGTGCGAGATGCAACCGTTCTCCGCGTCGGGGGCGGTAAGGTCGATCCGGCTGCGACAGTAGTCCGGCTGATCGCGGGCGATCACTGAGACAGCGAGCGCCGGGGGGCCAGGCAGGAGAGGAGCGCAGCGGTGGTTTCCGCAAGCGGCCTGGGATGGCCGGAGGCGCCCGGACCGGACTCCCGGGATTCGGTCACGGGCCGACCGCCGCTGGCGGTGAGAGGTCTCGGCTGGCCAGCGGAGGGAGCGGATCGTGCACTCGGCGTCGGCAGGCAAGAGGCCGCGGACAAGGAGCAGCCCTCGGTGGCTCAACTGGACTCCCGCGATGACGCCGCGTCCTCCCGGCGCGTGCGGCGGGCCGTCTCAGCGGCGGTTTCACGTGAATCCGGGGCACGTATTGGGCCGGGGGACGGAGCGAGTTCCGTGGGAGACGGGGGTGAGATGGCCGGGAGACGGGGAGAGAGTAATGTGCCCGGGCCGGTCACGTATGAGTCCGGTGACCGGGCAGACGTGCCCGCCCGAGGTGGAGGACTGGCGTTGAGCGACGGTGCGGACAGCGACTCCGCAGATCCTCCGGCAAGGGAGCCCGCGCAGGCAGGCTACACCGGCCAGCGCGAGCGGGACTGGCCCCGGCCCGTTGCGTGCCGGGTCATCACCATCGCCAATCAGAAGGGCGGGGTCGGTAAGACCACCACGGCGGTCAACCTGGCTGCTTCGCTGGCGCAGCACGGTTCGCGGGTGCTTGTCGTGGACCTGGACCCGCAAGGAAACGCGTCCACCGCTCTGGACATCGACCACCGGGCCGGGACCATGTCCGTCTACAACGTCCTTGTCGAGGACCGGCCACTGGCCGGGATTATCCGGGCAGTAGAGGACATCCCGCTGCTGTACTGCGCCCCGGCCACGATCGACCTCGCTGGCGCAGAGATCGAACTGGTGCCTCTGGTGGCGCGGGAGTCGCGGCTGTCGCGGGCTCTTTCTGCTTACGATTCGTCACAGCTCGACTACATTTTGATCGACTGCCCTCCGTCGCTAGGCCTGCTGACAGTCAACGCGCTCGTCGCCGCCGAAGAGGTCCTTATCCCGATTCAGTGCGAGTACTACGCGCTCGAGGGACTTGAGCAACTGCTGCGGACCGTGGACCTGGTCAAGAGCCACCTGAACCCAACCCTGTCTGTCTCGACGATCTTGCTGACCATGTACGATTCGCGGACCCGTCTGGCTTCCCAGGTGGCGGAGGAGGTCCGGGAGCATTTCGGGGATGTGGTGCTTGGCTCCGTCATTCCGCGTAATGTCCGGGTGTCCGAGGCACCGAGTTATGGGCAGTCGGTGATGACATATGACCCCGGATCCAGTGGCGCCCTGGCCTATCTGGAAGCGGCCCGGGAGATGGCGCACGGGGCGGCCCCGATGAACCGCGCCGGCTGAGCGGGTCGCCGTCCTGGTGGCCCGGAGGCCAGGCACCGAATCTGCCGGATGTTGTCCGAAGGGCTGCAGATCCGCCGCGGGATGACATGCTCACTAGAGGGACCGTCGGCACGGACTGCACTGCGAGGAGACGTGATGGCTCAGCAGAAGCGAGGGCTCGGCAAGGGCCTGGGCGCGCTGATACCGACTGCCCCGCCGGGATCATCCGCGGCGCCTCCGGGAGTACCACGCACCCGCGGCGCCGCGGACACGGTGGGTGGCCTGGCTGGGCCAGGCGGGCCCGAGGAGCATGCGCTAGGCGCCGCCTATTTCGAGGAACTGCCGATCGGCTCGGTGACGCCCAACCCGCGTCAGCCCCGGCAGGCCTTCGACGAGGAGGCACTCGACGAGCTGGCCGCGTCGATCCGTGAGGTTGGCCTGCTCCAGCCCGTCGTGGTCCGCAGGGTCATGCCGGGCCACTACGAGCTGATCATGGGAGAACGTCGCTGGCGTGCATGCCAGCGAGCGGAACTCGAGCAGATCCCGGCGATCGTGCGCGCGACCGCGGATGACGATCTGCTCCGGGACGCACTCATGGAGAACCTGCACCGAGAGCAGCTCAACCCGCTGGAGGAGGCCGCGGCTTATCAGCAGTTGCTGGATGACTTCGGTGCGACACACGAGGAACTGGCCCGCAAGGTCGGCCGTTCGCGGCCGCACATCTCGAACACACTGCGACTGCTGCACCTCCCGCCCGCCGTGCAGCGGCGGGTGGCCGCAGGCGTGCTGAGCGCGGGACACGCCCGGGCCCTGCTCACGCTGGATGACCCGGAAGCGCAGGATCACCTCGCTCACCGGATAGTGGCGGAGGGACTCTCGGTCAGGGCGGTCGAAGAGATCGTTGCGCTGGGTGGCACCCGCCCGGTCAATGCCAGGCGTGCTCCGGTGAAGCAGTCACTCACTCCCGCGCTCAGCGATCTGGCGGACCGGCTGTCCGACGCCTTCGACACCCGGGTGAAGGTCGAACTCGGTCGCCGTAAGGGGAAGATCGTAGTTGAGTTCGGCTCCATCGAGGACCTCGAGCGGATCGTGGCCACCATGTCCCCCGAGTGGGGCCAGACGCTGAGCGCCTAAGCACAGGGGCCTGAAACAGCACAGGGGTCAGAAACTCGGCGTCAGTTTCACGTGAAACCAGATCCTGCCCGGAGTGCTGAGGCAGTTTCACGTGAAACAGAATCGTCAGACGCGAGACAGGGCCGCTTCACGCAGGCTGACGACGAACGCATCCACGTCCGCCTCCGAGGTGTCGAACGCCGTCATCCACCGCACGACGTGCTCCTGCTCGCTCCAGACGTGGAATCCCCACTGGCGCTGCAAGGGCTCAATGTCCCGAGGGTCCATCGCCGCGAAGACCGCGTTGGACTCGACCGGCTGGCGCAACTCGATGCCGGGAATCCCGTGGACCCCGTCGGCCAGGCGCCGGGCCATCGCGTTGGCATGGCGGGCGTTCCGGAGCCAGACATCATCCTCTAGCAGGCCCAAGAACTGGGCGGCGAGGAAGCGCATCTTGGATGCCAACTGCATCTGCTGCTTGCGCTGGTAAGGGAGGTCCTCGTCCAGGCCGTCCGCCATCACCACGACTGCCTCGGCGCCCACGGCACCGTTCTTGGTGCCGCCGAAGCTGAGCACGTCCACAGGGCCGGCGAGGTCCGCCAGGTCGCAGCCGAGGGCGGCCGCCGCGTTCGCCAGCCGTGCCCCGTCCATGTACAGCCGTAGGTCCTGGGCGCGGCAGAACTCGCCAAGCTCCCGGAGCTCGTCGATCGCGTAGCACGTGCCGAGCTCGGTGACCTGAGTGATGGCCACCGCGCGGGGCTGGACCCGATGCTCGTCACGACGACCACCCAGTCGGCTGGCGATGAGATCAGGGGTCAGCTTCCCGTCCGGCGAGGGAACCAGCAGCAGCTTGCTGCCGAGCACCCGCTCCGGGGCGCCGCACTCATCCACGTTCAGGTGCGCGGTCTCAGCGCAGATAACGGCCTCGTAGGGGCGCAGCAGCAGGCTGAGGCCGAGCACGTTGGCGGCCGTGCCGTTGAACACGAAATAGACACCGCCACGCGCGGAGAAAATGTCCCGCAGCTCGCGGGCGGCCCGCACGGTCCACGGATCGGCGCCGTAGGCGTGCGCGTCACCGGCATTAGAAGCGGAAATCATGCGCAGGACCGCTTCGTGTGCGCCCGCGTGGTTGTCACTACCGAAGCTCTTGCGTGAAGTCACGGCCCGAGCCTAGCGGCCCGTCAGAGGATGCCTTCCCGGCTGCACGCTTGGCCGAACAGCCAGACGCTGAGCGAAGTTGATGAGGGCGATGTGCGGGAAGCGAGTGGCGAAAATCGGCGTGCGGGGCGCGAGTTCAGCCTGTCGCGTTCAACCGGATCAACGCTACGACCGGCCAGATCGCGGGCGCGTGGAGCCGAGACGGGTCAGTTTCCCCGTGCGGCGGCCAGGCAGAGCAAGTCACGGCAGGCCACGCCGAGATCGAGCCCCGCCGCCTCCAAGGCCATCGGCAGGGTGCTCGTCTCGGTCATGCCGGGCGCGACGTTGACCTCCAAGAAGAACACCTGGCCGTCCGCGACGATGAGATCTGTCCTGGACAGGTCCCGAAGGCCGAGCACGTTGTGGGCCGTGATGGCCGCATCGGCGGCGGCGGCCGCCACGTCGGCCGGGAGCCGGGCGGGCGTGTAGAACTCCGTCTGGCCGGTGGTGTACCGGGCGGCGTAATCGTAGGCGCCGCCGACCGGCAGGATCTCCACGGCCGGGAGCGCTTCCGGTCCCCGGCCGTGATCAAACACGCCGACGGTGATCTCGGTGCCGGTGATACAGCGCTCGACCAGAGCTGTGTCCCCATAGGCGAAGCAGCCGATCATGGCGCCAGGCAGGTCCTCAGCGGTCAGCACGCGGGCCGCGCCGAGCGCGGAGCCGCCGCGTGCGGGCTTGACGAACAGGGGCAGGCCGAGGGTCGCCACGATCCGGTCAAGCACCGCGCTGGCGCCGAGATCGTGGAACGTCTCCCGGGGCAACGTCACAGACTCGGGCGTGAGCAGCCCGGCCGACCTGACAACGGCCTTCGCGGTGGGCTTGTCGAAGGCGAACCGGCTGGCGTCCGCGGTCGAGCCGACATAGGGCACACCCAGGAGCGCGAGGACCTCCCTGATCGACCCGTCCTCGCCGCACGCGCCGTGGATCGCGGGAAAGATCACATCGGGAGGATCAGCGATGATCGCCGGGATCAGGGCCGCGTCGGCGTCGGCCGTCTCCGCGTCCACGCCCGCTTCCTGCAGGGCATCCCGCAGCCGGTCCCCGGACCGCAGCGAGACCTCACGCTCGGGAGAAAGGCCGCCGGCCAGGATCAGGACGTGCCCCAGGTCGCTCATCGGGACACGTCGGCACCGGCCGGGCCGGTCATGTCGGCTGGGCTGGTCACGTCGGCTGGGCTGGTCACGTCGGCTGGGCTGGTCATGTCGGCCGGGCCGGTCACGTCGGCCGGGCCGATCATTCCGGCTGGGCGCGATTTGACCGGCACGGCGGAGCGCGGGGTCGCGCCGAACGTGGATCGCAGTTCCACCTCGGCTCCGACCACCTCGGCCAGCCGCCTGACACCCTCCCTGATCCTGTCCGGCTCAGGGAAGCAGTAGGACAGCCGCAGATGGTCCGCACCCGAGCCGTCCGCGTAGAAGCCCGTCCCGGGAACGTAGGCCACCCGCGACGATATGGCCCGGGGGAGCATGGCCTTGGAATCAACGCCCGGCGGCAACTGGAGCCAGACGTAGAACCCTCCGGCGGGCCTGGTCCAGCGACAGCCCTCGGGCATCAGGGCCGTCAGGGACTCCAGCATGGCGTCCCTGCGTTCCCGGTAGAGCTCACGGAAGACCTTGACCTGCTCCCGCCATGGCTGTGTCGCGAGGTACTCGCGGACCATGAGCTGGGCCAGGCTCGAATGGCAGAGCACCGCCGACTCGGCCGCGAGGACGAGCCGGTCCCGGATCCCCGGCGGGGCGGCGGCCCAGCCCACCCGAAGCCCGGGGGCGATGGTCTTGGAAAACGTGCCCAGGTACACGACGCCCTGCGGGTCGTCGGCGCGCAGGGCCCGCAGCGGCTCGCCATCGAACCCAAGCAGGCCGTACGGGTTGTCCTCGATCACCAGCAAGCCGGCCCGCTGGCAGATGTCCAGTACGCGCGCCCGGCGCGCGGCATCCAGCGTGACCCCGGCCGGGTTGTGGAACGACGGGACCGTGTAGAGGAACTTGATCCGCCGGCCTTCAGCCGCCAGACGGGTCATCGCCTCCTCAAGGGCCTCGGGAATCAGTCCGTGGTCATCCATCGGGACGTGAACGACTTGTGCCTCGTAGGACGTGAAGGTGCCGAGCGCGCCCACGTAGGACGGCCCCTCGGCGAGCACGACGTCGCCGGGGTCCACGAAGATCCTCGTGATCAGGTCAAGGGCCTGCTGTGAGCCGACCGTCACCACGACCTCGTCGGGGTGCGCGCGGATGCCCTCCTGGGACATGACCTGGCAGATTTCCTCACGGAGCCCGGCATCACCCTGCGCCACCCCGTACTGCAGGGCGACCGCGCCGCGGTCGGTGACGAGTTGGCCGGCCATCTCGCCGACCGCATCGAGTGGCAGCGCGGCGATGAACGGCATGCCACCGGCCAAGGACACGATCTCGGGACGGGCGGCCACCGCGAACAGCGCGCGTATCTCCGAGGCGACCATCCCGCGCGCCCGGGCCGCATACTGATCCACATACCGGTCAACGCGTGATCCGCGGGGCTGCGGAACTTCCTGTGGCGGCCGCGGACTACCGGGCCGCCGCCCAGCAGCCACGCGGCCAGCCGCGGCGGCGGCCGCGGCTGCTGCCGTGGGCGCGGGCACCTGTGGGCTGTCTGGCTGCCGGGATTCGGACGACACGGTATCTCCTCTAGTCGGGTGGGTACCATGTCAGGGTACGGGCCGCCAGGGGGGTGTGCCCGCAGGTACCCAGGATTCCCGCCACCGGCGGCCCGCAGGAAACTGCCGCTGCCACGATGACAGGGGTGCCAGTGCCGCGCCGTCTCGTCAGCATCACCCTCGACAATCTTGATGACCTGCCACACCGCTGCCGCCGCTGCGTGTTCTGGGAACTCGATCCGGTCAGCCACGCACGGGCGCAGGAAGTGGGCGATCCCGCCCTGGAGAAGGAGGCGTGGATCTCCTCCACCCTGCTGGAGTGGGGAAGCTGCGGGAAGATCGTCTACGTGGACGGAGTGCCAGCCGGATACGTCCTGTATGCGCCGCCCATGTATGTCCCGCGGTCAGCCGCCTTCCCGACCAGTCCGGTCAGTGCGGACGCGGTGCTGCTGATGGCCGCGCATGTTCTCGGCGAATTCGCGGGCGGTGGCCTGGGCCGCATGCTCGTGCAAGGTGTGGCCAAGGACCTCACGCGGCGCGGGGTCAAGGCCATCGAGGCGTTTGGCGACCTGCGCTCGGAGGGCCTGTCCTGCGTGATGCCCGCCGACTACCTGTTGGCGGTGGGGTTCAAGACCGTCCGGCCACACCTGCACTATCCGCGGCTGCGGCTGGAGTTGAAGACAGCCGTGTCGTGGCGCGAGGACGTCGAGGTGGCGCTGGAGCGCCTGCTCGGCTCGATGTCGCCGGAGCGTGCGCTGCGCCTCGCGTGACACGCGCTGCTGGCCCATCGCGACCAGCCTCCGGGCCACGTCACGGGCAGTCGGCGGTGGTGGATCGTTTAGCGTTCGGTAATGGAATTTTCATGTAGTAGCAGAAGCGCGAACGCGGCGACAGTCGAATCGTCGGTGATCATTCCATCCCGGATCATGTCGCGGAACTGGGCGCGGGAGACCCATTCATGCCGCATGTCCTGTTCCTCCGCCTCGCGTTGCGGGGTGCCCGCCGTGAGCCCGGTGGCCAGGAACGCGTGAAAGCCCTGGCTGCTGTGGCCATGAGCGCTGTGCAGGAAGCCCAGGAAGGTCAGGTGACGGGCGCTGAGCCCCGTTTCCTGGGCCAATTCGAGCCGGGCCAGCCGCTCGGGATCCCCGGTTCCCCGGCCGGGGTAGGCACCCTGAGGGAACGCCCAGCAACGCCGCCGGACGGGGTACCGGTACTCCTCGACCAGGCAGAATCTGTCCCGCTCGGCCGGGATGACGACCGCGAAGTCTGGCTTGCTCACCACCGCGTAGCTGCCCCGGCTTCCGTCCCTGCGCTCGATCTCGTCACGGCGCAGCACCATCCAGTCGTCCTCGTAGAGCAGGCTGGAAGAGATGGTGCGGATGTCCGGATCGCCAGCTCGCGCGTTGGGCACCCAGGCTCCTGATTGCGGGGGCGGGTCAGCCGGTGCGGCTCAGATGAAGTCGGCGATCTCGCGGAGCAGGGCGGACTTCGACTTGGCCCCGACCACCTGCTTGACGACCTCGCCACCGGAGAAGACGTTCAGGGTCGGGATGAGCATGATCCCGTACTTCTGCGCCGTCTCCGGGTTCTCTTCGATGTTGAGCTTGACCACGTCGATCTTGTCGGCGTGCTCCTTGGCGATCTCCTCAAGCACCGGGGCGACCTGGCGGCACGGTCCACACCACTCCGCCCAGTAGTCCACGATGACCGGCTTCTCGTTCTTCAGTACATCGACCTCGAAGCTGTCATCGGTCACGATCTTGGTTATGCCCACGGCGGTTGTTTCCTTTCGTTTCTGTCGGTGGTGAGGCTTCAGGACTCGTGGTCCGTGAGCCAGCGTTCAGCGTCCAGGGCCGCCGCGCATCCGGTCCCAGCCGCCGTGACGGCCTGGCGGTACGTGTGATCCACCACATCACCGGCGGCGAACACGCCGTCGACGCCCGCACGGGTGGAGGGGTGCTCGACCAGGAGGTAGCCCGCTGCGTCCATTGGCAACTGGCCGACGAACAGTTCGGTGCGCGGCTCATGGCCGATGGCCACGAACACGCCGTTGACCGGCAGCGTGCTCTCCTCAGCGGTCTTCGTGTCGCGCAACCGGAGGCCGCTGACCTTGCCGTCGCCGAGAACCTCGGCGACCTCGCTGTTCCAGCGGAACCCGATCTTCGGGTTGTCGAACGCCCGGTCCTGCATGATCTTCGAGGCCCGCAGCTTGTCCCGGCGGTGGACCACCGTCACCTTGTTGGCGAAGCGGGTCAGGAACGTGGCCTCTTCCATCGCCGAGTCCCCGCCACCGACAACCGCGATGTCCTTCTCCCGGAAGAAGAAGCCATCGCACGTCGCGCACCAGGAGACCCCATGCCCCGACAGCCGCTTCTCACCGTCGGCGGCGAGTTCGCGGTAGCGCGAGCCGGTGGCCACGATCACCGTCTTGGCCAGGTAGTCGACGCTGCCCACGGTGACAACCTTGGGGTTCGCGATCAGGTCCACGGCGGTCACGTCGTCGGATACCAGTTCCGCACCGAACCGCTCGGCCTGCTTGCGCATCGCGTCCATCAGGTCGGGGCCGGTGATCCCGTCAGGGAAGCCTGGAAAGTTCTCGACCTCCGTCGTGTTCATCAGCGCGCCGCCCGCCGTGACCGAGCCTTCGAACACCAGCGGGTGCAGCCGCCCGCGCGCGGCATAGATCGCCGCGGTGTACCCGGCCGGACCCGACCCGATCACGATGACATCCCGAACATCGGTCACTGCTGTATGCCTTCCTTCGAACCAGCATCGGCGTCAACCGATCTTAGGGCGCGGAGATTCCCGCGGTCAGCCACCGCGCATGCGTAGGTAGGCCGCGCTCAGCCGGGGCCGGGAAGCGACGTGTGGGCGAGGACATCGCTGCGCGCACCCGAGCAGGCAGGCCCGACCACCCACACCTGGGCCGGTCCCCGCGCTGAGGCGGGCAGCACGATGATCGTGGCGGCGCGGCCGTCGTAACGGGCCTTGTCCACCAGTCGGGGCGGCAGTCCCCCGGCGATCCGTTCCACACAGCCCGCCGAGGCGGCCGCGTAAGGCTCGGTCGGAACCTGCGAGGTCGCGGCCCTCGCGGTCGGCGCCGCGGCGTGGGTGCCCGCGGCCGGAGTGGGGTACCGCGCCAGGACCGCGGCGACCTGCGCCGTGAGCTGCCCGGGCTGGTAATTCGTGCCACTGGAGATCGCGGAGAAGCTCAAGCCGGCGCTACCGCTGCCCGTTGCGAAGTGCGACTGCCCGGCCCCCACGGCCGGGCGGTGGGCCGTGCTGGGAGCCGCCGCGCTGGAAGCCGACGTCCCTGACGTTGCGTGCGGGCGCGAGAGCAGGTACCCGCCGCCCGCCGCCACGAGCACGACGGCGGCCGCGAGAGCCAGGACCTTGCGGGCCAGGCCGGGCCTGCCCCGCGGCGTGCGCTCGCCGGACGCAGGCGAGGGGACCTGTCCGGGTGAGACTCCCGGGATGGCTGACGCAGTCCCCTGGGCGGCCTGGGCGGCGTGGGCTCCCTCGGCTTCCTGGGCTTCCTGGGCGGCCGCCTCGGCCGGCCGGCTGGCGGCCTCGGCGGCGAGGGCGGCGCTGATCCGCGCGGCGAGTTCCGCAGGCATCGGAGGCACGGATGTGAGGGTGAGCAGCGAGGGCACTTCGGCGAGCCCGGCGTCGACTTCCGCGCAGCTGGAACAACCGGACAGGTGCGCGCGGATCCTCGCGGTCCTGCGCCTGCCGAGCAGGCCTTCCCGGCACATGGCCAGGACCTCCGCGTCGAAGTGACCTCTCATGCCGGGTTGTCACCCCCTCCCTCCGCAGCTGAGACGCGCGGGCTGACCGGCTGGTTCCGGGTTGGCTCATTCCGGATTGCGGCACTATGACCGGAGTGCGGCGCCCCGCGAAGGTGCGCCAGCCGCGGGAGCAGCTTCGCCCGCCCCCGGGCGCACCTGCTCTTCACGGTGCCAGGGGAGATCTCGAGCACCTCCGCGGCGTCCGCCACCGAGTAGCCGAGCATGTCGATGAGGACCAGCGCCGCACGCTGCTCGTCGGGAAGTGTCCGCAGCGCGGCCAGCACGTCGAGCGAGGTGTCGGTGTCCGCAGCGTGGTCCTGGTGGGTCGCCCGGAGGGCGAGGGCGTCCAGCGTGCGCTCGTCCATCCCGCTGGTGGCCGGGCGGGCCGCCTTGCGCCTGAGCCGGTCGAGGCAGGCGTTGACGACGATGCGGTGCAGCCAGGTGGTCACGGCGGACTCCCCGCGGAAGTCCGCGGCCCGCCGGAACGCTGAGATCATCGCATCCTGGAGGGCGTCCGCTGCCTCATCGGCGTCGGCGAGCGTGCGGAGGGCTACCGCCCAGAGCCGGTCGCGGTGGCGCATGAAAAGCAGGCCGAACGCCTCCTGATCACCACCGACGTGACGGCGCAGCAGTTCGCCGTCGGTGGGCGTCACCTCCGGCACCCCGCGCGGATCAGGCCCTGCCTGCCCGGGCTGGCCGGGCACGGCTCAGCCCGATCCCCGAACGACGACGTTGAAGATCTCCGCCTCGAATTTGCCGGAGCCAAGCGGCGGAAGCTTGGTGAACCAGATGAGCACATAACGCTTCTTGGCTGAGCTGGTGACCTTGAAGGTGTACGTCCCGCCGACATTTTGCGCGCTGGCCACCGTGGTGAACGTGGACAGGGTCGAGGCGGCGACCGAGTTGTTGTCGCCGACCTCGAGCGAGACGTTCGCGCCCGGTGTGGGCCCGAATGTGATCGTGACCTGGCTCAGCTGCACCGGCTTGCCCATGTCCAGGATCAGGCCGGTCCCCTTCTTGAGGCCGCCGAACACCGGGTCGTTCAGGTAGAACTGGGTATGCCAGGCGGTCGTCGGGTCCCCGTCGACCGCGAACTTGGCCTCGCCGTCGTTCTCGTTCTGCGGGTCGCCGGCCAGGCCGAGCGCGTCGAACCCGTGCGCGCTGGCCGGTGTGAGCGCCGCGGCCGAGGCACTTCCTGACCCTGACGGCTGGGCCGAGTGACTGGTCCCGGCGTTGGCCTGGGGGGACGACGCCGGGTGCCGCCCGAGGCTCCAGACGCCGATGGCGATGGCGGCGAGGACGGCCACGGCCACCACGGCGATCACGCCCCGGTTGGCCGGCCTCTCTGGCCGCGGCTCCGGGCGCGAACCGCCGCCGCCAACGAACTCATCTCCCGGGCTCCAGTACTCCCGCCCGGGGCCCGGCCCCGGTGGCATGCCAGGGCCGGTGTAGTCGGGGCTGCGGGGCGCTGCCGCCGGCGGAGCCGCGGGCGGCGGGGCGAGCGGGGCGGGAATGACCTCCGCGAGCGCGTCGGCCAGCAGCGCGGGCGTGGTCAGCGGTGGCCCGTGCCGGCGCTCCTGCTGGAACAGGGCCTGGCAGGTGACCTCGTCGATCGAGGCCGGTACGCCGGCGCAGACCTGGCGAGGGCTCCGTGGCCGCCCGTCGGCCAGTGGCGCCGGCGGCAGCGTCGGGCTGTCCGGCCCGGGCCAGTGACAGGTGAGCGCCGCGTAGAGGAGCATGCCGAGCCCCTGGGTGTCGGCGAGCGCCGGGTCCTCAGCGGTCGCCCCGGACAGGGCGGCGTCGATGCCAAGACCGAGGACCTTCACACCGCCACCGGGCGTCCAGCGCAGCGAATCCGTGGTCAGGCAGAGGTGGGCCAGCCCGGCCTCGTGGGCCACGGCGAGAGCCTCCGCTCCCTCGGCGACGATCTCCGCACCGTGCGCCGGGTCGAGGGGGCCGTCGGCGAGCAGGTCGTCGAGCGAGTCGCCGGCCACCCACTCCATGACTACGTAGGCATGGTCCCAGTCGTCCTCTACATCGAACACCTGCGCCAGGCGCGCGTCGGTGAGCCTGCTCGCCGCGCGCGCGGCAGTGACCACCTCGCGGATGCGCGGGAAGCCCGGCGCGAACGTCAGGACAGTGACGGGCCGCGCCAGCGTCTCGTCGATCGCCATCCACGCCGCCCAGCCGCCGCTCGCGTTGACTCGATCCTCGAGCCGGTAGCGGCCGCCGAGCCGGGTGCCAGGTTCAGAAATAAAGGTGCTCATGCATCTGAAGTCAAGAGCGGGGCAGGCCCTCGACCCTCCTTCCGAGCCCCCGTAGCTGTCAGCGATGTGGAGTACGGAACCATGGTGCTGGACACCATGCTAAGCCGCGCATGATGCCGTGACGCTGCCCGAGTACCCCGCTAGCGGAAACCGTTACCCGCGAGTGACCCTGCTTGGACGACGATAACCCGGTTCGCGGTTCCACGGGGAGATCTCGAGCCGCGCGCCGCGATGCCGGCCTCAGTTGGAATAGTCCAGGCCACGGCCGCGATAGGCCGACGGCCTCAGCCAGGAAACGTCACCGGCACCGCCCTACCCGTGCCTGCCTGACCGTCTTCCGAACTTCAGTCGTGCCCCGAGGCCCAGTCGTGCATTGAGGGTCTCACCGAGATCGGTGACCTCAGTGATGCCGAGGGCCCGGGAGAACAAGACGTAGAGCAGCAGCGCGCCGCTACCCCCAATCAGCACGGTGATCAGCCCGAAGAGCGGTCCTGGCGCGAGAATCACGCCGATCATGAACATCGTGGCCCAGGCAAAGATCATGGCTGGGATGGCAGCGGCGTGCATCCGCGTCAGGCTGACGGCGATCCAGCGGCCATCCAGCCCGCCGAGTCGCCGGCTGAGAATACGCCAGGAGAATGCCACGCCGGCGACGTTCGACAGCCCGAACGCGACCCCGAGACCCTCCACCACATGCCCGGCAGGCAGCAGCGTCAATGACAGCAGGCTGGCTGCGATGTTGACGGCCATCACGGCGACCCCGATGAACATGGGGGTGCGGCTGTCATGCAGCGAGTAGAAGACCCGCAGCAGCAGCTGGAACATCATGTACGGCACCAGGCCGAGTGAGAAGATACCGAACACCTCGCCGATGTAGCGCGCCTCGGCGACGTTGGTGCTGCTGTGCCCGATGCTGAACAGGAACTCGGTCAGCGGCGCCCCGAGCACGGCCAGCAGCAGGGCGGCCGGCACGACGATGACCGACGACAGCCGGACCCCGGTGGAGAAGTCGTCCCGGACCAGTGCGTACCGGCGATCCGCCGCGTGTGCGCTCATCCGGGGCAGCAGGGCGGTGATCACCGATATGCCGATGATCGCGTACGGCATCTGGAACAGCTGCCAGGCGTAGCTGTAGGTGGAGAACGAGTCGGAGTTGGCGCTGACGGACGCCTTGTTCGCCACGTTCTGGACCACCAGGAACGAAACCTGGGTCGTGACGATGTAGCCGAAGAGCGGGGCGGCCATCCGGCGGATCTCGGCGACCTCGGCCCGCCGGAAGTCGAACCGTGGCCGCCAGCGGAACCGGGCTCTGCGCAGGGCCGGAATCAGCGCTGCCGTCTGCGCGATGATGCCCAGCGTGGTACCGACGCCCAGCAACTGCACCTGTCCCGAGCTGATCGCGGTCGGCGTGACCCCGATCCCGCCCGTGGCGATGAACATCAGCAGGACGCCGGTAACCACCAGGTTGTTGATCACGGGGGTCCACATCGGGGCCGCGAAGTGCCCGCGCGCGTTCAGCACCGCCCCGGCCAGGGAGCTCACCCCGTAGAAGAAGATCTGCGGGATGAAGAAGTAGGCGAAGATCACCATCAGGTGACGCTCCGGCCCGGTGATGGCGTGCGCGTACAGGTCCACCAGCAGGTTGGCGGCCAGCGTGGCCACCACCGTCAGGGCGAACAGCGCGCCGGTGCCGAGGGTGAACATGCGCTGGTCGTAGGCCTCGCCGCGATCGGTGTCGCGCTTGGCCGCGTTGACCAGCAGCGGGACCACGACGCTGGTGAGGATCCCGCCGAGCATCAGGTCGTAGACGGTGTTCGGCAGCGTGTTGGCGTTGTTGTAGGCGTTGGCGACCCCGGTGACGCCGAGCGCGTAGACCAGCACCAGGGTGCGCAGGAAGCCCGTGCCGCGGGAGGCCAGAGTGCCAAGGGCCATGACGCCACTGGAGCGCACCAGGCTCACATCGGCCGTGCCGGTGCCGCCAGCGTCCGGGTCGGCGGGCGGCGGGATCATCCCGTCGTCATGGACGCTCCGCCCGGCCTGGGATGCTGGCGTACTCATCCGGCTCCTCCGGTCTGTCGTCATGCTGGGCAGGCCCCCGGCTGACGTTATCGGCTTCGCCGCGCCCGCTGGCCGGATCCGGGCTGTTCGTGTCCTCGGAGGGCCCACCTTCCGGGTCGGCGGGCTCTGCCCCGCCCCGCGGCCTACGGCCGCGGCGGAACGCCCGCCCGGCCGAGGTCGCGGCGAACACCGCGACCGCGATCCCGATGATCACCAGGGCGAGCGTGCCGAAGTGCGTCGCGTTCACCGTGAGCGTCGTTGCCGTGCCCGGCAGCGGAGTGCCGCCCGGGGTGAGCAGGCTGAGCTTGAGCGTCGTCGTGCCCGCCGCCGCCGCCTTGACCTTGACCGGGATGGTCCGTTGCTGGCCGGCCCCGATGGTCACGGTTGCCTTGTAGGGCAGGATCGTGACCCGCCCGTCGCTGGGTGCCTGGACGCTCAGCCGGACGGTCACGGCCTGGTCGAGCTTGTTGGTGATGGATATGGGCACCGGGCCGGACTGGCCGCCGAGAGTGACCTGGGAGGCTTCGATGATCTGCACCAGCCGCTCTTGCGACGCGAGGTAGTCGGAGACTCGCTCGAGCAGGCCGCTCGCCTGCCGGGCCCCGCTGGCGCCGCGCCACGCTGATGACTCCACGGCGGCGACCGCCTTGCTCAGGTAGGCACCGTCGGGCGGGTCGAGGATGCTGCCGTGCAGCCGGAGCCGCACGTTCAGCTGCCGCACCTGGCGGAGCAGGGATGCTCCCAGCTCATCGTGGCTGGACAGCTGCTGCGGCGGCTGCTGGCGGGGTACCTGCCCGGCAGGGGAGTTCGCCGTCACCAGGTTCGCCAGGCTGACCGGGCTCAGCCACGGTGCGCTGACCGTCTCGGAAATCAGAGCGCTGGCCACTCCCGGCGCCGGATCCCATTGCCGCGGCGGGGTAACGACAACGGAACGCCGCAGCGACGGCTGCTCGGCGGCGATCATGGCCGTCTCGGCGAGGAAACGCTGCTCGGTGGCGAATGAAGCACCCGCGGTCGCGGCTCCGGCCGCCGCCGGCCGGCCGGCCGTGCGGGCCGACGACGTGCCCAGGATCTGGGTGAGGGTGTCGTCGGCCAGGGCGACGTGCAATTCGGCGCCGACCCCGTCCGGGGTCCGGGTCACCGCGCTGGGGGTGAAATTCACCTGGCCAAGCGGCGGCATCATGGTGCTGTCGAGGATGACGGTCCCCGTCCCGTTGACCGCGAGGCTGCCGAGCACCCCGTAGTCGGCAATCCCGGCCGCCGGCCAGGCCATCCCGCCGACGCCGGCCTGGGGGCTGGCTTGGCCACGAGCCAGGTCCGTCGCGGCGGTCGCCGGGCGCTGCGCGCGGCCCAGGATCGCGCGGGCCTCCGAGCGGCCGTTGCCGAACGCATGGGTCAGGTCCTGATCCATGCCCTGATGGGCGAGGGCGGCCACGTCCACGTCGTTGTACGGCGTCACGAAGAAATCCTGCTGGGCGGTCACCGAGCGGAGCGTGGCGAGCCAGGCCCGCGCGGCCCTGCTGGCCGGCTCACTGGTCGTGCCGGCGCAGGTCGTGCTGCCCCCGACGCTGTAGGGCTGGGTCATCGCTGACACGCTGGCCAGCAGGCCCGGGTCGATGGCCCAGGTGAGGTTGGCGCTGGCCGCCGCGGACGTGCTGCCCGCCGCGAGGAGGCCGGCCAGCCGCCCGTTTCCCGCCACGCTGGCGGCGAGGCTGTTGCTCAGCAGGGCCGGGCAGGCCGCCCGCTGCGGCGGGCCGACCAGTGGCCAGACCCAGGCGATCTGCAGCGGGCCCGCCAGCCCCGAAGCCGACTTGCCCGGCCAGAACGGCAGGAAGCTGTAGTCGGTGTCCAATGCCCCGCCATTGGCGTCCACCTCGGCCGCCAGGGGGTAGACGCCGAAGACCGTCATGCCGACCTCGCGGACCGGCAGCGACACAGTCCACTGTTCCGTCGCCCCAGGATTGAGCGTGCCGGGCAACTGGGCCACCGCACCGGCCACGGGCGTGTCCACCGGCAGGTTGCCCGCGGCATAGTTCGTCAGGTCGCCGCGGCTGATCAGGGCGGATCCAGACGACCGGAGCTGGACCGACAGGCCGGACATGGCACCGTCCGTCATGTTGCTCACCACGCCGGAGACAGTGACCGGATGACCCGGCCGGGCGACACCCGGGCTGATCGATGTGATCGCGACGGACACCTGTCCGGCGGCCGCCGCCGCGGGCTTGGCGACGGCCAGCGGAACGACGGCCAGGACGACGGCAGCGCATGCGGCAGCCCACCGGCGGGTCAGCCGACGGTGGCCAGGCGCGGGACGCTGACGCGGCATGCCGGAAATGTTATTGCCGTTCCCTGAGTGCATCTTTCAAGATGTGTGCAGCTCCCAAGATTTCCCCCGGCTATTGGATACCCCTTACCCTCAATGCCCGTGCCCGATTCCCGATTCCACGTCTACCGGCCAGGAGCGCACACCAGTGAGGCAAGCACAGGCATGAGCAAGCAATGATGAGCGAGCCGGAGGCGCGCGGCCCTGCCTGGACTGAGGAGCGGAGCCTGAGCGAGCCGGAGGGGCGCGGCGCTGCCTGGACTGAGGAGCGAGGAACGAGCGACGAGGGAAGGCGGCGCCTCACGGCGCCCCGGCAGGCGAGCGGGGAGCAGAGCACGAGCGACGAAGGACGGCGGCGCCCCAAAGCGCCCCGCAGGCGAGCGGAAGACACATGAGCGAGCAGCAGCAGCAGAATGCCGCCGCCGCGCTCCTGCGCACGGCGGCGGCGCCGGCCGAGGAACTGGGCCGGATTTTCGCCCGGCAAGGCCACGAACTCGCCTTGGTGGGTGGATTGGTCAGAGACGTCTTCCTCGGCCGGCCATACCGCGGCCCCGACCTGGACCTTGC
>Ga0137392_10000219_pt1 | contig 27826 bp, 23 predicted proteins | sample 15con2h34AmetaG_FD_101394 | JGI IMG/M metagenome (GOLD analysis project Ga0137392, IMG submission 101394) | Vadose zone soil microbial communities from Angelo Coast Range Reserve, California, USA - 15con2h3.4A metaG | ecosystem: Environmental > Terrestrial > Soil > Vadose zone > Saprolite... | reverse complement strand
CTAATGCTGCCGAAGAATTGAAAGATGGGGCGATTCACAATCCAGCCCCACCGGCTTGTCCCGGCCAGCAGCGACAGCCCGATCAGCCCGAGGAACAAGAAATGCGATGCTGACAGCATAAACATCGCGCCCAAAATTCGCTGCCTCGTCAGCACGCCCCATGGAGCGCCGCCTGCTAGCAATACTATTGCCACGGCAATTGCTCCGCCCGAAAGCTGCGCCAGATTTCGCCGTGTAAAGCCCTGTATTCTCACAAAAAGGGCCAGCATCGCTCCCGTGGCCAGGCCATCTGCCACGAACCATGTGTAGTACGCGAAGCCGTCTGGCAACTTCGGCCCGAACGCCATCGCACGAATCTCCGGCACCGCAACCACAACTGCTACGGCCCAGGCGATCAACCATCGAAATGACAGCTTTCGCACCACCAACGGCCATATCAAGTAGAAGTGCTCTTCTACCGCAAGTGACCACAGCATCGTGTAGGTCATGGGTATCGCAAAGAGCGGAGCCAGATTCGACAGATAGAAAAAACTTAGGAACAGGTACTTGCCATTCTGGGAAGGCGTCAGCGTAAGTACAAGCAGCGCCGCGTAAAATGCGGGAAGAATACGTAGAGCACGCCTGATATAAAACCTTTTGTAGTAATCAGGTCTTTGTTTCGATTCGACCAGAATTCCCGTGATCAGGAACCCAGACAGCACAAAAAAAAGATTTACTCCCAGCCATCCGAATCGCGTCAGCTGCACGAAAAATCGGGCCGCCCCTTGCAATCCCGTAACCCCATTCGACCAGAAAAAGCCGTGATAAAAAAGCACGCTGAGGATCGCAATGCCGCGAATGGTGTCAAGCTCCGGCATTTTCGGACGGATGATCGGGGCTGCTTCCATCAATCCCTCACTCGACTGCAGTGATCGCGACCTATAATGCAAGGCTTCCTGCCTAAAAAGCAGCCAACCTACAGGGCGACTAAGACTAGCTTACCGTTGTCGCTATTTAACGCCAGATTTTTGGGACTATGAATCGAGTGTACTCATGCCGCGGTTCCGACTGCAAGGCGCTGCTGGCGAGCCTGGCTAAGCCAGCTAGGCGAACGTGAGGTAGTCATGCGCTGGACGATCCAGCATTGGTTGCAACGACTCCGGCAGCGCGCATCGCAATTCCTCGACGTTCGGCGATCGGTTGTCTGTGTAAAGTTGTCGGATCATCTGCCACCAGGTAACGGCGAAGCTCTGGGGGTTGCATGCCCGCTGTAATTGCTCATCCAGAACGGATAGTAGCGTTAGCGGGCAAAGCCCGAGAACGTTCGCTCAGCGCTTTCGGAGCGGCACAGATGCTAAAAGAGCATGCGTCAAGGCGCCGAGTTTCAAATCTGCCTCGAAGCCAACGCGTTTTCCAAGAAATCGAGGGTCGCTGCAGCGTTGCGATCCCAGCTGACCGAAGCTTGCGCGTACTTCGCAGCGGCGGCACCGATCTTCTGCGCCGCCGGTCTGTCGCTGGCAACTCTCCGAATGAGATCAGCGAGTTCGATGTGGTTCATTGGATCTCGCAAAAGATATCCTGTCACTCCATCAAGGACGTTTTCGCTCGCGCCTGCTTGGACACTCGCGATCACGGGCAAGCCGCAAGCCATGGCTTCCAATATGGGCAGACCAAAGGCATCTTCGAGAGACGGCGCAGCATAGGCGTCGGCGGCGGCATAGAACGAAAGCACGTCGGCAGAGGGCGCCAGGAAACGCACATGGCCTTCTAGCCGTAGTTGCCAGAGGGCAGACCGATACAGTCCCGGATCATCCTTTCCGACCACCAAGAGCTGAATTGGAATCTCGATGATGGCCAAAGCCCGGAGCAATTGGTCGAGTCCCTTTTTCTTCCAGTCGTTCCCAATCAACAAAACGACAAAGTCACTGTCGTCTAGCTTTAGGCTTTGGCGAGAAACTGACCTGCGGGCAAGGCGAGCCTCCAAGCTAAACATCACGGTGTCGACGGCGTTGGGAATAACGACCGAGTCGGTTCGTCCAAAGTGTTTTTCAAGTTGTGCGGATACAAGCTTTGAAACCGCTGCCAAACGGACTTTAGAGTCCGTGTAGATGCGACGTTCCAAAGCCATAATCAGTTTGTAGTACATTTTCCGGTGGAGCATAACAGGCCACCTGCTAACCGGTATATTGAGAAGCTTGAGCTCGCCGCGGACTCGTGCATAGAACTCGTGGAAAACGATGTGGACGGTAATGGCATCAGCATCCAGACAGTTGATTCCTGGTGAGTAAACAAGCAAGGGACGCTCTTCAAGTCGCTTTAGCGTCCTCCTTCTTGCTGATCGATTCGCAAAAAACCACCACAAGAACTTGAGAAGATGGGGGCCGGGAATGTCAGAAACTGTGTGCCAGCAGATGAACCCGCTCGTTGTACTTTTCGGGTCCTCTGTGAGGAGGCCATTTACGTTTTCAACGTGCTGGGAAAACAAATGGATCCCCCAGCCGTACTTCGACGACAGTCTTTCGATCTGTTCGATGATGCAAAGCTCAGTACCATGGCGACGATCTAGAAATGGAGACACGACAACAATCTGCAAGCAGGCCTCCGTTTGCTTATCGGTTTCGCGCGGTTGTTTGCGCGAGAGGGAGATTTCTTGGAAATTCCGAAACTCGGAACAGAATACCAAGCATCAGCCAAAAATAGGCGTTCATGACGAAGTCCTGGTAGGCAACGAAACCGTAGAAGCTCAATGGGACGAGCAGCAGAAAGGCATAAAAGAAAATCGCAAACCCAATTGGAAACCACACCGTTCCTTTCAGATTCTTGACGGCTCTCCACGCCGAACGGGTGATTGCATAGGCCAGTAAAATCCACAGGAGCAGGCCTACAATCCCAAGCTCGATCAGCAGCTGGCCATAGCCGTTTTCCACGCCAACATTCATCGGCGGAGCATGCATAATGCGAGCTACGTACTGCCCCCCCAAGGAAGCGGTTCCAGTTCCATAGCCGTACGGCCAACGTGGATAGTCAAACGCTGTGACGAAATTCTTAAGTGGATAGTCCCAGGATCGATGACCGAGCTCACTTTTGGAACTGGAAGGGGAAAGAGTTTCGGTGTAGATCGCAAGCCTGCTAGCAACTTCTTGCGGGAATATGCTCGCAAGAATGGTTAGGGCTATAGCGACGAAAACTGCTGCCCGCTGGAGGGCTCGCATAACGCGGATTCGCTGCTCTCCGGCCCAAGATGCACCCCAGATGATTGCTGGAGCAACGACCATGGCGCTTGCAAGAACCCAGAGGATGACGCCCCGCGAAGCCGTCAGCAGAGAAGCTGCAGCGACAATGCCGACGGTTGTGAACGCGAGCAAGCGACCAGTCTGTTTGCGCATCAAGAGAAACCCGCCAAAACCAAGAGCTAGAATCCACGAGACGATCAGGAAATTCTGTAACCGGCCGGCGCTAACGAAGAACGATGTGGGCCGGTAAGCGACCAAACCCGTGATCGGCGAGACGCGATACAATGTGCTTAGGCCGCGGATATCTTCCTGGATCAATTCGGGGTTCAGGAAAGTATGTCCCAAAATGGACTGCGCGATTCCAAATCCCGCCACCGCGAGAATGAGGACCGAGTTAAAGAAGAAAAAGCGGCGCAGTTCCATTTCGGAATCGACGAGGGCATGGCTCACAAGGAGAAGGGGCGCGTACAAGAAGCAGAGCTTCAGGCCCATCAGCCCATAAAAGATGCTAGTTGACGCTGGATTAAAAGTCTGAATAACACAATACCAGAAGAAAACTAAAAGTGTAATCAGGAAAGGCGGTCTGTAAAGTTTCGTGGAAGTAGACTTACGTGAAATGAAGAAAGAGAGATAGAGCGCAAGGGCGAAGAAATCCTTGGCGAAGAATACGATCATGTTATTGCCGAGATACTTTCGAATCAAGTCTTCGACGACGATCCACGCCACGAAGCAGTACACCCCTCGTCTCCAGTTTTTGAGGATTGCGAAGAGTGCCACAGCGCCAAGCACAACTAATCCCGCAGAATACAACCCAATGGGATCGTCTCTGATGATAAGCTCCGCACACTCGTAGGCTGTTACCGCGATGAGTGCCACGGTGAGCAGGTTGCGCCTGCTATTGTGAAACAAATCGAAGGAATCTATCAACGCGCCGAGTTTCATGTGCGATCACCGAAAAGGTGGCGCACTCTCTTTAGGGCAGAAACCTTTGTGATCTCAGATGAATCTCTCTTGGCCATGCTGAATTGATCTTAGCATTCGAGAGCATGTGTGGGCCCTGAAAAACCAAGTCTGTCCTGAATCTTAAGGAACAGCGCTCTTGGCTTTGGTTCGCGAAAGGCCTCGTTCCGCAGTATCCAGAATTCCGGTGATATTCTCCCAGCCGGACCAAGACTGCATCCTACGAAGAAAATCCTGCCCGCACCGGACCAATCGGTGGTTTTCAGTGAAGGCTGCCGCGAACCGCATCAGTACTGAGCTACAAAGTTGTCAGTACGGAGAATTGTTTTATCAATTTAATGATTTAATGCCCGACTGTTTCATATAGGAGACACCTCGATGTGCCAAGATTTCGGAATCTGCTCGAACGAGTGTTGCGTTCACGCGGTGTTCTCGATGAGTTCTATCAGCCTGCGATGCTGTCACGACCCGATTTAGTCCCTTAATTGAGCACGTGGTAGAGAAGGGGACAAGCTCTGCTGTACTTCCTTACCCACTGAACCTTGCCGGTAAATTTACTTCAGCAGTTCAGCATAACGCGCAGCTATTGCAGTCCACGAGAAATATTGCTGTTGCGCTAGCCGGCTTCGCTCCGCAAGTTCTAGCCGATACATTTCATCCTGCAACACTCGAAGGAGCACCGCACCCAGGTCCCCTGGTTTTTGCGGGTCGTAGAACGCCACACCAGCTTCTGTAATCGACGCCGCAGTTTCCGTTCCGGCCTGCGCAATCACCGGCAATCCGCAGGCGATTCCGGCAATTGCGCTGCCACGCCGCGTGGAAATCGCTCCGCGAACAAACAGCAGCAGATCGCAGCTTCGCAACACCTCTACCACGCGATGCTCGTCCAGCACGCCTTCGACGGAAAGTTCCACGGGTAGATTCGCAAGCCCGGCCCGCAGGGCTGCCTCGCGCAGGTCGGCATGGCGCCCAAAGACGGCGAGACGAAGCCTTTGCATTCGTTGCCCAGCGAACCGCACCGCGGCAATGATCTCAGAAGTCTCCCGAGTGCCCGCTTCACCCCCGGTAATTCCAAACACTGCAATCGTGAGAATATCCTTCTGCAAATGATGTGATGAGGATTCTGCAATTGCAGGCAAGTTCGCGCCAACAGGAATACATGCACTGCGGGCAGGGACGGATCTCAGCCACGACAAGTTCTCGCAGGGAACAGTAAAAACTTGTGCATCCGCAATTTGTACGGCGCCGCGCATTGCGCCGATTTGTAAGGTCCGGCGCAATGCATCGATTATCCGTCGACCGGGATAAGGCTCGACATCATGAAAGACGACGCAAGTGCGCGCTCCGGAACTGCGCAGCGTGCGGAGCACCTTTCGAAAACGGAACGGAAATCCATGCAAGGACCACGCCAGCGCCGTATATTGCACGAGTACCCACTCGCCTCGCCAGCTCTTCGCTCGTGTGCGCAAATCGCTCAACGCGGCAGCCCACCCCGCCTCGCGCCAATTCACTCTCTCGATTTCGAGAGCAACGTCATATGCACGCAGCGCCCTACCAAGATACCGACAATATTCTTCGATCGCGTCGGTGGGTTCATCGCGTCGGCCCAACATCGCAATGCATCGCTCGGTCATCGCGTGGGCGCCAGGACGTGCTGCGCGCCGCGGTTCCGGCACGGACAGTCTTGTTCCGCCATCTCTTCCAGCAGCACTCGACCCCTCACGTTAATTCCCCGCGCATATTCCCAGAAACTCTCTAGTCGACACCGCATCTTTACCAGAGCCGATCACTAACAGCCGACCTCGATTCCGCGTTTGCAATGGCCATCATTGTCGTGGTGCGATCGCTTGGGGGCGAAGTCTTTGGCTTGGTCCTTGAAGAAAACATGTCACGAGGTCTCCCGGTCGTTGCATCAAATGTTGAGTACTCGCCAAGGTACTTAGTGAGGCTGGTGTTATGTTTCGCGTGGCAGATGCAAAGGATATCACGGCCTATGGGCGCCTGGCGTAGGCAACATCTGAAGCAGCGATTCGTTCGCCGGAGGGCTACTAGAGTTTTGCACTCACGTGCCATCCCCAAGAGGAGTCACCGAGAAGGAAGTCGCCATATTCAAGATACCAGCCCACTCGTCTTTGGAGTGGGTTACAGGTTTCGTTGCCACTACGAACTCAGGAAGGCATTCCCAATCGTCAATTAGTCCGTCATCATCGTATAGATTCACGCGCCAAGTATAGAAGCCAGGGCGCAAAGGCAGCGTCGGGAGTCTGTGTACGAACACCTGCCTACCCGCTGCGAGTTGCAATCCATTGATCTCAGTACCCCAAATTAATTGTCGATCTGCGGTATAGAGGAACAGCCCGTGCTGCACGTTCCGAAGGGGCTGCATGACATTGACGGTGAATCCGACGGCTATTGGCCCAAAAGAATCAAAAATATTCGGTGATCCTCCTGGAGATTCCAAGATTTCCCAATTCTCATGATAAGCTTTCACAGCGGAATTGTTCCGTCCTTCCTGCAAACTAAGTCGTCCGGAGCTCGCCGCTTCGTACTGAGCCGTTATCTCGCTTGTCAGACCCTGACAACGAAGTTGACCCGCATCAATCCACAGCACTCTTTCACACAGCCGCCGAATCTGATTCATCTGGTGGCTGACAAAGATAATGGTGCGGCCACCCTTGGCGACCTCACTCATTTTGCCGAGGCACTTCTTCTGGAACTCGAGGTCTCCAACCGATAATACTTCGTCGATGAGAAGGATTTCTGGCTCCACGTGTGCCGCAACCGCAAACGCAAGCCGCATTTGCATACCACTGCTGTAATGTTTTAGAGGGGTGTCAATAAATTTCTCGACTTCTGCGAAAGCTACGATTTCATCGAACTTCCGGCGAATCTCACTCTTACTCATGCCAAGAATGGCGCCACTCAAAAATGTATTTTCTCTCCCACTGAGTTCAGGGTGAAAGCCAGTTCCTACCTCTAGTAGGGTTCCCATGCGCCCCCGGATTTCGGCGTAGCCTCCTGTGGGTTTGGTTACGCGGGCGAGAATCTTCAACAATGTGCTCTTTCCCGCGCCATTACGGCCGATCATTCCCACAACTTCACCTTCGGAAATCTCGAATGAAACGTCCTTCAACGCCCAGATGTGCGAGTGATTCCCATTAGGGGAAGAAGGTGTTCGCGATCTAAGTAGTCGTGATGGAATGGAAAAGGCGCGCGTTAGGACATCGCGCAATGCTAAGTAGCGCTCCTGTTCCTTAATGCGATATCGTTTGCTTAGGTTCTTCGCGCGAATGACGATATTACTCATCTCTTAAACCACGTCCGCAATTGTTCCTTCCATCTTCTGAAAATAAACGGTTCCTGCCACAACTAGTAGCACCACCATGGATGCAGAAATCGCGAGCAAAATTCCAGGGGGTTGCCCTTTTCCAGTAAGTGACCAACGAAAACCTTCAATAACTCCAGCCATCGGATTGAGTTCATACAGCCAACGCCAACGTTGCGGGACAAGGCTACTCGGGTAGGCCACGGGGGAGACGAACATCCAGAACTGAACGAGGAAGGGGAGCACGTATCGCACATCGCGATAAACGGCATTCAAGGCGGATAGAAATAGCCCGACGCCAAGTGCTGTAAGGACGGCCATAAGCAAAAAGAGAGGGAAGAAAAATATCGCCAGGATGGGCGCGATGCGATAATAGGCCATCATGACCAGGAAAATGACGAATCCAATGGAAAAGTCAACTAAACCGGCGACTATGGCCGATAGCGGTAACACCAGCCGAGGAAAATAAACTTTGGTAATTACGCGTTGTTGCTCAACAACGACGCTCGTTGCATTCTGAAGTGCGCCAGAAAAATACGTCCAAGGTAGCAGTGCGCTAAAGTAAAAAACCGGGTAGGGTAACCCATTCGACGGTATCTTTGCCAACTTGCCAAAGAAGAGGCTGAAAACCGCCATGGTCATCAACGGCTGGAAGACCGCCCAGGCTGCACCAACGGCTGTTTGCTTATAGCGAATTTTGATGTCCCGCCAAACAAAAAAGTACAGCAATTCGCGGTATTGCCACAGTCCGCCGAGGTTGAGATCAAACCAGCCACTTGGCGGCGCAATTCTGAGGATAGGAATTTCCGGCAACAGTGGATTATCGGATTCAGCAATCATCTAGGCTTCGCGTCCAAGAGTGTCTTACGCTTATCTGTCGACATCATTTTTTCTTTTATGTCTTCCTGTTTGATATGATCCGCTATTCGTTTCCATCCCGTCAAATAGTTCTGCAAAATGGGCGAAGCTTGTGCCTGCACAGGGGTCGCTTGGTTGTGGCAGGTGCTGATCATTCACGCCAGGGAAAAAGACGTTGGCGCCCTCCGACCAGCAAGTAGAGTATCCAACCTTGTCGATCACCAAGACGAAGAATCCAGACAACGGTTCAAGAAGCAGGCCTACGTTTACGTAATACCAGTTTATTGATCCTGCTCAATTCTAACAAGGCAAAGATAACTGGATGTGAAAATCCTCGGAGGCAGGATCTGCTATCCAACCTTGGCCGTCATTACCAATTTCCAATTATTGATCAGCATCTCTAAGCCTTCCGCGATCTTCACACTCGGGGCCCAACCCAACAATTTTTGCGCCTTCCGGATATCGCTTACATAAATTTTCTGATCTCCTGGACGAAAATCGGCGAAATTCATCGAAGGCAGCTCGCCGATGAGTGGTCGCAAAACATCCCGAAACTCGGTCCAAATGGAAATCGTATTACTGGGTCCCCCGCCGACATTAAATACTTGACCCGCTATCCGATTGATATCGTTACACGCGCGAAGCATAAGTTCCACAAGCTCGTCTACGTAAAGTAAATCGCGCACTTGTCTTCCGTCGCCATAAATTGTTAAGCGCCCACCGCGAATTCCAGTAATACAGAAATGCGCTACCCAGCCTTGGTCTTCATTACCAAACTGGTGTGGCCCGTAGATGCAGGACATACGAAACACAATACTGGGCAAACCATAAATGCGGTGATAATCGCGTACGTATTGATCCGCTGCGCCCTTCGAACACCCGTAGGGCGAGTGGAAATCGAGTGGGCAAGCCTCCGACACACCTTCGGGAAGATTCTCGAACTCGTATCGGGAAGAACGCTCAACAACGCGCAAATGTTCGAGACCGCCGTATACTTTATTCGTCGATGTATAAAGCACGACAGGCATTGGTTCTTGACGCCGGGCCGCTTCCAAGACGTTCAAAGTTCCTTGTGCATTTATCGAAAAATCCTCTCTCGGATTCGAGACCGACGTGGTCACCGCCACCTGTGCCGCGAGATGGAATACTGCATCTACATTTTGCATCGCGGCCAGAACAGCATCGAAATCACGTATGTCACCTTGAACGAACTGCAACTTTTTGCCATGGGTCGCTTTAAGCCAATCGAGATTATGTTGAACACCCGTGCGGCTAAGATTGTCAAAAAGAATAACTTCATTGCCATCGGACAACAGCCGATGGGAGAGATTTGTCCCAATGAATCCGATTCCACCCGTTACTAAGGCGCGCATGAAAGTCCCCCTAACCCCAAACTGACGCTCATTTTGGCCTCAGAACAAGCTACGACCTAGAACATGGCGGATTGTCTTGAGCACCATCGGGAGTCCCCTATAGTAAGCCCTTGGACTTGCATTCCGCAATTTAGTAAATTCAACGGGAAGCTCCGAGATGAGTGCTTGAAGGGAGAGATCTTTTACTCGTTGAAGGAGGCACAGATCATGATCGAGGCGTGGCGAGTGGTGTACAACACGCGCGGCCACACTCGTCGTTGGGCCGCCAAATCCAATTTCACAGCCTATGGCTGTGATGTAGACTCTCTCAGTGAAATTGATACAAAAACTCGGGCTGGTCATGCTCGAACAGGACATGTCCACGTTGAATGCGGAAACCCTGTTTGTGGATGACGACTCAACCGATCGCACGAACGCCGGAGAAGACTGCGTTTTATCACTGATCGGTATCAACGTGTTAGAACTTCAGATGCGCAACGTGCTTAGACATGGCTGAGAAACCTAGGGTGTCCGTGATCATTGTCAATTGGAATGGGGCAGAGCATCTTCGCGTTTGCTTGCCTAGTCTTGCGTCGCAGTCGTTTGAGTCGCTGGAAATCATCGTTGTTGATAATCGATCGTCGGACGACTCCGCTGAGGTGGCGAGAGGGCTTAGAGTCCGGTGGCTTCCTCTCGAAAAAAATCTTGGCCTCGCACCGGCGCTGAACCGAGGCGCCACGATTGCCAGGGGTGATCTGCTGCTTTTCGTGAACAATGATATGCGATTCGACCCTGGATTTGTGGCTGCGTTGATGGAACCACTAGAGAGGGACGAGGAGATCTTTGCTACCGACGGGATGCAGTTCAACTGGGACGGGACTGTTTGCGAACATCTGGCGGCGCGCCTGACGAATGTCCCACCCAGGCTAGATTCTTCTGCGGAATTAGTGCCTGGGTTATACTTTTATCAGCAGGAAAAGACTGAGAAGTCACGGGTATTCATGGCCTCGGCCGCATGCATGATGGTGCGCAGGACGCTCTTCGAGAAGCTGGGTGGATTTGACGACCGGCTACCGCTTGGGTACGAAGACGTCGAGATTTGCTGGCGAGCGTGGGTGCACCGGTGGAAGACGGTGTACGTTCCAAATGCGATTTGCTGGCATCGTGTAGGCAGTTCGGTGCGATCGCTGGAAGGAGCGCGCTTCAGTTTTCGCGGGGTACTGAAGGGGCGACTGTTGCTTGCGACAAAACTGCTTCCCGCGCGATATGCATTTCGCACTTGGTTGGTCTCGACGGCAGGGTTGGCGAAGGATATAAGCAAACTGAGGTGGAACTTTGCGACGGACCGGATCGGGGTGCTGTTTCACATGGCTGGCCTTCTTGCGCAATTGCTGCGAGAAAAAAGAGCGCTGTTCAGGGATGCGAGTAGTTCGCCAGAGGAACAGGTTGACTATATGCTTCGATTGACGGACGGTGATGTCCGGGCTGGCCGATGCAACCAAGTGTGAGAGATGAGGGCAACCTGGTCACAAGGCTTTGAGGCCGTTCGGAATGATGCCGACATGAACGTTTTTGCAGCGCGCGATCAGGAGTTTTGGAGCATACCAGTCGTGCGAGAGAAGCCGACGCGCCCCGGTATTGACTGCTGCGAACTGTGGAAGGGTCACACGGCGCAGGAGCACCTTGGTGACTCGGCGTGGTCGAAAAAATGAGCGAGACGTCAACATTCCAGAGTCCGAAAGTGGGCGCGCTATTTCCCGATTAGGCGAATCCGATACGCTGCCAGGAACGACCAGGATCGGGTTCATTTATGGTTCAATTGAGCGCCACGTCTCCGAGAGATACCTGGTCGAGGCGTTTGAGCCCGGCGAGATCGCCGAATTTGATTTGAACTTGTTTCGGCCGGATGTGAGTGTAGGCGACCTCGTGAGGTTCGCGACCACTCACGGCGAGACAATTTCGTACCTGGTACAATGCATTGGTGCGCCCGGCTTGCCCCATGATTTGCACCATTCGCCCTTGCCAACGGTGTGTCTAAACATCGATAACTTTAGCTGGATGCCTTCCCGCCTCCGATGGGCGATGTTGTTCGACCATGTTTTCGTCTGGCAACCCCGGTTCGTCTCAACGTTTCAGAAAGCAGGACACCCCAGCGTCTTCCTATTACCGCACGCGGTTGAGGGTCGGCTCTTCGATGGAATGGAAACGGACCGCTGCTTCGATCTGGGATGGGTGGGCCACATTGGCCCGCCCTGGTACGCCCGAAGAAATCGCATCGTACCGAACTTGGCCGCTCGCTTTCGGATGAACGATTTTCGCAGAAGGTACAGCAAGGAGGAGACAGCCAAGGTTTATCAGCAATCGAAAATTGTGGTCAATGTGACGCGCGATGAATTTCCGCCGGAAGCCAATATGCGCTGCTACGAGGCTATGGCGGGTGGTGCCCTGCTTATCACGCCGATGCCAACCGAGCTCACCGAGCTCGGGTTTCGGGTTGGAGAACATTTCATCGGGTGGCATGATGAGACCGAAATTGGGGACTTAGTGCAAGGCTATCTTTCTGACGAGGTAAAGAGGCGAGAGATCGCGCGGACCGGCCAGGATCTCGTTCTAAGAGAGCATACCTTCGAGTGCCGAAAGGAAATGCTACGGTCGAACTTGCTGAAGCAAGGTGGTCAATTCTTTGCCCCAGCAAGGCGATGGCCCCTGGAGGAGGTTCAGCTGGCATATCTGGAGTATTACTACCGATACCAAATCTTTTCCGCATTGTTCCAAGAATTCTCCAAACTGAGAAAGACCAACCGGAGCGCCGCCCTAAGAGGTACGCTAATGGTCTTAAAAGCTCTTCGGCATGGAATCCTGCGCAGTCTGCGCTAAGGGAGGCGCGCATTGAGAGCTCTTGTTACGGGTGGAATCGGCTTCATCAGCAGTAATCTATAAAGGCGACTGCTTTCTGGCGGCCACGATGTGATCGCCCTCGATAGCGTTCGCCGGGAGGGCGTCCGTCAAAATCTCCGTTGGCTTCGATCAATGCGTGGGAGCCATTTTCAGTTTGTCGAAGGCGACGTTCGCGATTTCGAAACCTTGCGCGAGGCGATGCGGGACGTTTCGGCCGTTTTCCACTTGGCCGCTCAAGTTGCTGTAGGAGCCAAGAATTTCACGGCGGCAAATGAGCCTGCAACATTTGCGGCGAAGACGTAGCAGATGCTGACAGTTTTTTCATCCTCGTTACTCGACCGATTCGTCATCGGCTAGGATGGCGGCGAAACGTCTTGTCGAAACGATGATGCAAAGAGAGCCATCCTGTCCATGAGCAAGTTATTGCAAACGGAGGTCCGCGATTTCGTGTTGCAGGCCTTTGCGCTTCAGCCTCTCTCCGTAAGGCGGTGGCTCATGTCTCACTTTCAGCGGCCACTGCTCAAGCTGCTATTCAGCCTAAATTCAGAGGCAATCACGCTTTCTCCTGCCGGTCTTCCGCCACACCGATTCCGGATGTGGCTACATTGGCAGGGCAGTCTCGCCTATGCTCTGGGCCTTTACGAACCTGAAGCTATGCAGAGCATCCGTCGGCTGGTGAATGCTGGTGATTGCTGTATAGATGTAGGAGCCAACCTCGGCTATTACACAATCTCTCTGGCAAACTGGGTTGGCCCCAGCGGGCTCGTTGTGGCATTCGAGCCCTTTCCAGGGAACTTTGCGATTCTGGAGAAGAACGTTCATCTGAACCGGCTTCAAAACGTGATACTGGAACCTTCGGCGCTCTCGGACTGCAAAGGGGCGCTCCAGTTGATATACGCGGTAGAGGAGCAGTTCAGTGCGACACCATCCGTTGGCGGCTATGCGGTGGAAGGGAACCGAGTGTCTATCAAGGTGCCGACCCGTCGGCTAGATGACTACGTTGCAGGGTTGGGAAGAGCGCCTGACTTCATCAAAATCGACGTAGAGGGCGCAGAATTGGCTGTACTTGAAGGTGCTCGTCGTACACTCGCGGCGGTCAGGCCCATTCTCTTAGTCGAAATCCATGGCTGGGGAACCGACGAAAGTAAAAAGGTACTCCAAGCGCTGTCGGAGTTACATTACGACAGCTATGTTGTGGGAAGAAAAGGACGTGAAAGGGTCGTGCTTTGCACTTCAAGACAGGGCATGTCGCGGAGCGTCCCCGAGGGAGACTTAAGCAGCCGAGTGGTCCAACCGAATCCCCTGAGGTCCTGATACCCGGAAAAGCCCCGCGACACTGCGCGCTGGACAAGTCAGCCGTTGGGCCGGCCTTCAGCAAACACCGCACGTAGTTGCAAGGCCCAGGGGGGCAATTCAAAGCCAAAGTCTTGTTTCAGCCGGGAGTTCGAGAGAACAGAATAGGAAGGACGACGGGCTGGCGTAGGGTACTCTTCAGTTGTTATTGCGGTGACGCAACGCGTGACCAACGGTTGCCCTTTAGTAGCTATCTCAAACCAGGGAATGCCCCGCGGCATTCGAGAAGCTTCTTCGAGAATCATCTTTGCAAATTCAAACCAGCTCGTTTTGCTTGCTGCTGTCATGTGATAGGTGCCGCCAAATTTGGAAATTGAATCCCCGCCTTGCTGGGAGAGTTGCCGCAAGATTCTCTCAGTACCCGCAGCGATTTCTTGGCTCCAAGTGGGTGCGCCGAACTGGTCGTGCACAACCTTCAATTCCTCGCGCTCGGTCGCGAGTCGCAGGATCGTGAGCAGGAAGTTTCGCCCCGTCGTGCCGTACACCCAGGCCGTTCTAAAGATCAGGTGCTGAGCCCCAACGGCCCGGATGGCCTCTTCGCCGGCGAGCTTTGTCTTGCCGTAAACGTTGATTGGGTTAGGCTGATCAGTCTCAGTGTAAGGGAAGCTGCTCGAACCATCGAAAACGTAGTCCGTGGAATAGTGCACCAGCGATGCGCCGATCCTTTTCGCCTCTTCCGCCATCAAAGCGGGCGCATCCACATTGATGATACGGGCCTGCTTCTCTTCTCTTTCGGCCTGGTCCACCGAAGTGTACGCAGCGGCATTGACGATCATGTTCGGTTGGGCGTCGCGGATTGCCCGGCGGACATGAGCGGGGTTCAAAAGATCTAACTCATGCCGATCAAAGGCCGCAACGTCTCCCAGGCGCGGGAGAAGCACCGCAAGCTTCGTACCAATTTGCCCCCTCTTTCCAGTCAGCAGAATTCTCAATCTCATGCTCCCGTGTATCGGGGCAGAAATTCTCTGGGAATCGCCGCTAGGTTTGGAAGATGCCCATCTCTTTCCGAGACAATCGGGCTCTCAATACCCCAGGAGATTTTGAGTCCGGGATCACTCCACAACACACCGCGCTCGTCCTCGGGATGGTAGTAGTCGCTGCATTTGTATAGAAAATTCACGGTATCGGTCAGCGCGAGAAAACCGTGCGCAAATCCGGCCGGAATATAGATCTGGTTCTGGCGTTCCGCGCTTAGGAGGACGCTAGTCCACTTGCCGAAGTGCGGAGAACCCTCGCGTACATCCAGTACCACGTCAAGAGCTCGCCCTTCCGCAACGCGGCACAACTTCGCTTGCGGATGGTGCAATTGGTAATGAAGCCCCCGCAGCGTGCCTTTCAGTGAAGACGAATGATTGTCCTGGACGAAAGTCTCGGCGATTCCTAACTCGCGGAATTTTGCGAGATGAAATGTTTCCAGGAAAAAACCTCGCCCGTCGCGAAAGACTTTCGGGTGTAGTTCCAACACGCCTGGTAGCGAAGATTCGATTCGCTGCAAGGGAATCAGGTCCTTATTTGATTTCGAAGGCGGCCCTATGAATAAAACAACTATGGAATTCTAGCCGAACCCCGCAGCACGTTGTGATCGCCTGAATTAGTGTAAAGGTTTCGGCTCCGCAGGAGCAATGGCACGGAGAGTAGAATCGCGATTGTTATAGTACTTTTCGTAATATGAGCGATATTCTGCCGCATTCACACTGGCCAGCCATTCGGGATTGGACTCATACCACTCGATAGTTTGCCGCAAACCTTCATCCAAGGAAATCATTCGTTTCCAGCCGAGCTCCTCCTCCGCCTTGCTGCAATCGAGAGCGTAGCGGCGGTCGTGCCCGGGACGGTCTTTCACGAAGGCAAGGAGTGTTTCCGGTTTGCCCATTGCCCCGAGAACACGCTTCGCCATCGTTAGATTCTCTTCAACGTCAATACCACCGATGTTGTAGACCTCGCCGATGCTGCCGCGCTCGAGTGCCGCCAAGATTCCACTGCAATTGTCTTCAACGTGAAGCCAGTCGCGTTGTTGCATACCATCACCGTAGATGGGAAGAGGTTTGCCAACAAGCGCGCTAGTGATCATCAGGGGTAAGAATTTCTCAGGGAATTGACGCGGGCCATAGTTGTTGGACGAACGCGTAACCAGCGCTGGGACACCATACGTACGGACAAAGGAGAGGACCAGAAGGTCTGCAGCTGCCTTTGAGGCCGAATACGGGCTACTCGGCTGCAGCGGCGATTTTTCGTTCGCGAACGTCCCCGCAGATAAGTCACCATATACTTCATCAGAGGAGATATGGACAAATCGTTTGATGCCGATTCGCCGCGCTATTTGGAGAAGAACGAAGGTGCCGGTGACATTCGTTTCAATGACTGGCGTCGGCTCGTAAATGCTGCGATCCACATGGGATTCCGCCGCAAAATGAACAATCGCATCACAGCCTCGCATGGCGGCTTCGACTGCGCCGGCATCGCAGATGTCTCCCTTAACGAACCGGTATCGGGGATCCTCGGCAATACTTCTCAGGTTAGCCAGATTTGCAGCGTAGGTCAGCTTGTCGTAATTGATGACCGAGTAGTTCCTACTTGACTCAAGAGCGAGGCGAATGAAATTGGAGCCGATGAAGCCAGCGCCACCGGTAACAAAAAGCTTCATCCGCGCACTCCATGCCGAGCCATAACTTTGGCGTTATTTTTTTCAATTCTCATCTTGTTTGCGCCAGTTTTCGCCACAAGATTGTTGGCGCGCAGCAGTGATTCGAATGTACCTGCATCGGTCCACCAGCCTTCTAGAATCTCAAATGTCATTGCTGCTTCTTCAATATAGAAGTTGTTAACGTCAGTAATCTCGAGTTCACCTCGCCCGGAAGGCTTCAGACGACGAATTTTTTGAAACACCGTCGCGTCATAGAGATAAATACCGATGACAGCATAATTGGACTTAGGAACAGTGGGTTTTTCCTCGATACCAACAACGCGGTCGTCATGAATCTCTGCCACGCCAAATCGTTGAGCGTCAGAAACTTCTTTTAGCAGAATTTTCGCTCCGTGCTTTTGTTTTTTATACTTCTCCACGGCGTCGCAAATATTACTTTCGATGATGTTATCGCCCAGAACCACGCAGATTGGTTCGCCGGATGCAAAATACTCTGCTAAGCAAAGCGCATCGGCGATTCCGCCTTCCCCTTCTTGGTAGGTATAATTCAAATGTTTCAAACCGAAGCTGCGGCCGTTCCCTAGGAGTCGCAGGAAATCACCGGAGTTCTTTCCTCCGGTGACGAGAAGAATCTCTTCGATCCCGGCGTTGACGAGGGTTTGAATTGGATAGTACACCATGGGCCTGTCATAGACGGGTAGCAGGTGCTTGTTTGTCACCCGCGTGAGTGGATTTAGACGGCTCCCCGTTCCGCCGGCAAGCACTACACCTTTCATATATGTCCCTCTCTCCCTGCTTCAAATCAAAGTAAGATGTTTATTTCCGACACGCAAGGATTATCGATGCGTATGTGATCGGTCGCAAGCTCCAAAGCGAGGGACGTGCAACAACTTTGTTTAGGCCCGCGCTGGCGGGGATCGCTGACACGTTTGCCAACTAAATGGCGTGCTCTGCGATCACGATCATCTCCTGCGCTGACACGGCCTTAGCCACGTGGGTTGGAAGCCGTTTGCGACGTACTGCAAATCAACCTGGAAGTATTATCGAGGGGCAAAAGAAGCATTGCGACGAATGGAAGCATTACTTATGGATCCTGGGCGATCGCTCCAGGCTCGAAGAATCGCGGTCGTCGCAGTCTCGATTCCGAGGCGATTCCAATGGGTGTCGTCAATCCAGTAGTTAAACTCTCTTCTCGGTAACCCTTCTGCTGCCTGGGACCTCAGTGGAGACGTGAGATTTAGCACGGGGATGCCCGAGCGATGCAGGTCCATTTCGAGATGATCTAGACGGGACTCACCTTCAGGGGGGGATTCGCCTTTCTCGCTGAGCAACGGATAGTAGACATTATATTTTTCGGGTATTAGTAAGACAAGGAGTTCATTGCCCGTAGCGTGAACGAGAGCGCTAATCTCCGAGAGGTAGGTCCCGCCGTCGTGAAGAGGTCGATAGAAACATTGCACGTCGAAATCGAGAAAGAGCATGCTATCCCCATTGCCCAACTGGGCGACAAGGACGACTTTCTCCAATGGATTAGGTAGCCAAACGCCGTTCTCCACATTTTCAAAACCACGAGTGATAAAAATACTCAATGGCGAGTACGCTAGGTAGCTCTGCGTCCAGTGTTTCAAGGCTCGAAGAGTGCGATACGTTTCGCTGTTCGGCGATACGATCCTGTCAATCACTCTGGAAGAGTCTAACGTTTCTGCCTGCACAGATTCCGCCAACTGCGATCGCTCGGACACTTCCCAAATGACCAGACCATCCCGCATGTGCAGGCGTTGGATCAACTCGTTGGTCATTTTCCATTGGGCGCCGCCACCCGCGCCGTTGTATACCCGCCTACCCGAGAGATGGCTCATCAACTGCCCGCTGAGAGTATCCCAGTCCGAGACGCCAGCTCCCACGGCAAACGAATCACCAACCACGATTGCGGCAGGCATGTCGTTGCTTCCTCCGCTCGGCGGATTTCGATAACCGAATTCGTCCGTGGTGAAAACTTCCCGTCGGTATTGGCGGAAGCGCGGCAGATTCCCAAGATTCGGGAGGTCACCGTAGGAACGATCATTCTCATAGCGGAAATTCGGTGCAAACCAGCCTTCCGCGGTCGCAAATAGGCCTGCGGGCTCCCACGCACGAAAGGCGATACGCTGAGGGGAAACAAATCGCAGTGCCACATCCACGATCAGCGTTGCAAGAAGGAGCGAGGGAATCAAGAATCGAAGTCCCAGCCAGTTACGTGGGTGGCCGCGATCGTGTTGGCGAGAAGTTTCCATTGCTTCAAAATTGGAAGTACAGAAACGGGGTAGGTTTGCTCCCATACATCATGCATATACATGCTGCGAATAGCGCCGCCAAAGCGAGCGCCGATGCCCAACCCCAACGGTGAGAAAGCTCAAATGAATTCGGACAGAAATGCGCCAAGCCACCCGCGATTAGAATCAACAACACTAAAATCCCTGTTCCTTTAACGTTCGTTGCTGTCTCCCATACGAACATTTTCTTCAACCATCCCACCGCCATTCCGAAGCTTGTCGCGCGGAATAAGACCCAGCCGACCACGACCAGGACGAACGTGACCGCTCTGCGGAGCCATTCTGACATCCAGACGACCCCACGAGAACCGTAACGCGACGCGATGAGAAGCAGTCCGTGGAACGCGCCCCATACTACAAACGTCCAGTTCGCCCCATGCCACAAGCCCCCTAGTAACATCGTAATCATCAAGTTCCGGCAGGTCAGCCACTCTCCGCCCCGCCCGCCTCCCAGTGGAATGTATAAATAGTCGCGCAGAATGGTCGAGAGCGAAATATGCCAGCGCCGCCAAAAATCAGAGGGATCCAAAGCTTTGTAGGGAGAATTGAAATTCTGTGGAAGCCTGACGCCGAAAAACAGTGCAAGGCCGACTGCCATATCGCTGTACCCTGAGAAATCAAAGTAGAGTTGATAAGTATAGCCGAGTGCACAAAGCCAAGCACTGGCGGTCGAAAGATAACTCCATTGTGTAAGCGCTGGATTGATTATGCCAGCGATTGAATCTGCAATTAGGACCTTCTTGATCATTCCTAATGTGAAAAAAGACATTCCTCTTTCGAGTGCATCCGGAAGATCGGGGTGATCGATTCTTTCGAGATCCCCCTCGACCTGCCGAAATCTAACAATTGGTCCGGCCACTAATTGTGGAAAGAACGAAACGTAACACGCAAACTCAAAGAAATTGCGGGTTGGCACAATTGTGCCTCGATAGCTGTCCACGATATAGGTGATCGTATGAAACGTATAAAACGAAATACCGACCGGCAGGATAATGTCAAGGTGAGGCGTTATTGCATGGAATCCCAGTGCACTGACAACGCCGCTCACCGAGGACATTGCAAAGTTGGCATACTTGAAGACACCCAACAGGCTCAAATCGATCGCCACCGGCAATACTAGGCAGAGCCGACGTGCTCGCGGAGTTTTCCAACGCAGGAAACCTAGGCCCGCAAAATAGCTCACCGTGGTGGACACCGCCATCAACAAGCAAAACTTGTAATTCCAGAACGAGTAAAAGACGTATCCACTCACCGTCAGCCAAACGTAGCGCTGTTTCTTCGATATGAGCTTCAAGAAAACGAAATAGGTGACAGGAAGGAAGACATAGAGAAACTGAAGACTGTTAAACAGCATCCTTATCGGGCCTTTGCACTTGGTCCGGGCCGCATCGTATCACAGAAATTGCGGACACCGTTGCTTTGAGGTTGCTTAACGGAACATCGTAATCCAGAATTTCCGATTTGGACCTCTGGCTCCCGGGTCATACGCTTCTCCTGCGTTCGACACAACCAGCTATACGCTTGTGACGCCGATATTTGTTCCCAGATCGAGAAGTGTTCCGGACGGATCGTCGAAGCGTAAGCGGTAGGCTTCATCAAACCATATGTCACGAATGCTGTGCAGGTCTCCTTTGTCTAGCCGGTAACAGACCTGGTTGCCTCCGTGCAAACGAATTTTTCGGAAACGGCCGACTCATTCTCAGGCGACCAAAACAAGAGCGAGAGAGCGCAAAATCAGGACCTAACTGTAGCGCTGACTGCGGATCGGAACAGCTCCTTGCACAAGCGCGTCATTCTCGCATGAGATGAAGAAATACTGCTACGCACCTTTTCAGTCGAGGCTAAGTTTCCTACTGCTCCCGAAATCGTTGCGGAATGATGTACCAGGTAGTTCAGGGGTGGTCGGACAACGGCTTCCGACGGGATCTTAATCAAGAGTTTGTTGCTTCCGAAAGAGAAAGACCCCATGGGTTGCTAGTTTACCAGGGCAGATTTTCTCGAAAAGGGGTTCTGCCCAAACCGACAAACCCACAGCGATTCTTCGAACCATCCAGTACAAGCGTCGGGCCAAATTAGGCAATTCGTGATCTCCTCCAGAGGGACCGGAGTGGGGTGACGAGTCTTCCGAGATGGGGCACCCGGCAAGAGCACGAAGCTTTTGCACCAAGTACACGAAACTTCTATCAAAAAGAAAGTACTCGTGACCGCGCCAAGAAACCAGGCTGACTCCGAGGGTGGATACTTGCCCTATCCAGTCGTCCGGGAGTCGTGAAAACACGTGCAACCCATGCCCGCGAATTAGTTCGATAAGAAACAAATATCCCCCTGGCCGTAGAACTCTAACCATCTCCGAAAGCGCACGGACCTGCTCTTGGGGCGGAATGTGCTGAATAACGGTAACTGCAGACACACAGTCAAAGGATTTGTCGCGAAAAGGCAGATTTTGTACTTCGCAGGAAACCATGGGTGAGAGCGTTCCTCTTTTTCGCGCGAGCGATAGCATTTCGGATGATTGGTCTATTCCTGCGACGGACAGCCCGTGTTCCTCCAGACGACGAACCCACCTCCCGGTGCCGCAGCCCACGTCAAGTACATGTGCGCCCTGCGAGAGAGAACAGTAATTCAGCGTCTGACTCCATGTTCTGCTCTGCAATCGATCAATCACTTTATTGAACCACCTAGGAGTTCCGGGGTGCAACACAGGGGCAAAACCCGTTAAGTCACTTTCACCAAAATCTTTCGCCAGTCGTGTCCAGAATTCTCTAGGTAAGTATTTGTTCACAGGAGCTCGCGGTATTGCCAAATTTCGTTGGGGCGCAGCTTGAACCAGTTGCGCGGAGGCTCGATGTGCACCGTGGATGGGGCACCTGAATGGAGCGGGGGATCGGCGTTGGAATGCGTGACCGAGGCCATGCGTATTAAACAAGAAGTCCGAGAGTGTTGGATTGACCCTTGAATAGAGTACCAGAGATGTGGTGGCAGTGAGATGCCAACGCAGCAGGGACTTGCAATTCTTTGACTCTACGTTGGTTTACGTTCGAGGCCATGCGCATCGAGCAAAAGCTCCGAGTGAGATGGAAAAACGCTTGATAAGAGTATCAGAGATGGAGCGGAGGGCAATCAGGGAGGCGGGGGATTTTGCTCGAGCTGGCGGAGATCGCGGTCTTCGATCTGCTGCATGAGGGCTTTGCGCTTGAAGAGATAGGTGCCGAGATCGGCAGCGACCTGGCGGGGCACGACGAAGAATTGATTGTAGATCATTTCCGAAAAAGAGATGGGTCCGCGGGCGGGAACCAGGTGTGTACCCCACTGGAACATGAGGCCGGCGTTCCAGAGAGTGAAGACGGCAAGAAGAGCCCAAGCGGCGGCGAGAGCGGCGGGGCGCGAATGGAAGAGTTGCGCGGCGCGGTCGAGAAAAACGGCGAAGCCGAGAACAAAGAGCGGGGTGAGAGAAACGAAAAACCGGTTGCCGTAAGAAGAGATGCCGGCCCAATCGGGGTAACAGGAGATGAAAAAATAAAAAGCGAAAAAGGCGGCGAGAAATGGAGTGCCAACGCGGCGTTCCCTTCGCCAGAAAATAAAAAGCCCGATGATGGAGAAAATAAGAATGGGCGTCCACGCGAGGAGGCCGTGATTGGAAGAGAAGAGCACGCTGAAGAAAACGGGAGAGGACCACAGCCAGTCCCGAAGCGGCACGTAGCCTGATTTGAAAGCGCCGCCGTAAATGGTATAGCGCGTGATGAAAGTGGGCAGCAGGCTGATCAACAGGACGGAAGCAAATAGGAAATGGCGGAGGAGAAGTTCAGGGATGCGGGGAGTGGAATTGGGTGCCGGGGAAGCGTCAGACTGCAATGCGACGTAATACTGGCGGAGGGCTTCGACGACGAGAACGGCGACGATCATGGCGTTGGGGTAATAGACGTTGAGCATGAGGCCGGTGATGAGGGCAAGCAGCAGCCACTGCGAGAGCGAACGCGAGGAACGCGTCTCATGCCAATACCAGAGGAAGAGAGCGACGGCGAAAGAGGAATGCGCGTGGGACCACGAGGGATTAAAATACATGTAGACGGGTAGCGAGCTGGCCCACCAGATGGCGAGTGTCGCGAGGAGCGCCCAGCGCTCTTCTGCATATTGACGCGCCAGACGGAAGGCCAGAAGCAACCCAAGAAATCCATAGAAGGCAGTGGCGAGGGCCATGACGATGCGATAAGGGGTGGAAAAACCGTCGGCAGCAACTGAGGAACCCAGGGCGCGCGCGAGAAGAACGCCAACGTGGGTGACAATGAGAAAGGGGCTCCATAGGATGGCCGGGCCGACGGTAAAGTGATTGTCGAGGTGGCCAGTGGGCATGCGAAAGTCGGACTTGGGCTGGTTATTTTCGTCGAGGCGCGGGCCGCGGAAGCTTTCGTTGGCGTGCCGGTAATCTTCCGTGAAATCGAGATTGTGCTCAATCAGCAGAGCACGGGCATAGGCGTAATATCCGACGCCATCACCACGTACCCAGGGATTTAGGAAAGGCAGAGAGAGAAGGAAAAGAAGAAGAAGCAGACGCTCGGAATTGCGAGCGCGCGTGGCAAGAGGGGGGCTGTCGTGTTGCTGGTCCACGAACGAAGTATCCGTCGAATGCTTCTCCTATCCCCGGCTGCCACCATCACAGCGCAGAATCACGATGTGGAGCCAATCTCCCAAAACCGAGGAAGGGACCTGGTAACTGCAAATAACCGTGGCGATATTGTACCCCATGATGTTATTTCTGAGTTAGATTTCCGCGAGTTGAAACGGGGTTGCTCTATAGAACGTCAGTCAGCGCTAGTCGAGGCTACCCTGTGAAAGTCCACTCCTTCGGCCGTTGGCTGAAAGAAAGAAACGACGCGGTCGATGATCTCGTTCAGGGAGGTGCGGGGACGGAAGCCTGTCAGGGCATGAAGCTTTTCCACGGAGGGCACGCGACGCATCATGTCCTCGAAGCCGGGTTCATAGGCCTTGTCGTAGGGAACGTACTCGATGGATGATGAGCTGCCGGTGCGTTCTTTCACTCTTTGCGCGAGACCTTCGATCGTGATTTCCTCGGTGTTGCCGACGTTGATGACTTCGCCGATGGAGCGATCGGTGTCCATAAGGCGGATGAGACCTTCCACGGTGTCACGCACGTCGCAGAAGCAGCGAGACTGCTTGCCATTGCCGTAGACACTGATCGTGGTGTTGTCCAGCGCGGACTTGACGAAATTGGGCAGAACCATTCCATACCGTCCGCTTTGGCGAGGGCCCACGGTATTGAACAAACGGGCCACAATGACGGGGAGCTTCTTCTCTTTCCAATAGGAGAGGGCAAGAAACTCATCGAGGGCTTTGGAGGCGGCGTAGCTCCAGCGGCCCTTGGTCGTGGGGCCGAGGACGAGATCAGCGTCCTCGTGGAATGGAACGTTGGTGTTTTTTCCGTAGACCTCGGAGGTAGAGGCAGTGAGAACGAGCTTCCGTTTTTTGCAAGCCGCTTCCAGGATCAATTGCGTGCCGTTGACATTAGTTTCGATGGTCTTGACGGGGCTTTCGACAATGAGCTTGACACCGACAGCAGCAGCCAGATGGACGACGATATCAGCATCGTCGACGAGTTCCGCGACCAACTGGCGATTCTCGATATTGTCGAGGTGATATTCCATGCGTTCGGAAGATTTCAGATGGCGGATGTTGTCCATACTGCCCGTCGAAAGATTGTCGAGCAGGACCACGCGATCACCACGATCAAGCAGCCTCTCTGCCAGATGAGAACCGATGAAGCCGGCGCCGCCAGTAATCAGATACCGCAATGGGCCTCCTTAAAGGGCCTCTGAATCGTCGTCACGTTCGCGGGAAGCGAGATGGGTAACGGTTTCGGAATTCTCCTCTTGCGAGGCCTCAGCCGCTTCCTTTGGGTCGTAGCCATACGAATAGGGGTAGTACCGATACGAATAGTAGTAGGACGGTGCGCTCGAATCGACGGCATTGAGAACGACGCCGAGGATACGACACTTCACGCTACTCAGAAGATCGCGCGTGCGGGTGAATGCTTCCTTGGGTGTTGCCCCGCTGCGAACGACGAGCAAGACGCCGTCCGTCTGTACGGAAAGAATCACGGCATCCGTAGCGGCCATGACCGGCGGCGAATCGATAACGATAAACTTGTATTTTGTGCGCAGCTCGGTGATGGCATCGGCGAACCTGTGTGACGACAACAAATCGGCAGGATTCGGCGGCAGAGGGCCCGTGGGAATAGCCGCGAGATTGGGAATTGCGGGGTGCGGAACAGTCACTAGATCAAGGCTCGAAACGCCCGCCAGATACGAACTCAAGCCGGCGTACTTCCCACTGCCAAGATTGAGGAGACGTCCGATGCCTGGTTTACGAAGGTCGGCGTCGATAAGCACGGTGCGATCGCCAAGCTGTGCCAGCGTAACGGCAAGATTCGCTGCCGCCGTGGTCTTGCCTTCGCGCGGCAAGGCACTGGTAACCAGAATGACTTGCGGAGGATGATCGGCCTGGGAGAGGAGGATGGACGTTCGCAAGGCACGGAACGCTTCCGACATCTGAGATTTAGGAAGATGCTGAGCGACTAGCTCGATCCGCTTTTCATGGCCGTTTGCAGCGAAGCCCTGCAGAAGCCTGTGCTTCTTGTCATACCCGTTTGAACCGGCAAATTGCGGCACGACCGCGAGCGAAGGCAGCCGCGCGAGCGTTTCGATGTCGCCCGGCGTCTTCACAGTGTTGTCCAGGTACTCGCGCAAGAGGGCCAGACCGATGCCGCCAACTAGACCAACGAGAAACCCCAGCGCCAAGTTGCGAGCCTTCGCGGGGCGGGCCGGCGTAGATGGGATCATGGCAGGATCGACGACGCGAATGTTTGAAGAGCGCAAACCTGTGGAGATTGCAGTTTCCTTCAACTTCGTCATCAGGCCTTCGTAGAGAGTCTTGTTCGCCTCTGCCTCGCGCTTGAGGATGTTGTATTCCACAAGCTTTCCGGCCATCTGGTTGGTTTCGGCTTTCTGCTGGTCGAGCGCTTGGGTCAACAGAGTTTCACGCTGCCGTGCTTCTCGATAATCGCTCTCAAGGACATCTAAAATGTTCTTCTTTTCTTTTTCGATGCTCAGATCGAATTCTTTGAGCTGCGCTTGGAGACGCTGCACCTTCGGGAAATTAGGTCCATACTGGCTCAATGCATCCGCGTATTGTGACGAAGCATCGCTGCGCTTTTTCATCAAATCCGCTAGTGCAGCATTGCTCTGGACCTGGGGTACGGCATCGAGATTCCCGGACTTGGCAAACTGATAGAGCGATTCCTTTTTCATGCGCTCGCTTTGCGCGTCGGTCAATTGCTTGTTAATGTCTGAGAGCCGCTGGGAGGTGATGTTCTGCTTGTCGTCGAGTGTCCAGATCTGGTTCTGGCGTTCGTAGGCGATGCGCGCGTCTTCGGCCCTTTGCACTTTGATCTTTAGCTCCGTGAGCTGATCTGTTAGCCACGTGGAGGCCCGCGTCGTAGCCTCATACTTGCTGCGAAAGTTCTGATCGATATACACGACGATGTGCGCGTTGACGACCCGCGCGGCGAGCTGAGGATCCGTCGATTCGAAACTGACATCCATCAAGTGGCTATTCGGGACACGCTTCACAGTGAGACTACCCAAGAATTCACCGAGTTCGGGCGGACGCTTCTGGTTTGCCAAACTGCCAATGGCAACTGCTTCCGACGGGCCGTTCGGGGAAGAGAATTCCGGGCGAGCCGAAAGGCCGTTTTTGCGAATCGTTTCCAACGCAAGTGTTTCGCTGGTTAGAATCTTGGATTGTGTTTCGATATAGTTATCGAGATCCATGACAAAGTCGTAGGAATCCGTTCCCGGGAACGGCTGAAAGTTCGCATTTTCACGGTCTAATTCGATGCGCGTGGTTGCGACATAGACCGGCCGCATGCGAAAGGTGGCGATCGCAACGATGGTCACCACCGCCAACAAGAAAGAAAGGATCAACCACTGGTGCTTGCGCAGAATCAGTAGATAGTCGTAGAGGTGAGGTTCCCGCGGAGAGAGGTCCCAGGCTGGTAATCTCGCCGGGACAGGCAATAGTTCGATAGTGCCATTCGAACCATTTTCGCTCGCCACGAGTTTGTTTTCTTCAACCATTTTCTAGTGATACGCAATCCTGTAGAGTGCCACTCCGGCTCCCAGCGCGAGGCCGAATTCCAGAGCCCTGTACATTGCTTGTTTCGATGCACTGTCTGGCACATACAATATGTCGCTGGGCTGGAGTGGCACATCTTCAGCCGCACGCTCCAGCACTTTCTTAAGATCGACGGCCACTTCATGCTGCTGGCCTTGATTGTCCTTGCGGATGATGACAGCTCGATCTTTCTTCGCTGTACGGCTCAAGCCACCGGAGAGAGCAAGTAACTTCAAGGTGCTCATCTGTGAGCGATCATTCGCCATGACATATCCACCGGGCCTGTTCACTGCTCCAAGTACGTAGGCAATTCCCGCGTGAGGGACGGTAACGATATCGCCGGCCTGGAGAATAATGTTGTTCGCGGCATTCCCGGATTCCACCAGTTCGTTGAGGTTGATGGTAATCGTATTGCCGATGCGGGGTGGCTCATTCGGCGCAGGAGAAGTGGCGGCAGCGTTTGGCGACTCGGCCGCATCGGGAGCCGGAAAGACAGTTTTGGGTGCGGCGGAGCTGTTTGACGCGGAGCCCATGCTGGATGAAGACTCTGGCGCGAAGCCTCTCTCGGTCGATTCTTTTGGTGTCGTTGTTGGAGCGTGGTCTTCCGGACCAATCGCCGGAAGCTCTGAAGAATCAGCCGAAGGCTCTTGCGATGGGCGCGTTACAATCACCGTGTCGCCAGCGTCATTGGCGATTCCGCCCGCTTCTGCAAGGGCTTCCAGGAT
>Ga0137392_10000208_pt1 | contig 28437 bp, 29 predicted proteins | sample 15con2h34AmetaG_FD_101394 | JGI IMG/M metagenome (GOLD analysis project Ga0137392, IMG submission 101394) | Vadose zone soil microbial communities from Angelo Coast Range Reserve, California, USA - 15con2h3.4A metaG | ecosystem: Environmental > Terrestrial > Soil > Vadose zone > Saprolite... | reverse complement strand
CAGGCGCAGCTCAGCAAGATCGGCATGTAGTCGTGAGCACTGTGACGCAGGCAGATCAGATCGGCTCGATGTCGTGAGCACGGTGCCGCGGGCGGATCAGGCCGGCCCGGCCGGATCCGCCAGCGCCCTGTCCCAGCGGCGCCCGCTCGGCGACCGCGGTTTCCAGGTCCTCGCGCTCGCGTCCGGCCTGCTGGTGCTGGTGATCCTCCTCCTGATCGCCGTCTCGACCAGCCAGCAGGCCTCGTCGTGGTTCAGCACCGAGGGCCTGAAGATCTTTGCCAACAACTGGAACCCCGCGGCCAACCAGTTCGGCGCGCTGGCCTTCATCTTCGGCACGGCCATCACGGCGGTGATCGCGATCATCATCGCCGTCCCGCTCAGCGTGGGCATCGCCCTGCTGCTGACCGAGGTCGTACCGTACCGGTGGTCGCGGCCGATCGTGTACGTGATCGACCTCCTGGCGGTGGTCCCGTCGGTGGTCTGGGGCCTGTGGGGGATCCTGGTGTTCGCCCCCTGGATCCAGCACATCTACGCCTCGATAGCGTCGGGCGTCAACGGCGTCCCGGTGCTCGGCTCCCTGTTCGGGCCGCCCACGAGCGGGGCCTCGTTCTTCACCGCCGGCATCATCCTGGCCTTCATGATCACGCCGATCGTGACCTCGCTGTCGCGCGAGGTCATCGCGACGGTGCCGGCGATCGACAAGGAGGGCGCGTACGCGCTGGGCGCCACCCGCCTGGAGATGATCCGCGGTGCCGTCTGGCCGCACAGCCAGGGCGGCGTCGTCGGGGCGGTGCTGCTCGGGCTGGGCCGGGCGATGGGCGAGACGATCGCGGCCGCCCTGGTGATCGGCTCGTCGGCCACGATCACGCCGCACCTGTTCGCTACCGGCTACAACATGCCATCGGTCATCGCGAACCAGTTCGGCGAGGCCTCCGGCGTGTTCCGCGCCGGGCTGATAGGGATCGGCGTGCTCCTGTTCGTCATTACGATCATCATCAACATCATCGCCCGGGGGATCGTGGAGCGCTCCGCCCGGCGGAAGCGGGGTGCCTGATGGCCGTCGCCGAGCCGCAGCAGAGGCCCGACCTGCGCGAGCCGGCGGGCTGGCGGCGCACAAGCAACCGCATCGCGACCGCCCTGATGGTAGTCGCGTTCGTGCTCGTGATCATCCCGCTGGGGTTCGTCCTGTACACGGTGATCGCCAGGGGCGCCTCGATCATCAGCTGGTCCTTCCTGACCGGCGGCCCGATCCCACCGAACGTGCTGCCCGCGGGTGTGGGCGGAATGGGGCCGGCGGTACTCGGCACGATCGAGATCACGGCCCTGGCCACGGTCATATCCGTGCCGCTCGGCGTACTGGGCGCCGTCTACATCAACGAGTACGGCGGCAAGGGCCTGCTGGCGCGGCTTATAGGGTTCATGGCCGACGTGATGACGGGCGTGCCATCGATCGTGATGGGCCTGTTCATCTTCTCGATCTGGGTGCTGCACTTCGGCTATTCGGGCCTGGCCGGCGCCTTCGCCCTGGGCTGCCTGATGCTGCCGATCGTGATCCGCTCCAGCGATGAGATGCTGAAGCTGGTGCCAGACCCGCTGCGCGAGGCGAGCTACGCCCTCGGTGCCACCAAGGCCCGCGTGACGCTCACCGTGGTGTTGCCGGCCGCCATCGGCGGCATCGTCAGCGGCGCGCTGCTCGCCGTCGCCCGGGCCGCGGGCGAGACGGCACCGCTGCTGTTCACCATCCTCACGGTGACCGCAGCCAATAGGAACGTGTTCAGCGGCGCCAACACCGCGCTGTCCACGCAGATCTTCGCGAACGCGTCACAGCCGTTTGTCGGCGCGCAGGCCCGCGCCTGGGGCGCGGCGCTCACGCTCATCGCCATAGCCTTCATCCTCATGATCGCCGCCCGCACCGTCACCGCCCGATTCACCAGATATTCGCGCTAGGAATGTCTCATCAGAAAGTAGCGCTAGAAAGATTATGGAAGAGCCTGAGCAGAACGTCGTCACTACCTCGCTGCCCAAGCCCGCGGCCCTGCAGCAGTCGACGGATGCATCTGTCTCCGACACCCCGAGCGCAGCTATTTTCGATACGGACACCGTATCGATCTACTACGGCTCCTTCCGCGCCGTCACGGACGTATCACTGACCGTCCACGAGAACGAGATCACGGCGTTCATCGGCCCGTCCGGGTGCGGCAAGACGACGGTGCTGCGGACGCTGAACCGCATGAACGACCTCATACCGACTGCCCGCGTCGAGGGTGACGTGCATTACCGAGGGGCATCGCTGTACCACAAGGACGTCTCTGCGACGGCCGTGCGGCGGCGAATCGGCATGGTCTTCCAGAAGCCGAACCCGTTCCCGAAGTCGATCTACGACAACGTCGCCTACGGGCCGCGCATCAACGGCGAGCGCAACAAGGACAAGCTGAACGTGATCGTCGAGCACTCGCTGCGCCAGGCCGCGCTGTGGGACGAGGTGAAGGACCGCCTGAAGAATTCGGCCCTGGGCCTGTCCGGCGGGCAGCAGCAGCGGCTGTGCATCGCCCGCACGCTCGCCGTCGAGCCGGACGTCGTGCTCATGGACGAGCCCTGCTCGGCGCTCGACCCGATCGCGACGGCCGCCATCGAGGACCTGATGCATGAGATCAAGTCGCAGTACACCATCGTCATCGTCACGCACAACATGCAGCAGGCCACTCGGGTAAGTGACCGCACCGCCTTCTTCTCCGTGCTCCGCAATGAGGAGAGCGATACCCGCACGGGCGTGCTCGTCGAGTACGGCCGGACCGAGCAGATCTTCCAGGACCCGGTCGACAGCCGCACCAGGGCCTACGTGACCGGCCGGATGGGCTGAGCCGCGCTTCGTGCCCAGTCCACGGGGGTGCTCGCGGACCGGATTGCCGCCGCCCTGCTGCACCACGAGCCGGGCTGGCGGCTGCCCCGGCACACGGCGCTGGCCCGCCGCTACAACGTGAGCGCGGCCGAGGTCGAGTCCGCCATTGATGAACTGACCGACCGGCATCTGCTGCGCAGGCTGCCGGACGGACAGGTGTACCGGGCCAGCCCGGCCGAGTACCGCCTGTCCCTCGAGGGCATGTCCGGGCTCACCTCGCACGTGGACCCTATGGGCGAACTGGCGGCGAAGACGCGGTATGTGTCCCGGCGCCGCGCGCCCGAGGACATCGGGCGGGTGCTCGGGCTGGCTCCCGGCGACTCCGTGATCGTCATCCGGTGCCTGTGGACCGTGGGTGGCGAGCCGGCCGCCTTCTCCAGCACCTACCTGCCCGAACGGCTAGCCGGGCTGCTTCCTGAGTTCGCCGCCGCGTCGTCGCCGATGCGGGCCTCGCCGCGGGTCGGCCAGGCCCGCGCCCTGCAGATGGAGATGCAGCCGCCCTCGCCTTCGGTGGCCCGGAGCTTGCGGCTGGCCGTCGGCCAGCCCGCCACCACGATCACTATCAGGTTCGAGGATGAGCCGGTCGGCCGGCCGCTCGCCCTGATCGCGGTGGTACTGCGCCCGGATCTGTTCCGCATCGTGGTGGAGTCACAGCCGTCCCCGCTTCCCCCATTAAGCGCGGACGCTTCGCCAGTCGCCTGGACACAGCCCGCGGAGGACTGGGAACCTTGACCCGATATGCCTGCCGCCCGGATGGCCGTGGCGGAGCGCGAACCGCGGCGCGCCCGCTACCTCATCCCGAGAGACGCCCCGCAACGCGGTGAGGTCATCGCTGCGCTGACCATCCTGGCGCTCGTCGGCCACTTATTGTTCGCCCAGCTCACGTTGCTGCTGGCGATCGTGTTCCACATCATCAGCCGGACCAGCCGGTGGCGGCCGCAATGGCTGACGGTGCCCGCAGGAGTCGGCCTGCTCTGGGTGCTGGCCATCGGGCCACCAGCCGCGCTGGCCGGTTTCACCGCAGGCCCAAGCCGGGTGGCGGGCTACCTGGCGAGGACCGCGCACCACCCTTCGAACGTCTTCCATCTCGGTGAGGTGTTCGGCGGGCTGGGCAACTGGCTGCCACGGCAGTTGCCGCTCGCCCTGATCGCGGCCGCCGGCGAGGCAGCAGCCGCTTGGTGGCTGCGCTGGCTGCACACCGCCGAGCCGGACCTGCCGCCGCCGCGCCCTGGGCTCATGATCCTGGCCGGACGGCAGCTGCGGATCTCTTCCGTTCGGGCTGGCGGGGTTGTTACCAGGGAAGGGGCCTGCCTGGGAATCGTGCGCGGGACCGGGCAGCGGGCGGCGATTTCCTGGCCGGAGGCGGAGGGGGGCGTGCTCTGCACGGGGTCGTCGGAGGCCGCGGTCGCGGCGACCAGCTTCCAGGTGGTGCACGCTGCGATCCGCCGCCGCAAGCCGGTCATCGCGGTCGATCTGGCCGGTACACCGGGACTGGCCGAGTCGCTGAAGGTCGTGTGCGAGGCCGTCGGCGCGCCGCTGCATATCTTCGGGTCGTCCGGGCCGGGGTTCTACGAGCCGCTGCGCGGCGGCGATCCGGCCCGTAAGGCCGCGCTGGTGATGGGCATGATCGACTGGGGTGCTGTCGCGGATTACGCCCGGCGCACCTGCGGCGGCTACCTGAACGACCTGTTCGCGGTGGCTGCCGCGGCGCCGGGTGATCCGGGAATCCCGGTCCTCGATGACGTCGTCCACCTGCTCAGCCCGGCGGCGCTGCGGGCCCGGGTGGAGCGGGTGCCCGCCTACCATCCGCGCCGTGGGCCGCTGGCCGAGCGGGTCAGGGTGTCCGCGAGCCTGCTGCAGGCGGATCCTGCCCCTGCCGCCGTCCTCGCCGAGCAGTTGACCGGGCTGCGTGCGTCCCCGCTGGGCCGGTGGCTGCGCCCGGAGCCTTCCTCGGGCCGGGCGGCCGGGTCCGCGCGGATCACCCTGAGCGGGATCGTCAGGGACCGGGCCGTGGTGCTCTTCGCGCTGGATCAGGCGGCTGGTGGCCGGTCCGCAGCTATGATCGCGAACCTGGTCGCGCTGGACACTACTGCGGTCTTCGCGGAAGCGCGCCGGCGTGAGGTCGGCGGCGACGGGCTTGCCTGGCTCGGTCACTGCGATGCGGTCGACCATCCGGCGCTCACCGCGCTCATCGGCACCGGCGCGCAGGCGGGGCTCGCCTCGCTGCTCGGCACGGTGTCGCCGGAGGCTGCGGCGCGGATCGCCGGGCTCGTGAACGTCCTGGTCATCCACCGGCTGGACGATCCGGGGCTGGCCGCCAGGCTGGCGTCGCTGGCTAGCGCCGCGCCGCACCCTGGTAGGCCCGGCCCGGTCGCGGCAGGTGGCCCGGCCGGTCATGGTGCGCTGGGTGTCCCGCCTGCTCCGGGTGCACTGGCTGTCCCGGGTGCACTGGCTGTCCCGGGCGCGCTGCATGCGCCGACGGCTTTCTCGACTCAGGTCCCCGCCGTGGACCCCCCGCCTGGGCAGGATCCTTGGATGACAGGTCCGGGGGAGGGCCCGGCCGGGCCCTCCTTGGCCGGCACCCCCGTGGTGTCCGCGGCTGCGCTGTGCGATCTGCGCCAGGATGAGTTCGCCCTGGCCGTCAAGCGGCCGGTCCGGCGGGTCGTGCCGGTCGGCCGGTTCATCTCTGGGGGACCCCGGTGACTGCGGCGCCCTTCCGGGCCGACCGGGTCTACCTGGGCTGGCAGTACGCACTCGTGCACCCGGATCCGGGCCCGCCGCCGCGCCGCCCTGTCCCGCCCGAGCAGGAGCAGCTCAACCAGGGCTGGGTGGCCGCGCAGCGCCGGGAGGAGAACCTGCTCAGCCGGCCGCTGAGGCTGGCCGTCGGCTGCTGTCTCGCGCTTGCCGCCCTCGTCGTGGCGCTGGCTGTGGCCGGGATCCTGAATGCGGCGCTCACCAGCCTCGGGCTAGCCGTGTTCCTGGCCCTGGCGGCGGTCAGCGGGCGCGCTATCTGGCGGAGCGAGAAGGAACTCCGCGGCACTGTCGAGCAGGAGAAGCGGCGGGTGGCCAGGGCCCGTGCCGCGGCAGAGAGCCGGCTGTTCGGCTGGCAGGATGAGCACGCCAGGATGTTCCGTGACTGGCAGGCGCGGGAACGTGCTTTCGGCGGGCAGTTGCAGTGGTACGCCGTGGCCCTGCCCGACGAGATCGACCGGGTGGATGTGGCCGGGGGCACCCTGTCCGGCTGGTCCGCGATGCTGACTATGGTCGCGGGCCCCCGGCTGGCCGCCGGGGGTCAGGTGACAGTCCTCGATCTGTCCGAGGGTGCGGTGGCGCAGGACCTGCTGGCCGTCGCCCGCGGATCGGGCATCGACCCGCTGGTCTGGGTGCTTCCCGCCGACCTGCCCGGCTTCGACCTCGGGGCCGGCCTGCCCCGTGAGGCCCTGGCCGACGTGCTGGCGATGAGCGTGGCCACGAGTGGCGACCGGGCCGGCCCGCCGGATACCTCGCACGACTACGCGATTCTCGACCGGATTCTCGAGGCGATCGGCGGCGAGGCGAGTATCGCCCAGGTCACGGCGGGGCTGCGGGCTCTCGCCCAGGTAGGTGATCCGCGGGAGGACATCAGCCACGGGCTGATCACGGCGGCGCAACTCGAGCAGATCACCGGGCTTTACGGCCGCGGTGCCGCCGACCGGGTGGTCACCGAGCGCGCCTGGGCGCTGGAGGCCAAGCTGCGCAAGCTGGAGACCCTCGGGTCGGCCCCGGTCCCGTTGCCCCAGAGCCGGCTGCGCGTGATCGCCATGGACCGGACCGGGGGCGTTGCGGGCAACACGGTGCTCGGAACCTATGTGACCGTGGCCCTGACCCACGTTCTCCGCGGGGCGCCGCCCGGGCAGCCGTGGCAGCACACGCTGTGCCTGGCCGGCGCGGAGAAGCTCCGCGGTGACGTGCTTGACCGGCTCTGTGATGCGTGCGAGGTGACGAGGACGGGGCTGGTCCTCGCCTACCGCTCGCTGCCCGGCCACGTCAAGGAGCGGCTCGGCCGGGGCAATGCCGCCGTCGCCTTCATGCGCTTGGGAAACGCCGAGGATGCCAAGGCCGCCAGCGAGCAGATCGGGACGGAGCACCGTTTCGTGCTCACCCAGCTCACCGACACCGTGGGTACCTCGGTCACCGACACCGCAGGGGATTCCTACACCAGCACTGTGGCCGACGCTGACTCCCTCTCGATGTCCGCCTCGACCAGCGAGACGAGGGGGCGGAGCCGGGGAAGCGGCCACAGCCGGGCCGGGTCCGGCCCGTTCGGGCAGTCCACCAGGTCCGGCAGCAGGGACAGCAGCCATTCGTGGGGCACCAGCGACACCGAATCGATCACCGAGGGAATGACCCTGAGCACGGCGTGGGGGGTGAACACGTCGAAGGCGATCGGCGCCAACTCCTCTCTCGCGCGCACCACCCAGCGCTCCCGCGAGTTCCTCATCGAGCAGCATGAGCTACAGCAACTTCCGCCGAGCGCGCTGATCGTCAGCTACGCCTCGCGCAGCGGGCGCCGCGTGGTGCTGGCCGATGCCAACCCGGGCCTCCTGGCGTTGCCGACCGCCACCCTGCACACCCTGGAGGAGGTGCGGGATGCCGCGCCGATGGCCCCCGGGCCGATGCTGGCCGGTGGCGCCGGCCGCCCGACGGCGGCCTGGGAGTCGGCCGCCGCTGATGGCGCGGGTGCCACCGGCGTCCCGGCCGGTTTTGGCGCCAGTGGCGGCCGGGGTGGCGCCGGTGCCGAGAATGCCGCCGGTGGTCCAGCCGGCGGTGGTGGTGGGGCCGAGGCTGGCGGCCCGGGCCCGGCCGGTCAGCCCGCCCCGGCGGCGCCCCGGCGCGGTGCCCCAGGCGGCCCGAGGGTGCCAGCCGGGACAGGTCCGGTGCCGCCGCCCACGCGCGACCCAGCCGCGGCCCCGATCAGCTGGCGGGACGCGGAGGAAAAGCCGCCACCAAACCTCGGCCCACCCCCCGAGCCCCTGGACTGGCGCAAACGCCGCAAGTGACACCGGGCACACAGCCGACACTGTTCGAGGCTGAGGAGAGCTGGCGTAACACCCGGTGAGCGTCGAACGTCCGCGCTCCGCTGCGAGCTGGCGCGCCCCAGCCGGGTTATGCCGACGCGGCGCCTCGGGATTGCGCTACTCGTCGACGGCGAGGTGTGCGTTCACCGCCCGCGCTTCGTCCGCGAACTCTGGCAGTTCGAGAACTTCCACGCCCGCTTCGGTGAGCAGTTCGTAGCCTTGGCAGTCGGCTACGAACAGCGATGGCTCGCGCCAAGACATCACGACTCGCGGGATGCCAGCGCCGAGGATGAGTTGAGTGCACGTGAGCGGTCGCGACTTGCGTTGCGAGCAGGGCTCCAGAGTGCTGTAGATTGTGGCTCTTTTCAGGCGCGGATCGTCATGTGCCACTTTTGCCAGCGCCGCTTCCTCAGCATGAACGCTCGCATCGGTCTCTCGTGAGTATCCGCGAGCGATTTCCTGCCCGTGCTCGTCTACGATGACCGCGCCGACTGAGTAGGCGCTCTCCTTTGGGGGGCACTCCCGGGCCAGTTGGATAGCCAACTCCATCCACTTCTGGTCCTCGGTCGTCGTCTCGGCCATCTCTGTCACTCTCCTTCAGGATCCTCACACTGGTTTCGTTGGGCTAGCGTGGGTTTGAAGTCGTGGATTGCATTCTTGAACTCGCCAACGCTGGCCAGCCGATGCCACGGGTCCAGCCTGCGGTCTAGACGTGATAGCCCGGCAAGGATTCGTCCTGAATGTGTTTCGGTTCCGATGGCCAGCGCTTCAAGTCCTGCCTTGGCAGCCTCGGCGGCATCTTCGTCCGCGTTGTCCTTATCAGCGCCGGCGCCCCCAGCATGAGCGAGTGCCTTCCTGGCCAGGTAGACGCCACGATCGCGATAATAACTGTCAGGCAATGCGTTGAGTGCTACCTGGAATGCTTTCGCTGCAGGGCGGTAGTCACCGATGACCGAAAGGCTATGCGCCCGTTGGATCTGCACGTATGCAGTATTTAGGAACTTGCCGTACCAACTGATTGGGTCGTCCTCTAGGTCTGCAAGTAGCTCGTGAGCCCGATCGTATGCTCGCAGGCAAGAAGTCTTGTCTCTCTGCAAGGCATGGCCGTGAGCCGCATAGGTTGTGGCGATGACAGCGGACCGGTTATTCGGCGGAACCTGTCTCATGGCCGCCTCGGCAACGTCAACGGCCTCTGTCCCGTCGTTGATCTGGCCCGCTAGCTGACTTTTGCGTGCCAGGATAAACGCGACCGTTCCCGGGTCGCCAGATATGTGGGACCAATCGAGCGCCCGGCCAAGCCAGTATTGAGCGTCACGATGACTCCCTGAATCCTGGTAGAGCCATGCTAGCAAGTCCGCAAACTGAACTTCCATGCGCAGCAGCCGTTGATAATCTGCGCCTCGTGTGCTCTTACGCAAATGTGACATGATGTTGAGCTGTTCATAGACGACCCGCATGACCTGTGCGGGGCCAAAGAGATTGTCGCAATCTCTCAGTACTTTCCGCATTGCCTCGAAACGCTCGAAAGAGCTACCATCTGCGGAGCGCAAATTAGCGATCAACTTCGTTGGCGATGGATTCCCCGCTATCGGTGCGTCTGAAATGACGGAAGCGGCGGCCCCAATCCCGCCCAGCAGGAATGTGCGCCGAGGCATAGACACCCAGATGATCCTTCCGTCTTCGATGCGGCAGGGGATGATAACCCTATCGGCTGCGTAGGCTTCATCTGGTGACCCGCCTTCTCCTGCCGCGCCGCCAAGCGCTACGGAGATTTCCTCCCCGGCCAGGCTGACAGCAGGCAGAACCATTCTCCCTGATGTCGGCTGCGTCGTGACCCGGGACCCCCGGTTGTCGGTATCGGCCGGGGAGGTGTCGGTATCGTCAGCCTCACCAGCCCGCCTGGACTCGGCGTCGAACTCCTCCCAGGCCTGGAGCAGCGCACCGCCCGCGTCGAGTGCTTCGTCGCACCGGCTGGCCAGATGTCGTGACGGACGGCGCTCACCTACTTCCACGCGCTGGATGAGGTCGCCGCTGACGTGGATCAATGAGCCGAGCCGGTCCTGTGAAAGACCACGATTCTTACGCCAGTGGCGCAACTCAAATCCAAACCGGTCCAAGGCTGACCGGTCGGGCCGTAACCTGCGCTCCGGCCGACTCACGCCCTTACCCTTCCTGGTTCATAACGACAGTGCGCGTTGTCACTATTATGTCGGTGCCATGCCTATTCACTAGCTCACCAATTTCAGGCTTAATGGATACCGGCAGCCCTTGCGGGTTGATCCTCCTTGCACACGAGGGATGCTCTGTGGCTTCGGCGGTGGCTCCTGCCAGGCCAGCGAGGCATGCCTCAGCCGGTAGCAACCTCATGCCCCAGCGTAACCGACAAAGGCCACCGCAGGGCACAGCAACCCCGAGTCTGAGAGCAGAGGAGGCGATGACATGACACAGCATGCCGTGGAGCACGCGGACGCACTCGACTGGCCGGGAGCAGCGGTCCGCGCTAGGCGGTCGCCGCCTGCCTTGCCTGCGCGATGGGACCGGGAGGAGGTCCTGCCGGCCGCTCCATACAGCCCGGAATACCGGAGGTTGATAGACGTGCGGGAATATCCGCAGCCAGCTGCGCCAGGAGAGGTGGTGTCAAGCCTGCAACTAGCGGCGTTGCCGAGCGCGGCATTCTGGGCACGCCGTCACACAGAGGCTGCGTTGCGGGCATGGCGGCTGGAGCCGGAAGACATTGAGACTGCCCAGCTCCTGGTTAGCGAGCTTGTCACCAATTCGGTAAAATTCACCGGACCGTCATCAGCCGAAGCGGCCTATTGCGAGCTAGTCAACGTGAAAGCGATATCGCTCATACTGCGGTACTGCACCGGCCGCCTGATAATTGAGGTCTGCGACCCGGATCCAACGCCCCCAGTCCTAACGGAGGTAGGCCATGACGCAGAGAGTGGACGCGGCCTTATGCTCGTCCAGGCGCTCAGCAAGGAATGGAATTACTATCTCCCATCCACGGGTGGGAAAACAGTGTATTGCGTGATCAGCTCAGGAAGGCGGCCCTCAAATGGCCCCTATGACTGACGATCCCGCCACTGTGGCCGAGCGTCTGGGCGTGCGGGAAGCTGCGCTCCTTGCCGCTGAGCGCTTCCTGGCTCGCACATCTGAAGCCGTCAACCCGGACACACCCGCGCCCGTCCTACTCACTTACGCGGCGCGCTACCGCGCTCACCTTGCCGCCGTTGTCGCTGCCAGCCGTCCAGACGGCTCGCAAGCAGTGCAGCGACGCTCCCACTCAAGCTGGTAGTGAGGACACGTGAATTCCTTGCCAAGCCAGATGGCTAACCGCTGGGAGTGTCGCGCGGAGTCTGCACCGAGGCAAGGCAAACTCCATTGGCACATCCTGTTCAGAGATCATCCACAAGTGCAAGCTCTCGCTTCCATCGCACAAGACAGACTGGCGCATTTTTCGGGCCTTCATTTCACGCCGAGGCAGTGGCTGCATGTAACTACATTGATAGTTGGTTTCGCTGAGGACTTCACTGCGACCGAGATCGATGACATGATCGCACGTGCGCGTCAACTGCTCTCTGAAATTCCCTCAATAAAGATCGTGTTTGGCAAAGTTCTCTACCATCCCGAAGGGATCGTGCTAGGAATACGGCCTGATAACGCTCTCAGCCCGGTGTTTGAGGCGGTACGGTCCGCAACTCGTATCGCCACAGGCGGGGACGGGATCACGGAACGTCAGCCATGGACTCCGCATGTCACTCTGGCCTACAGCACATCTGTCCAGCCAGCCAGCCCGATTATCGCCGCTCTCGGGCGTGAGCTTCCAAGCTGTCAAGTCACCATCAATCGCATCAATCTTATTGTTCAAGAAGGCGCCGAACGCCTATGGAACTGGCGCTCTATCGCAGAAGTTCCGTTCGGCGCTTGATAAAGCTCATGGATGATCGTTACTGCAACTGCTGTCACGCCACATCGGGCTTCAGCCGGCGTCGGCCAGCACCGGCCCGAAGATCCGCGTTCCAAGCTGGAGGGCGCGGGCCTGCTTCAGCACATGCCCAGTGACCTCGGGATGGGCGCGCGCCCAGTCAGTGGCGCTGGCCCGGCTAGTGAAGAAGCTGATGTACCCGCAGCACACATCCGCCGCGGCTGGGACCGGTCCAGTGCCTGGGCCGGAACATGGCTCGCCCGGGGCTTGCTGGCCAGCGAACACCACTGTCGTGGCCGGCTCCCACACGGCCTTCCGCCCATCGGCGGCAACCGCAACTGCGGTCGGCTCGCCGGTACGCGGGTCGGCCGAGGTGATTGTTATGCCGGTGCCGAGCATGGCCGCGATTCCCAGCGCGTCGATCGCGCACATCGCATGCACCCGCGGTCCATCGTCGATCTGCACCACGTGCGATGTCGGGACGGCCGAGAACGGGTAGGCGGCCCGGACCTGGCCAGTGGCGTCCAGGCGCAGGAAGTCCCCGATATGCAGCTCGGCCAGTACCACATCAGCCGGTTTGCCGTAGGGGGCGGCCGCCTCACCCAGCTCGGCAGCCGTCGGCGGGCGGCCGACCGTGGCGAACGAGCGCAGCACCCGCTGGTGCACCGCCCGCAGCCCGCCTTCGGCCGGTGCCCTCCGCCCGCGGCCGGCGCGGCCGAACGGATCAGTCCAGGCGCCCACCAGGGCGGCCCTTTCAGCCGCGGGCACAGGCCTGCTCCAGCGCCTGGCGCAGCGCCGTCACCGACGGCGCGCCCGCCAGGCGGCCGTTCTCGCCCTGGTACATCCGGCACGCCAGGGCTGGTGGCGTGCCCGGCGCGGCAAACGGGTCCACTCCATTGACCAGGAGCGTGGGCGACCCGTGCATCCCCCATCTGGCTGCCTGGGCAGCGTCGGTGATCACCTGGCGCGCCACCGGCACAGCTGGCCGGTCGGCCAGCGCCTCAGCCAGCCGCTCCTCCAGCGCCGGGGCGTTCGGGCAGTCCGGCACGGCCAGCACCGTCAGCTCCATCATCCGTATCCGTAATCCTTCATTGACCTACCGGGCGCCCGCGGGTACCAAGCCGGGGGCGAAGAGCCCGGCCAGGGATTCCAGGGCCGCCGGGACGATGCGGTAGTAGATCCAGGTGCCGCGCCGTTCGGCCTGGATCAGCCCGGCCTCGCGCAGGACCTTGAGGTGATGGGAGATCGTCGGCCCGGTAAGGTCGAAGCCGACGGTCAGGTCACAGACGCACGCCTCACCGCCGTCATGCGCGCCGATCAGGGACAGCAGTCGCAGCCGGACCGGGTCCGCGAGCGCCTTCAGCACCTGCGCCACCTCGGTGGCCTCGCCTTCACCGATCGGCGTCCGAGTCAGCGGCGTGCAGCATGCCCGCGGGTCCTGGACGCCCACCGGCTCCGCCTGATTCGACATAGTTCTAATTTGACATACATCTAAGCAGAGTGCCAAACTCAGAGCCTGATTAGACGGCGGTCGAATCAGGGGAGACCGTCAGCGCGGCCGCCTGTGGCGGGCCGCCGAGGTGAAGGAGAACCTGATGTCTCGTGTCCAGCTCGCGCTGAGGGTCGCTGACCTGGAAGCTTCGATCGACTTCTACTCCAAGCTGTTCGGCGCCGAGCCGGCCAAGCGCCGCCCGGGCTATGCCAACTTCGCCGTCGGCGAGCCCCCGCTGAAGCTGGTCCTGCTCGAAGGCGAGCCGGGAAAGCCGACGGTAATGGATCATCTCGGCGTCGAGGTCGAGTCCACCGGGCAGGTCACTGAGGCGACGAGCCGGCTGGCCGGGGCGGGGCTGGCCACCGAGGTCGAGGAGGACACCACCTGCTGCTATGCGGTCCAGGACAAGGTGTGGGTGCACGGGCCGGGCAGCGAGCCGTGGGAGGTGTACGTCGTCAAGGCAGACGCCGACGTCCTCGCCCAGGAGCCCGACAGCACGTGCTGCGCACCCGGCGGCCAGTCCGCGGACGCCGACGGCGCCGAGCCGGTCTCAGCCTGCTGCTGACGGCCGCGCGCCTACCGGAGGCCGGCTTGCCTGGCCCACGCCTGGGCGCCGATCTGGATCGCCTCCCAGGGACTGCCGAGGGGAGGCGTGTAGGAAAGGTCGAGGTCGCTGACGTCCTCGACGGTCATGCCGTGGAAGATTGCCGTCGCGGCGATGTCGATGCGCTTGGCCACCTCGGCGTGGCGGTGCCCGAAAAGCTGGACGCCGAGAAGTCGGCCGCCGCGGCGGTCACCGGTGAACCGCATCGCTATGCGGTGGCTGCCCGGGTAATAGGCCTTGTGGTCATCGGCCTCGGACTCGACGGTCAGCGGGTCGAAATCGCCCGCGGCGGCCTCGTGGTCGCGCAGCCCGGTCCGCGCGGCGACCTCGTCGAAGATCTTCACGACCTGGGTGCCGAGGCTCCCGGCGAATTCCCGGCTCCCGCCGAGCGCGTTCTCGCCCGCCACCCGGCCCTGCTTGTGGGCGGTTGTCCCCAGCGGGAGGTAGCTCTCGCCGAGCAGCCGGTGATACGTGATGACGCAGTCACCGGCGGCGAGCACATCGGGAAGGCTGGTTCGCATGCCCCGGTCCACCGCGATGGCCCTCTTGAAACCCAGCTCCGCTCCGGCATCAGCTGCCAGCCCCGTGTCCGGCCGGACGCCCACGACCACCAGGACCATGTCGACGTCCCGCCTGACCGGCTCACCGCCCGTGGTGGCGGCCTCCACCCGCAGCCGTCCTTCGCCGCCTGCCGGGGCCTGGCCGATCACCTTGACCGCGGTGCCCGTCAAGACCTCAACGCCGTGTCCGGCCAGTTGGGCGTGGACCAGGGCACCCAGTTCGGGGTCGACGGTGGGCAGTACCTGAGGCAACTGCTCCATTTGAGTGACCGACAGGCCGCGGGCCACCAGGGCCTCGGCCATCTCCAGCCCGATGTAGCCCGCACCGACGATGACCGCGCTGGCGGGGGAGGCGGATTCAAGTGTGCGCATGATCGCGAACGTGTCGCCCATCGAGTGCAGCAGATGCACGCCGTCGCCGGGGCCCAGGGCGCCGGGACCTTCGAGCCCGCGGATCGGGGGCCGGACCGGCACGGCGCCCGTGCCGACGACGAGTTTGTCGTAGGCGAGCAGTTCCTCGCTGCCATCGGCGGCCGTGACGAGCAGCTTGCGGGCGGCCACGTCGATCCGGCGGGCGGTGGTGTCGAGGCGGAGCCGCATGCCGGTCGCCTCCAGGTCGGCGACCGTGCGGTGGGCCAGGTTCCGCCAGTGGGTCACCTCCCCCGAGACGTAGTACGGGATGCCGCAGATCGAGAAGTTCGGGTAGGCGTCAGCCACGACCACCGTGACCTCGCAGGCCGGGTCGAGCTCTCGGGCCCGCAGCGCGGCACTGATGCCGGCGTCGCTGCCGCCGATCGCGACCAGATGCATGAGGGCTCCTGTTCGGTTAGCCGGTCACCGGGGCCGCCGGCCGTCGGCGCCCCGGCTGGCCGGCGGGCCATCGCCGGCCACCACGCCACCCGGATCACCCAGGCGGGCTGAGCCGGTGTCGGTCTCCGGATCCTCGCGGCCCCGCAGGTGGGGGACGATGATGTCCGCCGCCTCGGCCGGCGTGACGCCGGGATAGAGCATCCTCACCACCCCCACCGCCAGGCCGCCCCCGATGATCTGGGCGGCGATGAAGCTCGGCACGGAGGACGGGGCGATACCGGCGAAGGTGGCGGAGAACATCCGCCCGACAGTGATCGCCGGGTTGGCGAAGCTGGTGGAAGACGTGAAGAAATAGGCCGCGCCGATGTAGGCCCCGACAGCGGCCGGGGCCGTCCGGCCCCGACCGGTGCGGGCCAGCGCGAAGATCACCAGTATCAGCCCGAGCGTGGCGACGATCTCGGACAGGAAGTGGCCCGGCGACGCGCGGTGCCGGGCCGAAATGCTCACTGCCGCCCCGGAGAACATCAGGTTGGCCAGCACCGCGCCGCCGATGCATCCCGCTATCTGGGCCGGGAGGTAGGCGGCCGCGTCCCGCCACCGCAGCCCGCCGAACGCGGCGTCGGCGAAGGACACCACCGGGTTGAAGTGGCCACCGGACACCGGCCCGAACATCAAGATGATCGCGAATAGCCCGGCCGCGGTCGCCGTCGCGTTCTCGAACAGCTCCAAGCCCACATTGCCGCCGGAGAGTTGCACGGCGGCGATGCCCGAGCCGATCACGACGGCGGCCAGGAACGCGCTGCCCAGCAGTTCGGCTACGAGGCGGCGCCACAGCACGACGTCGTTCACGGCGCCGCCAGATGCCCGGGCCCGGCGCTGAAGAGCCCGCGGCGAAACCTGGCTGTGGCACCAGGATCGCTCGCGAGAGGAATCAGCCGGACTCTAGGCATGCCTAATCCCCGGACCCCGGTAGATTGACTCTCGTCGATGTGGCAAGTATTGAGAACACATCGACGAAAGTCAATGGGAGGCTCCATGCCGACGGCGCGCAGCACGACGGATCTCCCTCTTGCCGCCGACGGCGCGCTGTGCGGGCCACCGCTCACCCAGGTACCCCTCTCCGAGGCCGACTCGGTGGGCCTCGCATCGGTGCTAGCTGCCCTCGCCGATCCGGTACGGCTCCGGCTGCTGTCGATCGTGGCCGCCCAGGGCGAAGTCTGCAGCTGCCATCTCCAGGAACCGCTCGGCAAGAGCCAGCCAACCATCTCCCACCACACGCGGGTCCTCGCCGAGGCCGGGCTGATCGAGGGGGATAAACGAGGAAAATGGACGTGGTGGCGGATCGTCCCCGAGCGGCTCGCCTCGCTGCGCCAGGCGCTAGGCGGCGCTTAGGAGCGCAAGCGTCCAGGACGAGCGGACGGTGCTCACGCCAGCTGTCAGCTGGCCATCTGACGCGCCACTAGCGCAATGCCGTGGCCCCATGAGGCGAGCACGGCAAGGTAGGCGAACGAACCCGCAAAGACCACGCCAGCGGCAAGAATAACGATGACGGCACGGCCACGGCGGCGACGATGCGGCGCAGCGCGCTGGATGTTCCCGCCGCCAGCAGAGCCTTCGACAGGGGACGAAGGTGGCCCGGCAGGTGTGATGGAGCCACTATGCCGCAGACCAAGCGGGATCGGACTGCGGTTGACCTGCGTCCATAGCCGTGGATCCTGATCAGTGGGGTCGCTTCTGGCGGCGCCGTAGCCGTGGATCCTGATCAGTGGGGTCGCTTCTGGCGGCGCCGTAGCCGGGCGATGCCGCTGGCGACGAAGCCGGTCAGCATTGCGCCCATCATGAGCAACATGAAGATCCCTAGGGTGCCGGTCATCATGATTTCTGTTCTCCTGCCTGTTGGGGCCAGGCCTGCTGGCCTGCGATCCAGGTCTGGGTGATGTGGGTGCCCGGGTCGAAAGGGTCTCCGCTGCAGACGACCAGATCGGCCGGCTGCCCGGCAGCGAGACCGCCGCCGGGTCGGCCCAGTGACGTGGCGGCGGCCACGGTCGCTGCCCGGAGGGCTTCTTGTTCGGTGAGGGCCTGGTCTGGTTGCAGTGCCTGACCGTCGCCGATGTGCCGGTCGACGGCCGCGCGGAGGTTGGCGAGCGGGTCCAGCGGGCCGCTGGGGTGGTCGGAGCTGATGGAAAGCGGGCACCCGGCATCCAGGAGCAGGCGTCCACCGAAGACGGTGCAGTACCGGTCCGCGCGGGAGCCTGACAGCATCTGGCCGTACCGGGGCAGGAACCCGGGCTGGTAGGAGACGGTCGCGCCGCTGGCGGCGACGGCGTCGGCGGTGGCCCGATCGAGCAGCATCAGGTGGTCGATGGTGGCCACACCCTGGGGCACGCCGACCTGCCGCAATACCCGGGCCGCTTGGTCCCCGGCGAGGTTGCCGAGCGCGTGGATACGCAGCCTGATGTCGGCGGCGGCGTAGCTGGTCACCAGGCCGGCAAGCTCGGTGTCGGTGTAGCGCAGGTAGGGGGTGCGCAGCCGCCGGGGGCCGACGATCGTCTTGCGCCGCAGCGCCTCCCGCAGCGGGCCTGCGCCGTTGAGCCGCCACGATTCGCGGATCGCGCCGGAAAGCAGCCCGGCGACTGCGCGGGAGGGTAGCGCGATCGCGCACCGGTCACCACCGTCGGCGAACAGCTTGACCTCCCGCCCGGCTTGGCCGTACGGGCCGTCTGGCGCCTCGGCTGGCCCGGGTGGCCGCGAATGCATGCCGGTGTTCGATCCGGTCGCCCACGACAGCCGCAGCGGGCTGGCGCCGTCCAGGGCGGCCATATGTTCGTGCAGGTCCGGCGCCACATAGGGATCGTGGGCGTGGGTGATGCCGTGGGCCAGGTACCGGTCGGCCTCGGCAGTCAACACTCCGTGCGGGCCGGCCTGTTCGGCCTGGGCCGCGCAGTCGGCGAGTGCCCGCTGCAGGGCGATCCCGAACGCCGCCTCCCACAACTCCCCGGTCAGCCGCCGACGCCGGTCACGACCCAGGTCATCGCCGAAAGTGGCCTGGACTGCGCTCCCGGCCAGGCCCGCCGCGTCCAGGCCCGCCGCGGAGATCGCGCCACGGTGCATGTCGGCTGTGCTGATCAGCACGGCCCGGCCTGGCGCTGCGGTTTCCAGCTCGCCGGCCGTCGGTAGCCTGCCCTGCGGCCACGTCCACCGTTCGACATTCCAGAACAACAGCCAGGGCGCCTGCGGCGAGGCGGCCGCCGCGAGGCGGAGGGCGTCTAGCGCATCGCCAACAGTGCGCCAGCCCGATCCGTCGCCGCCGCGGCCGAACCAGGCGGCCTGGCTCAGATGCAGGTGCACGTCGACGAACCCCGGAAGCACATGGCTGCCCGTTAGCTGCACTATTCGGTCGGCCCGGGGCGGCGGCTCACCCTCACCACCGACAGCGGCTATCCGGTCACCTTCCACCAGCAGCCATGCCCGCGCTGGGACGCAGGCGGCGCCGGCCCAGACCGTCGCGCCCAGGAACAGCGACCGGCTCATCGCGGTCACCTCCGCCAGCGAGACTGCGCGGGGACCAATCCAAGCGGCCGGTAAAGCGTGCCTGTCATGGTTCTCCGATCGGTGATCTGAAACTGAACCCTGCTCTCCATTTAATAGGTCGAGCGGCGCTCATGTCAAGAGCACCGTTCGGTAAGTTTGCGGTGCTCTGCCTGCGGTGGCATGCTGGAGGCATGAGCCCGACCGCGCCGACCGAGCCGCCCGCGCTGTCGCGGCGCGAACAGAACCGGCTGGCCACGATCGAGGAGATCAAGACGCTGGCGCGTCGCCAGATCGGCGAGCACGGACCCGGCGGGCTGTCCCTGCGGGCCATCGCCCGGCAGATGCGAATCGCGTCCTCGGCGCTGTACACCTACTTCGCCGGCTACGAAGACCTGATGGGCGCCCTGTGCGTCGACGCCTATCAATCGGTCGCCGACGCGCTTATCGCGGCCCGCGACGCCGAACCCGCCGGCGATCACGCCGGGCGATGGCAGGCGATCTGTCACGGCTACCGCCGCTGGTCACTGGACAACCCCGGCGACTTCGCGCTGATCTTCGGCACCCCGGCACCCGGCTACCAGGCACCCGAAAATGTCACCGGACCAGCGGCGGCCCGCTTTGCCGCAGTACCCCTCGGCGTCTACGCGGCAGCGGTCCAAGCAGGCGCCGCCGCCCCTGACCGCACCCAGGTCCCCGACACGCTCACGACCGGGCAGCTCATGCGGCACCTCGCCGGCGAGGGCGGCGGCGGCCTGCCCCCGCGCCTGGCCGGCATCGCCCTGAGCGCCTGGGCCTCGGTTCTCGGCTACCTGACCCTCGAGATCTTCGGCAGCCTGACCCGGCTTATCACCGACACCGACGAGCTCTACCGCGCCCACGTGCACACGGTGATGCTCGGCATGGGATTCGACCCGGACCTCACTACCACCGCCAGCGCCCACCGCGCAACCACGCCGTAAAGCCGACCACGGGTCGGACGATTAGGGCCGTCCGGGCGGCTGGGGATGGAGACGTCTGGCGCTGTCAGCTCGATGGTGGCCGCGCTCATCTGCTCGCTCCCTTCCCGGCGGGCGCCTGCGCCGTCGGCGTGACTACTCCACGGCGGGGTAGCGGGCCCGCTTGCCCGCCTTGCCGAAGCGGCGCAGCCGCAGCGCGTTGCCGACGACGGTGACCGAGCTGGTGGCCATCGCGACCGCGGCGAGCACGGGCGGCAGGATGCCGGTGGCCGCTAGCGGGACGAGCACCAGGTTGTAGCCGAAGGCCCAGCCGAGGTTCTGCCGGATGATCCTGCGGGTCGCGCGGGCCAGCATGACCGCGTCGGCGCCGGCGCCGACGCCGCCGTAGACGAGGGTGATGTCGGCGGCGGCCATCGCCGCGCCGGTCCCGGTGGCGACCGCGATGCCGATGTCGGCGGCGGCCAGCGCGGGCGCGTCGTTGATGCCGTCGCCGACCATGGCAACCGGGCCGCGCTCGCGCTGCAGCTGCGCAACAAGCGCGGCCTTGTCCTGAGGTAGCAGCCCGGCATGGACGGTGCCGATGCCGGCGGCACGGGCGGTGGCCGCGGCCGCCGCCGGGGTGTCACCAGTGGCCAGCACCGTCTCGAGCCCGAGCCCCTGGAGCCGGGCGATGCCCTGGGGGGTGTCGGGGCGCAGGGTGTCGGCGACGCCCAGCAGCAGGAGGATGCGGCCGTCGATGGCGACGGCGACTGGGGTCTGGGCGGCTTCGGCCAGCTCGCCTGCAAGCCGGTCTGCGGCAGAGGTGTCGACGCCGGTCTCGGCAAGCCAGCGCAGCGACCCGGCCTGCACCTGCCGCGCCCCGGCCGTCTCGGTCACGCCACGCCCGGCCACGGCCTCCACGTCTCCGGCGCTTGCCGGTGCGAGCCCGCGATCTTGGGCCGCCGCTACCACCGCGCGGGCCAGGGGGTGCTCGGAGGCGGCCTCCGCCCCGGCGGCCAGCGCCAGCGCCTCGAAGCCGTCACCGCCGTCGAACGCCGCGACGCGCACGACCGCCGGATGGCCGGCAGTCAGGGTGCCGGTCTTGTCGAGCACGACGGTGGCCAGACCGTGCACCCGCTCGAGGCTCTCCCCGCCGCGGATGAGCAGCCCGAGCTGGGCACCCCGGCCGGTTCCGGCCATGACCGCGACTGGCGTCGCGAGCCCGAGCGCGCAGGGGCAGGCGACCACCAGCACGGCGACGGCGGTAATCAGGGCCGTTACGACACCGGACCCGGACGCAAGTCAGCCCGCCAGGGTGAGGGCGGCCATTGCCAGGATGACCGGGACGAACACGGCCGAGATGCGATCGGCGAGCCGCTGCGACTTCGACTTTTCCTTCTGGGCGGCTTCAACGAGCGCCATGATCTGGCCGAGCACGGTCTCGGCGCCGGTGCGAGCGACCCGGAGCACCAGCGGCGTCGGGCCGTTGACGGTCCCGCCGGTCAGCTCGTCGCCGGGCCGCTTGTCACGCGGCATCGGCTCGCCGGTCAGCATCAACTCATCCACGCTGCCGGCGCCCTCGGCCAGATCGCCGTCGGCAGGCACGCGCTCGCCCGGGCGCACCAGGACGATGTCGCCGACATGCAGCGCTTCGACCACGCGGCGAGACGGCGCCGCCCAGGTCAACGAGCTGGGCCAGACCACTGTCCCGGGCATGTGCGCCACCGGCGACATGTGCAGGACCCCCGGCGCCGCCCGCCCCGTCGACTCAGGTAGTGATGGCGGCTGCGGCCGGAGCCCGCGCCGCTGCCGTCGTCACCCAGGAGATGCTGTTCGCCGACTCCTGCGGCGGTCAGGGACCGGTGACGCCGGTCGCCTCGCGCGCAGCGGGCGCTGCGGACAGCCGGGAAGGACCGTTGCCCGGCGCAGGCCAGTAGCGGCCAGGATGCCAGGATGACGTACCGGTTACCGGGCAACACGACCAGAAGCGCCTGCTCCCGGAACTGCCTCAGCGGACTGAGACGGTCACGCCATGGACCCCGGCTTGCGGGCGACACCGAGGATATGGGCGTGGGAGGGCACGAACTGCAATGGCCGGTAGGAGAACCGGTGCAGCTCCTCGATTTCGAACCCGGCGGCCCTGATATCGGCCGTCGTGTCGCGGTTGAGGTGGCAGCCGCCGCCCGCGCGCGCCCACAGCGGCGTGACCAGGTCCTGGAAGGCGCCCGCCAGCGAGCTGGCGGAGCGGACGTGCTCGAAGAACCGCAGCTCGCCGCCGGATCTGAGCACCCGTCGCAGCTCGGCGAGGGACCGGCACGGGTCGGGGACCGAGCACAGCACCAGGGAGGCGACAGCGGCGTCAAAGCTCCCGTCGGCAAATGGCAGCGCGTCGGCGTGCCCGGGCACCACGCGGACCGGCATCGCTGCGTCGGCGGCGGCGCGCTCGGCGAGTGCCCGCAGCCGGTCCTCCGGCTCGACGGCGATCACCTCATCCACCGTGTCGGGGTAGTGGCTGAAGTTCATGCCGTTCCCGGCTCCTACCTCGATTACCCGGCCGGTGAGGTCGGCCAGGGCCCGGTCGCGCTGGGCGGCGGTACCCCGCCGCTCTGACTCGGCGCTGATCCGCTCGTACATGCGGGCGAACCGCGGGTGCTGGAACTGGCAAAGATCACTCATGGTCTTCACCTACATTGCTCGGAGCCGCCCTCACCCGGACGGGCCTGCCGTAGCCGGCCAGCGCGTTACTCTTTGTGTCGCGTTGGCGGGAGGGCGCGTCACCGATGATTCTTAGGTGATAATAGGTCGGACGGAAGACCATCGGAATCACGGCGGGGAGGCGGTGTGCGGAGCTTCGGCGAGCTTGAGGCCGCCATCATGGACCGGGTCTGGCTGTCGAGCAGGCCGGTACTGGTGCGCGAGATCTGGGCGGACCTGCGGCCCGGGCGTGAGCCCGCCTATAACACGGTCCTCACGGTGATGGAGATTTTGTACCGCAAGGGCTGGCTGGCGCGGGAAAAGGACGGCCGGGCGTTCAGGTACCGCGCGACGGTGACCCGGGAGGATTACACCGCTGGCCTGATGGGCGAGGCGCTGGAGGCCAGCCAGGACCGGGTCGCCGCGCTGCGCAGCTTCGTCGAGCGCATCGACCCCTCCGAGGCGCGGCAGCTGCGCCGGATGCTGGATAAAGCACTGCGGGAAGAGGCCGACTCGTGATCGTCGCCCTCGCCCTGCTCGGCTACGCCGCGCTGCTGCTGACCGCAGGAGTCGCTGCGCTGTCCAGGGCTCGGTGGCCGGACAGCGCGCCGCGGCTGGCGATCGCCGCGTGGTTCGCGCTGACCGGCTCGGCGGTGGCCTCGGTGCTGGCCGGCGGGCTCGCGCTGATGGTGCCGACGGTTCGGGTTAGCGCCGACCTGGCCGGGCTGCTGGCCTCGTGCGTGATGGCACTGCGTGCCCAGTACGCCCACCCCGGCGGGGCGGCGCTGACCGGGGCGGGAGCCGTTCTCGCCCTCGCCGTCCTCGCCCGGGTCACCTGGTGCACCGCCCGGGCGCTGGCCCAGGCGGCGGGGACTCGCCGCCGTCACCGGCTGCGGCTCTCGCTGGTCGGCAGGCCAGACCTGCAGCTCGGCGCCGTCATCGTCCGCCATCACGAGCCCGCCGCCTACTGCCTGCCCGGGCACAGGAGCCGCATCGTGCTCAGCACGGCAGCGATCGACACGCTCGATGAGGGCCAGCTGCGCGCCGTCCTCGCGCATGAGCGAGCGCACCTGCGCGGCCGCCACCACCTCCTGGTGACGCTTGCGGGTGCCCTGAACGCGGCCTTCCCGCGCGTGCCGGCGTTCCGCGTCGCCTACGAGCAGGTCACCCGGCTGGCCGAGTTCCGCGCGGACGACGAGGCCAGTGCAGTAGCACATCGCCTAGCCGTTGCCGGGGCGTTGCTGAGCATGGGCGCCGGTGTCCCCGACGCGGCACTGGGTGCCGCCGGTACCGCGGACGCCGCTCGGGTGCGGCGACTGATCGACGGCCCGGGCGCGATTAGCAAGACCCGCGCGGCCTCGATCGCGTTCACCGCCACGGCCATGGTGCTGGTGCCGCTGCTGCTCCTCGCCGGGCCAGCAGCATCCGCCCGAGGGATGAATTACTGCCCGCACGGCCCGGCGTCGGCCGCACAGGCGGTCGCCGCGGCGCCAGCCGCCCCCCTGGCCCGCAGCTGAGCGCGCCGGGACATCGGCCGGCAGACGACTCGCGAGGCTATGGGGTCGTCGCGATTCCGCAGACCTTCTTCCTGGACGCCGGACGCCATGTCATCAGGCGAGTATTCGGCGCGGTGACCCTCGCCGAGCTCACCAGGGACACCGCCGAGCTGACTTCGACATCTGGCCCGCGCGCCAGTGGATCCCCTGCGGCTGCCGTTCAGGCCAGGCTGCTAGAAGGGCCGCTGTCGGCGGGCTCCTGAGCTGTCCGTCCGGCGTCCTGAGGCCCAGCTCAGGCGCGAGCACGATGTCGCGGAAGCGCGGAACCGCAGCTGGGCCGCTTGGGGGAAGTGCGGCGTCCGGGCCCACGACCGGATCACCTAAGGTGTTTAGGTGTAAGCTGTTCGCGGTCCAGATCGCCGAGGGGAGTGGCATGCATCAGGTGCTGTTCGGGACGGCGCTTCTGGTCTCGTTCCTGGGCGGAGTAGTGGCGCTGCTGGCGCCGTGCTGCGTGTCGGTGATGCTGCCGGCGTATTTCGCGACCGGGTTCGGGCGGCGGTCCGGGATCGCGGCGGCAACCGGGGTGTTCGCGGCCGGCGTGGCGACCCTGATCGTGCCGATCGGGCTGGGCGCCTCGGCGCTGTCGGCCGCGTTGCCCGCCCATCACCTGCTCATCTTCTCGATCGGGGCTGCGGCGATGCTGGCGGGCGGGATCGCGGTGCTGGCCGGGTGGAAGGTGATGCTGCCGATGCCGGCGTTGCGCTCGCCGTCGGGGCATGGCTACGGCGCGGCGTACGGCCTCGGGCTGTTTTCCGGGATCGCGTCGGCGTGCTGCGCGCCGGTGCTGGCCGGAGTGGTGGTGCTGACCGGCTCGGCGGGTTCGTTCGGCGCGGCGCTGGCAGTGAGCCTTACTTACGTGGCCGGGATGGTAGGCCCGCTGGCGGTGCTGGCGCTGGTGTGGGAGTGGCGGGACTGGGGTTCCTCGCGGCTGCTGCACGGCCGCCGGGTCCGGCTCGGGTTCGGCAGGCTGGCCCGGACGATGCCTCTGGGCAGCGCCGCCTCCGGGGTGGTGCTGATCGGCATGGGGGTCGTGACGCTGGTAACCGCGGCAACAGGCCCGTCGATGCCCAGCACGGGGTGGCGGCTGAGCCTTGACGCGTGGCTGCAGCATGTCAGCTCGGTGACGTCCCGCGCGGCGTCCTGGCTGCCCGGCTGGGCCGTGCTGATTGCGCTGGCTGTGCTGGCCGCGGCGCTGGTGACGCAGGCCCGGCGCAGCCGCCTGCGTGCCGCGGATCCGGCGCCCGGGACGGAAGCTGCCGGCGGGCTGTCCCCGCCTGACATCGGGATCCCCGAGATCACCACGAGCGCCCGCGACGGGCAGGAAGCGGTCACCCATGAGCGGTAAGTCCAGGACCGGCCAGCGGCAGGGTCAGGTGCCCGGCCAGCGGGAAGCGCGCCCGCCGGCCCAGGGAAACGGCGCGCCTGAAGCCCAGCGCCAGGCGACGCCGTCCGCGCAGCGGAAGGTGACGCTAGCGGCCGAGCGGAAGGCGAAGGTGGCCGCTGCACGACAAATCCGGCGCCGGGCCGAGCGCCGGCGCCGGATCGCCCTGTGGTCCTGCGTGGTGGTTGTCGCAGTGGCCGCCGCGGTCGGGGGGCTGTTCGCCGTATTCAGCAATGCATCCCACGCGGGGCCGGGCGCCTACCCCTACAAGGTCGGCAGCCCAGGGCCGGGCCAGGCAGCCCCGGGCTTCACCCTGGCCGCGAGCACCGGCAGGCAGATCGGCCTGTCTCAGTACCGCGGCAAGAGCGTGCTGCTGTTCTTCCAGGAGGGCCTGACCTGCGAGCCCTGCTGGAACCAGATCACCGACCTGGAAAAGCACGCCGCCCAGCTCAAGGCGGCGGGCGTCAGTCAGGTGATCTCAATCACTGGTGACCCGATCGGCCCCGTCATCCAGAAGACCCACGACATGGGCCTGACCACCCCCGTGCTGGCCGACCCCGGCCTCGCCGTATCCCGGGCCTACAGTGCCAACGCCTATGGGATGATGGGCAACTCCGCGGACGGGCACACGTTCATCCTCGTGGGGCCCAACGGGGTGATCCGTTGGCGCGCCGACTACGGCGGGGCTCCCAAGTACACGATGTTCCTGCCCACGGCCACGATGCTGGCCGACATGAAGGCCGGCGAGCACCCCTCATGACCGCCATCACGCTGCTCACCCAGGCGGACTGCGCGCTGTGCGAGCACGCCAAGCAGGTACTCACCCGGGTCAGCAACGACCATCCGCTTGAGGTCACAGAGATCGACCTGGCCAGCGAGCACGGCCGCGCGCTCGCTGCCCGGGCGGGCGTGCTGTTCGCGCCCGGCGTGCTGGTGGATGGCCACCCGCTCGGCTACGGAAGGCTGTCCGAGCGCAGGCTGCGCCGCGCGCTCGAGCGAATGCCCACCCCGACCGGCCGCCCGCCGAGTTGAACTGGAGGAATGACATGCGCAACCTGATCCACCTGCTGCCCGCGCTCGGATGCCCGCTCGGCATGGGCGCCATGATGTGGTTCATGATGAGGCGCCCGGGCAGCGGCCAGCAGACGCAACAGCCCGGCCAGCTTACGATCCAAGACCAGGAGATCGCCGGCCTGCGCGCCGAAGTGGACCAGTTGCGCGCTGCCCAGCCGATCCCGGCTGCTAGCGAGGGCCGGGGCGAGGGGTGAACGCCGTGGCGGGACGAGCGGACTCGGCTCCGCGCGGAACGTCCGCCACCGGCGGATGAGCCTGGGCGGGCGCAGGGCACACCGGGTCATCCGGCGAGCTTCCGGCCTGCTCGGGGCGCTGACCGTGACGGGAATCGTGCTGGTCGCGGTGGCACCGGCCGCGTCGGCGCATGCCACGCTGCTGTTCACCTCCCGGCCGCCGACAGCGCGGTGCCGGTCTCGCCGAATGCGATCACGCTGACGTTCAACGAGCCTGTCACCCTGGTTGGCAAGCCGGTGACCCTGGCTGGCCCGGGCGGGCACAAGATCACGCTTGGCGTGGCCCGGGAGAGCGGCGGGCGCAGCGTCGTCACTGTGCCGGTGACGGGCCGGCTGCCGGATGGGGTGTACACGGTTAGCTGGCAGGTCATTTCCAGCGACGGGGATCTGGTCGGGGACCAGTTCAGGTTTGCGGTCGGCCCCGCCCCGGCGTCGCTGGGCAGCGCCCCGGCCGCCGCGCGGCCATCCGTGCCCGGGCAGTGGCCGACCGCGATCTTGCGCTGGATGCTGTTCGGCGGGCTGGCCGCCGCGCTCGGCGGGCTGGCCGGGTCGGCTCTGGCCAGGCTGCATGAGGGGCGTGCCCCGGCTCCGCCGCCATCGCCGTGGGCGCTGCGCGGGTCGGTGCTCGGCGCGGCCGCGAGCGTGGGGCTGGCCGCGCTGATCCTCGGGGGTGGGAACCTGGCGGCCGGCTTTGCGCACCTGTCGGTGCCGCGGCTGCTGGCCAGCGGCCCGGGGGTGATCACCGGCGTCGAGTTCGCGTCGTTCACGGCTGCGGCGGTCCTGCTGCGATGGCAGCAGCGCAGCTGGGCTGTGCTGCCGCTGCTCGCGGTGGCGGGCGCGGAGGGGCTGCGCGCCCACCCGGCGAACGTCGTCCCGGTCGGCGGCGCGCGGCGACAACCTGCTGACGATCTGACCGGCCAGTACCTGGGCATCGCCAGCTGGCGCGGCAGGACCGTGGTGATCAACTTCTGGGGCTCCTGGTGTGTGCCGTCCTGTCGCTGGGGGCCCTGATCGCGGTGGCGGGGTGGGTGGCCATGCAGAACTTCGGCGGCGTCCTGACCGGTTCCGCCACCGGCGTGGGAACCGGCCCGGTCCTGGTCCTGGTGGCCCTGGCGTTCTGGCCGCTGGGCCGGACCAGCAAGCGCAGCGCCGCCCAGCAGTGCGCCGCCGGGGACGCGCGGCTCGCCGCATCCCTGCGCGAGGCGCAGCCGGCTGCCGGGCGTGACCCGGCCGGCTGACCCCGGCTGCGGTGGCCGCCGACCCAGCGGACCGCAGCCTTGTCACGGCCGGCACCCGCTACCTCGGAGCGCGGCCAAGATGGTCAGGGTCCCGCCGGTCCCTCCGGACGGTGCACCCCGGCGTGGGAGGCAGCGTGGTCAGGTCCGCCAGTACACGTTGTAATGCTGGTGATGGGTGCGGGCGGTGGGGATGAGCATGACGGGCTGGCCGTCCGCCGTGGCCTGGGCGGTCAGCGGCTGAGTGTTAGTGAGCTTGAGCGATGCGGCGTCCAGGCCGGGATGCGCACCCGCACCGTCATCCCCGCCTCCCCGGACACCACGTCGAGCCGTGTCCCGGGCTGGTCGGGGAACCCGGTGACCTGGCGGAAGATGATTCCTTTGTCCGCCCAGGTCACCTCGGACGGGATGAACAGGTTGACGAACAGGCCGGCCGCGTCGCGCGAAT
>Ga0137392_10000207_pt1 | contig 28459 bp, 29 predicted proteins | sample 15con2h34AmetaG_FD_101394 | JGI IMG/M metagenome (GOLD analysis project Ga0137392, IMG submission 101394) | Vadose zone soil microbial communities from Angelo Coast Range Reserve, California, USA - 15con2h3.4A metaG | ecosystem: Environmental > Terrestrial > Soil > Vadose zone > Saprolite... | reverse complement strand
TCGGCCTGCGCCTTGAAATAGCGCGCCTGGAATTCCTCGGAATAGTGGGACGGTCCGTCGGGATTGAAGCCGTTCTTCGGATCAAACATGTCGAGCGCAAAGATCGGCGGTGCATCCGGCGGATTGTTTTCGTTGGCCACCGCCGGATTGAGGCTGCGCAGCGTATTGATGGCGTTGCCTGGATGTGCGTCGGCGAACACGATGCCATCGGCGGGAACAAGGCCCGCAAGATCGTCGGCGCATTGGGTGAGCTTGTTTAATCCCTTGCAATACGCCGGGCCGTTCTCGGCGACCGCCTGATAGAACGACATCAGCGGGCCGCCGCCGCTGTGGGCGAACAGCACGACCTTGGTAATGCCGGGCTGCCGGCGCAGGAAATCGACCCCCGCTTTCACGTCGAGGGGCAGCTTCTCGAAATCGACCATCGCTTCGTTGTTTTCATACCGCGTGTTCATGCAAAGCAGCAGGAATCCGCGACGCGACAGCTCGGTGCAGGCGCGATGATTGAGGAAGTTCGCGGTGCGATGCATCACGAGGACGCCGACGTGCGGCGTCGGACCGGAGTCGGGCTTATACAGCGCGCCCTTGCTGACGCCCTGAAATGCGATGAACTGCGGATTCGACTGTGCCCGCGCCGAGCCGAGAGCAACGCCGAAAATAATGGCAAGAGCGAGTGCGGTGCGCTGCATGGCGGTTCCCCTGCGGTTGTCAGTATCGGGCTTAAAGCAACGCCGGTGAGTAAATGCCTACGCTCCTCAACGCCCAAGGGATTCGTATCACAGCCGCGCTTTCCGGTCGCCCCTCGGCTCCAGCGACCCGCGGGTGGCCGGAGCCTTTGGTGGGTACGCGGAGCCTGTCATCGGGCCGGCCCGATGGCAGGCTCCGGCCGGACCCGTTGGCTTTGCCCACCCTACGACTGCTAGGGCGCTGGCTACCGTCAGTGCGCCCCCGAGCGCATTTGGCATCTTATCTGAGACTGCTTGGAACACACGGCGAAGGGCTTGATGCGATGTAATTTATAAATGCCGCATCATAACTATATAAAAATCTCATATACTTTATTATAAAGATAAATATACTTGCACGCAAAACCAGTTTTTATTATTTTAGCTCTGCCGTCGGTCACTCATAATCTCTTCCATCATAATAACCGCACCGGCAATCGTTAAAGCGGGGCGACATCGCGAGGAGCCGGGTCACGAAGCCCGGATCGAAGCGCATGTCAAAGTTCTGGTGGTTTGCCGCGATCGTTGCTTGCAGTGGCGCGGTTGCATTTCAAGTCTTTGGCCATCGCGAGGCGTCCGCACCCGCCACGACACCCCAGCGGCGCGTCCAGGTCACGACGGAAGTCGCCGTCAAGAAGAAATCTCCGATATTAATCGAGTCGCTCGGCAACGTGACCACGTTCGCCAGCGTCGCGATCAAGCCGCGCATCGACGATGAAATCGTCGGCGTCCATTTCACGGACGGTGCGGAGGTAAAGAAGGACGATCTGTTGATCACGCTGGATAGGCGGGCACCGGAGGCGCAGCTTCGACAAGCCGAGGCGACGCTCCTCCGCGACAGGGCCCAGCTTGAGGGCTCTGAACGGGATTTCCGCCGCTATTCGGATCTGGTTCCGAGAGGCGCGACCCCGCAAATCAACCTCGACAATGCAACAACCCAATCGGATACCTTTCGCGCAGCCATCCACGCCGACGAGGCGGCCGTCAAGGCCTTACAGGTGCAGTTGAGCTATTGCGAAATTCGCGCGCCGATCAGCGGCCGGATAAGCCAAGCGGCCGTGAAGAGCGGCAATTTTGTGCGCGCAGCCGACCCCGTCCCGATCGCAACGATCAATCAGATGCAGCCGGTCTATGTGACGTTTGTGGTTCCGCAGCAGGATCTCCCGGCGATCCGCGCCGCGATGGCCGAGAGCACGGTAAGTGTCGAGGCGGTGGTCGATCCCGAGATCCGATCGTCCCCCGGTCAAATCTCCATGATCGAGAATATAATTGACGCTACGACCGGCTTGGCAACGGTTCGTGCCACAATGCCCAACGAGGATGAGCTGCTTTGGCCCGGGGCGATCGTGACGGCACGCGTGACGCTGAAGATAGAAGACGCCGTCGTCGTTCCGACCACGGCCGTTCAGGTCAGCCCGACCGGCACCTATGTTTATGTGGTGGAAGACGCGGTTGCCCTCGTCAGGCCGGTGGAAGTGGCGAGGTCGACCGCCGACGAAATGGTCATTCGGTCCGGCCTATCGGGCGGTGAATCCGTCGTCACGGACGGCCACCTCTTGCTCTCCGATCGAACGCCCGTGAGGATCGCCAATCGATAGCGCGAGGTTACGCCGAAGTCGTTGCAAGAGGGCTTGTGCCGGAGGCTCTAGTTAGGGGTGAGCTTAGCACGAAATCGTCACTTCAAGTGAACCTGTAAGGCCCTCTACCGGGGGTTGTGGCCGGGCTTGTCCCGGCCACCTCGATTATTTTTGCGCCAGCGTGCAATGCTGCGCAACAGCACCCTGGCCGCCGGCGGTGAGCCTGCCGAATTTTGGCCGCCCTTTTGGCATTATCATCTCCCGGAGCAGCGGACGCCGGTTTTCCCTCGGAACGCGAGGAACCATCCGCTGGGGTTGGGGTTCTCTCATGCTACCTCATCAGAAGCCGCCGGAAATGACCATCTTGCTTCGCCCGCGCCCGCGGAGGTTTTCGCGCGCCTGCATGACCCTCTTCTGCATTGCCGCCGTCGCCATGCTGACCGCTGAAAGCGCCGCGGCCCAGCAGAACTGTTTCCTCTTTTTCTGCCCGCCGGGCGCCCAGCCCGGCTGGCAAGGGACGCCGGACCGACAGGGCGAGCCGGCACGGCCACTCTTCGGCGGCCCGGATGTCCCGTATTCGACGATCTACGCGGAGAGCAACGGCGAGCCCTTTCCGGTTCCGGCCCTTCGATTGTCGGACGTCGATCCGACCTATCTCCGCAGATCCGTTTATTATCCCACGGACGAGCAGCCCGGCACCATCGTGATCGATCCGCAGGCGCATTTCCTCTACCTGGTCGAGGGCGGCGGGCGCGCCATTCGCTATGGCGTCGGCGTTGGCCGGAGCGGATTCGAATGGTCGGGCGTCGCCACCGTTCACAATAAGCAGGAATGGCCCGACTGGTACCCGCCTAAGGAGATGATCGAGCGCCAGCCCGAGATCAGGAGAATGATGAGTGAGTTGCAGAGCGGGTTGGGCATGCACGGCGGTCCGCGCAACCCGCTCGGCGCTCGCGCACTGTACCTGTGGCAAGGCAACAAGGATACGCTCTTTCGCATTCACGGCACTGTCGAACCCTGGACGATCGGCAAGAGCGTCTCGTCCGGATGTATCCGCATGATCAATCAGGATGTCATCGACCTCTATCAGCGCACGCCCGTCGGCGCCAAGGTCATGGTGCAGTCCTCGCGCGCAACTGCCTGGCGGCCGTGATATAATGAGGGCTGAGTTCGCGCCCCCACCCTACCCTCCCCCGCACGCGGGGGAGGGTAGGGTGGGGGAGATCGGCTCCTTTGAAACACGGAGGCGGATGTGAGCGAAGATGTGAAGCCGAACGAGTCAACTCAAGAGACGGCTGTATCCCGCCGTGAATTCGCTGCGGTATCGTTGGCCGCCGGATTGGCGGCCGTAGCGGGCGCTCGGGCTGCTGACGCTGCGGAACTCCCGCTCATCGAAGCCGACGTCACGGTCAAAACGCCGGACGGGAATTGCGACGCGGCATTCATTCACCCGACGACCGGGGTTTATCCCGGCGTACTCATCTGGCCGGATGCCGGTGGGTTGCGCCCGGCGATGCGCCAATTCGCCAGAAGGATTGCATCGGAAGGCTATGCGGTACTCGTCCCCAATCCGTTTTACCGGACCGCGAAGGCGCCGGTGTTCGAGGACCTTTCCACATTCGACTTCGACAATCCGGCGGACCGGGCGAAGCTGCCGCCGCTGACCGGGCCGGTGACTGCCGCAGGCGCGGCGGAAAAGGACGCGGTCGCTTACGTGGCCTTTCTTGATGCCCAGAAGGAAGTTGACAAGACCAGGAAGATCGGAACGCAGGGCTATTGCATGGGCGGTTCGCTGGTCGTCAGAACTGCCGCGGCGGTCGCGGATCGCGTCGGCGCCGGCGCGTCCTTTCACGGCGGCGGTTTGGTCGCCGACAATCCCAACAGTCCGCATCTCCTGGCGCCCAAGATCAAAGCGCGCATGTATTTCGGCATCGCCGCGAACGACGACATGCGGCAACCGGATGCCAAAGACAAATTGAAGGCAGCATTCGCCGCGGCGAATGTGCCGGCCGAAATCGAAGTTTACGCCAGCCTGCATGGCTGGTGCGTGCCCGACATGCCGCGGCAAAACGGAATGCCGATATACAACATGGCGGACGCCGAGCGCGCCTGGGGCAAGCTCGTGGCTCTCTACAAGATGGCGCTCGGCTGACCGGATCGATCGCCCTGTCATGCCCGCGATTGTCGCGAGCATAGGGCCGCTCGCGGAAATTTGTGCCAAAGCGACACGACCTTCCGGCGAACCCGGTTCCTATTCCGCACTGACGACGCTAGGCTCCCTTGAACCAATCGAAGGGCCGACAATGCGACGACGGGAGTTCATCGCTGGAGTGACGGGCACGGTGGCGTGGCCTCTGGTGGCGCGCGCGCAGCAACCGAAGGTCCCGGTGCTCGGCCTGCTCAATGGCGTGTCATTTGAAGGGCCGTACGCTGCTGCGGTCGCGGCGATTCGACAGGGTTTACAGGATACCGGCTTTGTCGAAGGGCAAAACCTGACCATCGAATACCGCACGGCGGACGGACAGTACGAGCGGTTGCCGGACCTCGCGAATGATCTCGTTCGCAGTCAGGTGGCGGTGATCATTGCCATCGGGGCTTCGGCGCAGGCGCTGGCGGCCCAGGCGGCTGCCTCGACTGTTCCGATTGTTTTTGCGATGGGATCGGATGCGGTCGAAGTCGGTGTGGCCAATAGCCTCAACAGGCCACAAGCCAACTTGACGGGCGCCAACGCCGCCGCCGCGGAACTCGCATCCAGGCGCCTGGAATTGCTGCTCGAACTGCGGCCGGGCGCACCTTTGCTAGGCTATCTCGACAACTCGCGCTCATCGGGGGTCTTCGAAACCAACGTGGAAAACGTGACTGCAGCGGCCCGCATCAAGAGGCGAGAGCTTGCTGTTTTCGATGCCGGCACCGAAGAGGAGGTCGCGACCGCGTTTACCCGCATGGCACTCCAGCGTGTTCGCGCGCTTGTGGTTGGTCCCGATCCTTTTCTGACGACGCGGCAGGAGCAGATTGTGGCGCTGGCGGCGCAGAGCGCGCTGCCTGCCATCTATGCCGCACGCGGGGCGGTCGTGCTTGGCGGCCTGATGAGCTACGGAGTCCTCGCCAATGACATGTATCGGCTAGCCGGCATTTACGCGGGCCGGATTCTCCAAGGCGAAATACCGGCCGAGTCGCCGATGCTGCCGACAAGGTTCGAGCTGGTTATCAACAACAGGACCGCGAGGACGCTTCGCATCACGGTACCGCGGCGGCTGCTCGCTCGCGCCGACGAATTAATCGAGTAGCACGCGTTCCGTTGTCACTTCAGGCCGGAAGTCATCACCCGCCTGCGCAATAAGTGCAGCCGCTTTCCTGAGCGCGATTCACACCCCAGGTTCCTGACGGGATAAGGGTAATCCCCGAGATCACATTCGCGGCCCATTCCGTCGCGGCTTCCTCGGCGCTGACGCCGGCGTTGCCGGCAAGCATTTTGCTTTGGACCTGGAGCGCGATATTGCACGCGCCGACCACAGCGCCTTTCGCGAGCAATCGATCAAGGGCCATCTCGTCCATCAGCAGCACGCCGGGTTTCGGGTCGAGGAACGGATTCTTGGTCGCCGGCGCTTCGGTCTCCGGATCGATGATCTTGAATGTCTCGCCGATCTTGTATTTCGCCCACATCGCATGGCCGAGTGCGATAGGAAACGCGCCGTGGCGCAAAACGATGACGGCAGTCGCCGATTCATTTGTGACCAGGAACGTGTGTGCAAAGGCGAGCGGGAAGCCCGCGTTGGCCTCATAGGCGTCCACCAGTTGGCGGCGCCGTCCCTTCAGCGCGCCCGGCCAATCGGGGCCATCCGATCGCGCCACCTCCATCTGCGCCTGCAACGGCCTGGGCATGAAGCCGACGAGGCCGAGCACCGCAACACCACTCAGGCGGCCGAAGAAGCGCCGGCGCGGCGTGGCATCATTGGCGTCATCGTCAAATCGACTTCGTTTGCCCGGCATCGAACGTTGCGTCACGGTGACAGGGAGATCGGAGGGACTGCCTCGCTCGCCCATTTCTCCTCAGGCTCGCGTGGTGGCTTCCTTGATCGAGGCGCCACGCGGCGGCTCATGCCGGTGAGCGAAAATACCCATCTCGAGACCCCCACCGTTCGCCACCGGACTCACGTGGCTAAAACACCAACAAAGCCGTCTTTGTTCCGTGGACGCGGCCCGCTAGGGACAACGGTTTCTCTGACGGGTGACCAGGCGCGGGCGGCCGGCAGGCAGGCGGTGTTTTGACAGCTGTTTTTATGGTTTCTTGATGTTTGTCTACGTTTCCGTCTCCGTCTCGTTCGGATTTCGCCGGATCGTGACAGTCATGTTGACCACTTCAGTTCGCCAGCCGAGGCGGTCGAGGTCACGCCCACATCAATGGCGCGCGCGGACAGCCGGGTCATGCGAAGGGGGAGAATCGCATTCCCTACCGCGTCGAACCATCGGAGCACTTCGCGGAAGTGGTATGGCAATGCCAGAACCTGCCTTGGCGCCCATTGGCCTTGACGATGTCGAGCGGCAATTCTCAGGCGTCGTTTGGCCGGTTGGAAGTCCCCGCCCGCGTCGATCCCGCAAATCCCGAAACCAACGTTGCGGTGCTAAAGAGGACGTATAGCCGGTACATCGCCGATTATGCCGACGCACTAGTCGCTAGCTTCATCTAAGGTGAATGGATCAACAGCTGAAGTGATGAACTCCTGGCCGCGTTCAATGCTTTGATCTCACCAGTTTGTTGAAGCATGCGACTAGCCTGCGGCGCATTATCGAGTTGACGGTGCCGCTGAATACCAACGTTGTCTCGATCGTTTCTGAGCTATAGCAATCGCTTGTTCCAGCTAAAATCGATGGAAGACTCAGCACAGAATAAATCACCGCCTGGTCTTTTGCGTTTCTCGGAGGCAACCAACCGGTTGGCTGCGGGGATGTGGGGCGGCCTGCCGCGCCCGCTCCCAGTACAGCAGATCAAGCAGACTGACAGAAATGTATCGGTTGGCTTCGGGCCTTGGGGCGAGCAGGCGCGACAGCGGCTCACTCGTGCGGCAGTGGACGGGGAGTTGCCTGTATACGTCGTAGCCGAGGGCGCCGAACGAGTGGTGGTGCCAACGGATGTTCTGGCAAGTTTGCCTAAATCGCGCGGCGGTCTCAGCGATATTCCATCTCGGGTCCCATTAAAGGTCGCGCGCAGGAGCGATGCGCTATTCAGAATCTTGACTACTGGGTGTCTCGTTGTCGGTGAGACCGAATTTTTGGTTTGGTACAAGGCAGAACGCACCCGTGGCCAATGGTCATCACAACGATCGCGAGCGAAGATCCATGGCGGAAGACCGACAAAACAGACCGAGCGATTAAGTAGCTCGATCTTGACGCTGGTCCATGATGGAAAGTGGCGAGCCGACGCCCCTATTGTCGTTCTGCATCATATCCTCAGTGCCGAAGAAGGTTTGAACGTTCCCAGTCCCGATACGCTTGGGCGCCTCATCGATCGATTGTTTCTTGAAACCGGAGAACCGGGGCTTCACCGACCCCAGAGGCGGTCGCCCAAGCCACGGAATATCATGAATCGAGGGTAAGCCGTTCCCGCAAAACCTAAGCGCCTCAATCCACAGCGACGCAGTTTTTTCACCAGAATTATTCGCAGCTATTCAATCAATTGTTGCTGACTATTGGTCGCGCCCAACTGTTGACGCGACCGGGGGGAGGTCCCCAGTCCGTCACCCAACATCATGATCCGTCAACGCTCGCGATCGCTCGCGGGCTAAAACGGAGCGTCTCTATGAGCATTTCTTCGACTGGCCTTTCGCGCGATGAGCGGAAAGGCCGTCTCGCCGGTGCTGCGAATCCCGCTCGGGGCCCGCCGCTTACCGTCTCGGTCCGGCGAGCGTGCGCGCTGTTGGACGTCGGCGCCACCACGCTTTGGGCCATGATTAAAAACGGCGAGGTCGCAACCATCAAGATCGGCCGCAAGCGACTGATCATCTATAGCTCGCTGGAAAAGCTTGTCAGTTCCGCTGATGACAAACAGGGGGGCTCGTGAGCCATGGCCCCCCAAAATTCGACGGCCTCCACGCACCGCGGTGACGGTGTGGGAGGCCGGGACTTCGAGCACGCTGGCGAGCCGCTCAATCTCAAAGCTAGCTCAACACAAGTCGAATATCAACCGCCGCTCATCATCACGGTCGCGCCGCTCGGCCGGGGCAGATTCCGTGCCGAGTTCCACGGCCGCGTGATCGTCGCATCGAGCCGGACGCCATTCGTCGATGCCGCCCGCGTGTTAATCGCCCGCGGTCACGACCCGAACATCGTGTTGGCGATGCAGCACGTCGGCGACGATGCGTTCGCGCTGCGGGCGGTACTCGGCATCGCGGCCCGACTCGCCGTCCTCGAAAACGATCGCCATGCGCCGAAGTTCATACGGTGGGAAGCGTATCCGCGATGGGGGACTGGCCAGCCCGTCGCCGTAGCGCCAGAGTCGCATGCCGGCGCCCCTCATGATGGAGGCGCCCCATGAGCCACGAAGCCTTCGTCGAGACGAAGTTCCACAAGTCGACCCTGGCCGTAATTCAGCAGGCCAACGCCATCATCGCGGAGTACGAGGCACAGGGCTTCACGCTCACGCTGCGACAACTCTACTACCAGTTCGTCGCCCGCGACCTGATCGAGAACCGGCAGAGCGAATACAAGCACCTTGGCGGGATCATCAAAGACGCCCGCCGAGCCGGGCTCATCGATTGGGCCGCGATCGAGGATCGCACCCGCGAGGTGCATACGCATTCTTCGTGGGACAGCCCGGCCTGTATCATCGACGCGGTTGCCCGGCAGTACCGTGAAGATCCTTGGCAGGATCAACATTACCGGCCGGAGGTCTGGATCGAGAAGGATGCGTTGCTCGGCGTGATCGAGGGCGTCTGTATCGAATGGCGCGTGCCCTACTTCGCCTGTCGCGGCAATAATTCCGAGAGCCTGCAATATCAGGCCGGCAAGCGCTTCGAGGAGTATCTGGATGAAGGCTTAACTCCGATCGTCCTGCATCTCGGCGACCATGATCCGAATGGCATCGACATGACCCGGGACAACCGGGACAGGCTCGCGATGTTTGCGCGCCAGGACATCGAGGTGCGCAGGCTGGCGCTTAACATGGATCAAGTCGAGCGGTACCGGCCGCCGCCGAACTTCGCCAAGGAGACGGATTCCCGGTACGCAGCCTATGTCAGGCAATTTGGTACCACGGAATGCTGGGAACTCGACGCCCTTGCCCCGACTGTGATCGCCGGGCTGGTCCACGCCGAGGTCGAGGCCCTGATCGACCACGATGCATGGAATGCCGCGAGGCCGAAGAAGAGCAGCATCGCGCCGCCCTCGCCAATGCCTCGGCGAATTGGGCTGAGGTTGAAAAATTCCTTCGCTACCTAGACGTGGAGCCGCGCGCCGACTCCATCGATGGAGGCGAGCGATGATGGCTGCGCCTTCACCTCAGAATATCGCAGATATCCTGCGGGAGTTGGTGGCCGACGCCGGTTCCGTTGATGCCGTGGCGATCAACATCATGAACGGCCACAGGCACGATGCGCCGGCAGCAGCCGAAGCACCTGGTGGTGGCGATGTCGAACTCGGTGCTGGTATCGGGGCCGCCGCGCCGCTTGGCGCCGCCGGGGAACCGCCGAAAGTGGATGCACCCGAGGAGCGCCACGATGACGACGACCTTTCCAAGCTCAGCAAAGGCGCGAAGAAGGCGCTGCGCCGCGCAATTGCCTCGATGAAGCTGGGAAAGTCTGACCCGCTCAAAATATTACAGGCTGTACGCGCCGGGGTCGTCGCGCTGATGGCATATGATCTGGAGCAGCCCGGCTTTCAGGCCGCTATCACGCATCTGCGGAACGTGGCGCGCGATCTGTATGAATTGCCCCTCCACGACATCCAGGCGCAAATCGATGGCGGGATACAGGATGTCCTTGAGCAGCGCGCCGCCGGTGCGAAGCCATCAACCGGCAAAAGCGGGCGGAAGGACAGTGCCGATCGCCGCGTCGCCGACGATCAGCAGCCGCCTCTCAGCGAGGCGGATAGCGATGTGGAAATCCGTCGGCTCGCGTTGCTGAGCGCACTCCAATATGCCCGCCAGCGCGACGATGCAGCGAAGCGCCTGGGCGTGGACCTCGGTATGATCGACAGACTTGTTAAGGCCGAGCGCGACAAGACGGCCGGTGCCGGTACGCAGGGTCGCCCGCTGAGCTTTCCACAGATCGAGCCTTGGCCGGATCCCATCGATGGCGCAGCGCTGCTTGACGACCTGGTGGTGGCCATATCTCGGCACATCGTCATGCTCGACTACGCGGTACACGCGACCGCGTTGTGGGTCATCCATACTTATTTGCTCGACGTAACCGACATCACGCCGCGGCTCGGGATCATGTCACCTGAAAAAGGCTGCGGAAAATCCACGCTTCTGAAGCTGCTCAAGTCGCTGGTATATCGACCGCTGCTCGCCACAAACGTGTCGGCACCGGGGGTCTTCCGCGTGGTCGAGATGATGCGGCCGACATTCCTGATCGACGAAGCCGACACTTTTTTGCCCGATAACGAACCATTGCGCGGGATCTTGAACGCCGGCCATGAACGCGGCTCTGAGATCGTTCGGCCCGTGGGCGAGGATCACGTGCCGCATCTGTTTTCGACCTACGCCGCTTGTGCAGTTGCACAGATCGGCCGCTTGCCGGACACCATTGCAGATCGATCCATCAGGATCGAGTTGCGCCGACGCAAGCCCGGCGACCGCATCGTTGAATTGCGCCATGGCCGGACTGGGCATCTCGACGAGCTTGCTCGCCGGGTGGCGCGCTGGGCATCAGACAATGCCGAGCGGGTCCACGCCATCGACCCTGCAGTTCCGCCTGGGGTATTCAACAGGACGGCCGATAATTGGAGACCGATGCTCGCAATCGCCGATGCGGCCGGGGGTGATTGGCCGGAATGCGCCCGCCTGGCCTGCGCCGCGGCCGTAGCCGGCGCCGAGGATGAATCCGTTAAGGCGCTTCTGCTTGCCGACATCCGGGCGATCTTCGCCGAGAAGAGTACCGACCACCTGTCTTCCGCAGACCTGGTCGAAGCGCTGGTGGCGCTCGAAGGACACCCGTGGGCCGAGTGGAAGGGGAAGGCGATCACCCAGAACGGCCTCGCTCGGCTCCTCAAGCCGTTCGGAATCTCTCCGGTAAAGCGGACGTACGAGCTTTTCCAGTTCGACGACGCCTTCGAGCGGTACCTACCTCAAGATCCAAATTCTCAAGTGTCCAAGTGTCCTTAATCTCACTGCCGCACGGGTTTCATGCACTTTGCAACCGTACCTCCGCGACGGTCGCTGGTACACTTGCAAAATGTGAGAAGTCCCTGTCCCACAGTGAGAAGGGACACTTGGACACTTCAAAACCGGGAAATCAGCTTAAACGAATGAATGTGTTGTCGGCACCATTCAATCAAGCGGTCTTACCAATGTTCCAATTCGAAGATGTGTTCGAGCACTACCTTCCGAAAGGGGGAAAAATAGGGCTTGCAACTGTCCAAGTGTCCCTAATGCGAGTGCCGCAGCGGTTTCCTTGATTTTGCAAGTGTACCTTTGGGGCGCTTTTTAGCGGCTTCTGGTACGGCTGCAAAATGCAAGAAGTCACTGTGCCGCAACGAGAAGGTACACTTGGACAGTTGCGAAGTGGGAAAATCAGCTTTTGAACGAGAAAGGCGACCACGATGACGAAATGCACCTATGGCGAAAACGCCAGAATGACCTGGCCGAAGGCAATCCGGATCGAAGGCAACGGGCAGTACGCTCGGTCTCGTTCTGCGCTCCGGGTGCGACGGTCGTCCTGTGCCGGAGCTATGCCGAGGCGAAGGCGCTCAAGCCCGAGATCGACGATACCGGCTGCGGCGCCCAGTGCACAAAGAAGCACGGGATCTTCGAAGTGGGCCTGCCGCGCATAACGACTGAGCACGATTACATCACCGCGGACCTCCCGAGGCGCGCCGACCGACAGATCGGACCCTATTGCCTCGCCTACGCGCTCGATGGCGACACGATCAAGGGACTTCATCAGGGCGGACCGCTCGCCGGCAAGCCGAAGGACTCAGCCATATCTGACGAGATGAGGGGTGAGGGCTCGCCGGCGGACTGAAATCTGACAGGACGGCTGGAATTGAATGGAAGGGAAACAAGGAAAGAATTTCCGGGGGATACTTACGTCCACATCCGCTGGGATCGAAGAGGAATGCGCGACGTTCGGTATGCGGGGTCCGCGGCGGGTTCGCGTTGTAGTGATATCCGCCATGGATGAGGATCGTGCCCGCCGCGTCGTTGAGATGCGCATGCGCGCCGGACCAGATGTTCTCGTCAGCCGCGAGGCTTTGGGGCTGGTTGACCGGCTGCGTGTAGAGGCCGGTGGTTTGATCCCAAAGTCGTGTTTGGTCGACGTTTGTCGGGTTGTCGTAGCCCCAGAAGAGTATCCGGGAAGAATTTGGCAACAGCACAGCGTGCATGAACGTCTTCCCAGGCAACCCGGGAAGCTCTTCCCAGCGCCCTCCTACAGCGTTTGCGCAGCGATCGAGCTGCACCGTCGGACAGGAGTTATCTCCCGGGTCCAGCGCAAGTCCGATCTCGGCTCCGAGCTTTTGTGCCTCCTGAAGTGTCAGGTAGACAGTTTGGCGGGAACGCAACAGAGCAACGAGCCCCTGCATCATGTGCATTTCGACATGACAGTGAACAAGGAAGTCGCCGCGAAGGTGGTATGCCTTGGCACCCTCGTGCGGGCGGTGGCAGTGCTCAAAGTCGGGCGGCAGCAGCAGCACCGGCGGTGCCTCAGTCTCGACGAAAAACGACTCTGCAGGTCCGATGCTCCGCACGTCGATCGTCTGATCGGCGAACCGCCAGCGCTGCCCATGGGGATGAAAGTTGTGCCAATTCATCCCGAGGTCGAGATTGAACACGTACCACCGGATTCGCTGACCGGCATGCGCGACGATGGTGGGGGTGTTGCCGACGAAAGATCGTCCATTGAAGCAGAAGGAAGGCAGGTTGTCGCCGCCGGTTTCGATGACGCTGTGCTGGCTGGGTCCATTATTTGTCCAGGTGACCTGCCCGCCGATCCCGATGGTGACATTGGCTGGGCTGAACGCGAAGTCGACAATCGCTACGCTATTAGTGCTCGGGCCGCCGGCCTGCACGGTCAGAGAGCCGGACATGATAGCGCCGTGGATGCCGCAGATGTAATTGTAAGTCGCCGGAACGGTGAACACCGGCGAAGTGTACGTTCCGCCGGGGTTGAGAGGCGCGCTCTGGAATACTGGAGTCCCGCGGAAGCCGTTCATCTGATGGAAGAACAACGGCACATGCAACGGGTGCTCCGGAGGCGGGAGTGGCTGGGGTGCGTGGGCGAGTTCGTCCAGTGTGGCGAGGTAAGGGGCCAGCTCCGGAGGGATTTCCGTGACATCGATGGCCGGACCTGGCGCCATCGGCATTCCCCTGGGCATGGCCATCATTGTCGGCATCGCGCCCGCCATCGAAGTTATGCCCTGGGTGCAGCAGGATTTGGCTTGCGGGCGCCGTTTCGCGGCTGGCGAGCGTCGGGCTTGGCCCTCAAGTCCCTTAAGTACCTCCTGCATCCGCTCTTCGAATTGGGGCGGCAGGGGGAACCGTGGCAACAGCTCATGCTCCTTGTCCGGTAGGACAACGAGTCCGCCAAACAGGCCTCGGTTTATGTACGTACCGATGTTGCGATAGTGGTCGTGGAAGGGCCAGACGCCAACGGTCTGTTCGGTGACTTCGTACGTATACGTCCACGTCTGACCGGGGCAAATTTCGTCCGAACGGCGCCCGTCGTCGCTCTGCGTGCCGAACGGCCACGATCCATCCGAATCGATCCCGTACCGGACGCCATGGATGTGGAAACTATGCGGCGCTTCGTCTGCGTTCTTGACGTGTATCCGCAGCCAGTCGCCGGGACGCGCGTAGATGACCGTGCCGGGGACGCGCCGGGGGAACGCCGGCTCGTTGATGTCGGCCGCAATAATTTTGTCTGGCTTCGGGACCAGGTATTGCGGGTCGAGGTATTCCCTGTAGATCAGCGCCGTCAGCTGGCGCGCCGCCACCTCGTCGGCAGGAATTGTTCCGTCTTCATGGCCCTGGTTGCGCATGCAATCGCGCCGGTATTGAATCGGCGGCGACACGTGATCGTCGGGCTCTACCGGCGAATAGTCCGCAATCCTCTCGATCTTAAGGTAGATATTACGCAGAGCCATGGGAGTTCTCCTCGCGCACCCGGATCGATATTTCTAATTTCGCCGTGGTCACAGAAACGACATTGGCTACGCACAGTGGTGAGAACTGGTGATCCCTGCCGGAAATGAGCTGGGTCGGAGATATCTTTTGAGCAGTGGCACCGGCGAGCGGAGCAGGCTCCACTGATAATGGGTGGACTAATTCGGTAGCAGAATATGGGCAGACGCCATGTGAGGTAGCTCACAGTGGTCGACGAGGATTTGAGAGGTCGCGCTGCTGACCTTTATGTTCCGTCCTGCTTCGATGTGCTCAGGCCGAGGGTGGACTCGTTTTGGCGTTCCACGCCGTTACCGTTTTCTTGACGGTCAGCTCACGCACGACGAAGTCCCGCCGCAGGCAAGGCCGGCATGAGCATTGAGAGGAGCATGCGGCTTGATCGCCTCTACGTCGCGATGGTTGGCCACATCGAGGTTCCGGCCGGGATCTTGATTGCGGCATCGGCTCTCCTCGTCCTGGCAGGCGGGCTCGGCCTGGCATCAATGACGACAATCAATGTTCTTGAACGCACGCGCGAGATCGGGGTGATGAAGGCGATCGGCGGCAAGCCTGCGACCATCGTGAAAATCATCATCGGTGAGTGCCTGTTCATCGCAGCGACGAGCGGATATTGGCCATATTGATATCACTGCCGCTCACGCGGGTCCTGGGTCGGTGGGGCGGATGGAAATGGGTGAGCGCACGGCCGTGCGCATGAGGAAGGCTTCGACAGCGACGCGGAACACGACGCTTATCACCGTGCCCTGCCGGATCTGCACCGAGACTTCCATGAGGATCATCCGGGAAACTGGCATGATCACGACGGGGGGCGTCGCTACTACGGTGGCGGGCGGTACGGTGGGTGGGGGTCCTAGCAACGGCCCGTTGCTTGCGATTTTCGGAGTGTTGCCATTCCCATTCTACACCGATCCGAGTTGCGCTAGCGCTCTGCCAGCGCAACTGATCCGCTGGCGCCCGGCGGACGGTCGACATTGTGGATGTAACTTCAACCGGCGATTTTGTTCACGGCCTACACGGCGGTGCTGACGCCGCGTTTCTGCTGCTCGCAGTCGGTTCGGCGATGCTCCGAATGAACGGTGCCCGAAAATCAGCAGTACTCGTCGGCGTAGGCACTCGATCTCACCGATTGTAAATCGAGCGCTCGATGCCCTCGTTCGCTAAGCGCCGAAACATCGCTTCTATCTGGCAGCGGCAGAGGACGCGGATAGGACCGCGCCGGCAGCGACCTTGAAATCATGACGCCAGCCATCCGCAAGTTGGTCCTCATAACGCTTGTCAGTCTCTCCGTTGGCCGGCTGGGCGCGGTTGCAACGTTCGTGATGCTCAGCATCGCTGGCTTGCTTAGTCGGGATCCCGAAGCGGTGCGTAGCATCTATTTCGCAATGAATCTAATCGGGCTGTTTGTCATCATTCCTCTGAGTCCCCCGACAGATCGTGTTTGCGGCCGTTCATTGGAAGTGTGATTGCACGACTTCGCATTCTGTTGTGACACTCCAAGAAACAAATCCTTACGCGTGTTTCGCGAACGCGGAACTTTGGACAAAAAGCCGGGTTGAACTCGTCACGACACCTTCCGAGACATCGCGATCAAACGCAATTTTGGGGCCTTGAGTGCCGCGTAGATGGGCATGAGTTGAGGAGGGCTTAAATTCCTGTTCCATGAGCCCCGCTTCGATGACGCATGGTGCTCTCGACGGCTGCATATTGGCAAATGCGACTTCCAGGCCGTCCGGTCACCCACATACACCGGGAACTGGCGGAACCGAGGTTGATGGACCCCGGCGAGACGGCGTGACCATCTTGGGGGTGAAATGGCACAGAGCATAGTTGCGCTATTGTGTGTCAGTTCCTTGCTGGCGTGGGATGATACGATGGTGGTCCCCTGCAACCATCCCGCCAGTCCTTTAGCTCGACCCGCGCCGCCAATCGTAGTGCCACGGATCCAGACCCTTGGCATCGAGGCCGTCACGCCGGACTTGGCCGAAGAAGGAGCCAAATCCGCTCATCAGCATAAGGCTACACCGGCGAAGGGCGGACAACACGAGCATCAAGCTGCGTCCGCCAAGGGTGGCGCGGGACAACATCAGCATGGGGCCGCACCTGCGAAGGGCGGCGCAGAACAACATCGGCATCAGCCTGCGTCCGCTAAGGGTGGTGCAGGAGAACATCAGCATCACGCTGCGCCGGCTACGAGTGACACACGACAGCACGAGCATCAGCCTGTATCGGCCAAGACCAGTGTGGGACAACATCGGCATCGGCCCTCACCGACCAATCGTGGCGTGCGACAACATCAGCATTGAGGAGGCGGGAGATGTTGTGCTTGTCGCCCTCAAACTACCGTTTCCAGGTGGTCATCCTGATATGTCTATCTCTCGCTGGCTGCATCACGCTTTCTTCTGAGGAATCGTTTAACCAGGTTGCCGACACTGTTCAGCACCGGCTCGGTAAGCAAATCAGCTGGGACGCAGGCCAGTTTGAGGACCCGCTCGTTCGTGCAACGATCGGAAAGCTTCTATCCCGGTCGCTGACACCGGAAAGGACGGTCCAGATCGCCCTTCTCAATAATCGCGAGCTGCAATCCAACTATGCCGATCTTGGCATCGCACAGGCGAATGTGGTGCAAGCCACTCTGTGGAAGAATCCCTCCATCAATGGGACAGTCACTTTTCCGTTCGCCGGAGGGGCGCCCGATTACATCTTCACCTTTGCCCTGAGGGTGATCGACATCCTCTACATCCCGCTGCGCGAACGCGTTGCTGAATCCCAGCTCGAGGAAACGAAATTTCATGTGACCGCTCAGGTGATGAGTGTTGCAGCGCAGACCTATTTGGCGTTCATAGATTACCTTGGCGAGCGGCAGCGCGTCGGGGTTCTCACCCTAGCGGTCGAGTCGGCTAAAGCCATCGTGGAGTCCGGAAAGGCTCTTCGGAAGCCCGGCAACATCACGGATTATGACTTTGAAGCCGAGGTTGCGTTGCAAACTGAGGTCGCGGCGGAGCTGGCGCGGGCGCAGATAAGTGCAGCTCAGGCGCGCGAACGCGTCAATCGGCTGCTGGGGCTGACGGACGTTCAGACCCAATGGCGCTCTGCCGATCAGCTGCCGCCCGTTTCAGCCAGCGATCCGCCGATAGCCCATTTGGAGCGCAAGGCCATCGAGGCGAGCGTCGACCTCGCTGGCGTCCGCCAGCGGCTCATCACTCTGGGGCGAAAATATCAGGTTGTGGACATCACCTCTCTGTTGCCGCGATTTGATATTGGCGGCGAGTTGGAGCGCGACGTGGGCGAGAACGAGGCCGGGCCCGTATTCGCAGTGCAGGTGCCCCTGTTCGACTGGGGGCAGGCGAGAAGGGAATCGGCACGAATGCAGATCCTGGAGGTGCGCGACCACTTCACGGCGCTTGCCATACGCATCCGCTCGCTTGCACGGCTGCAGCAGGCGAAACTGCTGAATGCGCGACAGACCGCTCTCTACTACGCGGACACGGTCATTCCCCAGTCGCAGCGGCTCCTTGATGCGGCCTTGCGGCAAAGCAATGTGATGCAGATTGGAGTCTTCCAATTGCTCCAGGCCAAGGAAAGGCAAATCCGGGTCAGTCTCGAATATGTGTCAGCGCTGACCACCTATTGGCGGGAGCGCACCCGATTTGCGCAAATACTCAACGGCAAATTGCCAGATGAAATGGACGGCGGCGCAGGCGTACCATCCGCAGCGTCGATCACCTCTGAGGCAAACCGGCTCATCCCATCAGGAACCCAGCCATGAAGATCACCAGACGAGAAGCCGTGGCGGTATCCGGACTTGCGCTCGCCGGAAGTGGCCTTGTAAGCGGATCGGCGGTAGCGCAGATGCAACATGAAGGCCGCGGCATGTCCACCCTTGCAGCGGCAAAGCCGCAAGGGCTGGACGACGCCAAGACCATGGCGCCGTGGATTGATATCGCCAAAGGCACCCGGCATCCTGCGCGCACGATCGAGCCGGGCGAGGCCGTCCCTCCCGGCGAGCCCGGAATAGACTACAATCCTGTGATCACTCCCAATGGCACCACTCTTCCTTTTAAGATCGTCGACGGCATTAAGGTGTTTCACCTCGTCGCCGAGGAGGTCACACACGAATTTGCCCCTGGCCTGAAAGCAAAGTTGTGGGGCTACAATGGCCAGGTGCACGGGCCGACAATTGAGGCGGTCGAGGGAGACCGTGTCCGCATTTACGTTACCAATAATTTGCCCGAGGCAACCTCGGTCCACTGGCACGGCATCATTTTGCCAAGCGGCATGGATGGCGTGGCAGGGCTCAATCAAAAATCCATCGGTCCAGGTGAAACCTTCAAATACGAATACCCGCTCATTCAGCACGGCACGCAGATGTACCACCCCCATTTTGATGAGATGACCCAGATGGGACTCGGCGTCATGGGAATTTTTGTCATCCATCCGCGCCGTCCGGCGGAGCCACCGCCTGATCGCGATTTCGCTATCATGTTGAGCGAATGGGACATTAAGCCGGGAGCGTACCGACCAGATCCGAGAGTCTTTGCCGGCTTCAACACGCTAACCTTCAATGCCAAGGCGTCTCCCGCGACCGAGCCGCTCGTGGCCAAGCGCTGGGACCGCGTGCGCGTTCGCTTCGTCAATCTGGGGGCGATGGACCACCATCCGATTCACCTCCACGGGCATTCTTTTTGGGTGGTGCAGACTGATGGTGGTGTGATTCCGCCAAGCGCACGGTGGCCCGAGACGACTGTTCTCGTTTCAGTGGGCCAGTCGCGAACCATAGACTTTGTCGCCGACAATCCTGGCGACTGGGCGTTCCATTGTCATATGACCCATCACACAATGAATCAGATGGGGCATGCGTTTCCCAACATGGTCGGCGCCGACGCCGCCAGATTAAAGCGAGCGATCAAGCCGCTCATTCCTGACTACATGCCGATGGGAACGACTGGCATGGGCGAGATGAGCGAGATGCAGACGAGCATGGGCCATATGGGCAACATGCAGGTGACCGTGGGCAAAATGAGCGATCACTCCAAGCACATGATCACGGGTGGGATGAGCGACCGTTCCAAGCAGATGAACATGGGCGAGACGAGCAATCATCCAAAGCAGATGACCATGGGCGGAATGAGCGATCATTCTGAGCAAATGGCTACCCCAGAAAACAGCATCGCAATGATGGGCCGTGACGGACCGTACGGCACCATTGACATGGGCGGGATGTTCACGGTTCTCAAAGTCCGGGAGAACCTCACGAGCTATGCGGATCCCGGCTGGTATCAGCCGCCAGCGGGGACGGTGGCGCAAAAGGCGAGCAGGCAAGACCTCGAACGGGACGGGATTAAGGTTTAAGAAGTCAGCTTCGATGAGTGTGTCCATAGCAAATCTCGGCATCGAGCTGCGCTAAGAGGCAGCGTGACGCCCAGGATCATGCCCCGTGAGGCCGGCAAGGTGCACTGCGACGAACACGACCGCGATCGCTGCGAGGACAACGAGGAGGATCTTGAGTCCGATACTTGGCCCGTCGCCAGTCACCTCCGTTCCAAGCTGCCACGGTAACTTGGTGCGCTCGGCTTGCTTGCGCAGCCCATAGCTAGTCAGGCCTCGTGGTTTGTAAACCGCAAGTGTCGTGACCGCCTGCAGCGCCAGTACCGCAAGGCTTGCGTCGACGACCAATTGGATTCCGAGGCGGCCGGCGCTCGGCAATGTCCCGGCTGCAGTCCCGAGAACGCGCTTTGCAGCCACCGCCACGGCCGAATACTGGTGCAGCAGCAGAAGGGTGGTGGCTAGGACCGTGAGAATGAACTTTGTGATGATCCAATAATGTCGGAGCAGGCCCCATTGGCTGCCTAGTGCCTCGATAAGACCGGTCGCCAATGAAGCGAAACTCAACGGGACAATGATTGCTAGCCCGATGAGATCCATCGCGAGATAGGCGCCGCGCACCGTTTCGGCATCCTGGCTCAGCAGGCCAACGATGCTGAGCACCAGGAAGGTCGCAACAGCGCCGAGCCAAGAAACCGATAGAGTGACGTGCGCAGTGAAGGCCAACTTACGTAGGGTGGGCGTCATGGTCATGGCTGTCACCCGCCGTGTTCTGCGGCGCTGGCGCGCCTGTGACCGTCTATGCCGCCATCAGTGAGGTGCGCGACGCTACCGCCGACACGGTGCACGATAACAAAGGGCGCGACGGCAGGGGCGATGATCACGAGCACTTCCACCGGACGTGGCGGAGTGGCGATTGATTCGCGGCGGAGACGCCCGCTCGTGTCGCGATTGCGTCGCTCGCGGCTGCTTTCCGCGGTGAGCCCCTTCAGGGTATGCTCTGGGTCATGCTTGCGCCGGACTACATTCCCTTCCTGCATCGGATTGCCTCTTCTCGATCGCCAAACTGACTTGGAGGTTAGGATCAGAGACATGATGGTCAAAAATAGACCGCGGACGTGATGCTCAAGATCTTTTGCGGAACACAACGAACTGGAATGTCTGGTATCGGGCAATCTGCTCGATTCGACCTGGAATGGTGAGGAGATGGCAAAATATGCGATGGACCGCCGCGTCGCCCGCACAGTGGCGATGTTGCATGAAGGCTTGATGTCCTTGATCGTGAAAAAGCGCTACGAAGCAATAACTATCAAAGATATCTGCGATTCAGCCAATGTCGGTCGGTCAACGTTCTATGCCCACTACACGAGCAAAGACGATTTAAGGCGGAGCGGCCTCGAGATCATGCGCAAGCAGCTCGTCGGTCGGCAGAGGGATGCTCTGGCGACAGCGGGAGAGATTCGGGACCGAAGTTTACGCTTCAGCCTTCCCATGTTCGAACATGCCCGTGACCATATCCGCCTCTATCGGGCGTTGGTCGGCGGCCGCGGCGGCGCCATCGCTCTTGGCAGAATTCGCCAGATACTTTCCGATCTGGTGCGAGACGAACTTGCCGCGACCTGCGACAAGAATTCCGCGGACGTCATGCCCCGCGAATTCGTCGTCGAATATGTTGTTGGGGCCTACATGGCCGTGCTGATCTGGTGGCTTGACGGCGGTGCGAAGCTGCCGCCCGAACGGATCGATGCGATGTTTCAACGTTTGGCGACCGAGGGCGTTATGTCGTCGGATCTCCGAGGGGCCGAGACTCGCCCCGAGGGATTTTGAACGCCTTTACGTTTCCAGATGTCTGCCGTTGGTAGGTGGAGGAAATATAACAAATGGCGTGAGCCAAGCCAGCCGCAACTTGGCTCCCAAAGGCGCGCGGGCGCCTCGTTCCGCTAAGCTAAGCCAGCAAATTCTCGGTTGCCAGCGGATACGGAATGCGGTCGCCGATTCCCGACGGTATCCCTGCATCTCGTTCGCTCGCGGTCGGCATGGCCGAACCGAAATAGTCGCCGTGAGCGGCCTCGGCCAAGCCCAAACTCGGGTCAAGCAGACGGCGCCCACGCTGCAACGCGTTGCGGGCGAGGAACGCGTCGGCCGCGACACGCATCAATGCCAAGGCCTCGGAGGGAGCAGCGATCAACGCGCGCAATACCGCGGACGGGTCCGTCTTTCCATCTGCGCGCATACCCGCGAGCGCGGCAGCGGGAATCGTGCGGTGGGCGGGGTCGACGATCACGCGAACAGCGGCAAAAGCCAACGAGTAGACGGCGGCGAGACGCGCAACGATATGGGATTCCATGTCGACGGCAACCGCACCCGTTCTGGCATGGTATTCGCGTTTGACTGCAGGCTCCGACACCGGCGCGTCTACGCCCGCGACTGCCGCGAAGCCGGCGCCCGGAATAGCCTTCAGCAGTTTGCGCGACCATTCGGCATCGGTGGGCTTGCGCTTACCCGAATCGATGATCGATGAGGCAACAATGCAGTCACCAGGCCGCAGATGCGGAGCAAGGCCACCGGCAACGCCAAAGCTGATGATGCTCCGGCAGCCGCGCTGTATCGCGTCATTGAGCGGACCTGCGGGATCCGCCTGGGCGTTGCGACAGACGACGTGAACTCCGGGTCCGGCGGCGATACGGGCCTCGAAACTGAGGCCCACGAAGGCGATGACGGAGCGGGAGCTGCTCAATTGTCGGGCTCCAATGGTGAGACAACGGTTAGTCATCCGTTGGCGCGCCTCGATCTGTCCATTCTGGTGGCAAGCCGATCGCACTTCCAAACAGGCCAGGTATGCCCGGGCCTCGACCAAAGACCTCACAGGCGGAGTCCTTGGGGGCGCCTCCGAGTAGCGACACGACGCGGTGAACGGAAGGCGGTGAGGGAAGCGTCCCGAACGGGGTAGCGCCAGTCACGAGCAATTTGCTGAAATCATCACTGAATGCCGAGGCCAGGTCGTAAGCGTCGCCAACCCGAGACACTCGCGCCTTGCTGGTGAAGGAATCTGCTCCGCGCGCCCATAAGATTGCAGCGTGCTGGGTGCCACTCTGGTCGACGGCCTCCGCCTCCAGCGCAAGCCCACCCAGGCCGATCGGAATTCGGAACGATGGCATGAGAACGACGTGGACTGCCGTCGCGACGGCGGCTGCCACCTCCGTGACTTTCGACGCTGCCGCCGCGGTCTCGTCGGTTGGGATGATGCGCGTGATGACCGCGCGCACGGTCAAATCCGCGGGCTTAGCGGCGGGAATGATCTGGAAGCGGTCGCTGAGGCCGCCGCACAAGGATCGGTCGACTGCATTGGCGATCAATCTTAGCTGCACGTCGGACAGTCTTGCCTCGGTCGCCGTTGCGGAGAACGTCGTTGGCATGATGCGGATCGTCCCGGCGGCCAAGACCTCGTCTTTGTTCACGCTCACCTGAGCCTTCGTGAGAAGGCCGTCGCTGGGTGCAAGATGCTGGTACGACAGCGCTCCCTTCTGTTCGAGCGGAACAGAAGCGCAGGCGCCGACAATGAACGGCAGAAACAAGCCGAGTAGCGGAGCGCGACTTCCAGAGCCCTTTGACGCCTCTCTGCGTCGACAACAGGCTTCATGAACTGCCATTTCTACATATCTGGTTGGCAGACTCACTCGATGTGACTCCACATCGTGAAGTTCACTGAATGGAATCTGAGGAGGGTAAATGTGGCCTTAGTCCTTTGAATTGCACCTTCTGCGGCACCGTTGGTGACATTCGTCGCTGGGTATGGGCAAGCAACTGTCAACAAAGCATTTGTGGATGCATTGCTCGGTCGATTGGTCGCTTTGTGACACCGTCCAGGCCCCAATAGAGGGCCGACGAGAGGTTATGACGCATGCTTCGGCGGCGGCGCGCGACGAACACAGCGCGGCAAGTGATCCGTTATCCCTGGCGGAGGTGGCGCGTGGCCAGAGCGACGTTGTCAGCGTTGTAGCGAGAATGATGAAACCAACAAGTAGTGGACGCATTGGCGCGCTCCAGCAGGATGCCGAGTTGCCATGCGAAGATACGAGCTTTTGGTAAGGGCCATCAACAGGCGCGGCAGTACAAACCCCGCCGTTCTGTTAGAATCGGGACATCTGTAGAGCGGAAGTACGATATCTCTGCCGTGCGCCCGAATGATTTGCTTGCCCGATGACTCGAAACGAGGAATTGGCTCATGGCAATGAACTCGTCGAGCGCGAAAAGACCCATGATCAGCATGGCAAGCGCGGCCAGCAGGCGCAACGTGCGCTGCGTGCCGATCACGGTGGGGCTGAATGATGATGAAGTAGATGCTGGCCACGCTCAGCCGGACGACGAGAACGTCGAAGAACGTGACCATCCAGGGTATGGTGCGCCACCAGCGCTTGTCCCCATGGCCCCCATCAGCACTTCGAGCATGCAGGCAATAGCACCAAGCCTGTGGTCAGGGAAAAGTACGGGAGAACCTCACAGCTACGCGGATCCCGGCTGGTGTGAGTCGCCGTCAGGGACAGTGGCGCAAGCGGTGAGTAAGCAAGATCTCGAACGGGACAAGATTAAGGTGTAACAAGGCAACCCGTCGGTGAATGTGCTGACAGCGAGAACGCCAAAGACATCACGTCGACGGTCATATGGCGAGGGTTTGAGCGATCGGAGCATCGATTTTTTCGCGATCGTCCCCAAGGTTGTGGCAGGGCCGGGCTCCAGCATATCATTTTTTTGGCCATAGCCATGAGGACTCGCAACCGAAGTTATGCTAGCGGCATGGCGGCGGAGCCATGACCGACAATGAATGCGACGACGGCAAGCCCCACAACCGCGCCCAAAAGGCCAAACCCCAGAACATACAGGACATTATGGCCCGCGTCGTCTGCGCACAGCGCAACGGGCTTCGCGCCGTTGTTTGTGGCGGTTCCGCGGTTTTCATTGGCAGCCTCCATTTCTTTTTTCGGAGCGTTGGCTGCGTCATTGAAGATTGCGCCGAGATCGGTAAAGCTCCGCACGGTCGCGTGGCCCATATTTCCCCCCTGGCTCTGCACACCTATCTGTCATTGTCTGTCATTTTTGTCATTATCGACCGCAATCCGACGATAACATGAGCCCATCAGCCCGCCGGCGTGATCATGTCTGGGCAAAGTGAAGGCGGGTCAGATCAAAAACATTGTCCGTGCGGCGTGCTTTGCAAATAAGAAGTATCATATTGAATATCACCGACGCATTCGCACGATATCATCAATGAAAATGCGCGACATCGCGAATACAGCGAAGATATAATGCTCAGCGAGCATCGCAATCTTGTTGAAGCGATGAACATTTGGGCGCGTTCCGGTCATATTGAACCCATTTTATTCGGAGCCATGGTCGGGTTTGTCCAAGGTCAAGTCCGGCCATGACGGTGGAGAAACGGTTCAATTTGTAGCGTTATTCATGGAGCGCCGGCGGCAGCGTGCCTAGCATGCCGACCAGGAAAAGGATGATCAGCCCCAGCGCGGCTTCCATCAGACTGTTGTTTCGAAGCTGGCGTAATGCGGCGGCACGCTGGACCGCGCCGGGCTTCTCGACAATTCGCGGAGTCAGTCTGAGCCGATTGAAAGCCGCGATCGAGAGCATCACGAAGAACAGCACGACTTTCAGTGACAGCAGACGGCCGTAGTCCGTGCTAGCCAGAGCATCGATGCTACCCACCAGAAACCAGCTATTGATGATGCCGGTCGCCACCAGCGTGCCGACGCTGACAACCCCGAGCACTGAAAACCGCAGTGTCGCCGTCCGGGCAATCCTGATCGACATCGCATCGTTCTTCGAGTATGCCGCGCTAAGCAGCATTGCAAGCGGCAGGAGCGCTCCGAGCCACGCGGCCGCGGCGACCAGATGCAGAATATCGGCGCTCAAGTGAACCGCGCCTTCCATATCCGACCCCGCGGCTGCGTGACCGGCAAACGCTAACGCGCCGACAAGAGACACTGCAAGCGTGGTCGAGAGCACGCTTGATGCACGGACGTTGGCTAGCGGGCCAGTTTCGAGGACAAGCGCTGCCGCGAAAAGCGCCGCAAGAACCGCGCGCGCCGCCCAGACATTTCCGAAGTCGGTGTTCAATAGAACGTTCCAAGCCGCGCCCTCGGTGAAGACAGCTGACGGCGGGACCTCGGTCATTTGGGCGGCTTGAACGACGAACCAGCCAGCACCCGTAACCAGGACGAATGCAAAGCTGAGCCACACGATCCAGGCAAGTCGGCGGCGAACGATGGCGGCCATGTATCCGTCACCCTGGGCCGTCCGAACTGCCGGGTCGCTGACTAAGGTCTTAAACGGGCGCGCGCCCGCCAACGATGCCGTCGCGGCGAAGTGGAGAGCGCGCAACCAGATCAAGGGATCGTTCAAGTCTATCCCCCTGAGACCGATTTTATCGCGGGAACGCCTCGCTATTCTCCAACATTGAATGTGAAATTGCCGTTGATCTTGTGGGTATCGGATGACATGGCCCGCCATTCCACGGTGTAGACGCCAGGGTCCAATGGCGGCAGCGAAACCCGCACGACCGTTCGGTCTGCCTTGTCGACGTGCGCATCGGCGTTGTCCACTTGCTTGCCGCCGGAATCGCGAATCACAGCAGAGCTGAATGCCGGCTCCAGTCTTTCATTGAATTTGAGTGTGACTTCGTTTGGCGCGGATTTGACCATGGCGCCTTCCGCCGGGGTTGCGCGAACAAGATGGGCGTGTGCAAGCGCTGCAACAACTCCCGACAAGGATAGCGCGACGGACGCCAGAGTAGTGATGATCGTACGCTGAAGTGTCATAGTAACGTCTCCTGAGGTTATGAGGTTAATGCGAACGCTGCGGCAGACGGCGCCGAACGTCATGCCGAGCTACTTTGCCTTTTCAATCTTCGTGACGGTGAACTGGCCGTTCACTTGTTCGGCGTCGAACTTGATTTTGTTGCCGGCTTTCACGGCCTTGAGCATCGCGGGATCCTGCGCCTTGTAGACCATGGTCATGCCGTTCTCCATTCCGAGCTTCTTGGCCGGGCCATGCTTGATGGTGATTTTGCTGGCAGATTGATCGACCTTCATGACTTGCCCGTCTATCAGGTCCGTCTGCGCGATGGCGCTTTGCGATCCAAAGGAAAGCGCTAGCGCCAGAACGAAGTATGCGATTGTTTTCATCTTTCCCTCCTTTCAGTGATGTGATTTGGAACTCGTCCCTACCGTTCTTTCATTTGTTGCTCTGGGGCGGGGTCCCGTCGAAGGGCTCTCGGACCGGGGGACGGGCTGATCCGTCGCAATCTTGACTTCGTGTGCGACGCTTCCGGCGGGATTCTTGTAGGGACCTGGATCGCCATAGTCGTTCGCCGCCAAGTCTTCGCGCACCTTCATGACTGTAAACATGCCGCCCATCTCGATCGGCCCGAACTGCCCAAAGCCAGTCATCATCGGCAGGGTATTGTCCGGCATGGGGTGCTCCATGCTGCCCATCATGGCCATGCCTTCGGAGCCCATCGGATGAAAATCGGGGACGAGGCGTTGGACCGCTTTGGTCAGATTCTTCACGTTGGCGCCGATGAAATTCCGCGTGTTGTGGCCCATGGCATTCATGGTGTGGTGCGACTTGTGGCAATGGAATGCCCAGTCGCCGGGCGCGTCTGCGATCACCTCGAAGGCGCGGATCGCGCCGACTGGAACGTCGGTCGTTGTCTCTGGCCAGCGCGCGCTTTCGGGAATCCAACCGCCGTCCGTACAGGTCACGGCGAAGCTGTGGCCGTGGAGGTGGATTGGATGGTTGGTCATGGTGAGGTTGCCGATGCGCACGCGCACACGGTCGCCGATGCGCACAGGCAACGGATCGATCCCCGGGAATACCCGGGCGTTCCAGGTCCACATGTTGAAGTCGGTCATCTCGGCGACCTTCGGCAAATAGGTGCCGGGATCGATCAGGTACGAACTCATGACGAACACGAAATCACGATCGACCCGGTGGCGCTTCGTATCCCGCGAGTGGACCACGAACATTCCCATCATGCCCATGGCCATCTGCACCATCTCGTCGGAGTGCGGGTGGTACATGAAGCTGCCGCTGCGTTTGAGCTCAAACTCATAGACGAAGGTTTTGCCTGGATCGATGTGCGGTTGGGTAAGCCCGCCCACGCCATCCATGCCGTTGGGGACCAGCATGCCGTGCCAGTGCACGGTCGTGTGTTCGGGCAGCTTGTTGGTGACGAAGATGCGGACCTTGTCGCCCTCTACGGACTCGATGGTAGGTCCCGGCGACTGGCCGTTGTAGCCCCACAGATACGCCTTCATACCAGGGGCAAATTCACGGACCACGGGCTCGGCCACCAGGTGGAATTCCTTCCAGTCGCCGTTCATTCGCCACGGCAGCGTCCAGCCATTCAGAGTCACAACGGGCTGATAGTCAGACCCGCTCGATGGGAACAGCGGCGGCTGCATCGTATTTGTGCTGGTCGTCGGCGCCTC
>Ga0137392_10000191_pt1 | contig 28969 bp, 34 predicted proteins | sample 15con2h34AmetaG_FD_101394 | JGI IMG/M metagenome (GOLD analysis project Ga0137392, IMG submission 101394) | Vadose zone soil microbial communities from Angelo Coast Range Reserve, California, USA - 15con2h3.4A metaG | ecosystem: Environmental > Terrestrial > Soil > Vadose zone > Saprolite... | reverse complement strand
CTCGGCTTCGACCTGCCCACGGCGGCAGGAACCTCCCTGGTCGTGATCGCGGTGAACAGCGCGGCCGCGCTCGCGGCGCGGGCCGGTCACGGCGGCCTGACGCTGGACCAGGCGCTCATCGGGGCGTTCACCAGTGCCGCGGTAGCCGGTGCGCTGGCCGGCGGCAGCCTGGCCGGGCGCACCAACCCACAGCGGCTGAGCGCGGCGTTCACGCTACTGGTCATCATCGTGGCCGACTACACACTCACCCGCAGCCTGCCTGGCCTGGTGTGACCCGCAGCATGTCATATACCCCGGGGTGGGTATCTTTCCCGGGAACCATAACTGATGGCGAAGGCAGAACGCAAATACCCCGGGGCGGGTATATCAACGGATCGCGGCCGCCGCCGCCCGCCATCTGCCCGCCGCTGCGGCCGGGCCCGGACGCCGCCACACCCAGTAAGGAATGACTGCTTCCTTCGGGGCGCCGCCCGATTTGGTATGCCTGCTTCACGGGTGTGATGCCGCCGGCTCTTGGGGTAGGCCCGCGGTGCAGGGCCCGTGCTGTTCCTCGTTTCTGCCCGGACAGGGTGATCGCCAGCGCTGAGCCTGCCCGGGCCGCCGGATCATCCCCGCACCGCCGCCGTGTCCCGCGTCGTCGCGCAGCGTGGCCCAGCAGTCCGGCAACGTTGCGGCTAGCGACCCGTGCGCTGGCAGGACGGGCATCAGATCACGCGCCTTCCCCGACCCCGCCGCGCTGCCCGGGCAGCTCAGCAGGCGTTTTCGCCGGGTGCCAGCTCAGGTGAAGATGATCTGGCCGCCGGCCGCGAGGGCGTAGAACTCGCCGACCGTGATGATGCCCTGGACCTGGTCGATGAGGTCGTCCTTGGTGATCCCGAACAGGTCGCAGGATGCCTGGCAGCCGTAGATGCCGGCCCCGGTGTCGGCGATCATCTCGATGAACTCCGGGATCGGCGGGATGTCGAGCTTCCCCATCTTGCGTTCCAGGTAGCCGGTCATCAGCCCGGGCATGCCCGGCAGGCTGCCGACGAGGGTCGCGAGGTGCAGGCCGGGGTTGCCGACCGTGGCGACCTTGATGTGCTCGTGGCGTTTCCTGCTGATGGCGTCGAGGCCGAAGAAGGTGAAGAACAGGCTGGCCTCGATGCCCTCGGCGCGGGCGCCGTTGGCCATGATCAACGCCGGGTAGATCCCCTCAAGGGAGCCCTTCGACACGATGATCGAGACTTTCTTGATGGTGGCGTCCATGGCAGGACCGTCCTCTCGTGAGCCCGTCCCTGCCGCCGCCGCAGCACCGGGTGGTGCAGCGACGAGCGTGCCGGGACGGCGCGCTGAACGCAGCCGCGCGTTAGATGCAGCCGCGTGGCTTGGGTATGCCGGCGATCTTGGCGGCGGCCTTGGCCGGGCCCTTGGGGAAGAGCTGGTAGAGCTCCTTGATGGTGACGCCGGAGGTCTTGCCCAGGACGCGGACAGTCGGGCCGGTTCCGTTGGCCTGGTATTCGGCGCGCATGAACGTGATGACCTGCCAATGTCGTAGCGTCAGCTCGTCGATGCCCTCGGCCTTGGCTATCTGTGGCGCCATGTCATCGGTCCACTGGCCAGGATCGGTGAGGAAGCCTTCGTCGTTGATCGTGACGTCATGGCCGACGTAGGTAGCGTTGGGCACGGTCAGCACCTCCTTGGTGTGTTCATCTGCGGCCGCCGATGTCAGCCGCGGCGGCCGCAGGGACGCGCGGGCGGGTCTTGCCGCGGGCGGGCATGGCGGAGCTGATTCCTGGGATATCGCGGCCGGGGAGCAGGCCGTGCCAGTAGAACTGCTGGAAGGCCAGCTTGCCGAGGTGGTTGAGGCGGGATTGCCTGAGCAGCGGCAGGCCCAGCCGCCCGGGGTAATGGCCGGTCAGCGGTTCGGTGTCGTAGTTGAAGTCGATCAGCAGGGCCTTGCCGAAGCCGGTTTCGATGAAGCAGTTGGTGTGCCCGTCGAAGGCGGCGGTCAACGGCTGCCCTTCGAGGAACCGGCGTATGTTGCCGGCCAGCACGTCGCCTTCGAAGTGGGCGACCGATCCTGCCTTGGATGCCGGCACGTCGGTGGCGTCGCCGAGGGCGAACACGTTGAGCTTTGCCTTCGCCTGGAGCGTGCCGGGGTCAACCGGAATGAAGCCGAGCTCGTCCCCGAGACCGGGCGAGCGGTCGACATAACCGGCGCCGCCGTGCATCGGGACGACGACGGCCAGGTCGAAAGGCACTTCACGCTCGTCATAAGAGACCAGCCGGCCCCCGCGGCTGCCGCGGGCGTGGTCGCCGGGTGTCTGGACGGTACCGGTATTGAATTCAGTCACCAGTTCGATGCCCTTATCAGCCAGCAAGCCGCTCAGTTCGCGGTTGCAGACAGGCTTGGTGAACGCGCCGTCCAGGGGCGTGACATAGATCAGCTCAACGCGGTCGCGGATCCCCCGCTGGCGGAAGTAGTGGTCGGCGAGGAAGCAGAACTCCAGTGGCGCGACCGGGCACTTGATCGGCATGTCGATGACGTTGACCACCAGCCGGCCACCACCGAACCGGCTGAGCGCATGGTGCAGGGCGACGGCGCCCTCGGGCGTGTAAAAGGTGAAAACGTCCTCCAGCCACCCCGAGCCAGTCAGCCCTTCGGTCTCTTCCGGCAGCAGCCGTGCGCCCGTGGCGACCACGAGGACGTCATAGTCCAGCGCCGTGCCGTCATCGAGATGCACGCGGTCAGTGGCGGCATCGACATGGTCGATCCCGGCCTGGCGGAAGGAGATGCCGCCACCGCGGGCGGACGATCCGTCCAATGTCGGCGAGCCCGAACGGGACGAACAGCAACCCGGGCTGGTACACATGATCGCCGTCGCGGTCCACCACGACGATCTCGGCTGCCTGCTCGTCATAAGCCCGCCGTAGCCGGTTGGCAGTCAGCGTGCCGCCGGTACCGCCGCCTAGGATCACGATCCGCTTCACATGATCATCCTGCGGCTGGGCGCTGGCTGTCGGCAGAGGCGTTGGTCCCGTGCCCAGGTGACCATCAGCCGAGGGCGGCCCGGTCCCGCCCGCATACCCTCGGATGGAGGCGGATGCCTCCACATGCCGCGAGGATCGGGGGAGCGCCGATGAATCAGCTACTGGACGCCAGCCTTCCGCAGGTGGCGACGCTGGGCGGGACGGCGCTCCCGCTGGTCGGCCGGGCCCGTGTGTACGCGTGCGGGATCACCCCCTATGACGTCACCCATCTCGGGCACGCGGCGACCTTCGTGTGGGTCGACACGCTGGCCCGGGTGCTGTATGCGTCCGGCGCCGAGGTGATCGTGTGCCGGAACGTGACCGACGTCGACGACGTACTGTTGACCGCCGCGAGCCGGTCAGGCTCTCCATACGACGAGTTTGCCGCTATCCAGCAGTTCTACTTCGACCGGGACATGGCCGCGCTCGGCGTGCGGCAGCCGGCCATGCAGCCCCGGACGCACGCCTACATCGGCCAGGTGATCGCCCTGGCAGCCGGCCTGCTCGCTCGCGAAGCGGCCTACCAGAGGGACGGTCACGTCTATTTCCGGGGCGCCACCGCCGCACGGCAGGCGGGACTAGACCGCCATGCGGCGCTGCGGCTTGCCGCGGAATACGGTGACCACCCGGACGACGCGCGCAAGGACGACCCGTTCGACGTCGCGGTGTGGCAAGCATCCCACGGGGACCAGCCCGCATGGGAGAGCCCGTGGGGACCTGGCCGCCCAGGCTGGCACGCCGAGTGCGCGGCGATGGCGCTGCACACGTTCGGCCCGGCGGTGGACGTCCACGCCGGCGGCGGCGATCTGCGTTTCCCCCACCACGCCTACCAGGCAGCCCTTGCCGAGGCCTTCACCGGGGTCACCCCGTTCGCCCGCGTGCGGCTGAACGTCGGCGTCGTCCGGGTCGCGGGGGCCAAGATGGCCAAATCGGCCGGCAACCTCGTCCTGGTCAGCGAGCTTCTCGGCGACTACCCCGCGGCGGCCGTCCGGCTGCTGATCCTGGACCGCCGGTGGGACCAGGACTGGGACTACGACCGGGCCGGCCTGGACGCTGCGGCGGCACGGCTGGAGCGGCTGCAAGCTGCAGCCGGGCGCCCTGACCGCGCCGCGGCGGGAAATGGCGGCGCGGCGGTGGCCGCGGTCCGCGCCGCACTGGCCAGCGACCTCGACGTGCCCGCCGCGCTCCGCATCGCCGAAGACGACGGTGGCCAGGCCCCCCGCGTCCTCGGCTCCCTCCTGGGACTGTGGTAAAGCCCGGCGGAGTCCGTGCGGTTGCTTGGGCCCGTCGGCCATCGAGGCACCGGGGGACCCATTGCGGACCCACCCGAAACCGCGTTCGGCTGCGGAAACGGGCCCAAGGTCTCGGATCGGCGGCCCATTCGGCTCGCCGGCGCCCGGCACTGCTGCCTGCGACCTACGCTGTGTTCCTGCCGGATCTTCCCGGCCGCCAAGGACGGAGGGGACACCGCTGCGTGAGCTGGACGCGCTACGCCCGCAGCGGCGGCCTACGGATCGCCTACGAGGTGCGCGGCATATCCCATGCCCGGCGAGGCACGCTGGTCCTGATCCAGGGCCTGGGCCTGGGCCGGGCCGGATGAGGCCCCAGCGATCCGGCCACTGGGGCGGCGGCTGCGGCTTGTGCTGGTCGACAATAGGGGTAGCGGGCGCAGCGGCGCAGCTGCGGGCTCCTATGGCGTCGCCGATATGGCGGATGACGCGCTGGCCGTGCTCGACGACCTGGGCATCCGCACTGCCCACGTGATGGGCGCCAGTCTCGGCGGCATGGTGGCCCAGGAGCTCGCGGTGCGGCATGCCGAGAGAGTCGGCCGCCTGGTGCTGGCGTGCACGACGCCCGGCTGGCCGTTCGCCTATCCGATGCCGGCCGCGTCGGTGCGGCTCATCGCGGCAACGCGGGGGCTCCGGCCCGCGGACACTGTGCGCCGTCATGTGGAAAACGCGCTGTCGGCGGCGACCGTGCAACGCCGTCCGGAACTCGTGGACCGCATCATCGCGCAGCAGCGCTCCGGGCCGGCCCGCGACCCGGACGCGTGGGCAGCGCAGGCGGCGGGAGGAGCGCGCTACGCCGGCGGCCTTCGCCAGGCGCGGATCCGTGCTCCCACCCTGGTCCTTCACGGTGACGCGGACACCGTGGTCGACCCCCGCAACGCCCGTCTTCTGGCGGGGCGAATCCCGGTGGCCGACCTGGTGATCTTCCCCGGGCTCGGGCACCTGTTCTTCTGGGAGGATCCGGACGGCTTCAGCGCGGCAGTGGCCAGGTTCCTGCTGGCTGATGTGGGAGCATGACGCGCTGCCCGAGCCGCCCTGAAGGCCCGGATGTGGCGGCCGTTCGGCCCGGTGCCGCAGGTCAAAGGGCCCTGTTCGCTCCCATCGCCAACGGCGACGCTGAAACCCTGGATCCGATGGGCAGGTGAGGAGCATGACCGGGACGAACGTGCGGGAGGCAGTGCCGATCCCCGCCGGTCAGATCGGCTACCTGGTGGCGACCGCGGCCCGTGCGCCGTCGGTGCACAACACGCAACCGTGGCGGTTCCGGGTCAGCCAGTACGCGATCGAGCTGTATGCCGACCCTCGCCGCAAGCTCCGCGTCGATCCGATCGGCCGGGAGATGCTCATCAGCTGCGGCGCCGCCCTGTTCGGGCTGCGGCTCGCGGTGCGGTCGCTGGGATACCTGCCCGTGGTCGAGTTGCTTCCCGACCCCGCCCGGCTGCGGCTGCTCGCCCGGGTGCGACTGGGCGCGGCGGTGACCATGACTGCAGCCGAGCGGCAGATGCTGGAGGCGGTACCGCACCGGCACACGCACCGTGGCCCGTTCGCACCCGGCCGGCTGCCTGCCGGGCTGCTCGCGGGACTGCAGCACGACGCGCTGGCTGAGGGCGCCACCCTGGCGCTCGTCGACCGGGCCATCGCATACCAGCAGCTGGCGGACATCGTAGGCGCGGCCAAACGCAGGCAGGTCCTCGACCCGGTGGCCCGGGCCGAGATGCGGCTGTGGAGCCGCGGGCCGGCCAGTACGGCTCGAGACGGCGTCCCCGCTCAGGCGTTCCCGGCCTGGGCCGGCCGTCAGCCCGGGAGGCTACCGCAGCGCGACTTCGACCTGGGCCGCGGCCTCGGGCTGCGCACGCCCGACGGGCCGCCCGCCGCCGCCACCGCGGTGCTGCTCACGCCCGGCGATAGCCGCGCAGACTGGCTCCGCGCCGGCCAGGCGCTGCACCGGCTCCTGGCCCACGCCGCGAGCAGCTGGGTATTCGCCAGCCTGCATACCCAGCCGCTGGAAGCCACCGTCATCCGGGATCTGATCAGGGCCCGCCTGGCGCTGCCAGGGGCCCCGCAGATGCTGCTCCAGCTTGGCCTCGCCCGGACCACCCATGCCACCGCCCGACGGCCACCGGCCGAACTAATCGAGCCGTCACCGCGGCACGGCCAGCCGACCTGGCCGGCTGGCCCGCGATCAGCCAGCACGGAAACAGCAGCGGCCCGAAGATCCCGGTGATCCAGACCGCAGGGCTCCTGACGGGGATGGTCAGGGAGAAGGAGCTGATCGAACGGCGGGTCATTCTTCCGCTGGCCAACCCTCAGCTCGCCGATCGGCTGGGCCTTGTCCCGCCCCGGGCGGTCATCTTGTTCGGTCCGCAGGGAACCGGCAAGACCACCTTCGCCAAGGGGGTTGCGTCGCGGCTCGGCTGGCCGTTCGTCGAGTTGTTCCCGTCACGGCTGGCGGGACCGGTGGCCTGTTCCCGGTGCTGGACGCAGATATCAAGCTCAGCGCCGAGGGCAGCCAGGGCACCCGGGTGGCGCTCACCGGCTGCTACCGGCCCCCGTTCGGCGCGCTGGGCGCCAGGCTGGACAGGATGCTCATGCACACGGTGGCCACCTTGACCCTGAGGTCTCTGCTGACCCGCCTCGCCAGCGCCCTGGAGGGCACAGCACAGGCTGCCGAGGAGAAGCCCGCCCCGTGGCGGCGGGACACCGGACCGCAGAGCGCCTCCGACTGAGGCATCGGTGAGGCTCGGGTGGAGTGGCACCCGACGAGGCGGCTCCGCGCCAAGAGCCTCCCTTGCCGCCGCGCGATCAGAGGGACCATGGCGAAAAGCCCGTGTGCATTCTCGGCCGGTGCTGGCCCTCACGGCAGCGATGGCTGCCCTCCAGCGTGCAATGCGCGGGCATCACACCTAGGCTTCTGCGCCCGGGGCTGGCCCGGGGTCTGGGATGGCGCGCTACCTCAGCCGGCCGACGACTGGCCAGGTGTGGACTGGCAGCCCGGTTTCCGCGTACTGGAGGTAGCGGTCGAGCATGACGGCTAGCGCGCGCTCCGGGTCATGACGCCGCTGGGCGGCAGCCAGCGTGGCGCGCTGCCACATGGCGCCGGTCTGTCCCGAGGCCGCCCGGGCGGAAATCACGTCGAGCAGCCCGTCCGCCTCTTCCGCTGCCACGCCGGCCTGGAGCAGCCCCTGCTTTGCCGCCGGCACCAGCTCGGCCACGAGCTTGGCGGCGGCACGTGTCCGTATTTGATCTCGGTGCCCGGCTGGCCAGCTCAGCTGAGCGGACAGGCCTTGCTGGGCGGCGCGGTAGAAGCCATGATCGGCACGTTCGAACGGCAGCGCGTAAGTCCATTGCTGGTCCTGCCCGGCCATCCACAGGGACAGGCCGATCAGGAAAGCGGCGTTGGCCAGCATGTCGATCACGGTGGGGCCGGCGGGCAGGGCCCGCATCTCGATCCGCAGATGCCCGCCCGACGCGGGGTCGTAGATGGCCCGGTTCCAGCGCCACACGGTGCTCTGGTGCAGCCTGAGCTCGTCCAGCGGCGGCGGCTGCCACCCGGTGCCGCCGGCCCACAGGCGCGGGTCGCCGGCCACCGGCAGCAGCGGCTGGTGCAGCCGGATGCTCTCGGTGAACAGCTCCAGCGCCCCGCCCCGCAGCCAGCCCGTCCCCAGTGCTGTGCGGGCCAGCCGGCGGCGTGGTCCGTGGCTCTGGCGATCGTCAACCGACTGCTTGAACAGAGCGATCCGTGTCTCGTCCCAGAGCCGGTGGCCCAGGAATGTGGGCGAGTTGCCGGACACGGCCAGCACAGGTGCCGTGGCCAACTGGACCGCGTTGTAGGTGCGCGTGAAGTCGGCCGGATCGACCCGAAGGTGCACCTGGAACGAGCTGTTCGCCCCCTCCAGCGCGACATCCTCGCTGGCCAGCTCGAGCGGGTCCTCGCCCGCGATCCGGATGCGGAACGGGTCCTGGCGGAGCCGCCGCAGGCCGCTGTTCAGCGCCCGGTAACGCGGCACATCCGTCATGACGCCGGGACCGAGGTCAGCCTGCCTCAGGGTGGGCAGAATGCCAATCAGCGCGAGCCGGCCTGCGTGGTCTCTGGCCGTGTCAGCTACGCGGTCAAGCAGCACGTTCAGCTCGCCCCCGAGCGCGGCGAATGGCCGGCCGTCCAGCAGAACTGGTGAGGCGTTGAGTTCCAGGTTGAAGCGGTTCAGCTCCACGCTGACCCGCGGGTCGGCCACCGCGGCTCGGATGGCCTGGTTGTGGGGCAGCGGTCGGCCCGCGCCGTCGACCAGGAACAGCTCGAGCTCGGCACCTACGGTGGCGGGGCCAGCCCCGAAGCCAGGCCGTTCTAGCAGCTGCCCGAGCGCGGACAGGCATTCCTCGAGCCGTTCGGTGAAGCGCGAGTAGTCGCGCTCGTCGAACTCCTCTTGGTCTATGTCTGTTCCCATGGCCGGACCTCACCGTCTTGGGCGGGCGGCGGCCCCGGGCTGTGGTTCGCCGCCCGGATGCGAAGAGCCGCCGGCTGCCGAGATCCGCCGGCCGGTCAGCACCGCGGGCAGGATGCGCACGTAGTGGGTCTTGGCGCCCGGTGCCCACGGGTCCAGCGGCCGCTTGCGCAGGCGCGTCAGCTCTGCCGGGTCGGTGACCTCGACGGCCTCACCGCGGATCACGACGCTCCAGCCGGTGTGAGCCGCGGCGTCGCTCCCATCGACCTCGAACGCGACCCGGCTGCCACGGCACGCGGCATCGAGCTTGGTTCCTTCGTCGCTACGGAACACCACCATGTGGCGGTCGAGGACGAAGTTGACAGGAAACACGACTGGCCCGCGGTCATCCACGACAGCCACCCGGCCCAGACGCTCTTGAGCCAGCAGCTGGAAGCACTCGGACTTGGACAGCTCCTGCCAGCGACCCTGGCGCTCTGGCACGTCATCCATGGCTGATGCCGAGATGTTCGCCGCCGCTTGCGAACAAGACGCTGGCGGCCGGGCGCCGGACGCTGACCGCGGTCTGGATGACGGCCCCCAGCCGGAGCACCAACTGCGGGTAGCTGCCGTCACTCAGCTGGGTGCGGATGAATTCGCGCAGCCGGACTCGCGCGAGCCGCTGGCTGTGCAGCGCTGCCGCCACCCCGCAGGTGGCGCTGGTCAGCAGTATCCGTTGCAGCGCCTGCCCGGCGTTCACCCAGTCCACCGGGCGGTCACCGGTGGTTGTCAGCAGGCAGACGACACCGGCGGACCGGGGCGCCGCCGACGGGCTGGACCAGGAGACCCCCCATCGGCGGCTATGGGCGAAGTCCCGGCCGGGGAAGTGCGGGAGGGTGCGCTCGCAGCGCGCCGGGTAGGCGGTGTGCGGCACCCCGTCGCGCCGGCTGCTGCCCGGCGGCGACGCCCAGCTGGCCAGTTCCTGTGCGTAGGCGCTGTCGAGCCGCAGCGCGCGCTCGCCTGTCTCGACGACCGCGGCGAGCACCGCCCGGCTCCCCTCGTCGTCGATAATGCGCAGCATTGCCCCATCCCGCTTGGCGCCCTCGTGCAATACGGTAAGGAGGTCCGGCGCAAGCGGCAGGGGGTCGAAACCGCCGCGGTGTGTCCGCCGTACCAGCACCTGGCTGAAGAGCCGCCGTTCGTACTCGGCGGGAGCGGCCTGTCGCTGCCAGCTCACCCGGGCGACCAGCAAAGGCTGGCCGGGATCAGGCAAAACGGAAGTCTCAGGAATGTAGCCCAGTGACCGCAGCGCCAGCCGGGCAGTGAACAGCGCGGCGCCGCAGCTGATCATCATCTCGCGGCCGCGGGGGTCGGCCACCATCAGCTGCCGCCCGGCGTCGGCGTGCAGGCTGATCTGCTGCCCGCCGGGGCTGAACCACCATGGCTGGGTGTTATGTACAGAAGTAGCCCACACCGCCGCCCCTACGACATAGGCGGCAATCTCCTCCGCGGTCAGCGGCTGCGGCCCAACCAGGCTTTCGCCGGGGAGCGGGAGAATGTCCATGGCTCCTCCCAGGTCGCAGCGGGCAGTATTGCCGATGCCACCAGCTGATCCCCGGCCGAGGCCAGCGTGCAGGTCCGAAGGTCTGCGCTCGGCGGGACCTTCGTCCGCGATCGGCAACCAGTCGCCCTCAGCAGGTCAGCGGCCAGGGCGCGGCGGTTGTCCGGGTCGAGGTGCACGGTCGGCTCGTCGAGGATGAGCACCGCCGGGTCGGCAAGCAGCGCGCGGGCGAGCGCGAGGCGCTGCCGCTCGCCGCCCGACATGGCCACGCCGCGGGCGGCGGCCGGGGTGTCCCAGCCCCTGGGCAGGGACAAGATCCACGGCAGCAGCCTGGCCCGGGCGGCGGCGTCGGCCAGCTGCGCAGCACTGGCTGCCGGCCGGGCCAGGAGGAGGTTGTCCCTGATGCTGGCGTCGAAGATGTGGGGATCCTGCGGGCAGCCGCTGATCACGGTGCGGACATCATCGGCCGAGTAACTGGCCAGGTCGTGACCGGCCAGTGTGGCAGTTCCTGCCGTGAGGTTGTGGAGTCGCAGCAGGACCGAGGCCACGGTGGATTTCCCCGCACCGCTTGGGCCGACCAGCGCAATCCGCTTCCCCGGCGGCAGGTCCAGGTCGATGCCGTCGATCGCAGGCGGCGCTCCTGGCTCGTAGCGGACCTGCGCGCCGCGCAGCCGGATGGTCGGCGGTCCGCCCGGCAGCGGCCGCGGACTGCCGGGCGAGCCGGGTCAGCTCGTCATCGGCGGCTGCGGCGCGGGCGAGCGCGTCGTCCTGACCGCCGAACGCATGCAGGTCGGTGATGGCCGCGCCCAGCTCACCGCGCGCGGGGGAGGTGCGCTGAGCCGCCGTGCGCGCGCCGCGGGCGGCCAGCCACGGTACCGCAGCGCCCGCCAGCAGCAGGCTGCCGCCGAGCACCGCGCCGGCCGACGCCAGCAGGACCAGGCTCGCGCTCATCGCGCCGGCCCCGACGATGGCGGCGGTCAGCGGCGGCGCGATCCCGCGGATGAACAGGTCCTGAGTGGCGTCCACGTCGCTGATCAGGCGGGCTAGCAGGTCACCGGACCTGAACGCGGCCAGGCCCTGGCCCTGCGGGGACAAAGGTCCTGCCGTTACGGGCAGCAGTGCCCCTTCCGGCGCGGCCAGGGGCGCGGCAGGCTGGCGCTGACGGCAGTACCGGGAGGCGCAAATCCATGACGAACGTGATGACGCCGGCACCCGAGCGACCTAGCCCCGGCGCGCTTCCGCGGTCTGTGACACCGGCCGAGGGAGAGCGCACCGCGCCGCGGACAGCCCGGCGCATCGTGGTCGGCGTCGGCGACTCACCAGCCACCCTGGCCGCCCTGCGCTGGGCGGTCAGTCAGGCCAGGAGCGGCAGCAGCTCGTCGCCGTCCGGTCATCGGCCTCGCCGTCGCCGACGACGCCAAAGTGCTGAGCAGGCCCGCAGGCAGCGCAGAAGCTGATCAACCACATGGTGAGCAAGGCGCGAGGACAGGCGCCAGGACGGAAGGAGCCGACGATGACCGCGACGCAGTTGCCGCAGCAGGAAGGCACGGGCACGGTCAGCGGCCGGGTGGCCCTGGTGACCGGCGGCACCCGCGGCATCGGCGCCGCCATCTGCCGCCAGCTGGCCAGCGAGGGCGCAGCAGTCGCGGCTGGTTACAAGGGTCAGCATGAGGGGGCGGAGAAGTTCCGGGCGGCCATGTCGGCCGCACCGTGGCCAAGATGTCGGACGAGGACTGGCAGAAGGTGATCGCCGTGAACCTGTCCGGAGCCTTCTTCATCGCCCAGGCGGCGCTGGACCACATGATCGGGCGCGGCACCGGGCGCATCGTCAGCGTTTCATCGGTCATCGGCGAGACCGGCAACATCGGCCAGGCCAACTACGCGGCGTCCAAGTCCGGGCTGTTCGGCCTGACGAAGTCGCTGGCCAGGGAGGCCATCTTCCAGCTGAACCGCGCCAAGCGGCCGGCCGGCGACGGAGTCGGCCTGACGGTCAACGCCGTGACCCCCGGCTTCATCGCCACGGACATGCTCGCGACGATCCCCGATCAGGTGCTCGAGCGCATCAGGGGCCAGATTCCCGTTGGCCGGCTCGGCCGGCCCGAGGAGATCGCCCGCGTCGTCTGCTTTCTGGCAGCTGACCAGTCCGCCTACATCACCGGGCAGATCTGGGCCGTCAACGGCGGCCTGGACATGTGAGGGGAAACGTCATGAATCATCAGCCCGACGTCGTCGTGCTGTCTGCGACGCGGACCGCGATCGGCCGGTACGGCGGCGGTCTCGCCGGCGTCCCGCCATGCGACCTTGCCGCGACGGTGGTGCGCGAGGCGGTGCGGCGGGCGGGCGTCGAGCCCGCCGATGTCGGCCACGCGGTCTTCGGCAACGTGATCCACACCGAGACCAGGGACATGTACCTGAGCCGGGTCGCCGCCGTCAACGGCGGCCTGCCGGTCACCACCCCGGCGTTCACCGTGAACCGGCTGTGCGGCAGCGGGCTGCAGGCCATCATCTCGGCGGCGCAGGCCATCAGGCTCGGTGACGCGGACGCCGCGGTGGCGGGCGGAGCCGAGTCGATGAGCCGCGGCCAGTACTGGCTGCCGGGACTGCGGTGGGGCCAGCGGATGCGCGACGGCGTGGCCGTCGACGCCATGGTCGGCGCGCTGACCGACCCCTTCGCAGCCTGCCACATGGGCGTGACGGCGGAGAACGTGGCGGCCGAGTTCGGGATCTCGCGCGAGGACCAGGACGCGCTGGCGGCCCAGAGCCACCGCCGGGCCGCGGCGGCCGCGCAGGCCGGATACTTCGCCGACCAGATAACGCCGGTCCAGGCGCCCGCCAGGAAGGGAACCGCCGAAGTTGTGGCCGACGAGCACATCCGGCCGGACGCCACCGCTGAGGACCTGGCCCGGCTGCGCCCGGCGTTCGCCGATGACGGCACGGTGACGGCGGGGAACGCCGCGGGCGTCAACGACGCGGCAGCAGCCGTGGTGCTCGCCAGCAGCGCCTACGCCAGCAGCCGCGGCCTGACGCCGCTTGGCCGTCTGGTCGCCTACAGCCACGCCGGCGTTGAGCCGAGGATCATGGGGATCGGCCCGGTACCGGCCGTCAGGAAAGTGCTGGACCGGGCCGGCCTGAAGGTCGATGACATCGACGTGTTCGAGGTGAACGAGGCGTTCGCCGCGCAGGCCCTGGCCGTCGTCCGCGAGCTCGGCCTGCCGCCAGAGCGGACCAACCCGAACGGCAGCGGCATCTCTCTCGGGCACCCCATCGGCGCCACCGGCGCCATCCTCGTCGTCAAGGCGCTGTATGAACTGCGGAGGACCGCCGGCCGGTACGCGCTGACGACCATGTGCATCGGCGGCGGCCAGGGCATAGCCGCGATCTTCGAGCGAGTGTGACCCGCCTGCTCGCAGCAGCGAGCTGGCGACCGGCTTCCTGCTGGACGCGCTCGCCCCGACCAACTTCCTGCTCACCAACCCGGCTGCGTCAAGCGGCCCTGGAGACCGGCGGGGCTAGCCTGGTAGCCGGCCCCCGCAACTTCGCCAATGACGTCATCAGCAATGGCGGGCGTCCCTGGCCGGAACAAGCGTGGCCGGATGCGGCGTCGGCTACGGAGGCCACCGATTTCTCAGATGCGGCGGATGCGCCGACCGCTGATACGGGCGGGGATGATGCGAAGGTAGAGTTCCCTGACTCCGCCGGGCCATGGTTCAACGCCCGCTTCGGAAACCGATGCACGCTCGGTTTCGGACTCCACATGGTGTGCCGGGTCTTGGATGAGAACGCTCCATCCTTCTCGTGCGGCAAGGTCGGCGTGGTCGATCTCGAATGCCGCCTGGTACTCGGCGCCCTCTATCCCGGTGCGCAGATCCTCGTCTGTCGGGCTGTCTTGCGCGGTACGGAACACGATGCATCCCTCGTGCAGCCTGTAGTTGACCGGAAGCACCGCCAACCCGAACCGGCCCGTGTACGCGAGCCGGCCGACGCCACCCGGCGAGATCAGCCGCAAGCACTCGGCCTCACCCCAGCCGTTCCAGCACCGGCGTCCCCATCGCTGCGTCGTGTCCCGGCCCAGGATGGGGCCAGCTGCCCTGCGCTGTGCCGGTCGTGGGATCAGACATGAGAGGTCCTGTTCCATGCGGGCGGAGAACCGAGGACATTCCCGAAGCTGTGCCGGCTAACCGCGTCCGGCACGGACGGCCGGCACCAGGGGGATCTGACCGTCGCCGCGAACCCGCCGAGATACCAAGTCATTCATCATCCCGGTCGCGGATCACGACCACGGGACAGGACGCGTGGTGGGTGCAATGCTGGCTGACCGAGCCGAGCAGCGCGCCGGCGAACCCGCCATGCCCGCGGCTGCCCACCACTAGTAGGTCTGCGTCGGCTGCGGCGTCCAGCAGCACCTGAGCGGGATGGCCTTCCACGACTAGCGGCCGCATTCTCGCCCTGCCGCCCGGATCGGCCACCTGGCTGATCGCGTCGGCCAGCGTCCTCGATGCGATCTCCCCGAAATCGGAGTTGTCGATCATGGCCGCTGGCGCCAATCCAATGCCGCCGACGGGAGCGGGGTAATGCCAGGCGATTACGGCGTCCACGGTGCCCCCGGTCAGCTCGGCCTGACGGACGGCCCAGCGAAGTGCGGACAGCGACGAATCCGAGCCGTCGACTCCTACCACTATCCGGGGAACATTCCCGCCTTGCGCTCTGACATGTGCGTCCCCTGACCTTGTTGCCGTGCTGGCTATGTCAGGATCGGTCGCGGCGGCAGGACCTGCGCAGAGGCGAAGGTCCCCGCTCGTTTGTTCCATGCGGGCCAGGTCGAGGGCACGATGCGTGCGGGCCCAGCTCGCCGCCCCAGGTACCTCGCTGAACTGGGGCGGTGGACGGGCGGCCAGCGCGATCGCGAAGGCATACCCGACAGCGCACTCGGGCCGCGCTCCCCTGAGGGCGCCGCGCCCGTGCGGGGACTTCCCCGGACCACGGTCACAGCCTGTCTGCTACGCCTGGTTCGAGACCACCCCGCGGCTGGCCGTGCTGTCCATGCGCTTCGGCACCAATGCAGATTGGCTCCGCGCCGGGGCATTCCAGCGCGTCCTGTTCTCGGATCGCGAAGCCGCCCCAAACAGTCGGCGCGCGTGTGAAGCGTCCAGGTCCGTCGTGACAGTCAGTCATCCTTATGTTCTGACGTGTGCCGAAGTGGCCTGCCCGCGTTAGGCGTCTGCCGGAGAGAAGCAATCGGAGCGGAGGCGAGGGCCAAGGTCCCGGCCACGCAGGAGGAACGACCCCTGATCGCGGGGACTGCGGCGCACGACTATAAGGGAGGAGGGATCAGGATGAGGCAGCATGCGGTACCGCGCGTGACATGGCACGCCAGGTGGCTGCGCGGGCTGTGGCCCGACCGCAACCCGCTGCGGCGCGCCGCGGACCGGGTGCAGGCTGCCGTCGTAGTCGGGCTGCTGGCTGTCTTCGTGGTCGGTGCTCCCCTGGTTGCGCTGGTCGCCGGGCAGTGGTCCTATGCCGCCGGCCTACGGACCGAACATGCCCAGCAGTCCACCTGGCGCCAGGTTCCCGCGGTCCTGCTCGCCGATGCCCCTTATCCGGGGTACTCCGGGTACGGCGTGCAGGTGTGGGCCAGGTGGACCGCCCGGAACGGGGCGCTGCGGAGCGGCGAGGTTTCCGTGCTGGGCGGTGCCAGAGCCGGCAGCACGGTGCCGGTATGGGTTGACGCGTCTGGCGGGCTGGCCGGCCCGCCGCTGCGGCACGCCCAGGTGATCGGCCAGGTGGCGCTGGGCGCGTCGCTCGCCCCGGTCGGCCTGGGGTTGCTGCTGGTGACTGCCGGGATGGTCGCCTCCGACGGCCTGGAGAGGCGGCGGCTTGCCGCCTGGGATGCCGACTGGCAGGTAACTGGGCCGCAGTGGACCAGGCTGCATTGACCGCGACGGGAGAAGACCATGGATATCTTTCAGGCGCCGACCGGCGGGCTGTCCGCTGAGGCGGGCAGCCCGGAGGAGATCGCCCGGTTCGTCGTCGGCGCGGCGGTGCACGCACCGTCAGTGCACAACACCCAGCCGTGGCGGCTCAGTCATGGCGAGCAGGAGATCAGCGTGCACGCTGATAGCGAGCGGCGGCTGCGGGTGGCCGATCCGCACGGCCGAGAGATGATGATCAGCTGTGGAGCGGCGCTGTTCAACATCCGGGTAGCGCTCCGCTACCTGGGGTTTGTGCCTCGCGTCAGAGTGCTGCCCGACCCGGACCTGCCCAGCCTCGTCGCGCGGGGTGGCCTGGGGAGCAGGCGCCCCCGGTCGAGTACGAACAGCGGCTGTTCGCGGAGATCCCGCGGCGGCGCACCCACCGCAGCGGATTCGACGCTGCCCCGCTGCCACCAGAGTTGCTCGTCGCCCTGCGCGAGGAGGCCGGGCGGGAAAAGGCGATGCTGAGCATCATGGCCGAGGACCGCCAGCGGGCGCTCGCGGCAGTCGTGGAGGCCGGCGATTACGCACTGCGGCTGGACAGCGCGCGAGCCCAGGAAGAGGCTCGGTGGGCACCGGCGCCCGGCAGCACCCGGCGGGACGGCGTCCCGCCAACCGCCTACCCGGCGCAGCCCGAGCGCACCGAACCGCACTTCCCCAGCCGCGACTTCGCCCAGGGCCACGGATGGGGACTTCCGCCCCGCGCGGACGCGCCGCAGGTGCGGTCCCCGGAGTGGTGGGACTCCTCACCACAAGCGTCGACGATCCGGCGGACTGGGTCCACGCCGGGCAGGCGCTGCAGCGGATGCTACTGTTCGCCAGCAGTTGCGGCGTGGCGACAGCGCTGCACAGCCAGCCCTTGGAGCTGCCCCAGCTGCGTGAATTCATCCGCACCCAGCTGAGCGGACGCGCCCACCCGCAGATGGTGCTCCGGTTCGGGGCAACCGGCGAGACAGCCGTGAGCGTGCGGCGCCCGGTAGAAGACGTCCTGCTCTAGCCCTTCCGCTCACGGCCGGACGTGACGGGCGCGCTCATGGCGCCAGCCGGAACGGCGGGTACCGGTCGGTCGCCAGGGTGAACGCGTAGGCGACCACCCGGTTGTGCCAGCGGGCGACGCCCAGCACGAAGTCGAACAGTCCCTTGGGGTACCGGCCGGTGAACAAGATGGCGAACCAGGCCACGATCACCACTACGACCGCGGCGATGTCGAGGAAGAACAGCACCACGTAGTGCGGGATGGCCAGGAACCACTTCACGAGAGGCAGCCATCGGTTGAGATCGCTGCCCGCATCCGGGTAGGGGTAGTCCAGGTGAACGGACTGATGGTCATCCGTGGAGGGGTAGCGATCATCCAACAGGATCAGATAGGCGCCGACCCGGTTGCTGAACCGCTGCAGCTCCAGGTTCCAGTCGAACCACCACCGGGGGTATTTCCGCCGGAACAAGATCATGACCAGGGGGGCGAGGAACAGCAGGCCACCGGTGCCAGCGGCCGTCCCCATGGTGCCGCCGTTCCCAGACGTCCACTGCCACGTCCCCCCGGACACAAAGCCCAGCACAATAGCGATTGGGATCACCATGAAGATGCGGAAGAACGTGGTCAGCCGGTTCAGCGGCCGATCTGGGTAATCGACCGAGAACTGGACCGGATAAGGCACCTCATCCATCACGAACCCCTCTCTGGGTACTCCTCTGATCCCATTCCGGGCTGGCGGCGCTCATCGAGGCATCATGGGATGTCTCCGGCCAGACCGCAGGCACCAAGGCAGACATATCATTTTTCCCGCGGACTGTCAGCGACTACACGCCCCAGGCCAGGGAGGATCGCAAATGGCCGTGGCAGGCCAGGCTCTCCAGCGCCGCGACGGAGACTGGGCTGGGAAATGCAGGACGTTCGCTGGGCTGGAACAGGACGATGGGCACTGCTGGCCGGGCCAGGATCCCAAGCACGATTGAGTTAGTCCTGTTCCTCATGCCGGAAGCACGGTGATACCAATGTCTGCTCCCCATCCGCGCTCTGCAGCGGACCTGGCCTTGGCGCCGGTCATGATCGGCCTCGAGCGGAACCTCGCGAGGCTGCGAGATAGCAAGGACCTTGAGTACGCGCTCGCCCTAGACCTCAACGACGACGGTAGCTGGTATCCCGTCCCTGGCGAGCGGGCCCGTCGCGTCCTGATGAGCGCTACGCGCAACGTCGAGCTGCATGGCTGGACCGTCACACCGACGCCAGACCGGCAAGGGCTGGCGGTATCGCACGGCGAGTACACGGTATCGATCATGCTCGGCAAGCAGCTGGCCGGCTATGTCGAGGACGGCCTGCCTTCTAGGTGATGACGCGGATCCGGCGGCCTGGCTGCGGTGGCCTACGGTGCCAGCGGCGATTACGGCGTCGTTCAGCGACTGCGGCCCTCCAGTCTTACGGGGAGGGCCGCCTGGTCCCTTCGAGGCACTGTGACCACCGCAACTGGGCAGTGGGCGTGCCCGCTGCAATAACTGCTCACCGAGCCGTGCACCAACCGCTTCACGCGCTTGCGCTCTTCCGTTCCCACAACGAGAAGGTCACCATCCGATGCCGCGATATTGGTCAGCACTGGGCCAGGGTCGCCCTCGGGAATTTCAATGGTCAGCGCGACATCTCGCGGGATGCTGCCGATGGCGCCGCGGAAGGCCTGGCGGACAAGCTTGGCTGACTCGTCCCGCTGCTCGTCCCCGGCAAAACTCAAAACGACGGGAAGGCCGTGCTTGCGGCGTTGACGGCGGCCCCCGTGCCTGGGTAGCCCCAGTGCCCATGACCGGACCGCGACAAGTTGCGAGCCGGATAGCCGGGCTTGCTGGACTGCCCACCGCAACGCGGCCAGGCCGCCCGGCGAATCATCGACCCCGACCACGATCCGGTGACGGGTGCCCGCGCCGGTATCCGCATCCTTCATCTGTTGTCGCCTCCCGGCTCATTCTCACGACCGACCTGACCGGGCCCGCTCGGGCGCGATCCCCGCAGCCAGCCGCGCACCCCAGGCCCGGGCCCGGGCCGTTTCGCTCCCGCCGAGATGGTTGTCCTTGGTGACGATGAAGCTCTCCGGCTCCGCGGCCATGTCGAAGCCGTGGCGACGGAGTTCGCGGGCGATACCCTTCGATGCCCTTCCGGTCACAGCGTCCGGACCGTGCAAGCGGGTATCGAAGGCAGCCGCCTGGGCGCTGTGGCGGCCGAGAGTTCCGAACCAGTCCCGCAGCCCGGGGCCGAGGGCGCCGGGCTCGAGCGCCAGGCCGCTGTCCGGCTTCTGCGCCGCCTCAGCCGCCCCCTTGCGGGTCGTGGCCCGGCTCATGCCGTGTACGTGCGTCGGCCCGCCGACCACGACCAGAGCGGCGTCATGCAGCAACTCTGGATGCGCCTGGGAAACCGGAACGACAATGACGTCGGCTGCCGGTTCGAGGCCAGCTCCAATGGCATCAGCGATCACGTGTGTGTTTCCGTACATTGACTCGTAGACGATCACGACTCGCATGGCTCTGCCGGGGAGCCGACATAGAGCGTGTAGCCGACCGCATCGGCGCCGAGCCGCACCGCATCCTGCACGGTCGCGTTGACCGGAGAGAGCGGGTCGATCGCGGACGCGATGTCCGTCTTGCCGTTGAGCTTCAGCACCAGGGGGATCTCGCCGGCATAGTCCCAGTAGAACTTCTCGGCCAGCCCGATCTGGATCGCTATGCCATTGAAGCCGCCTTCCAGTGCCAGCCCGATGATGTATTTCGGGTCGCCGGCGGCCTGGTTGGCGAAGAAGTCACGCGGACCGTGCTCAAGCCCCTGGTCGTAGGGCAGGAAGATCGCGGTTCCGTTCCGCAGCCCGTGCTGGTACAGGATCCGGTGTAGGCGGGCCTTCTTGCCGGTCGAAAGGCCCAGCTGGCTGAGCTCGGGTCGTGCGTTCATGGCGCCTCCCATGGGGACGGGCACACCAGCCGGGATCACGCTGGCTACCTCAAGGCTCTCGCTCGGCTGAGGCTCCCGGTAGGGGCGTTATGCCCGGCCTCCACGGGACCCCGGTCACTTTAGGCGGCCGGATCCGGCCATCCCGGGGACGATCAGCCCGGCTGATCAGGACCTCTAGTCCTGGGCTGTCCGCGCCGCCAGCGACGATCCTGGAAAGTAGGCACCTGAGGAGGAGCGATGAAGAAGACCGTGCTACTGGCTGTGGACACGACCAGCCACGTGTCGGCCGCCGCGGAAATGACGCGTGAACTGTGCCGCGACAACGGCGACAACGTCATCGTGCTGCACGTGCATGAATTCGCCGTCGGCCGCTGGGGGCGGATGCAAGTGGACTGCGGCGACGGCGAGGGCGAGCGCGTGGTCGCTGAAATCGTGGCCGACATGAAAGGCGCCGGAATCTCTGCCGACGGTGAGATCCGCGAAGCTCAGTTCGGGCACATCGCCAGGAATATCCTGGCCGCTGCGGATGAGCATGACGCCAGAATCGTGGTCTTGGGCTCAAGCGGCCGCACGGACGTGCCGCACCTTCCCTTCGGCAGCGTCTCGCACCGGCTGCTTCACTCGGCCCGCCGGCCGGTACTGATTGTGCCCCGGCAGCTCGCCGTGGAGCGAACGTCACACCAAGTGGAGCGAACGTCGCGCCAGACAGCCGCCGTGACCGAGGCCGGCTGATGCAGGGTGCTGTGGTCCTCGTCTCCGGCTGTCACCCGGTCTATTCTGAGACGGCGATGAGCCAGATGGCTGGATCGGACCGCGTCACGGCCACCCGAGGGCAGCGGCCTGCCCGGGGCGGCGAGTTGCTGCCCGGCGTGATCGGCGCAGCAGCGGGCATGAATGGGCCGGCCGTCCTGTCCCGGAGTGGCCTGGACGGGCTGATCGCGGCGCTCATCGCGGACGGCTACCGGGTGATCGGGCCGACGGTCCGCGACGACGCGATCGTGCTGGCCGAGATCGGCTCCGGCGCCGAGTTGCCAACCGTGCGCCGCAGCGCCTCGTGGTCTTTGCGTGGAGGCCGACGTCGGCTTCGGGCTGGGCCTGTCCACAGCCGTGGCCGCATCTTTGCCAGACCTGATCCGGGCCGTACTTGCTGAACTCGGGCTGGACCCGCCCGCCACTGCAGCACAGGAGGACCCGCAAGTCAACGCTCGATGAACTCATCGGCTGGCCGGCGGGCTGTGGCCGCAGCGGTGTTCGCCCGGCCGAACTGCATCAGCATCTGCGGCACGCCGTCGAGAGCGAGACGAACCCGGATCTCCGCGCGGACCGGCGGCAGCTCCAGCGGCTGCGTGTGCAGGCTGGCGAACACCCACCGGCTCGCGGCGTGTAGCAGCATGCGATGCAGCGCCTGCCCGGCGCGCAGCGCGTCGGCCGGAGTGTCGCCGGGCGTGCTTAGCACGGCTGTCGCCGCCGGTGCCGAGCCACCACTCGGGAGCAGGCCGGGCCACCGAAGTCTCGTTGCGGCAGCCGGTCATGCCGCGGCCCTTCATCCTGTCTCCCTGCGGCAGGCGCTGCCCAGGCCCAGGCCGGAACGCCATCCCTGGCCGGGCTGCCGGGCGGCCGCGTCCAGCGCCGGAGCTCAGCCCCGACCGCTCGATTCGCCAGCTGCTCATGGCTCGCTGCCACCGCAAGCTCGGCAAGCATCCGGAGCTGACCAGGCTGGTCGATCAGGACTAGGGTGGCGCCTTCGGCGGTGGCGTCGCGGCTCAGCCCGGCGAGCAGGCCCGCGGGTATCCGGCCCGGCGCAAATGGGCCGCGGTGCGTGTGCCGGTGAGGCACCGCCATCAGCAGGTCCCGTTCGTGCACGGTGATGGGCGCCCGGTCGCCTGGCTGGACACGAGCGAGCAGCCCTGGCTCGGCCCGGTCGGGCAGCATCTCGACTACCGGCCGGTACCCCAGCTTGCGCAGGCCGAGCCGCAGCCCATAGAGGGCGGCGCCGCAGCCGATGAGCATCTCCCGGCCGCCCGGGTCCGTGATCCGGAGTTTCCTGCCGCGATCAGCGCGGAGTTCGATGACGTTCCCGTGGGCCCGGAAGCGCCACGGCTGGCTGTTGTGCAGCGATGGCGCCCTCGATGCGGTCGCGACCAGATAGCCGATCTCGTTATGAGTAAGCGGCAACCGGGCGGTAGTGGTCATTCCCATCACCCCCGCCTGCCAGGGTGACCGCCGCCGGCTGCCCACCGCCAGAGGCCTTCGACCCACAGCGGCCGGGACGAAGGCCTCTGGTACTGGGACATGGGACGAAGGACCCGCCGACCCCGACCAGAGGTCCGTTGCGGACGGGCTTTGCGCCCCTGCACGGTGGCTGCAGCTGTGCCTAACGTCAGAGCTGAAGCTCGGACTGAGGAGAAAGACATGACTGGAATCGTCGTCGGAGTTGACAGCTCCGAACACTCACAGAGATCGCTGGAATGGGCTATGCGCGAAGCTGCGATCCGCAAGGTGCCGCTCACGGTCATCACCGTTAACGCGGTTGTGGCGGGCTTCTTCAGCAGCCCGGTCGTACTGGCAGCGGATGAGCCCGCGCGGGAGCAGGCGCGCCAAGGCGCCCAGGAGGCGGCTGACAAGGCAGCGTTGGCGCTCGACGACGGGTCCAGTCCTCCCTCCGTGACCATCCACGCGATCAACGGCTTTCCCGCTGGAGAGCTCATCGAAGCCTCACGTGATGCCGACCTGCTGGTCGTCGGCTCCCGGGGCGCGGGCGGCTTCGCCCGGCTGCTGCTGGGCTCGGTGAGCAGCCAGGTGGTCCAGCATGCCCACTGCCCGGTCGTGATCATCCCCGGCGACAGGAAAGGCTGAGCCAGGCTGGCCAGTGCGATGATCAACATTGTGGTTAGTGTGCGCATTCGCGCTGCGCGACAGTGGCTTGAGCAGCATTTCGCGCTCGTGCTGCTCGTCGCGGCCACTTCTGGGCTGATCGCAGGTGCCGCACTACACCTGGCCGGAACCGGCGGCGCGGGGGACACAGCCTGGCTAGCCGCCGGGCTGCTGGGCGCGTTGTATGCATTGTGGGCGATCGCGGGCAGCATCCGCGGGGGCCGCTTGGGCGTGGACGTGATCGCGCTACTGGCCCTGGCCGGGGCGGTCGTCGTCAGGGAGTACCTGGCCGCCGCGGTGATCAGCGTCATGCTGGCCAGCGGGCGGGCGCTGGAAGCGTGGGCCGCCGGCCGGGCCCGCGCCGACCTGCGCGCCCTGCTGCAGCGCGCCCCGACCACCGCGCGGCGCTACCACGGCCGGGCGCTACAGACGGTGCAGCTTGAGGCAGTCCTCCCCGGCGACCTGCTGCTGGTGGCGGCCGGCGAACTCGTTCCCGTCGACGGCACGGTGGCGGGCACCCCGGCCAGCCTGGATGAATCAGCGCTGACCGGCGAGCCGCTACCGATCGAGCGGCACGTCGGAGAGCTTATCCGCAGCGGCGTCGTTAACGCGGGAGGACCGTTCGACCTGCGGGCGACGGCCAGGGCCGCCGACAGCACCTATGCCGGGATCGTGCGCCTGGTGTCGGAGGCCGAAGAATCGCAGGCCCCGTTCGTCAGGCTGGCTGACCGTTACGCGCTCTGGTTCCTGCTGGTCAGCCTGGCCGCAGCCGGGGCAGCGTGGGCCACTTCCGGCCTCGAACGGGCGGTGGCGGTCCTGGTCGTGGCCACCCCGTGCCCGCTGATCCTGGCCGCCCCGGTCGCCCTGGTGTCGGGGCTGTCCATCGCGGCCCGCCGCGGCGTGGTGGTCAAGGGCGGCGGCGTGCTCGAGCGCCTGGCCGGATGCACCACGCTCCTGCTCGACAAGACCGGGACACTCACCAGCGGCCGCCCGGCGCTGGCCGCCATCGTCACCGCCGGCCCGCTATCCTCCGGCGACGTTCTCTGCCTGGCGGCGTCCCTGGACCAGGTATCCCGCCACGTCCTGGCCAACGCCGTCGTCCACGCCGCCGTCGAGCGCAACTGCCAGCTCGTGCTGCCGGACCAGGTCGAGGAGATCCCTGGGCAGGGCATCATGGGGATCGTGGCGGGTCGCCAGGTAGCGGTAGGCAACGCGGCGTGGGCCGGGGTGAGCGGCGCGTCGCAGTGGGCGAAGACCGCGCGCCGCCAGGCCCGGCTCGACGGAGCATTGACGGTCTTCGTCGCTGTTGACGGCACGTCGGCCGGGGTCCTGGTCATGAACGACCCGGTCCGGCCCGATGCCGCCCGGACCATCCGGTCGCTGCGCCGGGGCGGCATCTCACGGATCGTCATGGTCACCGGGGATCGGGCCGAGGTGGCTCGGACGGTCGGCGCGGTCATCGGGGTGGACGAGGTCCTCGCCGAGCGCTCTCCTGCGGAGAAGCTCGACGCCGTCCGGATGGAACGCCGCCGGGCGCCCACGATCATGGTTGGGGACGGGATCAACGACGCCCCCGCCCTGGCCCTGGCGGACGTCGGGGTGGCCATGGGCGCGCGCGGCGCGACCGCCTCGTCGCAAGCCGCCGACGCCGTGCTCACCATCGATCGCCTGGACCGCCTCGGGGAGGTAACGGCGCTCGCCCGCCGCACCCGCCGGATCGCCCGGCAGAGCGTGCTCGCCGGGATGGCGATGTCGCTGGTTGCCATGGCCGCGGCCGCGGCTGGCCTGCTCCCGGCGGTATGGGGCGCCCTGCTGCAGGAGGGCATCGACGTAGCAGTGATACTCAACGCCCTGCGAGCCCTGCGGCCCCCATCGGGCGGCACGCAGCTGGCCGCGGAGGACGCGGCCCTCACCAAGCGCTTCCAGGCCGAGCACGAGGTGATCCGGCCCGGCATTGACCAGCTACGCCTCGTCGCTGACTCGCTCGGATTCGTCCCGCCCGGCGAAGCGGTGATACGGGTCCGGCGGGTGCACAAGCTGCTCGTGGAGGAGATCGAGCCGCACGAGCAGGCCGAGCAGGAGGAACTCTACCCAGCACTGGACCGCCTGCTGGGCGGCAGCGAGCCGACGGCCGTCATGAGCAGGGCTCACGCCGAGATCACCCACCAGATCAGGCGGCTCGGCCAGCTGATCGAAGACATCGGTCCCGCGGACCCCGACGATGCCGATCTGGCTGACCTGCGCAGCCTCCTCTACGGACTGCACGCCATCCTCCGGCTGCACACCGCCCAGGAGGACGAGAACTACCTCTCGCTGGGCGATGACACGGCCGCGGTTACGAGTGATCATCAGAAGGCCCTGGTCGGCGGCTAGAAGTGAAGGGAGTGACGAGCGATGCTGGAGGCTCGTGGGCTGATGCGCCTCGTGGCGGGAGGGGCCCGATGAGACCCCGGTATGTGGTGGGCGTGACCGCCATCGCAGGCGCGGCTGCCGCCTACATCCTCCTGGCGAGGCCCCGGCATCTGCGGTGGGGAACGACCGGCCAGGAATCCGGCGAACCTCTTCCCGGGGATGACCTCATCGCGGACCCCGACCTCACCGCAACCCGCGCCATCACTGTTCGCGCTCCGGCCGGTCGGATATGGCCGTGGATCGTCCAGCTGGGGCAGGGCCGCGGCGGGTTCTACAGCTACGACTTCCTCGAGAACCTGGCCGGCTGTGACATCCACAGCGCGGATCGCATCGTGCCCGAGTGGCAGGATGTGGGGGCCGGTGACGAGGTCAGGCTCGCTCCGCAGGTCGGTCTGACCGTTGCCTCTGTGGAGCCGGGGCGATCACTCGTTCTGCGTGGCGGGGTTCCGATGGGGGACTCCGCGCCCCCCTACGACTTCACCTGGGCCTTCGTGCTCAAAGGTGAGCCGGACGGGTCAACGCGGCTGCTGGTGCGCGAAAGATACGGCTACACACGGCGCTGGGCCTGGCTCCTCGTCGAGCCCGTCGCGGCGGTCAGCTTCGTGATGAGCCAGAGGATGCTCCGAGGGATCAGGGACCGTGCCGAGAGGCAGGTGGCGGGGATACCGGCGGGTGACCCCCGGGAAGGCTAACGCGGGCTTTCGAGCCGCAGGGCGAGCTTGGGACAGATCCGGATGGTCTCGCGGGCTGCTTCGTGCAGGCGGTCGGGCACGTCACTATCGCGGATGATCGGGAAGCCCCAGTCGTCAAGGTGATCACCTCGGGCAGGATCTCGGCGCACAATCCACGGCCGGCGCAGGCAACGGCATCGACCTGGAGTCTTGAGCGAGCGGTCATCGCTTTCTCCGCGGTGGCACGGGCAGGACACTGGCCGTTCTGGTGGCGCAGCACCAGCCGTGCGCGTGCTGCTCCAGCTCGGGCCCAAAGGCGGCGATGGCGCTGCGGATCAGCGCTGCGGTGCCATCGGGATGGCTGCAGGCGCCCCAGCCGTCGACCTGGCCGAGCCAGCGCTGCAGCGCGGCGAGGTCGGACGTGCTGCCATCGGCGAGCCTCAAGAATTCGCCGGCCACCGCGTCCAGGCCGAAGAGGCACGGGCCGCATTGGCCCGCCGACTCGTCCGCGAGATACCGCACCACCCTGGCCGTTTCAGCGAGCCCGCACGCGTCGTCCGGGAGGGCTGCGATGAGGCCAACGCCCGTGCTCGCGTCCAGGGCCGCCAGGCCTTCCGATGAGAAGCGCAGCGCTACTGCCGCGGCCGCGCTGACCCAGGTGCCAAAGTAGCCGCCAAGCAGCAGAGCTTGCAGCGGCGCGGATGCGCCGCCCGCCAGGCCGAGTTGCGCACCCCCTTCGCGATGCTGCGCGGCGAGCTGGAGCTGGCCGGCCGGCCAGGAAGAAACCGGGAGGAACTCGCGGCCGCCGTAGAGCGAGCCAGCGAGGAGGCCGCGCGGCTGGCGCGCGTCACCGAGCAGCTCCTCTTCCTGGCCAGGAGTGATGAGGACAGGATCCGGCTGCGACTGGAACGGGCCAACATCAGGTCGCTGCTCATCCACAGCGCGGAGCACGCAGCCGGCCGCGTCAGCGCGGCCGGTGTCTCATGCCAGGTAGAAGCGCCTGCCGATCTGGCCGCGGATGTCGACTCGGATCGCATCCGCGAGGCAGTCGACAACCTGGTCGACAACGCGCTGCGGTTCGCGCCCCCCGGAACGCCGATCGTGATCTCGGCCCGGGCAGCCGACCCGGACCTGGTGATCGAGGTCCGCGACTCGGGACCTGGTTTCCCGGTGGAGTTCCTGCCGCACGCCTTCGAGCGCTTCCGGCGCCCGGACTCCGGGCGCGCTCGCAGCGAGGGGGGCGCCGACCTTGGACTGGCGATCGTGAGCGCCATCGCGCGTGCCCACGGTGGGCGGGCGATAGTGCGCAACCGGCCCGACGGCGGCGCCGTGGTCGCGCTGGAGCTTCCGGGCGTGGCTGACCGCGGCCCCGCCGTACCCCGAGTCAAGCCCGCGGTTATGGCTCCAGGACCAGCCGGGCCTTCGCCTTGCCGTGCAGGACTTCGTCGATGGACTCGTTGACCGCCTCTAGCGGCCTCGTGTCGTAGACCACCCGGGTCCGCCCCGCGGCGTGCAGGGCGAACACGTTCGCCAGGTCCGCCCGGGTGCCCACGATCGAACCAATGACGGACGTGCCGTTCAGCACGGTGTCGAAGACCGGGATCTTCAACGTTCCCGCCGCGGGCAGGGCCACCAGCACCAGCCGCCCGCCACGCCGCAGACCGGCGTACGCGGTCGCGAACGAGGCGTCGTCGACGGCCAGCCCGATGGCCACGCTCGCTCCGCCATGCGCCTGCAGCACCTCGGCCGGGTTCTGCGTGCGCGCATCGATGACCAGGTCCGCGCCCAGTTCCTGGGCGAGCTGTAGTTTCTCGTCGGTGATGTCGATCGCGGCGACGGTGCCGCCGAAGATCCTGGCGTACTGCACGGCCATGTGCCCGAGCCCGCCTACGCCGGAGATGGCTACCAGGTCGCCCGGCCGTACATTCCCGACCTTGACCGCCTTGTAGGTCGTGACGCCCGCGCAGGTGAGCGGGGCGGCCTCGCGCGGGTCGATGCCATCGGGCACCGGAGCCGCGAAGGCGGCGTCGGCCAGGAAATACTGGGCCCAGCCGCCGTCGACGGCGTAGCCGGTGTTGTACTGCTTCAGGCAGAGCGTTTCCCAGCCAGTCAGGCACTGGTCGCAGGTGCCGCACGCATAGCCCAGCCAGGGCACCGCGACACGCTGCCCTTCCTCGGGATGCGCCACACCCTCTCCGACCGCGTGCACGATCCCAACGCCCTCGTGGCCCGGCACGAACGGCGGCGTGGGCTTGACCGGCCAGTCACCGTTCGCGGCGTGGATGTCGGTGTGGCACAGGCCGGATGCTTCCATCCGGACCACGACCTGCCCGGGACCGGGCTCGGGGACTGGCCGCTCTTCGATTACCAGCGGCTCACCGAACCGGCGGACTACTGCGGATCTCATGGTTACTCCTTGGGGATATCAGCGGGCGGGCCGGGTGGCCAGCGGGACTGGCCACCCGGCCCGGATGGTCACTGGGAGCGGCCGACGGTGGGGGTGCTTACCGGGCCGGACTGCCCGGCCGGCGGTTGCTGCCCAGTGCTTTCCAGCCCAGCGCTCTCCTGCTCTGGGTGCTCCCATCTGCGCCAGATGAGGCGGTGCACCGGGATCAGCCGCGGGATGTCGCGCAGGCCGGGAATGAACGGCACGGCCAGCAGCAGCAGCGTGCCCAGGCCGGTCATGTAGATCGCGATCATGTCCACGTTGGCTGAGGCGGAGAACCCGGGGACCTGGTACCACAGCGTGTAGAGCCACAGCCAGGGCTGGCCGGGGTAGCTGCCGGTCTCGTTCATGACGCCCCACTGCGCCCCGGTCAGGTTCATGGCGTCGGCCTTGGT
>Ga0137392_10000184_pt1 | contig 29329 bp, 32 predicted proteins | sample 15con2h34AmetaG_FD_101394 | JGI IMG/M metagenome (GOLD analysis project Ga0137392, IMG submission 101394) | Vadose zone soil microbial communities from Angelo Coast Range Reserve, California, USA - 15con2h3.4A metaG | ecosystem: Environmental > Terrestrial > Soil > Vadose zone > Saprolite... | reverse complement strand
GTCGTGAAGTTCGCCGAGTTGGTGCCGGCGGACTTGTCCCAGCCGCTCCAGACCAAGGTGTAGCCGCGCGGCATGAAGAACGCGTTCGCCAGGGCGATCGGGTCAGTGACCGAACCTGGATCGTTGCCGCCTGGGAAGCGCCCCAACGTGCCCCAGGTCTTGTTGCCACGGTTCGGTGGCTCGTACATCACCTTGTGGACGCCTCTCCTCAAGTGGATCGGCTTGAGGATGTAGAAGTCGAACGAGTACTCGACGTTGCCATTGGAGTTCCGCGGCGCGAGCTGGATGTCCACGATCCCCGCGTTCTTGGGGTCGAAGGGATTCACCTCGGCGTACGCCTTGCCAGCGATCTTCTCGTACCGCCCGACGCCCGGCCATGAGAAGCCGCCGAAAGTCGGCGACTCCCGCGTCGTGACTTCGAACCTGGTCAACCGGGCCTGCACCTCGCGGGGAGCCGCGAGCGGGATCGCGATGCCCACCAGCAACAGAATTCGCTTCATTTGGCCTCCTACCGACCGCGGAATCCCTCATCCCCCAATTCTGCAACGAGGTGGGTCCTCGATGCGTGCCGGCGATCTTAAACGTTGCATACTGCCGCCGTCGGACGTGAGTCAATGACGCTAGGTCAATCCAACACCGCCGAGACACGATTCGAAAGTCATGACGCGATAGAGTCGCGGACTGCCGCCGACACCGGCCAATGCCTTTTGTTGCGTTCGAATTCAAATATTTTTCGATCAGCGTAACACTTTGCTAGGGACAATCTAGGTCTCCCGACTTTGGAGGATTTCATCTCGGCCTGGTTCAAAACCCCGATCGCGGGCGCAAGTTTTCGCGTGATCACGACGATCCGGGCGGAGCATTAGTCCCCTTCACCAGCTCAGATGTGTTATGGCAAGCGTGCGCTGGATTGCTGCGGTGACGTTCGTGCCGTGCGTCGGCGGGACCCCGAAAAACTCCATCACTCGCTGAACGTCGATTGGCTTGAATAGACATGCGATTGCGCCGGCTTTGAGCGATCGATCCACCAGCTCCGGCGAATGTTGCGCGGTCATCGTTACCAGCCTTACCGATTCGAGCTGCTTGCGAACCCGGATTCGCCGGCATACTTCGAAGCCATCGAGGTCGGCCATGTTGAGATCCACGAGCATGCCGTGCGGCTTCTGTTCGCTCACCAGCAGGAGCGCCTCCACTCCCGAGGTGGTGGTCGTCACGTCCACCCGAGCGCCGAAAGTCTTGAATGCACGCTTCAGGCCGTCGAGAACTGATCTCTCGTCATCCACGATCAAAAGTCGTATCACCCAGCTGCCCAGCTCTTCGGGAACCGGCATCTGATGCGCAATCAGAAAGTCTCGCAAATCACCCGAGCGGACCCTTCGATGTCCGCCGGGAGTGCGAAACGCCATCAAGATGCCTTTGTCGATCCACTTGCTGACCGTGGATGGGTCGACATGAACAAGCTGGCCGATGTCATGAGTGGTGAATAAGTCATCCATGGAAAGACCCCACAGCCTTCACCCGATCCTCTCAACAGTCGCCTAACACATGACGAAACGGGCTTTCACTCTCTGGTTGAAGGCTGTTCACCCAAAAACGTCAATTGAACGAAAAACGACCCGAAACGATGCAACGATTGGGTGGCAGTGGTGTCGGCGCCTGACCTCCGAGCGCTCGACTGCTCAAGCTGCGCTACCGGTGCGAGATGAAGAGCTGTGGCTTGCAAGAACTGGCTCGCATGGGTTGACGCAGAGATAGCGAGCATGAGCGACGCGATCGAAAATGCTTGAGCCACGGCGGAAACCTGGCACTCTCACGAGGTGAACTCAGCCACAGGGAGCTGGCATGCAGATTTTTCGTCCTGCCTTGTTTTCGGTGTTGTTCGGTTCGTCTCTTCTCGCGGGGCCGGCAGCGTCCGCGGTTAAGGTCGTGAAGCAAGACTACAAGATCGATTCGGTCGACCCTGGCATCAGCCTCTTCGTCCGGAGCAAGATGCCCGAGGGAACGAAGGTGTTTACCAACGACAACATCGTCTTGTTCGTCCATGGAGCGACATTCCCTTCTACTCCGGACTTCGATCTGCCGCTTAAGGACTATTCATGGGCCGACTGGATGGTTCAACACGGCTACGTCGTCTACATGTTCGACAAGCGGAACTACGGCTTCTCCTCCCGGGAGAAGGCAATGGAAATGCCCCCAGCGGAGAACCGGCCAGTGTCCCGCTCCTATTTGGTGATTCGCGACATCGGCGCGGTGGTGGATCACATCCGGGCTAAGCACAAGGTGAAGAAGGTGACACTGATCGGGTGGTCCTGGGGCGCAATGACCGCCGGCTACTACACCTCGCTGCACAGCGAAAAAATCCAGAGACTGGTCCTGTACGCGCCCGCTTATGCGTTTGCACTGCATCCGAATCTCGGCCCTGGATCGAATTCCCAGAACAAGCGCAAGCCGTACGAGTTCAACTATGGATTGGGCGCGTATCGTCTCGCGACCGGCGCCTCAAACCAGGCGCGGTGGGATGGCGAGATTCCGGTTCAGGACAAGAGCCAGTACCGAGAGCAGGCGGTGGTGGACGCTTTCAACGTCGAGGCGTTGGCCACCGACCCCACGACCAACACGCGCAATCCGCCAAGCCTGCGCGCTCCGAACGGCGTCCTCGAGGACACCTTCATGCAGGCGACCGGGCGGCGGATTTGGAACGCCTCTTCCATTTACGTGCCCGTCCTAATAATCGCCGGTGAGTTCGACACCTGGTCCTTTCCAGAGGACCGCGAGGGATTGATGCGGGATTTGACGAACGCACCACTGAAGCGCAGCGTGCTCATCAATGAAGCAACGCACTTCGTGCTATTTGAGAAAAAGCGCTTCGAGTTCTTTGAGGCGATCCTGGCCTTTCTGAAGGAGATGCCCCCAAAGCCGTCCTAAGCCTGTCGCATCCACCGCGTCCCTCCCTGTATTTCAAGACTCAAAATCTTAGCGCTCATGCCTGATGAATCTAGCAGCGCGTGCTTGGCGCTCTGCATCGGTGTCCCACAAATCGAGAGGGATGATTGAGAAGCCAATGAACGCGCTAGCGGAGCGTGTTGACGGCACCAGGCTGACGTCGACGCCAATGTCGAGAACCACCCAGTTGCTGGGCGCGAAGCTCAGCCCGGTCAGCAGTCCTGCGTCGGAAGGACTTATCGGCGCGGCGTTGGACAGGGAATAACCCTCCAACATCAAGCCGAGCCCGTGCGGCAACTGGACGGAGAGTGCCAGCGCTGCCCATGCTTGGGTGCTCACTGGTTTCTCGACGCGCCAGAGGTTCGTCCCGACATTGAGATCGGCGTGGAGCCAACGGATATCCTTTGTGGCGTATGCCACCAGGAAAAGATCGTAGGTGCGAAGGTAGCCTTCCGCTGCGACGGTTGGGACACTTGCTGTCGTCGAGAACGAAAGCGAGGGGAAGTAATCGGATTGATCAACTAAGGTGGAACTTGAGACCAAGGGTGACGTCATCGAAGAAAAATGCTGGCGCTGGTTGCGATGCTCTGGTGAGCCCATTCGAGCCGAACTGAAGCTGCACCCAGTCGGCGAGCGTCAGCTTCAGCAAGAAGGGAGCCGAGTGCTGGTTGGCTCCAATTCCGAGCCGCCGATAAATGTACCCCATCTCTAGTTCGACCACTCCGGGGGGTACGAAGTCAGCGGTACAGGCGATCGTTGGTCGACAGGGAAGTGAGTGATACGTCTCGTCGGGAAAGTTGGTGGCGACTGCGCGCAACGGAACGGCGGCGAATACCAGGGCAGCAATAATTCGGCCGATGCTTCTGGAGTGTCGAGGCTTGGGGGATCGATACATCTCTGAAGGCTGAGATGCCGCTCGCTCGCGCAAACGAGCTCGGCCAGATCTCTGAATCCGGTCGAAAGATCTAGCTCGCCTCGTCGAGGTGGAGGACCGGGTCTCAGGGCCGGAATGCCGATCTCCTCGACGGTGCACGCTCAGTTGTTGAGCGCGCCCTGCTGGATCCATCTTTCCACTTTGTCGAAGTCATCCGGGGCGAGGATACCTAGACCCGCCGCGCCGTTCGGCATCGGATTCAAGCAACGACTCGGATCTGGCTTGGTCTTGCGCCACAGCATGCTGCCCTCCTTATCACCTGGCTTGACCCGAGGTACACCGGGTACCACTGCGCTGCAATCCGAAGAGGTGGCGACGTCGACGAGCTGTCGGTACGAGCTCGGCGCGGTCAGATCGAGCTGTCCGCGCGGCTGAGTCGCATTGTGGCAGCTCGTGCACCGCCTGTTGAAAATTGGCTGAATATCCTCATTGAAGCTCAGGACCTCCATGCCGCCGTCGGGACCCGCGTTGCCCGGTGCTGAACTGTCCGGCACGGCGAGGTCCGCTACTCCCTCCTTGGTTTCGTCGGCAGAACCGCCTCTTGATGCGATCACGAAGATGGCCGATACAATTAGAAGAAAGATGCAAACTCTGATCATCGATAACTGTATCGGCATTCCACATCAATCCCAGCGCGGCCCGAAGATCAGGTTGACACTGCGGGTCTTCTTGCGTTGCAGATGGGTCTCGTTCCACCCAAGGAATGACATGCGAGGCATTCGGCACGCAGCTTGCGCGAAGCAAGCGGTTTGCGACGAGTAAAGCCAACCCAGCTGAGCGACGGGGCCAATGTCGAGTGCCAAGGGGGCCTGGAACTTGACGATCCGACCGCGACTGAGGCGTCAACCCAGGTGCTCTTTTCGCCACAAAGGACTAACGAGAATGACTACTGCTCGTCCAGAACCATCCCACTGTTGTTCCGCGCGGCGGGCCACCATATCTGGTGATCGAAGCCAGGGTATCTGAATGCCTTGACGAGAGCTTGTGTCGCCGGATGGATGAGGAAGCGTTCGAGGGAAGTTGCCCCCTCGAAATTCACACCCTCGATGCGCTTAGGGTTCACGCGCACGGAGACCATCATCCGGTGCAACAAAGGGTCATCAATGACCTGTGCCTCGAGCTCGAGCCCAGTGCGCTCTTGAAGCCTCAGAAACGGCACCAGACCCCAGAGCGTGTACGCTCCCAGCGACGCGGCTGTCTCGACGGCCTCCTGGTCGCGCAGGCAGCGTCCATCGAGACACTCGATGTACCAGTCGGCCTTCGCCGGGCGCCCGGCGGCCTCCCACAGCATTCGTGCGAGATATCTCTCGGTCGATGCGTTGTTCACGAGAAAGAGCGACTTGCTCTTCGCTATCCGGCGAAATGCCTCCACCAGGTCCGGGCTCCGCCGGGTATTCGCCGGATCGCTCGGTGGGCCGAGCAGGGCAGCTTGATTGGAGAACACGGGATGAGGCCACAGGCCGAGGCCCTCGGCGACGAAGTCTTCAACGCCGGCGTGGCCGTAGTGCGACAGGACCAGATCGGCTTTGCCGGCGCGAGCGAGATCGTAAGGAATAGAGGTGCTGCTCACCTCGACGGAATATCCCGTTTGATGTTCGAATTCGGCTAGGATGTCGCTCAGAAGTGAGCTGCTTTCGGGCGTGATGACCACCGCAAGCCGTACGATCTTGCTCTCCGCCATCGCTCCGCCGCACAGCGTGAGCAGCGCAATCAAGGGTGCCGCTGTCTTGTTCAAGGTGGCCCTCCATGCCATATACCCAAGCGTGAAAAAAAAGCATACGTCGGTTCCCTTGCGGTACCAACCTTGAATGCGTTTCCGGCGCACCTTGGGCTTCTCAGGCGTGAGCATTCTCGGGAAACACCGCACTCACGCCTGCGATAGGGTCGTTCAATGCTCGGGTTTGATCCGCGTGGCTAACACCGATCGGTCCGTCTGAGCGCTCCCTTTCACCTCGACGGCCGTTCCATTTCTCAAGCCAGTGCATGCGATGTTTTCAAAACGGGTGCTGTCGTTGGTGCGCACCGATTGAGTTCGCACTGAAATGTCAAATTGGGACTGCTGGTCGAGAAGTACTATCCAAGCGATCGAACGCTGCTCGCCGCGTTTCCGGCCGCGATGCGCTACGCGGGACCGCGCGAAGCCATCTTCCACGCGTTGGTGCGAAAGAACTACGGTATCACGCATCTCATCGTCGGAAGGGATCACGCCGGCGTTGGAAGTTTCTATGGACCTTTCGACGCGCAGCAGCTGTTCGAGCGCTTCGCGCCTTCCGATCTGGAGGTCGTTGCGCTCAAGTTCGATGCCGCATTCTTTTGCCACGCCTGCGGAACCCTCGCGTCGACGCGGACCTGTCCGCACGATTCCCGCCGGAGGCTGGAGCTCTCCGGTCGCAAGGTGCGAGAGATCTTACAGTCGGGCGAGCAACTTCCGGCTGAGTTCACGCGCCCGGAGATCGCAGAGATACTTCGACAGCACTACGCGGCGCCGAAGCCTCCGGAGCAGCAAGCGCGCCAGAGCCCACCTTCCGCCTCCGACAACGAAAACGGTCATTCCAACGGCCATTGGGCTCCCCCGATATCGGAGATCCACTCGCAGCGTCATCCGGAGTTGGCACTGAGCCCAGTCGCTCGTTCAGAGACGACCGACCCAACTCAGAACCCCGCAATTCAAGCGCTGCTTGCCACGCAGACGCTGGTCGGCTTGGCAAAAGCCGCGGCTGAGCCACATTTGCGTCGCTCGCAAAACGGCATCGCGTTTAGCGAAGTGGCTCTGGTCGCCGAGTCCCTCCCGAACGGCGAGCCTATTGCGCCGCCTCGGGGATTCATTCTTTGGCTCACCGGGTTGTCCGGCGCGGGCAAGAGCACGTTGGCGCAGGCAATCCGCGAGCGAATCGGTGCAAAGACAAAGCTGGAAGTGCTCGATGGCGATGAGGTCCGGACCCATTTGTCAAAAGGTCTTGGGTTTTCGAAAGAAGATCGCGATACGAACATTCGGCGAATTGGCTTCGTCGCCCGCCTGCTCGCGCGAAATGGCGTGGACGTGATCGCCGCTGCCATCTCGCCGTACGCCGAGACGAGAACCGAAGTTCGAAAGGAGGCGGCGCGCGAAGGGATTCCGTTCGTCGAGGTCCACGTCCACGCGGAGCTAGAAGCGCTGATTCAGCGCGACGTGAAGGGACTGTACAAGAAAGCGCTGGTGGGCGAGATCGCCCATTTCACAGGGGTGTCGGATCCCTATGAAGCACCCGCAAATCCCGAGGTACGGATCCGCAGCGACGTCGAAGACGCAAGAGTCAGTGTTGACAAAATCGTTGCCCTGCTTGAGCAGCGCGGCCTTCTGCGTTCCCTGTCGTAAACGAGCCAATCGAGTCGCGGATTGCCGCTGACACCGGCCGATGGTCTTCGTTGCATTCGAACTCAAACTATTTTTCGGTCGGCTCAACACACGGGTAGAAGCCGCATAGGTGCCTTGACTTTTCAGGACGGCGTCGCATTGACTTCATTCTTCTCAAACTGCAGTTCTCAGCAACAATCATTCAAAGGGGAGGGACATTCAATGTCAGACTACCGAAAACTACTGATAACTCTGCTGAGCGTCGTCGCCGCCATCCTGGTACTGGCGAGATCCAGCTCCAACGCTGCAGCGAACAACGAGGTTGGATCGGGCGAGGAGAACGTTTGCGGCGACAGTGGAGACTCGCAGCAAGGGCACAACGTCTGCGAGGAGGATAGCGACTGCGAGCATGGCAACGACGACCGCTGCGTCAGTTTCTGCAGGCAGATCCAGCCGATCTTCGATAATCGCTGCACCAATTGTCACAATCCCCAGCTTTTCCGGGGAACCTTGGACCTTACGCGCGGCAATTCTTATGCGAACCTGGTAAACCATCCCACCTCGGCTGGCTGCATGAGCCAGGTGCCCGACAGCGTTCGGGTGGTGCCGTGCGATCCGATGGCGAGCATGCTCTGGAGAAAGACCCGGCCTGACGATTCGCGATGCGGGCGTCCGATGCCACTCGGCAGCGACGGGTTGGGCGTGATTGCCCCCGACGAGTTCGCGCTGATCGAAAGGTGGATCGCCCAGGGAGCGCGGAACAACTAGTTCCGCTCGTTGGGCCGCGACCCTCACCAGGCTTGAACCTGAAACGATCGGGATTTCCTACGCCAATCCGGGAGCTTCTGGCGCACGACCAGAAGCATCGCTTCGTATTTTGTTCCACTGACCGCAATCCCTTGTCTCAGAACTGGGCGTCACGTGCCGCTTGCGAACCGCAACGTCACGCCGACCGGTGTCTGGTCATAGTCAGCAGAGGGGTAGCAAATGCACGTGCCAGGACAGGCCGTGAAGCAGGCGCCGGTCAGGGAATCTGTCAAGAAGCTCTTACGTTTCCTCGAGACCGCAGGGCTTGCGGGTATGCTTGCGCTGGCCCTGGGTAGCCCGGCTATGGCGAGGGCGCAGGCCCTCTCGTTCGCCGCCAGGAGAGATTTCGCCGTCGGAAACAGCCCAACGTCCGTTGCGACGGGCGACTTTAATGGCGACGGCGTGCAGGACCTTGCGGTGACAAACGGCGCTGCCAACACGGTGTCGGTGCTGTTGGGCAACGGCGATGGGACCTTCCGGCCGGCGCAGGACCTGATCGTCGGATTCGGTCCCACGTCGGTTGTGGCGGCCGATGTGAACGGCGATGGCGCGCTCGACCTGGTGGTGGCCAATGGAGCGCTCACTTCGAACACGGTCTCGGTGCTGCTGGGCAATGGCGACGGGACCTTCCAGAACCCGACCGAGTTCGCCGCCGGCGCGAGTCCCCGGTCGGTGGCGGTGGGCGACTTCGACGGCGACGGCGTGCGGGATCTGGTGGTTGCCAACTTCAGCTCCAACAACGTCTCCATCTTGCTAGGCAACGGCGATGGGACCTTCCAATCGCCGCGCAACTTCGGGACTGGCACCGGCGCCTCCTTCGTGGCGGTCGCCGACTTCAATCGCGATGGGGTGCAGGATCTAGCTGTGGTGAACACCTCTGCGAACAGTGTCTCGGTACTGCTGGGCAATGGCGATGCGACCTTCCAGGCGCCGCTCAACGTTGCCACGGGTGGCAGTCCGTTTTCTCTGGCGGTGGGCGACTTCAATCTCGACGGGCTTCAGGACCTCGCGGTGGCGAACTACGGATCCAACAACGTCTGGGTGTTGCTGGGACACGGCGACGGCACCTTCGCGGGCCCGCGGAACTTCATCACCAGCAGGGGTCCGATATCCGTGGCGGTGGGCGACTTCAACGGCGATGGCTTTCAGGACCTGGTTGTCGCGAACCACGTTTCGAACACTGTCACGGTGGTGCTGGGCAATGGGGATGGGACTTTCCACTCCATCGGCGATTTCGGGGCAGGGTCGCGTCCCCGTTCACTGGCGGTGGGCAACTTCAACGGCGTCGGGGCGCTCGATCTGGCGGTGGTCAACAGTGTCTCGAATAACGTCTCGGTGTTCCTGGGCAACGGGGACGGGACGATCCAGGCGGCGCGAAACTTCGCCGCCGGCCGCGGTCCTACTTCCATCTCGGCTGGCGATTTCAACGGCGATGGCGTCCAGGACCTGGTGGTGGCCAACGAGCTTTCCAATACCGTCTACGTGCTGCTGGGAAACGGCGATGGGACGTTCCAGACGATCCGCAGCTCGATGGTCGGCGGCCACCCGAACTCGGTCGTGGTGAGCGACTTCAACGGCGACGGGCTGCAAGACGTAGCGGTCGCGATCTCCGACTCCGCCAGCGTCTGGGTTCTCCCCAGCAACGGAGATGGGACGTTCGGCAGCCCACGCGCCGTTTCGGTCGGCTCTCGTCCTCTTTCGTTGGCGATGGGTGACTTCAACGGCGACGGGGTTCAGGATCTCGCGGTCGCCAACGCGAGCTCCAACACCATCTCGGTGCTTCTGGGCAACGGCGATGGGACCTTCCAGGACGCGCGGGACTTCGGTGCGGGCAGTGCTCCCTCTTCAGTCGCGGTGGGCGACTTCAACGGGGACGGCGTGGCGGATCTCGCGGTGGCCAACTCCGGCTCGAGCAATGTTTCGGTGCTGCTAGGTAATGGCGACGGTACCTTTCAAGCGGCACGAAATTCCTCGGCCGGTCTCGGTCCGGCCTCCGTCGCGGTGGGCGACTTCAATGGAGACGGTGTTCAGGACCTCGCCGCGCTTGGACCGGCCGGCTCGACGACTGTCTCGCTGCTCCTTGGGAATGGGGATGGGAGCTTCGAGCCAGCGCGGAGCCTGGGAGCTGGCGCTCGCCCCTCTTTCGTGACCGTGGGTGACTTCAACGGCGACGGGATGCCGGACCTTGCCGTGGCCAACTCCGAGTCCGCCGACCTCTCCGTGCTGCTGGGCAATGGCGATGGGACCTTCCAGGCGCCGCAGCACTTCGGCGGCGACACCACGCCCGAGTCGATCGTCATCGCCGACTTGAATCGCGACGGGCGGCAGGATCTTGCGCTGGCCAACTTCGGCTCCGGCAACATCTCGGTGTTGATCAACAACACGCCGAGGTAGGCGGCGCCCAGCGCGCCGCGTTGGGGTCGGTTCTGCAAGGCTCTGCTCGAGGAGGGCTTTTGGGCTTCGCGCTCCACGGCCCTACGGAAGAACGAAAGTTTCGGCCGCGAGGATGGTCGTACGAGGATTTCCCTCGCCAACGGCAATCCCGTTTTTCGCTTCGGACCAACGTGGTGGTGCTGAAGCAACACTAATCAGCATCATTGAGCCTCGTTGCGTCGAACGTCATAGCCCGTCGCCGTGGGAAGACTGTTGTTCCGCCTCCCGCGTCCGGCTGTCTCGATCAGGTGCGTGATGTCGTTTCGCAGTGCACCCTCAAGCTTTCAGGAGACATTTATGAGCAAGCAGAGAATGCAGCATCGGAATGGAATGAAGAGCTCAGGCGATGGAGGCTGGGCGCGTCTTTTCTACGTCGCAACCGCGATCTGTGTCACGTCGCTCGCGATGCTGTCGGATCGAGCCTTCGCACAGGGTTCTGTCCGTTGTCAGGGCGGTGGTTTCTCGGTACTGGGACTCTCCGGGCGTCAAAGGACCACGGTTCCCGCGAGCAGCATTGGGGACAGCTTCGTCGTGCGCGGCAGGTACGTGGAGTTTAGCGTCGACGCAGCGACGTTTGGGGTTCGGGACTGGACCTTGACCGGTGCCCCGAATCCGTTCGACCTCACCGGCGGCATACCCACCGTCGTCTTCGCCGCAAAGATTCCCGATCACCAGGGACTCGAGCTGACCAGCGACGTCTCGGTGGACATCAACCGCGAGTCGCTGGTAATCACGCGGACGGCGCCCGGACTGCTGATGAAGATCCAGGCAAAGGACTGCGCCAGCGGCGGCATTTTCCAGATGGAGCCGGAACGCGCCGATGGCGCGGCGACTGTCGTGACCCATGTGTTGGCGGACGATGTCTTCTATTTCGACAACCCCAACGCGCGTGACCTGATCGGTGAACGCCTTCCCTGCTCAGGAATCCTCCCCAATGGGACGCGCGTCGTTTGCGACGGTGCCGATCCGGATGGCAGGGTGACCGTGACTGCAAAGACTAACTTCGGCAACGATTGGTCGGACAAGTTCGTCGGCCGCGACAGTCCTCAAGTAGCGACCCGGATCATCACCGACTGCGTGAACGAGATCCCCAATCCGTTTCACCCCGGAACTGTGAGCCATTGCGGCGGCGTCTCGCAGTGGAGCATAGCCAGCGGCGGCCGAATGGGCCAGGTGATGGGGGAAGACGCGACCGAGATCGCGCCGGCGGCGAGGGTCTGCACTGCTGACTGCACCGCGCAGGATCGCGTGCGGGGAAGAGCCGTCGTGGTCGGCTTTCCTTTCCCAGTGCCCGCAGAGGTCCGCTTGCAGCTGCGGCTCTTCGACGGCTTCCTGATCCCGTAGCGGCAGAGCACAGTTACAGCGGGCGAGCGCTCGGCGAGCGATACCGAGCTGGCGCATCGAGGACCATCAATTTCGGTGAAAGCCTCGGCAATGCGTACAGCGCTCAAGGCCCAAGGCGCCGCAACAGCATCAACTCTGCGGTGTCCCTGGATTAACCAGCCCAAGAATCCAATGGAGGGATTGTGAAAATTTCAACATCCGTGCTTTTGAGCCTTTTTTTCGGTTTCCCTTTGTCAGCGCTTGCAGGCGGCTCGGCCGACATGTCCATCTCGAATACGGCGTCGCCAAGCCCTGGGACCGCGCTTTCCTCGATCACCTATAGCATGAACGTTTTCAACAACGGCCCCCTGGTCGTTGCGACCGGGGTCACGGTGACGAACACGCTGCCGGTGGGCGTCGCCTTTATTTCGGCCACCTGGAATCGGCCGGGCGGAGTCTCTACGCCGTGTACGGGCACGACTACAATCGTATGCACGATTGGTACGATCACCGTAGGCGGAGGGGTTGCCGTCGTGGTCGTCGTCAATCCTTCGTCCGCCGGCGATCTCACCGACACGGCGACCGTAGCCGCCACCGAAGACGATCCCGACCCGAGCAATAACACTGCGGTCGCCGTAAACAATGTCGTGCCCGCGATTAATGGGCCTTCAATGACCGATCCGAATTTGTCAGTGAGGACCGTAATAAGCGGCTTGACCGAGCCCACGACGATGGCATTTCTTGGACCGGACGACTTTCTCGTGCTCGAGAAAAGTACCGGAACCGTGAAGCGAGTAGTGAATGGGGTAAGCCTGGGGTCCGCCTTGACCTTGGCCGTCAATTCGGCGCAAGAGCGGGGACTCCTTGGCATCGCCTTGCATCCCAACTTCGAGAAAAACGGGCTCGTGTATCTTTACTGGACGTGCCGAGGAATCGCTGCCGGACCGGATTGTCAAGAAGGGCCTCCAACGCCGAGTATTGCCCAAGTGCCGCTCCTGGGTAATCGGGTCGATCGGTTCCAATGGGATGGCAGTTCACTAACGTTCGACCAAAACCTGATTCGCCTTCGATCGTTTCAGGCGGACGCCGACGAGGATGGAATTTTCAGCCAGCCCTTGCGCGCTAACCACAATGGCGGGCGGATTGCATTTGGCCCAGATGGAAAGCTCTACATTCTTATCGGCGACAACGGGCGGCGGGGATGGATGCAAAATGTCACCACGGGCAGGCTCCCGAACGGACATGACGATCAATTCGGAGGACCCGACCCAGACAATGCCCACCTGACTGGAGTCATCCTGCGCCTCAACGACGATGGATCCACTCCTGAAGACAATCCCTTTTTCAAGACCGGCATGACAATCAATGGGGAGGTCGGAGCCAATATTCAGAAAGTGTTCGGCTACGGCGTGAGAAACAGTTTCGGGCTCGCGTTCGATCCCATCTCCGGAAATCTGTTTACGGAGGAAAACGGGGACGACAGCAACACGGAACTCAATCTGGTCGAAGCCGGTTTTAATGGCGGCTGGGTGCAGATCGACGGACTGCTTGCAAACATCGCCGATTACAAGGCAATTGAGACAAGCCCCAGATATTTCGGATTACAGCAGGTCCGATGGCCGCCCACGCTCATCGCAGATACCCCGGAAGAGGCGCTGGCTCGTCTGTTCCTCTTGCCTGGCGCCAACTATACCGACCCGTTGTTCACCTGGAAGTACGAGATCGCTCCTGCAGGGATTGGTTTCGTGAATGGGGACGGTTTGGGATCGGAGTACGCGGGAGATCTGTTCGTCGGCGCAGCACGCGATTTCCTGCTCGGAGGGCAGCTGTGGGATTTCAAGCTGACGGACAATCGCCGCGATTTCGTTCTTCTGGATCCGGCGCTTCAGGACCGGAGAGCCGACAATTTCGATAAGTATGATCTGACTGAAAGCGAAAGCTTACTGATCGGTCAGGGCTTCGGGATCGCAACGGATATCCAGACTGGACCCAATGGCAACGTTTTCGTGGTCTCAAACTCGAGAGGAGCCGTTTACGAGATTTTTAGAAACACAAACGGCGCTTCCAATTAGAACCTGACCCGAGAGAAACGGCATGTCGAGAATTCGAATAACAACGGTGGGCTTGGCTCTGTGTTTGTGGGTAGCGATGCAATCGTCCAGGGCATCCGCCCAAAATATCTGTGCGATGGATAGCTTGAACGAAACCCTGGTCATACGATCGAATTCTGATTTCACAGCCGGCGCCATCGTCGGGCTGAATGGATGGCTGTCTAGTGACACGGCCGTCGTCGTTCTCCACGGGACGGCGCTGGTCAGCGCAGACGGAACAAGTCTCAAAATCCTGTTACAAGGAATTAACAACGTTCAGCACAAGTATCTGGGTTTGGTTGTGGACTCGGATTTGATGCTGAACGGGAGTGGATCCTTTGAGAATATGGGTGCGGCGCGGCCGTTCACTTATGAGATCTTGCCTGTAACTTGGACCAATTTGGATCCTTGTCCGGATGGCCCGCCCTTCGGCGCCCGCCTGGCGCGATCACAGAACGAGCTCGGCTAGTTCAGTTCGCTATCAGGGATCCCAATTGGCAGATGCTCGGGCTAATCGGAGATCAGACGGCAGGCACCCGTGCTGCCGCTGGACCCCAGCCCAGTGGCCTCTCGTTGGCCATTATTGGATGGCGTGCTTGTGATCTCTACGGGGATTGGGGGTTGTGCCTCGGGCCCGCCAGCTTGGCCGGGGTGGTCGGGCGGAGCGAGCCGCGCCGAACTGGGCGGCGGGATGTGTCGTCCGAAGTGGCCTCGAGGAGGGTGCCGCCCGCGATCGCTGAGAAGCTAGCCGAACCTTTAGCCGAACCTTGGTGTTCCGGGGTGCTCGTTTCAGAGGTTTGGAGGACCCGTCGCGCCGCCCACGACGGTTTAAGTCGTCCGCCCTGCCGGGGTAGCTTCCGCGTGCGTGAGGCCGAGTTTTGCGCGAACGGCGGCGAGGCACAGGAACTCACCACCGATGCGTATTACGTGGTTGACGCAGCGGGGAGCGTGGCAGTGCCAGCACACGAATTCCGTTTCTTCACCGCAGAGGGAATCGGGGCCTCCCACTCTTTCCTGCACGTGCGCGCACCGCATGTTCGCCTCCTAAACAACCATCGTAACGCGCACGGAAACGGAAGATCAATCGGACCGCGGGACAGGGTAGTAGCCAGTTTTCGTCGCCCGTTCGCGCACGGGACCGTGTCCCCTTCGAGTCAGGGCCTCTGCCGCCTTGCTCGGGAAGCCTACGCGCCCGTCAAACGATCTAGGACCGTCCAGCTTGTCCGCTTCGGTTCGCTTGGCGGGCAGCCCGTATCGCCGCTAGGCAGAGGAACTTGCCCCCAAAAAGCATGCCGTGGTGTACGCAGCGAGGGGCCTGACAGTGCCAGCAGACCCAGTCGGTTTCTCGACCGCAAAGCGTGCCCCATCCCGGTTCTTTCTCTTTGGTATGAAGACAGAGCAGGAAGTCCCCCTACCGCCGTTCGTCGAATATGGCTCTTGCAACCTTGAGCAAAGCGTCGACGTCATTCCGATCAAGACGCAGAGTTCCGAGGTACGCGATGAGGGGAAGCTCTTCTGTCTGTCCGATGTTGGCGCGCGATGCGTTCAGGCCGAGGAAGAGCTGGGAAACCGTGATGCCCAAGGCGTTTGAGATCGTCGCCAGTGTTTCGACGTGCGGCGTGCGCTCCCCGCGCTCGATCATCGAAACAAACGAAACGCTGATACCGGCTTTCTCAGCGAGCTCTTCCTGAGTGAATGAGAGCGCCTCGCGTAGAACGCGGATGCGTTGACCTAGTTGCGGGCGTATCGTCGAAGCCCCTCCTGCAGTAGCGCTATGTAGTGCCGGCGCGGAAGGCATGCAAGATGTCTTTGTCCTGATATGCCAACGACCGAGCCCGGTGGGTCCCGGCATCCGTCGGTCTTTGCGATGGGTCTCTTTCAAATATACTCGACAAGTCAGAATCGTCCAAGCCCGTGCCACATCATGTATTTGTAAAGGAAGACTGCGGTTGGCTTGGACGATCTGCTTTACGTCCATAGGCACCCGAACGCCTTGTGGCACCGAGATCGCCACTTTCAGGTATTTCCGTCCCGGTACATTCTTCAAAATTAGCTTCACGCCGCGGGCGGAAAGCGCATCGACAATTGCGGTCGCGCGCTCTTGTTCGTCGTCAGTGATTGCTCGAGCTCCGTCCGTCATTGCTATGCTTTTTCTTACTGCCGTCTAACAGCTGGTAGTCAAGCCACGCGAGGGACGTGTTGCGCTCTGAACCCTTCGCTGACCTGAGATCGGCGCAAGTGGTTTGATATGCGCCCCTTTCCGGTGCTCTCGGCTGTCCCAACCTCCGTCGTGCCGATAGCGCTCTCACTTCGGGTGCCTTTTCACAAAGGTTGCGTTTAGCTTTAGTCCGAGTGAAGCTCGCGCCTTTCTCGTTTCCGACGTCATTTTCCTCAAATTCGAGACAATGTTGTCCGCGAGTCCGCTGGTCGTCCGACGGGCGACGCCACGCGTGGACCAGGACATTCATCGTTCCGTTCTACTGCAGCGTTCGCTCGTAGCGCCTTGTACCCTGCCGCGAGATCGCGCTATCAAGTAACGCGCCGGATAGCTTCCACGGCGCGGGGGTAGAATGTCAGACTGGGTATCTGTCGAAAGCGGGCGACCCAGGGACATATGGGAATTCATCCGGTACGATGAAAATCTCACCACTAACAAATCTTGGACTGGAATCCGCCTGGCGCAAGGGGAGTCGCAGCCCGCCGAGCTCCCTGAGGGCTACTTCCGGATGCATCTGGTGTCGCTGCACCTGGGTGAACCGGTGATAGTTGAGCGCGACGTGATAGGACACCGCCGGCGCACTGAGACGGTGACGCCGGAGAGCCTCTTCGTCTTTCCGGCCAAAGTTCCGTTTGCCCTCCAGTGGCAAAGCCCTTTACCGAGGCTCGACCTTTTGATCGAGCCCGAGTTCGTCTCGAACGTGGTCGGACGAGATGTGGCGGCCAACCGATTGGAGCTGCTGCACACTTCTTCCGCTGGTGATCCATTCATCGCGCAGGTCTTGTACGCGCTCCGGCAAGATGCGAAAGAAGGATTTCCGCGCGGCCGGCTCTATGGCGAGACCCTGGGTACTGCCCTCGTGGTTCATCTGCTGCGCAACTATGCAGAACAGGACAGATTCGCTCGTTCGCCGAGAGGGCGTCTGTCCCCGAATCGCCTGCGGCGCGTGGTCGAGTACATCAACGACTGCCTGGAGATGGATCTTTCGCTACCCGAGCTCGCTGCCTTGGTCGGATTGAACGCCGATTACTTCGCCCGCGCGTTCAAGCAAACCACCGGGATTTCGCCGCACCGGTACGTCCTGCTCAAGCGCATGGACCGCGCCTGCGCGTTGCTGAGCGATGCGCGGATTTCCATCGCGGAGATCTCGCTACGGTCGGGGTTCGCCAACCAGAGCGCCTTCACCACCGCATTTGGGCGAATCCGAGGAACCACACCTTCGGTTTACCGCCGTGCCCTCTTGTAAGCGCGTGGGTGGGATGGCCAGCAAAATCGACCCCGGGGCAACCTGCGCGCGTCGAGCCGGGCGGCGACCGCGTGACGTCTGTTCGATCCAGTTGCGCAAAGGTGAAATCAGCGGCGCAAAATCGAACCTATCATTGCATCCGCACCTCCACACCCTGATCGACCAAGTATCTTCTTCCAGTTCATCATCGGCACCGGAAGTCAGCAAGTCCAGTGACGCTCGTCTGAAAAGGCGCAGGAAAAGAAACATGTTCGGAAGCATCGGCCCTCGTTGGAAAAATTCGATCCGACGGCAGGTCAAGCACGAATACCGCCGATGTGCGGCGTGCCCAGGCGTGCAATCGCGCGGGCAACGTGACGTTGGTCCGGTGTCGAGCCCCCTCTGCGAGTGCGGAATCGCGCGTTCAGCGTTTTCGCTGGCGACCGAGAGGATGAACGACCGCGATTACGCCGCGCTGCGGATGGAGCGGTGGTGGAGACCACCGAGGAGGGGCAGGGCGACGATTCGGCCGTGCGCATGTGGCTCGACCGCGCGCGGCTCGGGCGCATCCTTCTCGAGGGCGAGCTGAGTGAGCGACCTGAGGTAATGGACGCGGCAGCTGCCGCGCATGGAGCTTCGCCCAGGAAGGCGCCGGTCGTGGTTCCCTAATTGACGAAGGATAGGCGCGAGTTCCGCAAGCAGAGCACTAATCCAACGGCTGATCGACCGACGAGTTGCCCGATGGACGCCATGAGTTTCTTGGTCCGTGCTACAACCGAAGCACTGAGTGCCGACATCAATCGCGCGAGCACGGATCGCGCTTCCTATCTCCTCGGGATGTGACGGCAAGGTCTTGAGCCCGGCGACTACGCCGCGCTTCGGACGTAGCGGTGGTGGAGACCACCAAGGAGGGCAGGCAACGATGCGGACCGGCTCAGGTGGCTCGACGGCGTGTGGCTCGGGCGCATCCTTCTCGAGTCCGAGGTGAGTGTGCGATCCGTGGTAGTACCGGAGGTAGCTGCCCAAACGATGTCGAAGGTTGGCCTCGTTCAGGCCCTCCTCTCCGAGTGGAATCAGCGTGGCTGCGCCCTCAGCTGAACTCCCAACCGTCCACCCGTCGGTCCGACCGATACTGCGTCTTTCCCTATCCAGGACGGCCGTAGGTCCGGAATCTTCGCCATGAGATTGGCCCGATTTGGGCGTCCACCAAATCGGGGGCGGTCTCAAGCCCGTCATCGACCAGGCTAGCGAGTGGCCGTGATTCTGTGCCAAACGCTGACAACGGCCAACGCCGTGTTCATGGGGACGACTTTGGCTCGTCGATGGGCCTGGCCGACTCGATTGAATCTTTCAGAAACCCGTAGTCGCGAACCACGCCCCAGCCGGTGAGGTGACGAAAACGATCGGTGCAAAGCATGGAGCCGGCAATTCGACGGCAGACGCTATTGTCGAATTCCCGTCCATATCGGCGGGGAAATCTTCTGTGCTGAGATTAACCGTAGTCACCTCGCCATCGTCGCCTATGCTGAGGCAGCTGACGAGCCCGCGGAAGTTCGGAATCGGGTTCCTGAGCGTGGAGACCAAGACCAAACCTGTGACCTCCACGTTAAGTTGCCCGTCCTGTGTTAACTGGCCCACCGCTCCGCCTAGAACGACCCAAGGCGCGCCGCCAGCGGGGACTCCACGAATGGGATTCAGGCCTCCGATAAAAGGTCCGGAATTCCCCACCATGGTCCCAAAGCTCAAGATGACCTGACTCTCCGAAGCAGCAGCCACCTCAATTCCCAGCACAAACAATCCCAAACTAACCAAGATTAACTTTTTCATCGCTCTCCACTCCCTTCGGACAACTGCGCCAACAGCATGCTGTTTTGGTTTTCATGTCCCTCTCCCCCCCCTTTTTCGTCGATTCATTCCAGCCTAGCGCTTCCGCGAGCGCGACCGGGTCCTCAGGCTTTACACACTCCGTGAGATGAGTTTCCGGTAATAGCTGACTTGCCTCCCAGGACAAATGACACCGGTCGACTGTCCCCGTTGCGCCCCCGGCCTTGTTGGCGTGAAAGGGCTTGCAGGCCGGCCCGGCAAGGGTGCTCGGTTCCTGGTCGAACTGTTGACCTCAAGAAAGAGGGTCCTGAATAAATGCAACGATGGGTGGCCCCCGGTGTCGGCGTGTGCTGCTGCCACTGGACAAGTGCTCCCGTCATGTAGCCGCGCAGTTGATCCTACTGTGCCTTCCAAGCTAGATGCTTTCCGGAGCGCTTGCCCGCTAGATGAGCGCTTTCGAAGGACCCGAGACCTTCAACCAAGGAGGAAATATGAAGAAGCGCACGTTCAGCACTCTCGTGGTCACGGTATGCATGCTTGCATTCACAGGCGCAGTGACACGAGCGGACGATGGTGAAGGCAGGTCGCGGCGTGAGTTCCGGGCGGATTTGAGGGGGAAGACCGAGGTTCCCTCAACCCTCACTGTGGCGCGAGGAACACTCCGGCTGACAGTCAGTGAAGACCAGAGCTCAGTCCACTTTGTACTCAACTATCGGGGCTTGGAGACACCCATTTTGTTTGCCCATATCCACGTGGGCCAACCGAGCGTCAATGGGGCCGTTACGGTGTTCTTCTGTGGGGGCGGTGGTAGACCGGCTTGTCCAGACCAGCAGGGAACGGGGACGGTCGAGGGAGATATTACTGCTGACAACGTGGGGGGAATCGTTTCGCAGCAGCTGCCCCCGAACGACCTGGCAAGGTTGCTGAGGGCAATTCGCGCCGGGGACACCTATGCCAACCTGCACACCCAGGACAGCCCCGGAGGCGAAATTCGCGGGCAGATTTTGGCCGCGAGGCGCCACGAGGATGACGACTAAGATCGAGATGGCGTAGTCGGGCGGTACCACTGCGAGGAGTTCAGGGTCGGCGGGTCGCGCGCGCTCTCTTTCTCGTCGCGGCCCCCAGGCGAATTGAGCAGGGGCTGGGAGCTTTCGACCACCTTCCGAGCTGAACGGGCCTCTTGTCCTCACCTGGGGGGTCAGAAGCGGCCAACTCGGTAGGCGGGTCCGAAGGGCGACGCGGTCAAGCTCAAGATGCATGGCAAGTTTCTGCCGTACAGAGAATAGTGACGCGAATTGCACGCCCGGCGGCTCCGAACTGAAAGTCGCCGGGCAACACTCGGCAATCGACTATCTCAACACCCCGCTGGCTTCGGCCTCGGCGAGGAAACGCTCCGCGTCCTCCTCGACTAGGAATCCCGCTCGAATCAACTCTCGAGACGCGTTCCGGACCGCTTCGACGTACCCACGGTGGTCTCCGTACCTTTCCTCGAGCGAAAGGCGCGGATCGCCGCTGGCGAGGCGCTCGGCACGCGTCGGTGCAAAGGGAATAAACGAGCCACTCAAGCCGCACAGGTGAGGCGCGCGGAAACCGGCCGCGCGCACGTTCCAGCCGGTGTTGGTCCCAACCGGAGCTCGGATCTCCATCTGTCTGATACCTGCGATGTCGAGTCCGTCCTCATTGGGCTTCGGCACCATGACGGTGTATCGGGAGCCCAGCAAGGGGGGAAGGCGGCCCAGCCAGCCCCCCCAAGGGAAGAAATCAGGTCCGAAGTCGAGGAGCGCCAACTCGTTGAGGAATGGGGGGAACTGCACGCCCGGAATGTCTGGGAATGCAGCACGCGCCCCCTCAAGAGTCACCAGAGTGCCATTCCGAACGTCTGGCACCGCATTATCGGGCGGCAATATTCCAAGGTCGGCCCAATCATCGAGTGCAAGCAACAATGCCCGGAGCGTTGGCCCGTGATAATTCGGATTTGTCAAATTCTGACACATTCCCCGCGGGCCCGGGAAATCGGTCGGCGGGCTGTTTCCTCCGTGCTGGAAGCTCGAGAGAAGGTAGACCCTGACATTCGGCGGTAAGTCGATCGGCTCGCCGAAAGAGTTCGTCAGGTAGAGCGACGCTCGAAACTCGTAATACTCCTCCTCGGTATCGGTTTCGAAGACGAGCGGGTCGATGCCGGGCCGCCGGACGAGGCCGTCTGTGATTCCCGAGAGCTCGTCCGTCCGCACGGCGAAACTGAAAGGAGGATAGCTGGTCGACAGGAAGTCGTGCCGGTCGTCTTCGCGCGAGTAGGTGTTCGGATCGGCAAATTGGACATTCGCGAACAGCCGGTGGGTCCCCGGTTTATGGATCCACAACCCGTCGAACACCTTGCGATGGGATTCATCTTCATTGAACCCCAGATACAAAAATTCGCGCTGATACATGCCGGTCGAGGAGCCACCGAATGAATAGGATCGAGCGATACCCACAAAGTCGTCGCGCAGCGCCAGCGGGTTTCGGTTGCTGAAATCATCCTGGGTCTGGTAGCGCAGGAATGATCCAATGTCGCGCGTCACCACGTGTGCCAGGCCCATGACCTTTGGATTGATCGCCCAATAGATCAGCTCGTAGATGCGATCCGCACGAAACCCGTCGAACAAACAGATGTCTCTGTTGGTGGGAACGAGGCTGCTCTCTCCTGTCGGACAAGTGCCGAACGCCCACCGGTCTGACGCGATCGGAACCTGGGGAGCGTCCACGTCGTCGCGTACCGTCAGAGTGTAGTGACTCGGCTCCGTGTCGTCCGTTTCATTGGACACGAAGTTGGGATCGCCCTCGAGCGGCATGCTGAACGTTCCGGCCGCTGGAATCGTTCGATCCGAGTACTCGATGCGAATGTAGGCGCCGATCGTCCTGCCGTCCGGGTTCCTCGCCACCGGGAAGTTTGGAAACAAGCGGGCATTCCCGGGTGCCACGTCCCCCTGCCAGCCGGCATCCACAATCGTGTATCCCAGTCGCATGAGGTAGCCGTCCCCGGCATCGGCGGCGGTGATTGGATCATTGCTCGCGGGAGCATAATTGAAATAACCCATTGCCTGTTTATTGCCGCGGTTGTTGATGACGTAGAAGATTTTGCCGTTGCCCCGTGTCATATCGGCGGGCTTGAGAATGAAAAAAGGAGAGGTGAATTCCACCATTCCCCGACCATTCCGGGGAGCCTCGCCTATGTGGACGATCTGCGAGTTGAGCGGGTCGAATGGGTCCACCTCGAAGGACGCGGTGCCGTCGAGTCGTTGATATTGACCGACAATCCCGAAGCTGGTGCCTTCCGCAAACGTGCGCGTCTGCTCGACGACGAAGCGGACCACTCGTGCTTCCGCCCGGAAACACGGCACAGCCACTAACAGAACCGCGGCTGCCTGGCCAACCACTGCTTTCCTGATCATCTGAAGTTCCTCCCCTTGCATCAATCTCTACCGCAGCACGTCACTGGCCTCGGCCTTGGCGACAAACCGCTCGACGTCCTCCTCAAGAAGGAGGCCTTGGTCTTCCAGTCTTTCGGCAGCCTCCTCCACTGCCTCGACATAGCCATCATGTGTCCCGTAACGCTCCTCGAGCGACAAGCGTGGATCGCCGGCCTCCAGTCGCTCGGCCTGGGTCTTTAGGAGTGGAACGAACGAGCCCGTGAGGCTGCACTCTTCGCCCTCGGCGAAGCCTGTGCGTCGCAGGTTCCAGCCTGTATGCGTGGCGAGCGGTGCTTCGATGTCCGGGAGGCGAATACCAGCGAGATCGTGGCCGTCGGCGTCCACTTTGGGTACCAGCACCACATAGTCGTGGTCAGGAATAGGCGTCGGCGGCTGGACGCTCGTGTCGAGCTCGGCGAGCTCGTTGACAAGTCCGCTATAGGTTACCCCGGGAATCTCTGGGAACCCTTGATCGGACTGCGGTAGCGACGGCACGAGCGTGCCGTTTCGAACCCGGGGAACGCGGCTTGACGGCGGTCGCTCGCCGTGGCTCACCCATTTGTCGAGCGCGACCAGCAGCGCCCGAAGCGCCGGACCGAAGGGCGCCGGATTGCTCAACTGCTGGCAGATCCCGAGATCCGGCGTTAGGGCCGGTCCGTGCTGCGTGCTCGAAATCAGATAGGCACGAACGTTATTTGGGAGCGGGATGTCGTTGCCAGCCTCATCGGTGACGACCAGCGACGCACGGGCGCCCCAAGGCTCGGTCCCGGTGTCGGTGTGCATGATCTTCGGACAGGTGTCAGAGGCGAGGCAGCGGGCGAGAATTCCATCCGTCCTCCCGCTGATCGGATCGAAGCGCGTCGCGTACGTAAACGGGAACTGATCCCCGCCGTAGAGATGGTCCTCGTGCTGGCGCGAAAAGCGGCCGGGCTGTGAGAACGCAAAATTGGTGAACGTCTTCCGCGAGCCGGGCTTGTGCGGGATGATCCCATCGAACACGCGTCGCCCGTTCTCGTCCTCCATGAATCCCTGCCACAGCATGTCGCGCAGATACCGGCCGGACTGGGACCCTCCCCAAGCCAGGACGTGACGGATCCGCGGCCCCGAGCGACCGACGTTGAGTGGATTTGGGTTGCCCAAGTCGTCGGAGGCCTCCCGCTGCAAAAACGAGACGGCGTCGCGCATCGCGGCAAACCCGAGACCCATGACGATCGGATCGCGCGCCGGGTAGATGAACTCATAGATCGCGCCGCCATCGAACTCCGGAGGCCGCATGATCTGAACCTGCGTGGATGACAAATAAGTCCAGGCGCTCGCCGGGAGCGCTTGCCGGGGATCTCCCTCACGTTCGCGGACTGTGAGACTCGCTTGCATCTGGTCGAGCGTATCGGCCGGGTAACTTAGCGTCGCCGTCGCCGGGTTCGTCGTGTTGTCGAAGATGAATTCGTCCCGGTTCGACCCGACGATCGGCTTGCCGTTGTCTGTAGCGACGGGGAAGCTCGCCAACATTCGGTCGCCGCCGGCAGGAACGTCCCCCTGCCAGGCGCTCCAGAGAACAACGTACCCCTGTCGCATGAGGAAGCCGTTGCCCGCGTCGGACAGGGTGGTGGGCTCGTTTTCATTTGCGGTGATGGCATCGTTGAAGTTGGGGAAGCCGAGCGCCTGCTTGTTGCCGCGGTTCAGGACGTTGTAGAAGATGCGCTGGTTGCCTCGCCGGAGATCGACGGGCTTCAGCAGGTAGATGTCCATGGCGTATTCGACCCGCCCGGCGGAGTTCCTCGGCGCCTTGTCGATGTTAACGATCCCCTGATTGAGTGGGTGGTCTGGGTCGACCTCGCCAAAGGCACGCCCGACAACTTTCTCGTAGGGGCCTACATGGCCAAAGCCAACGCCATCGAACACGGGTTCAACGCGGCTAATTTCAATTCTTGTGATGCGGGCCTGCGTGAGAGCCGGCGCCAACAAAATCGCCGTTAGAACCCAGAGGAGGGTAGTTCGTTTCATCTTTGTTCTCCTTCGCTCCACTTGCCCACGCACTTTTTCCGCCCGCTTCAGAGGAGTCGTAGACGGACGAGTCGCGCTTCGTCTTTCAAATTCTTGCGCGCGCTTGCGAATTATTGGCAGAAAGCGCGAGCGCACTTCACTCAGGCGCATTCCGGTAAGCGCCTGGCGTAACACTTGTCAGCCGACGGAACGCCGTCGTGAAATTGCTTTGACTGCCGAACCCGCACCGCAAGGCAACTTCTGCGATGGACGACCCCTGCTCGACCAGGAGGGACTTTGCACGCTCGATGCGTTGCCTCAGGACGTATTGATGCGGTGGCACCCCGGTGCTCTGCTTGAACGAGCGGGCGAAGTGAAACACGTTCATTCGGAGAATGTTGGCAAGGTCCACAAGCGCGAGATCCGCCTCGAGATTATCTTCGATGTACTCGGTGACGCATCGCAATCGATTCATCGGAAGGCCGCCGCGATGCTGGCTAAGAGCCTGATCGCAAACGGAATGCCTTCGGACCAAGTGCGCGACCAGCGCCGTTCCCAAGCTCTCTCCATAGAGTCTGCCGCCCGGATTCCCAGCTCGCGCTTCATCTCTGAGAGCCAAGAGCAGTTGCGCAATGAAAGGGTCTTCTGCGCCGAAGGTTGGTCGAAGCTGGAGAGGCGCGCACGAAGCACAATGGCTGGTTATCGAGCTGAAAAAGTCAGGCTCGATTTCAACGTGAATCTTTTCAGCGGCTCCTCGAGATCGAGCGGCGAACGGAATCTCGGGGGGCATGATATTGACGCAGCCAGGGCCGAGGCGCCATGTCGTACGTGGTTGACTAGGCCACGAAACATCAAGGAGTGTCGAGCCGCTCAGAAGGAGTCCGACGGAGTATCGGGTGAGGCTACGCTCTGGGTGCTCACTCGGCCAAATGTGTCGCTGCTCAAGCCGGATCCCCTTCCACACGTCACCGGAGGACAGCTCAGGCGCTGAACCGCGCACTGTCCAGTCGCGACCTCGCCCGACGCCATTGCCCCGTTCAAATGCCACGCTATTCCCCCCACCAACGATGGCAACGCTCTTGTGCCTCAAGTCAAGCGATTTCGCAACGATCGTGCGTAGGGGGCGTCCGCTCTGTGACTGATCCAGCATTCGCGGCAGGAGAAGCGGAAACCGAGTACGCGTGTGAGCAGGTCGGATTTCTACAATCTCGATAAACACTTCGCCATTACGATCAGAGACTTGCGCTGTGCCTTGCCAAAATGTCGTCCGTTCGAGAAACACTATGCTTTCTGGCCAGCCATCGTCCCCGAAGTCGAGGGCCGCGCCAGTGTTCTCTCGGTCTTCGGCACGGTGTGGCTGCCAAAACTGGATCGCCTCGGTTGACGCAGCTGTCGTGGCGAGGCCGCCTCCGGCGTCTCTTCTTTGAGTAGTCAGCAAGGGCCGAGAACAGGAGAGGCACATGGCAAACGTCTTCGTGTGGTTCCACAACGGGAGTGAGAAACCTGCGGACTCGGTGAAGTTCTACGAGAAGCTGCTCGGCTGGAAGCCGGCCGAAGGACCCCCGGGAATGACGATGTTCACCGGCGACGCAGGGCCCTTTGCAGGCGTTGGCGCCAAGGAGGGCAGGGTTTCGGGCTGGATCCCCTACGTCCAGGTCGACGACGTGGACGCGGCAACCAAGCGCGCGGTCAAGCTGGGAGCCGAAGTGCTCAAGGAGCGCACGCGTGGACCGGCAGGAGAGTATTCGATCGTCCGAGATCCCGGCGGCGCATCGATCGCGTTGTGGCGGAAGGTATGACGGCAGAGCGGAAGACAGCAGCGGTGCAGGGCCGCTCAAACGTCGTGCGGAGCAGGTGATGTGACCAATCCGCTGTTCTCCATCGATCACGACCGCCTATGGAACGAGGGAGAATGACATGAGAGCTGAACAGAAGTTGATCGTCTATCACAAGAGGCCCTCGCGCTCGAACCGCGTTCTCTGGGTCCTGGGCGAGATTGGCGTCGAAGCGCGCGAGGTCGAGATCGATCTCTTCAAGGGGGAGCAGAAGAAACCCGACTATCTCGCAATCCATCCACAGGGCCTCGTTCCGGCCCTCGCCATCGGCGAGCAGTCGATGTTCGAATCGGCCGCCATCGTGATGTTTCTCGCGGATCGATACCCCAAGGCGTCGCTGGCGCCGCCGCCTGGCTCTGACGAACGTGCCTCGTACTACCAGTGGTGCGTTTATGGGCCAGCGGAGATCGATCACAAGCTGTCCACGCTGAACGTCCACACGCTCTTCTCTCCCCCGGAGCAACGAGATCAAAAGGCGGCGGCGAGCGCCCGATCCGACTTCAACGTTCGAGGGGACGTGCTGAGCAAGGTGCTCAGGGATCGTCCGTTCCTGTTGGGAGATCGGTTCTCGGCCGCCGACATCGTAATCGGACACGCCTGTGCTTGGGCGAAGATGCTCGATGTCCTCGACGAGTTCCCCGTCCTGGTAAGCTACCTCGGTCGGCTGGAGGAACGCTCCGCCTTCGAGAGGGTCTATGGCGGGAAAGTGCAACGCTTCCCTGATCCGTACGCGAGATGAGCCCAGACTCTTGCGCCGCAGTAAGATGAGGACGACGTGACGTACGCGCTACTGATCTATCGATCGCGACCGCCGGACGAGCCCGTGCCGGAGAGCGACGTGCGTATTGCGCTCGACGGGCATCGAGCGCTTCAGGCGGAAGCTTCGTCGCGGGGCGAGCTGCATGGGGTCGCGCGCCTCGACGATGCGCCCACGGCCCGCACGGTAAAGCGAAAGGGCAGCGCGCACGAAATCACGGATGGTCCATACATCGAGACCAAGGAGTGGCTGGTCGGCTTCTATGTGGTCGATTGCAGTAGCGAGGAAGAAGCACTCGCTCGCGCACAGCAAATTTGCCCGGATTTTTCGCACGCCGTCGAAGTGCGGCCCGTGACCTGGCGATGGGAGCCGTGACCGACGCCGAACTCGCCCAGGAGTTGCGCGAGCTGTATCCGCGCGTGCTAGGCAAAGCGCTCGCGTTCGCCGGGCTCGCAGATGCCGAGGACGCAGTTCAGGAGGCGATCGCGAGCGCTCTCGCGACGTGGCCGCGGACGGGGCACCCAGAGTCGGCCGAAGCGTGGCTCGTCACCGTGGCCGCTAACTGTCAGCGAGACAGGCTGCGCAGGCATGCGCGCGAAGAACGCCACGCGGACGCGCTCTCCCAGCTCGCTGAGATGAGCCCTTGGGTGCGCGGGGCGATGGCGACGCCCGAAGTCGCGCGCGGCTGGAAGGATGATCTGCTGAGGCTGTTGTTCACGTGCTGCCACCCGGCGCTCGACGCGGGTGAGAGCGCGGGGCTCGCACTGGTTACGGTGCTCGGGCTCTCAATGGCGGAAGTCGCGGAGGCATTCGTTGTCGCTCCGCGTTCCATGGAACAGCGGCTCACCCGCGCGCGTCGCCGCCTCCAGGAGTGCGGCGACTACGAGGTGCCCTTTCCGTCGGAGGCGACCGAGCGGCTCGACGCGGTGCTGAGGGTCGTCCACCTGCTCTTCAACGAAGGCTACTGGTCGACCGACGATGATGCTCCCATCCGAGGCGATTTGTGCCGGTTGGCGATCGGTCTCGCGCGCTCGCTCCACGCAACCTTCCCGAAAGTGCCCGAGGTTGTCGGGCTGCTCGCGCTGCTGCTCCTCCACGACGCGCGCCGCTCAGCGCGCGCTGACGAGCGCGGCGCCCCCGTGCCGCTCCCCGAGCAGAATCGCACGCGGTGGGACGCCACTGCGATTGCCGACGCCACCGCAATCCTTGAGGGCGCGCTGGCGGAGGGAAAGCCGGGGCCGTATCAGATCGAAGCGGCCATTTCGGCAATCCACTGCCGAGCGCGCTCGGCGGAAGAGACCGACTGGAGCGAAATCGCCGCGCTCTACAATCTGCTTGAGCGAGCGCGACCGACGCCGGCCGTGCGCGTGAACCGCGCGTTCGCGCTCGGGCGGGCACAGGGTCCGGCCGCTGGGCTGGCGCTGCTCGAGGAGCATCAGGGGATCGACGTATTGGAGTATCCGTACGTTCATCTGGTTCGCGGTGTGCTGCTCGAGGAACTCGGTCGTCTTGATGACGCGGTAGCCGCGCTCGAACTCGCTGCGACCCACGCGCGCAACGAGCATGAGGCCGCGCAGATTCGTGAGCGTCTCGAACGACTCGCGGAAGCCCGAAAGGCGGCTCGCTAGTGAGCTTCGATGACGAGCTTGCGGACCGGATTCGGAGAGCGCTCGCGAGACGGAGAGACGTCACCGAAAAGAAGATGTTCGGCGGCCTCGCATTTCTGCGCGATGGACGCATGTTCTGCGGCGTCGTCGCGGACAGTCTGATGGTTCGAGTAGGCCCGGAGCAATACGACGAAGTGCTGGCTGAACCGCACGTCAGGCCAATGGACTTCACCGGACGTCCGATGAAGGGATACGTGTTCGTCGGTCCCGCTGGATGTGCACGCGACCAAGACGTCGCGCAGTGGGTCCGGCGCGGAGTGAGGGTCGTATCCAAACTGGATTCGGCCCCTCAGCGACGCTCGCGAAAGCGCTGAGCGTCGCGCGGAGCGCACCCATCGCCAGGAGGAAGCCACGGAGCATGACAGCTCGAGCGTCCTCTCCAACGCCATCCGACGTGTCAATGCGCGGAGGCGGGCCTCGATTGGCGGTCGACCTCGACGGCGGCGCTGCGAGAGCCAGGTCCAATAGCGACGAAAACTGGCTTGGTGCCAGCGGACCACTGTCTCG